>Ga0335070_10003647_pt1 | contig 17990 bp, 17 predicted proteins | sample Lox_Sample_13_FD_206722 | JGI IMG/M metagenome (GOLD analysis project Ga0335070, IMG submission 206722) | Soil microbial communities from Loxahatchee National Wildlife Refuge, Florida, United States - Lox_Sample_1.3 | ecosystem: Environmental > Terrestrial > Soil > Wetlands | place: USA...
CCCGGGAATATTCTCTGCGCGGCCATTCTAGAGTTTCAGGAGCGCGGCCGAGACGATGGCCGGGATGGTCTTGAGGCGCTCGAGCACCTCGGGTGGAACCGCGCCGTCAACCTCGACCAGGCTGAGCGCCATCCCGCCCGCGCGATCGCGCCCCAGTTCCAGCCCCGCGATATTGATTCCCGCCTGCCCCAGTATCGAGCCGACCGCGCCAACCACGCCCGGCACGTCGCGGTTGTGCAGCATCAGGAAATACCCCTCGGGCACCGCTTCGACGCGGTAGCCGTCGATGCGCACGAGCCTGAGACCGCGGTTGCCGATTACGGCGCCCGCGACCTCATGGATGCCGCGCGCCGTGCGCACGCTCAGCGTGAGCGTGTTGATGTAGTCGGTGGTCTCGCGCGAGCGACTTTCGGTCACGGCGATGCCGCGTTCGCGCGCGATGAACGGGGCGCTCACGTAGTTGAAATCCTGGTCGAGGAAGCCGCTCAGCAGTCCCTTGAGCGCCGCCGCCGTGATCGGCTCGGCCTTGAGTCCGGCCGCCTCGCCGCCGAGTCCGACGGTGATTTGCGCGGGCGGCTCCGCGATAAGCTGCGCCGCGAGCCGGCCCAGGCGCTCGGCCAGCCGCAGATGGGGGCCGAGCGTCTCCAGTTCCTTGGGCGAGAGCGCCGGCATGTTGACCGAATGGCTGATCACGCCATGGATGAGAAATTCCGCGGTCTGCTGCGCAATGTCGATCGCGACCTGGATCTGCGCCTCGTCGGTCGCCGCGCCGAGATGCGGCGTCGCGATGACGTTGTCGAACTTGAGCAGGGGGTGATCCCTGGGCGGCGGCTCCTCGACGAACACGTCGAGCGCTGCGCCCGCCACCTTGCCCGACGCGAGCGCCCCGGCGAGCGCCTGCTCGTCGACGATTCCGCCCCGCGCGCAATTGATGATCCGGACGCCCGGCTTCATCATCGCGAAGGCCGCCGCGCCCACCAGCGATTTGGTGTCGCGCGTGAGCGGGGCGTGCACCGTGATGAAATCGGCGCGCCGGTAAAGCTGCTCCAGCGTCACCATCTCGACTCCGATCCGCGCAGCCGCCTCGCCGGTCAGAATCGGATCGTAGCCGATTACCTTCATCTTGAGCCCGAGTGCTCGGTCGGCCACGATGCGGCCGATATTGCCGAGCCCGATTACGCCCAGGGTCTTGTTGCTTACTTCGATCCCGATGAACTTCCCGCGATCCCATCGCCCCGCGCGCACCGCCGCGTTGGCCGCCGGGATATGCCGCGCGAGCGCCATCATCATGGAGATCGCGTGCTCGGCGGTAGTAACGCTGTTGCCGAGCGGGCTGTTCATCACCACGATTCCGCGTCGCGTCGCCGCTTCGAGGTCGATGTTGTCCACGCCGACGCCGGCGCGCCCGATCACGCGCAGCGAGTCCGCACGCTCGATCACTTCGCGCGTCACGTGGGTCGCGCTGCGCACCACCAGGGCATGGTAAGGCGCGATTATTTCAGCCAGCTCTGCGGGCTTGAGGCCGGTCTTTACGTCAACCGAGATCTCGGGATAGCGGCGAAATACTTCGACGCCCTGCGCATTGAGGGGATCGCTCAGCAGCACGCGCATCGCCGTCTCCGCCATGGCGTTCGCTCAGGCCGCCTCGGCGATCCGGCGCGCGACCGCGGCCACACCCGCGCCCGCCTCGAAGCGATGGCCAAGCTGCCGAAGCGCCATCTCGAGCGCGCCAACCGCGATCAGCATGTCGAAGGGGCTGAGATATCCCATGTGTCCGATGCGCACGAGCTTGCCTTTCATCTGGTCCTGTCCGCCCTGCACCGACACGCCCAACTCGTCGCGCATGTAGCGCACCAGCTTCGATCCGTCGAGCCCGGGCGGTGTCAGAATTCCGGTCACCCCCGGCGCGGGATTGTCGGGCGCGATCAGGTTCAGTCCGAGCGCCGGGGCGGCCGCGCGCGTCGCTTCGGCCATCGTGCGATGGCGCGCGAAGACCTGCGGCAATCCCTCGGCATGAATCATTTCGAGCGACTTGTTGAGCCCGAGCACCAGCGAGACGGCCGCGGTCCATGCGGTGGTATGCTCGTCGCGCTGGGCCTTGAGCTCGCGCATCAGGTCGAAATAATAGCGCGGCGTGCGTGATCGCTGCGCCCGCTCGACCGCGCGCTCCGACAGCGCCAGCATCGCGAGCCCCGGCGGCAGCATCAAGGCCTTCTGGCTGCCGGTGACCAGTGCGTCGATGCCCCATTTGTCCATCTTCTGCTCGAAGACGCCGACCGAGGTGATGCCATCGACGATCAGTAACGTGTCGCGCGCGCGCGTGAGCGCGGCGATTTCGGCCACCGGATGCACTGCGCAGGTCGAGGTCTCGCTTGCCTGCATCAGCACGGCGCGCGCGCCGGGATTGGCGCGCAGTGCCTCTTCGACCTGCTCCGGGCGCGCTGCGCGGCCCCATTCGACGCGGACCTCGTGGCCGGTTATCCCGTAAGCTGCGAGCAGCTTGCCCCAGCGTTCGCCGAACTTGCCGCCGTTGACGTAAACCGCGTGCTCGCCCGGCGCCAGCAGGTTGGTGACCGCCGCTTCCATCGCGCCGGTGCCGCTTGCCGCGAGCAGGATTACCTCCTGGCGGGTGCCGAACAGCGGGCGCATCCGCTCGCGCGCCTGGTCGAGGGCGGCGCTGAACTCGGGCGTGCGGTGATGAATCATCGGCCGCGCCATCTCGAGCAGGACCTCCGGCGGAACCGGCGCCGGTCCGGGAGTGAACAGATATTTTTTTACCGGGCTTTTTGCCACGTTCGTTGCGCGTCTGCGGGGGCGTCGGCCAAAAAAAAGCCTGGTGCCCGCTCGTGAGCGGAGCGCCAGACCCCGAGATCGCCCAAGCGCAAATCGCGTCCCCTAAAACCGATAACCGAGGCTTCCTGCACTGTCAAGGCGGCGTCCGTTTCGCTAGCATCGAAGCTGTCGGCGAAGAGCTTTTTTCGCCGGGCGGACTGTCTCTCCAGGCGGAACGAGGCGATGCGCAAAATCAACCCTTTTCCGTGGTGGCCGTTCTGGCCCGCGGTCGAGCGCGGCGACCCGGTAAACGAAGCGCTCAGAATCGTCGCGGCAATCCTCGTCTTCATCGCAGTCTTCGCGGCGCTCCGTTTGCTGCTCCCGCGCTGAGCGGCCGGGGCCAGCCACGCCGCTCCATACTACGGATGCCGATCGAATACGAAGTCCGCAACGGCGCGTTGCTCTGGATTAGGAATCCGATAAACGGTGTCATCTCGTACGTCGTCGACGTGCGCGGCAAGAGCTTCGCGTTCACGCTCGGCGGCCGCAGCGAACTCGATCCGGCCGCACCCACCCTCGACGCGGACGAGATCGCGAAGGTGCAGGCGGCGTGTCCGTTTTGCCCCGGCAACGAGACTATGGCGCCGGCGGAGATCCTGCGCATCACGCCCGCCGAGTTCCCGCAATGGAAGGGCGACGGGACCGCGGCGGGCGCGGGCACGGGCGCCGGATGGGTGATGCGCGTGTTCAACAACCTCTTTCCGCGGGTTCCGGCCGAGCTCACCGGCGGACGCAACGAGTCCTACATCGTGGTCGAGGATCCGCGTCACTTTTCGACTCTGCATCCGCGCGCCGGCGACCTGATGTGCACCGGCGCGCTTGGCGAGGAACATTTTCTGCGTCTCGTCCAGACCGACGTCGCCGTGATGCGCCGCGTGGCCGAGAATCGCGCGGCGCGGTCGATCGTGATTCGCAAAAACCAGGGGCGGGAGTCTGGCGCCTCGCAGCCGCATCTTCATCAGCAGCTCATCGGCGCACCGTCGGCGCTGCCGGCGCTCGTGGCCGAGGCCGAGGCCGAACGGCGCTCGCCGGGACTTTGGGACGAGTTGATCGAGCTCGTCGAGCGGCTGGGCCTGCTGATCGAGCGGCGTGGGGGGGTGGTGAGCTTCGCGAGCCCAATCGGCGCGTTCCCGCGAAGCTACGATGTGATGATGCCGCGGTTTCGCGGCACGCTGGCTGAGCTTGAGCCGGCCGACCTGCGCCTTTTCGCGCGCGCGATCTGCCGCATCCTGCGCGTACTGGGCCCGCTGCCGCTCGACTACGAGATTCATCAGGGCGAAGGATTGCCGCTCCACGCGCATATCAATTCTCGCCTCTACCCGTACTCGGCCGTGGCGGGGACGCTGAACCTGCCGAGCGTGCTGGTGCAGAACGTGGCGGCGCTCCGCCGTGCGCTCGAGCGCCACGAAGAGTTCTAGGAAGTCAGATCTATCAATTCTCTCCCAAAAACGCGGGAGAGGGGCTCAAAAGATCGCGAAACGATACTTTGCCCGAAGCGGAGGCAGAATTCAGGCGGCGCAGACCGCTGCGAGGCTACAGATCGCGACCCCGCGGCGGCCCTGCCGGAGGTCGTTGCGGTCGAAGCCGTTGGTGCAGTACCCCAGCGAGATTCCGCTTGCCGGATCGGCCCATCCGATCTGTCCGCCCGCGCCGCCGTGCCCGAACGCTGCCGGCGAATTGGTCTTACCGAAGCCGCGGAAATTGGCGAAGCCGTCGTCGCCCGCCACGACCACGCCCAGCGCGCGATTAACCTTGTGCCCCAGGTACGGATCGGTGTAATCGCCTGAGCGCGGCCTGAGCGCTTCCTTGAGAGTCTCCGGCTGCCAGAGCGGCCGCCCGTCCTTGCCGCGGTTGTGCATCACGCCCTGGTAGAACAGCGCCAGCTCGGCCGCGGTCATCACGCCGCCGCCGCCCGGCACGCCCGCCCGGCGCACGTCCGGATAGTTGAAGCCCATTATCGCCGTCTCGGTAACCTCGCTTTCCAACGGCGGCGGGAAGCCCAGCTTGCGCCACTCCTCGTCGGTGAGCGCTTCGCCGACATAGACCAGATCGGCGACGCGCGGATGAAGCTCCGGGGCAAGTCCGAGATGCATTCCGGGCAATCCGAGCGGCAGCGCGATCCGCTCGCGCACGAAGCGGCGGAAATCCATCCCGGAGCGCCGCTCTATGATCTCGGCGATTACCCAGAAGCCGGCCGTGGGATGATAGAAAAAACGATCGCCGGGCGGGAATTCGAGGCGCCATCTGGCGAAGCGCTCCAGGCGTTTGTCGCGGTCGTTCCATTCGTTCTGCGGAAACGACGCGTTGGGAAAGCCGGAGGTGTGCAGCAGCAGTTGTTCGACCGTGACCGAGTCCTTGCCGTTGGTGCCGAACTCGGGAACGATGGCGGCCGCGCGCTCGCGCACGTCGAGCTTGCCTTCGCCGATCAGCATCCAGGCCGCCGCCGACATGATCGCCTTGGTGCACGAGAAGATGGTGTAGAGCGTGTCGTTGGTGGCGGGGCGGTCGGCGCCGCCCTGGACCGCGCGGCCGAAGGTGCGCATCGCGCCGATCCGGCCGCTTCGCGCGATCGCGATCTGACACGACGGCAGCAATCCTTCGCTGACTTCGCGCGCGGCGCGCTCGAAGAGCGCGCCGACCCTTTGCGGATCGAGCCCCACTTCGCGCGGGCTTTCGGCAAACAACTCGGATGCGGACATCGTAGCGGTCTCTCCTCGGAAGGAACTTCTCTTCGAGAAATAACACACCGGCGCGGCGCCGGTCCAACGAGCCACCGGCGAGGACGCGCCACACGCGACCTGCCGCACCAAGTGTGTTTCAGTTGCGTCATGAAACCGAATGATGCTATGTAGGTCTATTAGAAAGTTGCATGATGCAACCAAAGCCGGCGCCGCGCCGGCCGCTCGCGGAGGAGCCAGCCATGGCCAGAGAAGTGGAATTTTTCTTCGACTACGGGAGCCCGTTCAGTTATCTCGCCGACACCCAGCTAAAGGGTTTGGCCGAGCGCACCGGCGCGCGCGTGATTTACCGCCCGATGCTGCTCGGCGGCGTGTTCAAGGAGACCGGCAATTCGTCGCCGATCGCGATCGAGGCCAAGCGCAAGTACATGATGGCCGATCTCGAGCGCTGGGCGAAGCACTACGGCGTGCCGCCGCTTCACAACGCGCACTTTCCGATCAACACGATTCGCCTGATGCGCGGCGCGGTCGCGGCCGAACGTCTGGGCGTGTTCCCGCAATACCATCGCGCGATCTACGACGCGTTCTGGCGCGACGGACTCAACCTCGGCGAGACCTCGGTGATGCGCGAGGTGGTGGGACGCGCCGGCCTGGATGCCGAGCGAGTGGCGGCGCTTTCGGAAGAGCATGCGGTCAAGGAGGCGCTTCGCGACTCGACCGAAGCGGCGGTCGCCCGCGGCGCGTTCGGCGCGCCGACGTTTTTCGTCGGCGATCAGATGTTCTGGGGCAACGACCGGCTGATGTTCGTGGAAGAGGCGTTGCGCGCGCTGTCGTAGCCCGCGCCGCATGTCCGGCGCGCGCGGCGGCGACGAACCTCTTCGCCGTGCCGGCGGGCCAATCAGGTCGGGTCGGGCCCTTGCGCCGCGATCCATCCGGCGCGCCCGGGCAGCGTCGCGCGCACCACTTCGCAGACCGGAAGTTCCGCCGCGCCGAGGCGCGCCGCTACTTCCTCGAGCCGGACGAATTTCGCTCGGCGTTCCTTGAGCGCACGAATCAGAGCGGCGAAACTCTCCAGTTGGGCCATCCCCTCAGTTTCAGCGTGAACCGTATGAACGTTGAGGCGACCGGGATCGAACTGCGCGAGGTAGAATTCCAGCACCGCGGCCGCGTCCGGCAGGTCCTCGCGGCCCATCACTTCGTCCAGGGTCGGCAGGGTGGTCGGAATCTCGAGGGTATTGAGGATTTGGCCGTCCACGCGGCATCGAAACGGCGTCCTGCCGCGAGTGTCGCTGCGATAGCTGAGCCCCATCGAATCGAGCGTCTTGAGAGCGAGCGCGTTGGTGCGCCATCCGGGCGCCGCGAAACTGCGCGTCGGCTCGCGGAAGATCGCGCGATACGCCTCGAACGCGTCGTTCAGTTCGGCACGGATTCCCGCCTCGCCCAGCTTGTCGATTCCGTCCTGCCAGCGCACGTGATCCCATCCGTGGACGCCGACCTCGAAGCTGGCGCGTTTGAGCCCGCGCACGATATTGGGAAAGGCGAGCGCAATCGGCCGCGCGGGCAGCAGCGTGCCCGAGAGCACCGTGCGCAGACCGTACATCCTGACTGCCCCGGTGCGGCGCATCTTTTTCAGGAAGCCCGGATTGCGCAGCACACGCACCACTGCCCGGCCCGAGTTATCCGGCCCCATCGCGACGTAAAAGCTCGCCGCGACGGCCTCGGCCGTGAGCATCCGCGCAAGGCGCGGCACGCCGAACTCGAGGCCCTGATGCGTATCGACGTCAATTTTCAGTGCGACTTCCAAACCGCTCCCCGAGTGCTTCGACTATGCGCTCCATTCGGATGCCGCGCGAGCCCTTGACCAGCACGACGTCGCCCGCGTGAACCAGTCCGCACACGATCTCCGCGCCGGCGGCGCTGTCGGGCGCGACATGCATGCCGGCGCGCCCGGTAAAACCGGCCGCGCCAACCGCCGCTCCCATCTCCGGCCCCACGGCGATGAACGCTGCCGGCGCAAGGCGCATCACGTTGGCCACGGCCTCGGTATGCATCGCGGGCGCGAAGGCGCCCAACTCCAGCATGTCGCCGAGCGCGACGACCATCCGCGCACCGGACGCCGCGGCGCTTTCGTGCGCGGCGTCGAGCGCGGCGCGCACCGAGCGCGGATTGGCATTGTAGGTATCGTCGATCACCAGCAGACCGCCGAGCACACGTATTTGCAGGCGCCCAGCGACGGGCGCGACGCCTTCGAGCGCGCGCGCGAGGGCGCTGAGCTCGTCAGCCTCAAGCGGCCGGGCGCGTAATGCGGCGGTCGCCGCGACGGCCGCCGCCGCATTGCGCGCGGCGGCCGCGCCGAGCAGCGCGAGCGCGACCTCCAGCCGCGCCGGCGCGCCCGCGGCGACGAGCCGCGGGCTAAGCGCGAGCGTCACGCGCGAGCGCCCGCCGCCCGCGCCTTCGCCGCAGGCGGCGGGCGCTCGCCCGGCCACGCGCACGTCGGCGGCCGCTTCGGCGCCGAAGGTAAGAAGTTCGGCGCCGCGCGGGACGCGCTCCAGCACGAGGCGTTCTTCGGCGGAAGCTACAACCGCGCGCCGCGCGGTGCTGAACAGCGCCGCCTCCTCGTCGGCGATCTCCTCGAGGGTTCCCAAGCCCTCGCTGTGCTCGACGTCGACGTTGAGCACGGCGGCAACGTCGGGCTCGACGATTCGCGCAAGACGTGCGATCTCGCCGCGCGTGTTGGTGCCGCATTCCAGGACCGCCGCGCGATAGCGCTCGTTGATCATGAAGATCGTCATCGGTACGCCGATCAGGTTGTTAAGGTTCCCCGGCGTGGCCAGCGTTTCTCCGAAGAGCGCGCGCACGGCGGCGGCGCAAAGCTCCTTGGTACTGGTCTTGCCCACGGCACCGCCGATCGCGACGCACGCAAATGGACCGGCGGCGCGGATGCGCCGCAGATGATGACGCGCAAGGTCGCCCAGCGCGGCCAGCGTGTCGTCAACTTCTATCGCGGCAAGCCTCTCGCCGCCGGCGAGGCGGCAGCCGCGCGCGACGATCGCGGCCGTTGCGCCGCGGCGTGCCGCTTCGCCGAGGTACGCATGTCCGTCGCGATCGGCGCCCTTGAGCGCGACGAAGAGCGCGCCTCGGTCGAGCGTTCGCGTGTCGCTCGTGACTCCGCGCACGACCGTCTCCGGCCCTCCGAACAGTTCGCCGCCGGTTGCGGCGGCAACCTCGTCGAGACGGAAGGCGCACTGGTTGACTGGTATCGGCGTTGCCATCGTTGCGGTCCGCGCGGTTCGCGGCGCATGATCCAAAAACGGACCTAACAGTGATTACGTGGCTCGACGCGGCTTGACAACCATGCGTTGGCGGACAAGCCTCGTTCGTCGGACGCAAGCAAAGGAGAGCGATCGATGACTCAGGCCGCATCGCCGCTAGTCGGCATTATCATGGGGAGCAAAAGCGATTGGGAGCAGATGTCGGCAGCGGCCGAGATTCTGAACGAATTTAAAGTATCGCATGAAGTAAGAGTGCTGTCGGCCCATCGCACCCCCGAAATCACGCTCGACTACGCCGCCTCGGCCTCCGAACGCGGTCTGCAGGTGATGATCGCCGGCGCCGGCGGCGCGGCGCATCTGCCCGGCGTCATCGCGGCCAAGACCATCTTGCCGGTGATCGGGGTGCCGATGATGTCATCGGCGCTGAACGGGATGGATTCGTTGCTGTCGATCGTACAAATGCCGCGCGGCGTGCCGGTGGCGACGATGGCGATTGGCAAGTCCGGCGCCGCCAACGCAGCCTTGTTCGCGGTCACGATTCTCGCGCTCGCCCGCCCCGACCTCGGTGAAGAACTGATCAAATGGCGAGCTGCGCGCGCCCAGGAAGTGCTTCAGCAAAAGCTGCCCTGACGAGACGCGGGATGGAAGGTTCGAGGCTGGAGCTGACGGCAAGAGCGGCGCGCCGCCTGGGAGCGGCCGTCAGCGCCGGAATTTTTGCCGCGATGGCCGTCGTGGTTTATGGCGGGAGCGCGAGGCCCGCGCACGCCGAGGAGCCTCGAATCGTGGTCAAGACCGGCGGCAAGTTGCCGGTTCCGCCCACCGCGGCGCTTGGGGTTATCGCGACCGATCCTGTCTTGCAGCAGGTCCTGAGCCAGGATTTCGAGGTTGCGGGACGGCTGGCGGGTGCGAGCGCGACCTCGGAGGTGACCTTGACCGTCACTCTGACGCATCGCGCGCTCGAGCCGGGAATGGCGCTGAGCGAGGTCGCGCCGGGCAATGGCGCCGCGGTCGCGCTGCTCGAGAAGGCCGGCGTCAAGCCGCTGCCGCTGCCGGAACAGAAGGCGCAGGATGATTCAGACAATGACAACGGCTCCGACGACGACGATAACAACGCGGCCGAGGGCAACTCGGGCGTGAAGAATGACGTCGACAGCTATGAACAACAGGGCCACGTCGCGCACCAGCAAATGCCGATGGGCGGCGCGATGCCGCCGCTGCCGATGACCGGTTGGCCGGTGCCGCCGGCAACCGCGCAGCAGCGCTCAGCGATACCGCCCTACATGCAGACCTACCCGCAAGGCGCCGGCAACTCGCTCGAGAAGACGCGCCACGAGCACGAAGCGAGCGACGTTTACGACACGATTTTCATCGCACGCGCGACGGCCGGAGACACAAGCGCCGAGCTGACCGTGGTGGCCGTGGCTCATCCGGGCTTCGATGCGCACGAAGTCCGCAAGCTCATCGCAGAAGAAATCGCCAACAGCGTGCTCCACTAGACGGGCATCGCGCGGCGGCCGAGCGCGTACCCGGCTGTCCGTGTATCCGCGGTTATTCTTCGGTGCTGTCCGAAGGCGCGGTGGTCCGCTTGGGCGGCGGTGTCTTTGGCGTTTGTCGTGAAGCGCCCGGCGCCGCCGGGCCGCCGACGACGCTGGTCTGCAGCATTTGCGCGGGAGCCGCCGCCTGCGGCGGCGATACGCTCTGCGGTGCGGGCGCGGTCATTGGCGCCGGTGCAACAGCGGGCGCCTCGGCGGCCGGCGGTGCAGGTGCCTCGGCGGCCGGCGGTGCAGGTGCCTCGGCTGCCGGCGGCATCGCGCCGGCCGGCGCGGCAGGTTCGGAAACCGTCTCCGCATGATGGAATCCGAATTCGCCGCGATGGCGTTCGGAGACGATCACGTAAAGCACGACGATCGCCGAGAGCACGATTATCACTACGGCCATGCGCCCCCAAGGGGCGCGTTTGCGGTCGTGCAGCGTCAGCGGCTCGGACATCCGCGGCGCGGCCGCCGCGCCTTCGGCGCGCTGCACCTCGCGCACGAAGCGCATCGCGACCTCTTCGCCGTCGAGGCCAAGAAAAGCCGCGTAGCGGCGCACAAACGGCATCAGGTAGAGCTGATCGGAGATGAGGTCGTAGTCGCTGCGCTCGATCATGTCGAGGTAGTGGGCGGGGATACGGGTTTCGGCCACAACTTCGTCGCGCGAGACGCCGCGCCGCTCGCGCGCCGCGGTGAGGATCTTGCCGAGACTGGGTTCGCCCTCGGCGCCGGTTTTGTCGACGCCAGGTTTGGGCAGTTCGGTCGGCGTCGATTGAGCGGCCGCGCCCGCGTCGTCGGCTTTGGCCGCTTCCGAAGGCTCGGTTTCGCCGCCTGGCTTCGAAGGCTTGGGCTGATTATCCGCCGCCTCGGCCTCGTCGCGAGGATTGACGCCGGACTCAGGCTTACCAACGGGCTTGGTCTCGCTTCCGGAACTCACGGTTTCTTCGGTTTCCCGTGCGGCAGACATCCGCCGTCCCCCCTCCCCGCCGCGCGTACAATGCAAGACGCGCGAGGTCCGCGCCGGCCAGACGAACTTACGACAGAAGAAACTTACAATTAGCGCGCCTTGAAACCAAGTCCCCTCTTCATGGACGAAAGTCCGATGTGCACAAGCGCGCCGGCACCGGTTCGGCGACCGCATGATTGTAGAGGGCAAGCTTCTTACCCTCGCATCCGACAATAGTCGCGTCCGGCCCGAGCAGGTTCAATACGTGACCGAGGTCGGTGCGATTGACGATCAGAACGGCGCATCCGGGCGCGCGCCATAGCTCCGCCAGGCCGGCGTCGGTTGCGACAAAACTTGCGCTCGCGTCGGCGTCGCGCCCGAACGGGGCCAATTCGCCGCGATAGTCAACCAGCGCTTCGCGATGGCCCGTATAGAACGGCATCGATTGGACGAAATGACGATACGAGGCGAGCCGGCAGTCGGGGACAAGGTAGGGTTCGATCGCGTGCGCGAGTTCGCGGTACGAGACCAGCGGCTGTGCGTCCGTGCGCGCCTTCACCATCATTCCCAGCGTTGCCACGACGCCGAGCGCAAGCGCCGCCACGGCCGCGGCGGGACGTTCAGGACGTCGTCCACGCGATACGATCGCGAGGCATACGAGCGACGCCGCGGTCAGTACCGTCATCGCTACCAGCGCGTCGGCAAGCAGCATCGATTCGGGCTGCGAGGCGTAATACCCACAGGCCATCCCGATAGCCGCGGCCGCCGCGAGGTTGAGCATCACCAGCGTGCCGAAGAGCCTGCGCACTTTCGATGCATCCATCGAAGGGAGGCAGGTGAGCGCATAGCCGGCCATGATCGCGAGCGGTGGCAGTGCCGGCAGGATGTATGAGCCGAGCTTGGCGCGCGGGATCGAGAAGAAGACCAGGATGATTCCGAACCACCAGAGCAGGAACTTGAGCGAGCTTCGCGCGTTGGACCGGCAGGAGGATTGCTCAAGGCCGTCGCCGCCCCCGCCGTCCGACGCACGCATCAATTGCCGCACCCCTGCCGGAACGAACACGATCCACGGCCACATTCCCGCGATCACCACCACGACGAAAAAATACGGGCCCCATCCGTGTTCAGCGTTCGCGAGATAGCGTTCGACGTGTTCGTGGATGACGAAGAAGCGCAGAAATTCGGGATTCCGCTCCGCCGCGAGGACGAACCATGGCGCTACGATCGCGAAATAGATCGCGATCGCGCGTAGCCACGGCATCCGGAGAATCTCCCGCCCGCGCCGCTCGGCCAGTAGCCACGCGAGTCCGACCGCGCCCGTCAGCACCAGCGCAACCGGGCCCTTGGCGAGGGTGCCCGCGGCGGCCATCGCAGCAGACAGGAAGAACCATCGGCGCGCCCCGGCGTCGTCGAACCCCGGCCGATGCGCCGCCGCCTGGAATGCGCCGAGCGCGGCGGCTACGAAAAGCGCGAGCGCCGGGTCGAGCGTCGCGAAGCGGGCGAAGCCGAAGAAGAGAGGCGAGAGCGCGAGCACCATCGCGGCCGCGACTCCCGCCGCAGGGCCGAACATCGCCTCGCCGAGCGCCGCGGTCACGGCGACCTCGGCCACGCTCGCGATCGCGGCCGGCAGACGTACGGCCAGTTCAGTGGGGCCCAGCAGCTTTATCGAGATCGCCTCGGCCCAATAGACGAGCGGAGGCTTCTCGAAATACCGCACCCAGTTGTCGCGCGGAGTAACGTAGTCGTGCGTCAGCACCATCTCGCGCGCGATTTCCGCATAGCGGCCCTCGTCGGGCTCCCACAGCGCGGGCCGGCCGAGCGCCGGCAGATAAAGGATTGCCGCGAGCGCCGCGCAAACGAGGAGACGCCGCGTCCGGTTGTGCTCGGCGAGGAGAGAAGCGGGCGCGGGCAGCGCAGGCGGCGTCGCGGACATGATCGCAAGAGTCTGCGGGCCACGGCGCGCGCCGTCAACCGCGGGTTCATCACCGGAACCGTTTTCTCCGCGCCGAAACCATCTCTTTCCCGTGGTGGAACCGGCTCTTTCCGCGGATTGTCCGGCGCGGTATCGTGTTTGACTTCACGAGGTCGTCTGTAACAATCGCGCACGGCGCTGCGATTAGTTCGTCTCGGGATGAACGGAGTCGCGCCGCGCGCCGACTGGCGGTAAGAACTTGAGCTCAGCCGAAAAGATCGCTGCGATTCGCGAACCGGCGACATTGCCCGACGGGTCGCTCGTGTCGGTGGTAGTGCCGGTCTACAACGAAGAGGCGAACCTGCCGGCATTGTGGTCGCGGCTCGAGCCGGTGATGCGCGCGTGCGGACGGCCGTGGGAAGTCCTGTTCGTTGACGACGGCTCTGCCGACCGATCGCTCGAAATCCTGCGCGGGATAGCCGCGAGCGCGCATGGCGCCGTTCGCGTGATTGAACTTGCGCGAAATTTCGGCCAGCACTCGGCGATCCTGGCCGGCTTTCGCCAGTGCCGCGGCGAGGTCGTGGTCACGCTCGACGCCGATCTGCAGAATCCGCCCGAAGAAATCCCGCGTTTGCTAGCCGCGATCGATGAAGGCAACGACGTGGTCGGCGGATGGCGCGAGGTGCGCCACGATATCGCCTATCGCCGCTTTGCCTCCAATCTGCAGAACCGTGTGACATCGATGATCGTGGGCGTGCCGATGCATGACTACGGATGCATGCTGCGCGCCTACCGCCGCCACATCGTCGATACCGTGGTCGCCTGCGACGAGAAGGCGGCCTTCGTCCCGGCGCTGGCCAATTCGTTCGCCAAGCGCGTGGCCGAGATTCCGGTCGCCCATGAGGAGCGCCAGAGCGGCAGCTCGAAGTACAACCTGTTCCGTCTCCTCCATCTGAGTCTGAACCTGATCACGGGCTTTTCGATGATGCCGATTCAGGCAGTGAGCGTCGCCGGAGTCCTGGTGTTCATCCTCGACGCGCTGCTGGTGCTGGTGCTGCTCGCCCACCGCATCTTGTACGGTCCGCAGCAGGAAGGCGCGCTGTGGACGCTGTTCGCATTCAACTTCCTGGTGCTGGGCTTTGTCCTGCTCGCGGTCGGATTGATCGGCGAGTACGTCGGGCGCGTCTACCTCGAAGTGCGCAAGCGCCCGACCTATATCGTGCGGGCCGTGCACGGCGACGAGTCCGCTTCGCTCGAGCGCCGCTAGGAAAACGTGGCCGCCGAAAATCCGCGTTCGACCGCTCCGCCGCAGGGCGCCGTGCGATGCGTGCTCTTCGCTTATCACGAGATGGGCTACGCGTGCATGACAGCGCTGCTCGGGATGGACGCGCAGGTGGCCGCGCTGTTCACGCATGAGGACGATCCGCACGAGGAAATCTGGTGGCGCTCATGCGCCGACCTTGCGCGCCGCAGCGACATGCCGATTTACACGCCCGAGCGCCTCGACCAAGGATGGATCGAACGGATCGCCGCGATGCGCCCGGCGATCATCTATTCGTTCTACTATCGCCACCTGCTGCCCGACGCGGTTCTGCGCGCGGCGCCGCTCGGCGCGTACAACCTCCACGGCTCGCTGCTGCCAGCCTACCGCGGCCGCGCGCCGGTCAACTGGATGCTGGTCCACGGCGAGCGCGAGGCGGGCGTGACGCTGCATCACATGGTCGCGCGCGCGGACGCCGGCGACATCGTGGGTCAGCGCGCCGTCCCGATCGACGACTGCGACACGGCGCTGACGCTATATCGCAAGCTGGTGCCGGCGGGAGCCGCGCTGCTCACGGAGATGCATCCGCTGATCGCGGCCGGGCGCGCGCCGCGGCGTCCGCAGGATCTTTCGCGCGGCAGTTATTTCGGGCGCCGGCGTCCCGAAGACGGAAGGATCGACTGGCGATGGCCGGCGCGGCGCGTCTTCAATCTCGTGCGCGCCGTGACGCATCCGTATCCCGGCGCTTTCTGCTCGCTCAACGGACGCAGGCTCCTCATCTGGGAGAGCAGGATCGCCGCCGAAGCGGGACAGCGCGGCGCGCCCGGCGAGATCGCATCAAGGGCGGACGGGGGCGCGGTCGAGGTTGCGGCGGGCGAGGGCAGTCTTTTGATCACGCGGGCGCAGTTTGACGGCGCGGCGGAAGGTCCGGCGGCCGAGGTCTTGTCTGAAGTTCTGTTGCAGCATGCGCGCGGCGAAGGGCCGCACGCGCGGCTGGAGTAGCGGAGGCAGTATGCGGGTTTTGATTACGGGCGGCGCGGGCTTTCTGGGTTCGCATCTGAGCGACGCGTTCATCGCGCGCGGCGACGAAGTTTTCGTGCTCGACACCGGCGCTATCGCCAAGGTACGCCACCTCCTCGACAATCCGCGCTTCCACTACGTCCACGACAGCGTGTTCAACCTGGAGCTTATCGACAGCCTGGTGTCGAAGTCCGACCTCATCTACCATCTCGCCGCCGTGGTGGGCGTCGAGCACTACGTCGCCGACCCGTACGAGACGCTCAACGTCAACGTCAACGGCACGCAGAACGTGCTGAAGGCGGCCTACAAGCACGGGCGGCGCCTCGTCTTCAGCTCGACTTCCGAGGTTTACGGACGCAATCCCAAGGTGCCGTGGAAGGAGGACGACGACCGGGTGCTCGGCGCGACCACGATCGATCGCTGGTGCTACTCGACCTCGAAAGCGGTGGGCGAGCATTTCTGTTTCGCCTATCACAAGCTCGGGCTGCCCGTGACGGTTGTGCGCTACTTCAATATCTACGGGCCGCGGCTTGACCGCGTGGACGTCGGGCGCCTGTTCACGATCTTCATGGGCCAATTGCTGCGCGGCGCCGATCTCACCGTGATCGGTGACGGCAAGCAGACGCGATGCTTCACCTACGTCACTGACGCGGTGGCCGCGACGGTCGCGGCCGGAATCAATCCCGCGGCCGACGGCCATGCGATCAATATCGGGACCGAGGTCGAAACCACGGTGCTGGAGTTCGCCAACCTGATGATCGAGCTTTACGGCTCGACGAAATCGAAGATCAAATTCGTCAGCCAGGCCGACATTTATGGCCAGAGCTACGAAGATATCCCGCGCCGTGTGCCCGACAACACCAAGATGCGCACGCTGCTCGGCGTCACGCCGAAAGTGACGCTGCGCGAGGGAACGGCGCTCGCGATGGAATGGTTCCGCCGCGAACAGGCCGGCTGAGCGTGGCTCCTACAGCTTGCGCGCGATCGTCAGACCGTCCGAGATCGGCAGCATTACCAGTTCCACCCGCCGGTCGCCCGCCGCGAAGTCGTTGAAGGCGCGAATCGCGACGGTATCTTCGGTCTGATCCGTATCGTCGAGCACCGCGCCCGACCACAATACATTGTCGACCAGGATCAGGCCGCCGGGGCGCGTGCGGCGAAGGATCTCTTCGTAGTAGTGGCGATAGTTGGTCTTGTCCGCGTCGATGAAGGCGAGATCGAATACCGCGTCGGGCGACAGCGCGCGCAGCGTTTCGAGCGCCGGAGCAAGCCTGAGCGTTATCATCGCCGCAACGCCCGCCCGCTCCCAGTAACGCCGCCCGATCGCGGTCCACTCCTCGCTCACGTCGCAGCAGAGCAGGCTACCGCCGGCGGCGAGCCCGCGGGCGATACAGATCGCGCTGTAGCCGGTGAACGTGCCGACCTCGATCGCGCGCCGCGCGCCGATCGCGCGCGCGAGCAGCGTCATGAACGCGCCCTGCTCGGGCGCGATCTGCATCCCGGCCCGCCGCCCCAGCTTTTCCTGGGTTTCGCGCGCCAGGTCCTCCAGCAGCGGGTCGCCGTTGTGCCCGTGGGCAAGCAGGTAGTCGTAGAGCCGGTCATCGAGGGTGACAAATTTTCCGCCGCGTGTCATGGCGGCGATTGTAGCATTGAAGCTCCCGCGGCCGCATCGCAAATGGGCGCCGCGCTTGCGCCCTGGAGGTCGCTACAAGCCCATCGCGTCGAGTTCGCGGCGGATGCGCTCGGGATGGGTAGCGCCCCAATAGATCCGGCCGCATCGTGGGCAGCTCGAGAATCGTTCCTGACTCGCGTAAACAAAGGGCGGCACGCGGCGCGCGACCGACTCGCGCGCGGCGTCGACGAGCGGTTCGTTGCAGTGCGAGCATCGCGTAAAAGCTCCGCGGCGCGGGTCGAACGGAAAGCGCGCAAGGACCTCGCGCAGCTGATCGCGGAACAGGCAGCTTTCGAGATAGAGCGCGTCGGCGGCGGTGCGCAGGCGCTTGTCGCGAGTCAGCGTCAGGCGGCCCTCCGCGCGTGCCCTGGCGAGCAGTTTATCGCCGCCCAGTTGCGGATCGAAGAGCACGTCGGCACCGAGCAGACGGAGCCATCGCGCGAGCCGCGCGAGCATCCGGTCGGCGGCAAATTTAGGCGCTGATTCAGCGCTCGATTTGAACGATTCGTTCATCGCGCGCCGATATAGTATAGCAGGCGTCGCAGATGGGCCGCCGTGACGCCTGAAGCCGCATTGTCGGGCGCAGCAGAACCGGCACGTTCGATTCCGCAGTGGTAATGACGCGAGGAAGAGATCGATGAAAGAAAACAAGGTCACGTTCAAGTCCGGCGAGCTCACGCTGGAAGGGATGATCGCGCTCCCCGGCGGAGCAGGCTCCCATCGCGCGGCGGTCGTATGCCATCCGCATCCGCTCTACGGCGGTTCGATGTACAACAACGTGGTCGATGCGGCGCTGGAAGCGCTGTGGGCGCGCAGGTTTGCGACTTTGCGCTTCAATTTTCGCGGCGTCGGCCGCAGCGAAGGC
>Ga0335070_10003648_pt1 | contig 17987 bp, 20 predicted proteins | sample Lox_Sample_13_FD_206722 | JGI IMG/M metagenome (GOLD analysis project Ga0335070, IMG submission 206722) | Soil microbial communities from Loxahatchee National Wildlife Refuge, Florida, United States - Lox_Sample_1.3 | ecosystem: Environmental > Terrestrial > Soil > Wetlands | place: USA...
CAAAGCCTACATGTTCATCACTCCGGCGGAACTATCGGCCGCGACCACAGCGGCTCACAAACGTGGCGCCAAAGTGACCGGGCACCTGTGCTCGATCGGGTTCCGCGAGGCCGCCGGTCTCGGCATTGATGATCTGGAGCACGGTCTGCTGGTGGACACCGAATTCTTTCCCTGGAAAAAGCCGGACGAATGTCCTTCGCGGCCGGAGTCCATGGAATTCATCGCCAAGCTCGAACTGCAGGCGGCGCCCATGCGCGAGATGATCGCCGTCCTGGTGCAGCACCACGTGGCGGTCACTTCCACCCTTCCAGTGTTTGAGATGTTCGTTCCGGGACGGCCCGCCGTGCAGCCGCGCGTTCTCGATGCGCTTTCGCCCGACGCTCGCAGCGCCTTTCTCGCAAACAAGGTCCGCGCGTCCGATGCCAAGGCTCTCAAGCAGCGATACGGCAGCGAGACTTCTCCCTGGCCGGCAGCCTTCCGGAAAGAGATGGATTTCGAATACGCCTTCACCAAGGCTGGCGGCCTGTTGCTTGCCGGACTGGACCCGACCGGAATGGGAGGTGTGATTGCCGGCTTCGGCGATCAACGAGAAGTGGAGTTGCTGGTGGAGGCCGGATTCACCCCACTTGAGGCCATCCACATTGCTACGGAGAATGGCGCGCAGTTCCTGGGCGATTCCGCTCGTATCGGCACCATCGCTCCCGGCAAGCAGGCCGACCTGGTGGTGATCAAGGGTGACCCTTCGACCCGGATTGAAGACATCGAGAACGTGGAGACGGTCTTCAAGGACGGCGTCGGTTACGATTCGGCCAAGCTGATTGAATCCGTGCGCGGCGTGGTGGGAAGCCGGTGAAGAGCCTCGTTCTTGCCTCGGCCTCGCCGCGCCGTCAGGAACTCTTGCGCAACGCCGGCATCCCATTCGTCGTGCAGCCGACGGATGTTCCCGAGGTCCCGCGCGCAGGCGAATCCGCGAAAGCATGCGCCGAACGTCTTGCACGCGAGAAGGCTCTCGCCGTATTTCGCGACCGGCCCAAGGATCTCGTTCTGGGCGCAGACACAATCGTGGTGATAAATGGCGAGATGCTGGGCAAGCCTGCTGATGCCGACGATGCGGCCCGCATGTTGCGGCTGCTATCTGGCAGAACTCACCAGGTCACCACTGGGGTGTGCCTGGCCGGCCCGAGCGCGCGGGAAACGGGGAACCGGCAACTGACAACTGGTTTTGAAGATATCCGCTCGGAAACCACACAAGTGACGATGCACACGCTCACGGAAGACGACATACGCTTCTATGTGGCCTCCGGGGAACCGATGGACAAGGCCGGCGCCTACGGGATTCAAGGCCTGGCCTCGCGTTGGATCTCGCGCATTGAGGGCGACTACTTCAATGTGGTGGGACTACCCGTGGCGCTGGTATGCCGGATGCTACGCAGCCACGGGATGCTATAGATAGCAGACGTAGCAGCGTCTCTGCAAAATGGAGATGTGTAGCGATGGGGAAATCGCGGGCTAGGACTTCTTGTCGGTTCCCTGTTCGCCGTCTTTCACTGCCGACCTGAAGTTCTTGATGCCCTCGCCCAGCCCCTTCCCCAGGTCGGCCAGCTTGCTGGGTCCGAAGATCAAGAGCGCAATGGCCAGAAGCAGCAGGATTTCCGGCAAACCCAATTTGCCAAACACGTTATGACCTCCTCTGGGGTTTGCCAGGCGCTCAGGGAGCGCATGCAAATTTCCACAGTACCCCTGCGCAGATTCTAGGCCACTCTACCCCTGGAGTCAAAAGAAGTGCAGGCTCCGCGGGCTAATTGCACCTACACTGCCTCAACCAAGGCAGCCACCAGGGCTGCCCGCCGGGGCAATTCCGAAATCAGGATGAATTCGTGGGGGGCATGGGCACCGTCTCCGACCCCGCCCAACCCGTCCAGGGTGGGGATCCCCATTCCGGCAGTGATATTTCCATCTGAACCGCCGCCCACGGCCGCCTCAGTCAACTTCCAGCCTAGTTGCTTTGCGATTTCGGATGCCTTCTTAAAGAGAGCCGCAACGCCGGTGGTGCGCTCCATGGGCGGACGATTCAGGCCGCCCTTGATCTCCAGCTTGCACTTGCGATTAAAAGGCTTCAGTCTGCGCAGCTTGCGATCAATGTCGGTGGCATCCTTCATGTGCGCGATCCGCACATCCAGGGTGGCCGTGGCCTCGGCGGGGATTACATTTACCCGCGTGCCACCCCGCACCAGTCCCACGTTCAGGGTGACCCCACGCCTGAGGTTGGTCAGCTTTGAAATTACCGGGATCTGCCGGGCCAGCTCGAGGATTGCGCTCTGCCCTTTTTCGAAATCAAGTCCGGAGTGGGCCGCCTTGCCGGTAGCCTTGAGGGTGTACTCGCCAACCCCTTTGCGGGCAGTCTTGAGCGCTCCCTGCAAGCCAAGCGAGGGTTCGAGCACGAGGACGGCCTCCGAGTTCTTGGCCAAGCTCTCGGTGATGCGGCGGGAAGAGTCGCTGCCCACCTCCTCGTCGGACACCAGCAGGACGGTGATTGGCCGGGGCAGTTCCCCATGCCAGGCGAGCAATCCCTCGATGGCTGCCAGCATCATGGTGATCCCGGACTTCATGTCGAGAGCGCCGGGTCCGGACAAGCGGCCATCCGTGACGCGGCAGGGCATGCTGGCCAGCGTGCCCACGGGGTACACCGTGTCGTAGTGCCCCAACAACAGCACGGGTTTGCCCCGCTTGCCGGGGAAATCCACCTGCAGATGGTCGCCGAAGTCCTGGGCCCGGTGGAACTTGGCGTGGCCACCGAGCCCTTCGAAGCGCCCGGCCAGCAGCGACGCCAGGCGATCGGCGGCCGCTTTGTTGTCGCTGGGTGACTCTACTCCTACCAGCTGACGGACGGTTTGGACCATCAGCTCGGTCCGCTCTTTGAAGTAGGAAAGGTGCGTGGAAGTCGAAGCGACGGTGGCGGATATTGTGCGCGGAGAAGTTCGTGGCATAAGTAAGCCAGCCCAACCCATTGCCCTCCGGCTGGGGGGCCAGCCAGACAGCATACCGAAAGACACGGAGAAGCTGCGGGTTACAGTATAATCTTCGCGCGGCTAGAGAATGACGGACAGCGCGCAGACCACGACAGAGGCTCCTGCAATCGCAGGCAATACTACGCTGGACATCAACGACATTCAGCGCATTCTGCCGCACCGCTTTCCCTTCCTCCTGATTGATCGGGTGATTTCCCTGGCGCGCAAGCAGCGCATTGTCGCTCTCAAAAGTGTGACCATCAATGAGCCCTTCTTTGCCGGGCATTTCCCAGGCATGCCTATCATGCCGGGGGTGCTGATTGTGGAGGCCATGGCGCAGGCGGGTGGTGCGTTGCTGCTGACCGAGGTGGAGGACCGGGACGGCAAGCTCATGGTATTTACCGGCATCGAGCGCGCCCGCTTCCGCCGTCCGGTGGTACCCGGCGATCAACTCCGCATTGAAGTCGAAGTAAAGGCATGGCGAGTAACCGCGGTGCGGATGGAAGGGACGGCGTACGTGGGAGACAAGCGCGTGGCGGAAGCCACCATCAGTTGCCAACTGGTGGACCGCTCGCGGGGGCGCTCGTCGGAAGGCGGAAACGCAGAGGAGTAATGCGCTCCCACGGCGAGCAGGCCGTAGCCAAGGGCCACATCGCTCAATGACTCAATCCCTCATCGTCCACCCCACAGCCGTCGTCGATCCCGGTGCCAAGGTCCATCCTTCCTGCAAAATCGGCCCCTACTGCGTGATCGGACCCGACGTGGAACTGGGCGAGGGCTGCCACCTGGTGTCGCACGTCGCCATCGAAGGGCCGACCAAAATCGGCGCCGACAACGGCTTCTTCCCCTTTTGTTCCATCGGCATGGCGCCCCAGGACCTGAGTTACGCAGGCGAACCCACGCGTCTGGAAATTGGGGACCATAACGAGATTCGCGAGTTCGTCACCATCAATCGCGGTACGGTGAAAGGCGGCGGGTTGACGCGCGTGGGCAACCACACGCTGGTGATGGCTTATACGCACATCGCGCACGACTGCGCCATCGGAGACCACGTCATCCTGGCCAACGCCGCTACCCTCGGCGGACACGTGACGGTGGAGGATTGGGCCACGGTGGGCGCGCTCTGTCCGGTACATCACTTCGTGCGTATCGGAGCCTACTCGTTTGTTGGCGGAGGGACCACCATCACGCGGGATGTGTTGCCGTTCTCCAAGACGGCATCCGAGCGCGGTACCCATGCCTACGGACTGAACGCGATCGGACTGGAGCGCCGCGGCTTCAGCAAAGAACGCATCCGCAAGATTCACCATGCGTACAAACTGTTGCTGGCCTCGAAGCTCAACACCACACAGGCGCTGGAGAGGCTGAAGACCGAGAAGGATCACGGGGGAGATGTGGACCTGCTGATTCGGTTCATCGAGGCGTCGGAGCGGGGAGTGATTAAGTAGCCGTCGGCCATCGGGTTGCGGAACGTTCCTTGTGGTCATCGCTCGCAAGCGTTTTGCCGATGCACGCAAGATCCTTCGCCCGGCTGACGCCGGGCTCAGGATGACGCCATTCGCGAAATGGGGGCCCGCGACCACCTGACGGCGGATAGCTGACGGCCGAGTGCTAGACTGTGTCGCGTGAGCGCAGGGAGAGAGAAACTAGGGTTGATTGCCGGCAACGGCAAGTTTCCGTTCTTGGTGCTGGATGCGGCTCGCGCACAAGGCCACGAGGTCGTGGTGGCCGCGATCAAGGAGGAAGCCTTCCCCGAGATCGAGTCCCGCGGCGCCGCCTCCGTTCACTGGCTATCACTGGGCGAACTCTCCAAGCTCATCGAGACATTCCAGCGCGAGGGCGTGCACCGCGCCATTATGGCCGGGCAGGTCAAGCATAAGCAGATCTTCTCCAGCATCAAGCCAGACTGGCGGCTGGCCAAGCTGCTGCTGTCATTGGGGACGCGGAATACGGATTCTCTGCTGGGGGCGGTGGCCAAAGTGTTGGCCGATGAAGGCATCGCGCTGGAGAACTCAACCGCCTTGCTGCAGCCGCTGCTGGCCACGCCGGGCACACTCACCAAGCGTGCTCCTACCGAACAGGAGCGAAAGAACATCGCCTACGGACGGGCCGTGGCCCGCCACCTGGCACAGTATGATATCGGCCAAACCGTGGTGGTCGCCGAAACCGCCTGCGTGGCAGTCGAGGCCATGGAAGGGACGGACGCCACGATCGAGCGAGCCGGGCAGATCATGGCCTCGCTCGAAGGCGGCACTCCCACCTTGAGCCGCGACCTTACGGTGGTCAAGATCGCCAAGCCCAATCAGGATATGCGCTTCGATGTGCCTGTCGTCGGGGTAAAGACCATCGAAGTCATGCGCCAGGCGGGCGCAAGCTGCCTGGCCCTGGACGCGGGAAGATGTTTACTGCTCGATGGCGATGCGGTCATCCAGGCAGCGGATCGCGTCAACATTGCCATCCTGGCGGAGTGACAACCGCAGCCAGCCTATTGGAGGAAATCATGTCCGAAACCATCCGCCTGGCCGACCAGATCCGTCGCGCCTTCGAGGGAGATGCCTGGCACGGCGACTCGGTGCTCGAGCTTCTCCGCGGGGTCAATGCGAGCACTGCCGCCGCCCGGCCGATCAAGAATGCCCATACCATTTGGGAGCTCGTGCTCCACATCGCCGCCTGGGATGATGCCGTCGTGCGCCGCACCGGAGGGACCGCAGTGACGCTCTCCGATAAACAGAACTTCCCCCCGGTAGAAGACACCAGTGACGCCGCGTGGCGGAGAGCAGTCGAGCACTTGAAGCTCACCCACGAGGAGCTGGTCAAAGCGGTTGCCGCGTTTCCCGATGCCCGCCTGGAGGAGCAGGTCCCGGGAAAGACCCAGAGCTACTACAACTTCTATTACATGTTCAGCGGGATCGTGCAGCACGAGCTTTATCATGCCGGACAAATTGCCCTGTTGAAGAAAGCGGGCCGCTAGCCTCCGGTCGGCGTGTACCCTCGTGCCCTTTGTGGTTAAATCAGTCATCCGGCAACCCGCCGGCCGGCAACTGACTTCTGGCCACGGACAACTGCATCAACGTTGCGGTGATTGGCGCTGGCGCCTTTGGGCGAAATCATGCCCGTGTCTATCACCAGCTTGCCAGGCAGGGTGAGCCGGTCAAGCTGGTTGCGGTCGTGGACCCCGATGTGGCTCGCGCTGATGAGGTTGCCCGCGAATATGGCGCCCGCGCGTTCGGCTCGGTTGCGCAGCTGATCACGACCCGGGGCGAAGTTCAGGCCGCGACGGTCGCGGTTCCTACTATTCATCATCTGGAAGTCGCCAGAACGTTGATGGAGGCCGGGATCGACGTTCTGATCGAGAAGCCGCTGGCGAAATCGCTGGCCGAGGCCGATGAGTTGATCCGCTTGGCGCACCAGCTTGGAAGGGCCGGCCAGGTCGGTCATCTGGAGCGTTTCAATCCTGCCGTGCGCGCCACCCTGCCGCTGATCACCCGGCCGATGTTTTTTGAGGTCCATCGCCTGAGCGTGTTCACGCCGCGTTCGCTCGATGTGGACGTGGTGCTCGATTTGATGATCCATGACCTCGACGTGGTGCTGGCCTTTACCAACTCGGCGGTCAAGGAGATTCGTGCCGTCGGTCTGCCGATTCTCTCGGACAAGGTGGACATCGCCAACGTGCGCCTGGAGTTCGAGTCCGGCTGCGTGGCCAACTTCACCGCCAGCCGGGTTTCGACCGAGCGGGTGCGGAAGCTGCGCTTTTTCCAGCCCAAGCAGTACATTTCGCTCGACTACGGCCGCCAGGATGTGCTGGTCTTCACCGTGGGCGCTGACCCCGAGCTTGCTGGCACACCTTCCGTGAACCCGCAAATTAAGGTTGCCAAGCCTGCGATTGTCGCGGAAGAGCCGCTGCACGCCGAGCTGAAGTCGTTCCTCGAAGCCGTCCGGAGCCGCTCCACGCCGCTGGTTTCTCTAGAAGACGGCCGCCGGGCTCTGGCGCTGGCGCTGGATATCATCGCCGCAATCACCGAACACCGTGAGCAAGTCCAGCTAGATCGGCTGCAGGCAGACTAGAGCTCCCCCCAGAGGTCCAGCAGGGGGACCTTCGGGGTTACCGGTCGCTGTGTAAAGATTTGTAACTAAAGCGCATCAAGGCGGTCAGCACCGCTCCTTTCGGGCGTCGCGGAATTCAGCAAAAGGTGCGAGAATAAAGCTACTTGGCAGTAGACGCCGGCGGACTTTCGCCCTCGGTGCGAGACTTTGACCTGGAGTTAGACCAGGTCCGTGCGCGTACAACCGCCCGCCGCCGTTTGTGTCTAACTAACAGGCAAGCCGTTCGATGTCGACGACCGAAATCCCGCCGGGAGCCCCAGCCCCTCCTTCATCGCTTGCGCCACGCCCCGATTCTGGCGACTTGTATGACGCGCAGCGCTGGGAATCGGTGTATCGCGAGATGCACGACGTCCCCGCCCTGCTGATTCAGCTGCAGGATGATCTCTCGCGCTCCCGCCGCCGCGAGGCGTTGTGGATGTCGGTGGTTGTCCACCTGATGGTAGTGATTCTGTTCGTCAATTCCGATCGGCTGGCGGACTTTCTGCCCAAGCGCTCCGTGATCGTGGTGGCCCCGGGCGATATGCTGCGAGATAAGGAACTCACATACCTGGAAATGCCGCCAGACGAACAGAAACTCACCAAGCGGTCTGACACCAACAACATCTCTGACAAAGACCGTAAGGCGACCTCGCGCGCGCCGCAGCTGGATCGTGAGGAAATGAAGCACATTCTCGACAGTGCTCGTCCAGGTACGCCAGGACCGGGCGGACCTCCGCTCGATCAGCCACCTCAGCCGCAGCAGCCACCAGCTCAGGCCATGGCACAATCCACACCCGCCCCGCAAGAGCAGCCGCAGTTTCAGTCACCCCGAGCACAGAGTCCTGCGGGACAGGATCAGGTAGCCAAGCTGACGGCTCCTGACACCGGAGCGGCCCAGCCCAGCTTCAAGATTCCGAACCTCTCAGCCGGATCGCAAATCCAACAGGCGGCCCGGGCCTCCATGGCCAATCGCGGCGGCTATGGCGGCGATGGCGGCGACTACGGGTTAGGGCAAGGTCGGCCGGCTACCGGGGCCATCGGGCCGCTCGACGTTCTCAGCGATACCATGGGCGTGGACTTCGGTCCCTATCTTTCCCGGGTGCTGCAAGATGTCCGCCAGAACTGGTACAACCTTATTCCCGAAGTCGCGCGGGCCCCGATCATGAAAAAGGGGAAAGTTTCTCTCGAGTTTGCCATCCTGAAAGATGGCCGCGTGGCGGGATTGCGCTATGTCAGCAGTTCGGGCGACGTGTCTTTGGATCGCGCCGCCTACGGCGGCATCACTGCGTCCAATCCATTTCCGCCACTGCCGGGCGAGTTTAAGGGACAGTATCTTGCCTTACGATTCCATTTCTTTTACAACCCGGACAGGAATGACCTGCAGTAGCTCTGGGTTCCCTGCAGCTATTGGGACGCTCGCAAAAGCCTGAGTCACTTCGCGCCGTTGGGATAGACCAGAATCTTGCTGGCTTCCCCCGTCCTCAGCCTTTCCATAGCCTCGGAGAAGTCTCTCATCTCGATGCGGTCGGTAATGGCAGGATGGAGATCGAGCTTTCCGGCCTTGAGCAGCGCCGTCATCTGATACCAGGTCTGGTACATGCGGCGCCCGTTGATGCCCTGGATCGTGATGCCCTTGAAAATAATGTCCTCCGAGAAATTGACCGAGACGGGCTTGGAAGTAAGGCCTAGGAGGGAAATGCGTCCGCCGCGCCGCACGATATCGAAGGCTGTTCGGATGGCGTCCGGATGACCCGCCATTTCGAGCACGACGTCAGCGCCCAGGCCACCAGTCTGCTCCGCCACCATGGCGCGAACGTCGTCCTTTGTGGGATCGAGGGCAAAATCGGCCTTCATCTCCTTGGCGAGGCGGCGGCGATGGGCGTTCACTTCAATGGCAAAGATGGTCGTTGCGCCCACCGCACGTGCCACGGCAATCGAGAACAGACCGATGGGGCCGCAGCCTGTGACTGCGACAGTTTTCGCCGCAATCTCGCCAGCCAGCACGGTATGGACTGCATTGCCTAATGGATCGAGGATCGAGGCGTACTCCAGCGGGATCGCGGGATCGAGCTTCCAGATGTTCGACTCAGGAATGACGACGTACTCGGCGAACGCCCCGTCCGCATCTACGCCAATGATCTTCACGTTCTGGCAGATGTGGGCTTCCCCAGTTCGGCATTGCAGGCACTTGCCGCAGGCCACGTGCATCTCTGCCGAAACGAGATCACCCTCTTTCACGCTGGTCACTTCGTCGCCGAAGGCCACGACCTCGCCGCAGAACTCGTGCCCGGGAATGAGGGGAGGGTGGATGCGGCTCTGGGCCCAGCGGTCCCAGTTGTAAATGTGGAGGTCTGTGCCGCAGATGGAGGCAATCTTGACTTTGACCAGCACATCGGTGCGGCCAAAGCCCGGGACCTTGACCTCGCGGACCTCCGCACCGGGTGCGGCCTGTGGTTTGACGACGGCCAGCATGGTATTGGGCATGGATGAGTGCCTTTCCTCAGCAAGACAAACCCAAGATTCTAGCACCGGCCGGACGGGCTTCAGACCCGGACCTGAACTCATTTAGAAACCGGAGTAAGTTGCATCCCCGCTACCAGCCAACGCCCATCCCGCTTCAGCAGAATCTGGGTGAAGCGAAAGAAGGAAGTCGTAACCCTGCCACTCTGGCGAGACAGGACGCTCAGATGCCCGATGAGAATGGCAGCATCGCCGTACACTTGCACCTTCAGGTCCTCCGGAATCCAGTCCAGCACCTTGCGTTCCGGAGTGCGGAATTCCGCCAAAGTCTCTTCCTTGCTCTGGACTTTCCCATCTCCTAGAGTGCGAACATAGTCTTCGGTCAAGTGGGACGAGTATTCGTCCCATTTGCCCTGCAGGATGAGCTTGGACGATTCTGCCTCCAAGTTGATGATTTCTGCCTGCGCAGCCGGATCTGCGTCGGCTTTGACTGCCGGCGCCTGTCCCAGCCCAGGCATCGCTGAGAGGGCGAGCGCCAGCAGAGCAATCGGCGTTCTCATAGCGGTTGTCTCCGATCCTGACCAACGAACGGGGTGAATCCGAAGGTTCCACCCTCGCAAACATCGGATCATAGCACCGCGCAGACGGCGGACACGAGGACGCCAGGACGCTTAGAATCTCTCTACATATGCGGGGCGCAACGCAAAGATACCTGGCAATGCTGGCTCTGGCCACGTTGTCGGCGGTGGCACAAACTGATCACGCGGGTTCCAGACAGGCATTTCTCAACCAATTGGTGGCGGCGGCGGTGGAACGAACGCATCATTACGTCCGTTACGATTCGGCGTATGTTCGTATCCCATACCCAGGCGGCGACGTACCGCAGAATACGGGGACCTGCACCGATGAGATCATCCGGGTATATCGGGCTGTGGGGATTGATCTGCAGAAGGAGGTCCACGAGGACATGGTCAAGAATTTCTCCCTTTATCCCTACAACCGCTGGCACGCCGACCGTCCTGACTCCAACATTGATCATCGGCGTGTCCCCAATCTCATGGTGTTCTTCGAACGAAGGGGAGAACCGCTCGCCGTCACCAGTCGTGCCGAGGACTACTTGCCGGGGGACCTTGTCACCTGGGATTTGCAGAGCGGCGTGCCCCACATTGGCATCGTGGTGGACCGGAAAGCGCCGGGTGGCCGCCACATGATCGTCCACAACATCGGCGAAGGGCCCAAGATGGAAGATGTTCTCTTTGCGTGGAAGATCACCGGCCATTACCGGTACTTCGGCCCTGCGTCTTGATGCCGCCCCTAGGGGCGCCGCCGTCGCTCGGCCACTGCCGTCCGGTTGAACTCCTCCGACTTGCCACGCGGAATGCTTAGCGACTTCCACTCCCGCGAGCGGAAATGCTTGGCGAGAAAAACAATCTGCCCGATGTGATAGGCGTAGTGCGCCAGCTGTCGGCCCACTGCCTGCATCACGGTGTGCGGCTCCTCGCGGGTGGTGACCGTACGCAGCAAGTCTTCGGGCTTCAGCGCTTCGATGGTGGAGAACACCCGCGCCCACCCCTCTTCCCACCAGCGCATGAGGTCCGCGCGGGCGGTGCCTGCGTTCATCTCGAACTCCTGATCGCGATGCCGGTCGGGTTTTTCGCCGTCGGTGGTCAGGAAATCGGTGAACCGGGAACGCATGTTGCCCGCCAGGTGCTTGACGATGACGGCGATCGAATTCGCCTCGGGATCCAGGGTCACAAACAACTCGGCATCCTTGGCTTGCGCAATCGCGCCCTCTCCCATGCGCTTGTATCCGCGAAATTGGCGACGAATTTCTTCAAGATAGGCGGCAGCCACTTCTCCGTTCATGTGCAGCTCCTTGGGTCGGTACGAGAGTCATGGGAACTCAACGGTCAACCCCATCCCCCGCCACCGGGGGTCTCGATGCGGATGCGTTCGCCCTTGCGCAGGCGAACGTTGACCTTGCCGGGCAACTCTTGCCATGAGCCGTCTCCTCGAATCACGGTCGCCTTGCCCGGAGCACCGTCTTTTCCCCCGCTCAATCCGTATGGGCCGCGCGTCCGCCGCTCCGCCAGCAGGGTCACCTCTGCATCGGTGAGGACCTCAATCTCGCGGACAATGCCATTCCCGCCGTGATACTTGCCTCCGCCTCCGCTCCGCGACCGCAGAGAATACCTTCGTACCCTCAGCGGATACGCATACTCCAATGCCTCGGCTGGTGTGTTGAGCGAGTTCGTCATGTGGGTGTGTACGCCGGACACGCCCGGTTTAGCCGGACGCGCCCCCATCCCGCCTGCCACGGTCTCGTAGTAGGCGAACGGTTCGCGGGTCCTCGGATCCATCCCGCCGATCGTGAGATTGTTCATGGTCCCCGATGCGGCCGCGGGGATGCGCCCAGGAATCGCCTGCGCCAGCGCCCGCAGCAGGGTGTCCACGATACGCTGGGAAGTTTCCACGTTCCCGCCGGCGACCGCGGCCGGAGGGCGAGCGTTTACTACCGTGCCCTCGGGCGCAATTACCCGTATGGGCCGCATCAGCCCCGCAGTCGCAGGCACTTCCTCCGCCAGCAGGCAACGGAACACGTAGAAGCAAGCGGAGTAGGTGATCGCCTCCACCGCGTTGACGCTGCCCTCGACCTGCGGATCGCTGCCGCTGAAATCCACCGTGACCATGTGGCACGGGCGCCCTCGGCCGCGCCCTGAAACATCAACCGTGACGGCCGCCGCGATCTTCACCGGACGATCGCTGATTCCATCATTGTCGAGAAAATCCTCTGCCCGGTAGGTCCCCGGCGGCACGCGCTCCAGAAAGGCGCGCATCATCTCCTCGGAATACTCCAGCAAGTCGCGCGCCGCGCGCGCCGCCCGGGCCAAACCATAGCGGCGGCAGACTTCGCGCAATCGCTGCGCGCCGGTGTGGCAGGCCGCGATCTGCGCGCCCAAATCGCCCTCCCGCTCATTGGGGGTACGGACATTGTTCAAGAGCAGGGCAAGGACGTCTCGCTGCATTGCGCCGCCGCACATAAGTTTCACGGGCGGAATGCGCATGCCTTCCTGGTAGATCTCGCGGCACAACCCCATCGAGCCGGGATAGGCGCCGCCGACATCGGCATGGTGCGCGCGCGAAGCCACGTAGAAATCCGGCCGGCGCCCCCTAGCAGAAAAATAAAACGGCGCCACCAGAGTGATATCCGGGAGATGTGTGCCCCCACAGAAGGGATCGTTGAGCATCACCATGTCGCCCGGCTGCAGTTGGAAACGATCGATGGCTGCGTGCACCGACATCGGCATCGAGCCCAGGTGCACCGGCATGTGGTCGCCCATCGCAATGACTTCGGCCCGCGCATCGAACAGCGCGCAGGAGTAGTCACGTCGCTCTTTGATGTTCGGCGAAAACGCCGTGCGGCGCAGCGCGGCGCCCATCTCCTCCGCAATGGAGTGGTAAATGTTCTTGAAGATTTCCAGTTCGATGGGATCGCGTCGCATGATGCCGCACAAAGTGTACGCCAGTTGTTGCGTTGCCGGTCGCCTGGAAGCCAACCTGCGGAAGCTAGAATTATGTTGACAAGAGAAGTAAGAGTCCGCAATATCTTGGGGTAAGAACGCAGCCCATGCTAGAAATTGGGCAGTTTTTTTTGACCTAGGCCCCTTGCAAGGGAAAATTGTTCACGGAGGAACTTCATGCCCAAGAAAAAGGCAGCGAAGAAGAAAAAGAAACACTAACCGTCAGCGAGACGATACCTCGCACGGACCAGAAAGTTTGGAAGAGCCTCTTGAGAGAAGCACCTCTTGAGAGGCTTTTTCGCAGGGAGGCGATTTTGCCCACCCACCCAAAGGTGCCAGGGCTGCAAAATGGCAGTTGTCGCGGAGCCCAGGTCGTGCTAGAAACGCGGGGTAGGAAGGGCACGGGTTGACGCGATGCACGCCACTTCCGAGGAAACCATGAGCCCGCGAGGCAAAGCGACGGCCAAGTCCGGCAGAACTACCGAAGTGGTGATTCCGGAAAAGCTTTACTTCCGCATTGGAGAGGTGGCCAAGCTGTGCCGCTTGCCGGCCTACGTACTGCGCTTCTGGGAAACCGAGTTCCCTCAGCTCAAGCCGGTGAAAAGCAGCACCGGGCAGCGCATGTATCGCCACAAAGACGTGGAAAACGTTCTGCATATCAAGAAGCTGCTCTATGAGGAGGGCTTCACCATTGCCGGCGCCCGCCAGCAGATCCGGTCGGAGGTCAAGGGCGAGAAGAAGCAGTCGCCGCTCCCCTTCCCCGGACGTTCTCCCGTTGAACTGCAACACATCCGTCAGGGACTGCGTGACATCCTTACTATGCTTTCCGCCCGGCACTGAGCGGACGCGCGCCCTCTGTCCGCGATACACTTCTTGGAAGCGAACACCGGCCATGAAAAAACTTCTGATCCCTTGCCTGCTAGTCTTCTGGGCAGCCACTGCTGCCTTTGCCCAGCACGAACACCACATGGCGATGCCCCACGATGCCGCGGCCGAGCTGGATATCCACGATGATCCTGCTGCCCAGGTGCTCACCATCCGCCTGGGCCCGGTGCGATTGCCCGCTCACTCCGACCACATGGCGGTCGCGCAACCCGCCGATTTCTTCTTTCCGATTCCATTCGACGGATGGCTGGTGGCCTATCATCCCCGCTTGACGGACGAATCCGGACAGGCCCTGTCGGCCCCCCTGTTGCATCACGTAGCCCTCTGGAATACCCAGCGTTCCGATTTCGTCTGCCCCAACAGCGAAGAGCACATCTTCGGCGCCGGGGCTGAGATGAACGACTGGCCGGCCGTTCCCGGCATGGGATACCGCGTACATCCACACGACCGCATGCGGGTGAGCAGCATGTTCTACAATCCCACCGCCACGGACCACCTGCAGACTTACCTGGAAGTGAAGATGGAGTACCGGCTGGCCGCCAATACTCAGTTGAAGAGTGTTTATCCCGCGTGGTTCGACGTCAAGCAGTGCGCCGAAGACGACCGCTATGACCTGAAGCGCGGGCCCAACATCACCTCCGGCAGTCTTACGCTGGATTACTCAGGCACCCTGCTGGGCGTGGGCGGCCACATGCACAACTACGGCACCCAGCTCGTCTTCGACAACGTCACCCGCGGGCAGAACATCGCCACCCTCGACGCCCAGCTCGACGACCAAGGACGGCTGATTTCCATCCCCGTCGTGTATTTCCTGGACCGCGGTGGCTACCACCTCGAGAAGGGAGAGACCGTGAAAGTTACCGCCCGCTATCAGAACGACTCCGGGCGCGAACTGCCCATGGGCGCCATGGGCATGGTGGTCGGCTACTTTGTGCCCGACAAGGATGCCGAGATGGGGAAGAACCTGGTCCGAACCGGCGTGGGCAAGAAGACGGCGGAACGCCGTCCGGCTCAGGAGAGCGCAAATTGATTTCTCCGGAAGAGGCATTTCTGTTGTTAAAGGGACTGAAGGACAAGATCACTCCGGTCCGCGTCAACCTGGTAACGCCGTCGGCGCGATGCGCGTTTGAGGGGCTGGTGTCCGAGGTTTCGGCGATCGAAGTAATCATCATGGTGCCCCAGCAACTGCGGGTCTCCTGCGCCATGCAGATCCAGCTGGAAGGAGCGCGGTTCGAGTGGGGAGACACGCGGCAGGCGCCCGCCGCAGTGCGGCAATCCATCGCCAGGAAGTTCTCCTCTGCCCTGAGCATTCTGCTGCCGGACGGGACCCTGGCGGTGATCTCGGAGCTGAACGCTTGAGCCGCGGAGGCCGCTTCCCGCTGGCAGGGAAGCATGTCGCGGCGCTGGGTTGCGGGCTCCTGCTGGGACTTCTTATCTGGTCATGGTGGGGCCCGAGTTCAAAGAAGTCGCGCAGCAAGGAGCATGTTCCAACTGCGGCGTCGAGCGGCGAACTGGATCTGGTCGAGTACGCGGTCCGGCACGCGCGTTCCTGGCGAGTGACCACCGTCGGTACACTCCAGGGCCGGTCCTTCCAGACCGACCAGGATGTCTTCTGTCCCTATGGCTCGCATACCGTGACCCGTACCCTGAATGCTGCGGGAGCGGGCAACGCGCTGGAAGAATCCATTGAGACCGGGGGCACGTTGTATGCGCGAGAAGGAACGGATGCCTGGTCGTCGCAGCCTGCCACGGGACCCGACAAGTGCCGCGTGGGGCCGATGGCCGGTCCCGAACCGCTGCTTAACACGCTCGACCGGCTGAAGACTACGACAACGGTGGCTCGCGGCGAGTTGGTCCAGGCCCAGGGAGGCTCCTGCCGCGTGTGGGACCTCCTCGCCGGAAGCGGTTCCAACCGCCTCGCATCCATCTGCGTGGACGAACTCAGACACCTGCCGTACGAGTTCCAGTTGGGTGGGCTTAAGGTGCGGTACACGAATTGGAACTTGCCGGTGGTGATTGAAGCGCCGGCGGTGCCGAAGGGGAATACCCGCGACACGCCAGGCGCCACACTGCCGAATTAAGCCAGCTCCAACGATGAGGACGCCGAGTGCCAGATCATTCCGCGCCACGCTGGAACGCACAGCCTCGCGCTTGAACTGGGTCATTATCCACATCCCCGTGGACGTGGCCAAGCTGTGGGGAACGCGCGGGCAAATGAGGGTACGGGGCGAGATCAACGGCTTCGGGTTTCGCACCTCGCTGTTTCCCACCGGCAAGGGCGGGCATGTAATGATCGTAAACAAGCGCATGCAAGTCGGCGGCAAAGCGGCTCTCGGCCAAACCGCGCTGTTCCGACTGGAGCCCGATACCGAAGTACGTGTCGTTACCATGCCCGCGGAACTGACGCGCGCGCTGGCAGAGGACGGTTCGCTGCGCCGCTGGTATGACCGGTTGAACCACTCCACGCGCAACGAGATCGCCAAGTGGGTGTCAGGCGTGAAGAGCCCGGAGGCCCGCCGGCGCCGCGCCGATCAAATTGCTGAGCGTCTCATGGCCACCATGGAAGCCGAACGCGAGCTGCCGCCCATCCTGCAGGTAGCCTTCGCACGCGATCCCCTCGCCCGTCAAGGATGGGAGCTCATGTCGCCCTCCCGCCGACGTGGGCACCTGCTTGGCATCTTCTACTACCGTGAGCCGGAGTCCCGTGCGCGTCGCATCGCCAAGGCTCTTGCCGATGCGGCGGCCCTGGCGGAGAGGGTGAAATCCTGAGCGCAGCGAAGAACCAATGCAGTCGAGGGTTGGCAGCAACTTCAGGTACCGGGGACGGCAAATTCGTTGCGGGCAGGAAACGCTGGCTGCCGGCGCTCGGCTTCGACTAAGCTAGAGGCTGCCGATTGGAGTCGAGGGTATGCGGAGAGTTGGGCTTATCGCCCTGGCGATCGCGGTGATTACATTCGCCGTTCTGTGGGGCTACCCAAGGCTGGTCACTCACCGGCTGGAGTTAAGAGTGTACTTTCAGAACGCCAATGGCCTGCGCGCCGGAGCGCCGGTGCGATTGGCGGGAGTGGAAGTTGGCAAGGTCACGAGCGTTCGCGCGCGTCCTGAAAGGCAAGCGGCTCCCGCGGAAGTTACGTTGAGCTTGCGAACGCCTTACGAGTTGAACATCCCGAGCGATTCGACTGTATCCCTCGCCACGGCAGGGGTGTTGGGCGAGACCTTTGCGGAAATCAACGTACTCGGAGCGTCTGGCGCTCCCATCAAGAGCGGTGGGATATTGAAGGAAGAGCCGACCAAAGAGCTCACCACCAAAGAGATCATTGAGAAGGTCGGAGACATCGTCAAACGCCAGCCCTGCACGCCCCAGGGCAAGGACACGGCAACGGCTGGCACGCCCGATACGGGGCGAAAAGATCACCATTAGCCTCTCCGCGATCGCCGCCACCATCAGAGGCGTTTACACTCAGAACGCCCCGCTGACCGGGGCGGAGTCTTTTGGCCCCGCTTTCGGTTTTGAGTGTAACGGGGATGTTACAACAGTGCGCCGAACCCTCGACCAGCGATTCTTGCGTATCCAGTAGAGAACATTAACCTAAAAAGCTGGTGTCGGTACTTTGCCCCAAGCCGTCTCGACAGGGAGGCTCTTAACGTCGAGAATCTGAAGGGTGTGCACATCCACGTCCACCATGAAATCAGGCGTTCTTGTCGCCCCCATCGCAAAAACGTCTGGAGCCTTACTGACTGAAACATTGGAGACCGTCAGGAAGATCACTCTTCTCACCGAGCTTGCAGCCATATTGTGCTCGGAGTGCCCCGCTTGTTCGTAGACCGAATGGTGCATTCCCCCTAAGTGGCTGAAAGGATGGATAACCCAATCAGCAAATCTACTGAATGAGTGGTGCCTTTTCACTGCTGTCCAAATTAGCCGGGATTGAGGAGCGGGAGTAAGGGGAATTGGAGCATTTCCTGCTTCTCGACGGTCGCTCCCAGGTTGAGGTTGCCATTTTGCTGTCCAAGTTGGGTTACCAGGAAA
>Ga0335070_10003649_pt1 | contig 17986 bp, 26 predicted proteins | sample Lox_Sample_13_FD_206722 | JGI IMG/M metagenome (GOLD analysis project Ga0335070, IMG submission 206722) | Soil microbial communities from Loxahatchee National Wildlife Refuge, Florida, United States - Lox_Sample_1.3 | ecosystem: Environmental > Terrestrial > Soil > Wetlands | place: USA...
TTTGATTACTCCTTCATGGATTAGTCTTCTTATTTCATCACGTGTCATCGCTGCCTCAACGTCGTCTGTTTTTTCAGGATCTATCCACACGCGGTTCTGGCCGACCTTGAGGACTTGGGCCGCAACACGGCGCTGACTGTTCAACGTGGTCATCGTTTCGCTGCTCTCCTTTTGGACGTCTTGGGCGTTTCTTGCTGCTTCTTCTCTGCTTCGGCCGTTTCTTCCTTCTCGGCTTCTTTGCCCGTTTCTTTAGTTGTTTCTTCTTTCTTTTCTTCAGCGGGTTCTTTGACTTCTCTGAGGTTGAGGACAACTATTTTCTTTTTTCTCGCTTCGGCGAGGATTCGCGTTTTCTTTCTCTTGCCCACCGTGTGGGCAATCCGCACGGCTTGAGTGGAGGAGTCCACTTTGGCCAGTTGTTCCACGTTGTAGATTAGGACTTCCATGTATCCCGACGGATGGAGGTGCCTACTGACTTTGGGTCCGCCATATCCTGAACCAGCCGCTGGTGGCCAGCCCTTGTACATCAGTCGTACCTTATGATCCAAGCCTCTGGGGTTGCGCCAGTTTTTCTTCAGTCTCACGTAACGCCAGCTTTCAGGTCTGACGAACTTCGGCTTGTTCTTCTTGACGCGCCGTCTGACCTTCAAGGCCTTTTCACTGGTTATCTTGCCTGTTTTTTCAGTCATGCTTCCATCCCTTCGGCCTGCTCGAAAACGTAAAGTCCATCCAAGAAGATGCGCGGGTCTTTCCTCTTCACCTTCGTCGCCTGTTCAATGTTTGCCGCGGTCTGACTGACTTCTTCAAGGTTTATGCCTTGAACGATGATGTCGTCTCCTTGAACCTTGACTTGGACACCGCCGATTATCTTGGCTTTCCTAGGACTCCGTTCGCCCGTGAAGTTCTCGATGAGAAAAGTCTTCTCTTTGACCTTAGTTGAAATGGGAAAATGAGAGAAGACTATCTTTAGTTTATAGGTGTAGCCTTTCTTTACACCAGTGATCATGTTCTGAATGTGTGAATGAATCGTACCCACCAACGCTGACTCTTTCTTGCGTGGCCATTCGGCCCATACCTTGACGGTTTTTCCGTCCATTCCAAGCGAGACGGGTTCGTGAGAGAAGTCGCGTGTCAAAGTGCCTTTCGGTCCATTCACGGTGACTTTTCTACCGTCGAGCGTCAGCTGCACATCGTCCGGGACCTGAATTGTTTCTGACTTCTCTGGAACACGCATGAACATTTACCTCTTCAATAGACGAAGGCGAGCAGCCTGCCTCCAGCATGCTTTTCCTTCGCGTCTCTGTGTGACAATACGCCCTGCGGCGTCGAAACGACTAGTAAGCCCACTTCTCTTGACGGCAGGAACTTTTTCTCCCATTCCTCGAATTCGTCCGTTCTGATTGAGAAGCGTGGTCTGATTGCCCCGCACTTGTTTATTCTTCCGAGCAGTTGAACCTTGAACTTTCCACTTCGTCCATCGTCCACGAACTCGAATTCACCGATATAACCGTTCAACTGCATAATCCTCAACACTCGGCCGAGCAGCTTGGACGCTGGAGAGATTATGCACTCGTGTTTGTTCCGCATCTCGTTGTTGACGACCGACGTCAACCCGTTTGCCAGTGTATCCATCATGCCTTTCCTCTGTCACTCGTACTTTTTGAACCCGAGTTTTTTGGCTACCTCTCTGAAACACTGCCGACACAAATATAAATTATAACGACGGATGACTGGACCGTAAGATCCGCATCTACTGCAGGGTCTAGCGCCTTTACCGTATTTTCGTGGTTTACTGGTTTTCTGCTTTCCCATTTCCCGATCACCTTGCTAGACTATCTCGACTCCGAGCGCGTCCTTCGCGAACATTATGGATTCTTCGGGTGTCAACACGTGTTTGGCACCGAGTTTGTTCTCGTTCCTCCGGTTCTTGACTCGGTAGCCTGGGCGGGTAACTGACACGCACACGTCCATTCCAAATATGCCCACTTCAGGGTCATACTTGATTCCTGCGATCTCGATGTGTTCTTTTATGCCGAAGCTGAAGTTGCCCTGTCTGTCGAAACTCCTGCTTGAAAGCTTCTTGTCGACGACGGGCAGCACTCTGTTCAGGAATGTAACGGCGTCTTCTCCTCTGAGCGTCACGATGCAGGCTATTGATTCACCTTTTCTCACGTTGAAATCGCGAACTGATTCTTTGGCCTTTCTCTTGCACGGGGTCTGTCCGGTTATTTCCTTCAGAACCTTTACAGCTTTTTCGAGAGGTTCGCCCGACTTGCCGACGCTGATGTTGACGACGACTTTTTCTATTCGCGGCTTGAGCATGGGTTGCGTCTCCCATCGCTTGCGAATTTCTTCTTCAGACAATTCAGGCTACCTCCGGGAGCGAAATCAACGGCTTTGCCTCTCCTATGGCGAAGATGAATTCGAGAGTCGTCTGGTAGCGATTGCCCTTGTCATCTTCAACGGTCACTAGTGCGCTGCGGCGCTTCTTTCCTTCTGCTTTTTCAATCTCGACTATCTTGCCGAATTTGCCGACGTTTTTTCCGCCAACTATTGCCGCGAAGTCTTTTTCCTTCATCTTTGTGTGTTCAAGGATCTGTTTTTCTGGAAGGCTGATCTTCAACGTGTCGAGTGTTTGGTACTTGTCTTCCTGCGGGTTCTTCGGGTCGGCGACCTTGATAACCATGTTTGATCCGTCGTGAAGGTGAAGTTGAACGTGCCCGTTCTTGCCTGTCGTCTTGTCTTCTATTCGGCAGAGCTTGAATTTGGACTGTTCAACCGCGATTTCATTCAGCAACAGTCCCTTGTAGTAAGGCAGAACACAGAAGGCTTTGCCAGCGTCTGGCATGGAGATCACGTCCATGACTCCGACTGGAAAGTCGTCGTTTCTCCTTATTTTTCCGTCAACTAGGACTCTGCCCTGCGCGACTATTGTTTTTGCCTCTTTTCGAGTCTTTGCGAAGCCCAGAGTGTCTCGCAAAACGATCGCGAGAGGCATGCATTTCATAGATGAGTGTGGTCCTGGTGTGGGCCTCACGGCCCAGGTGAATTCTTTTCTGTGGATTGGCCAGAATCTTGGCGCTGGTTTGCGTTTCAGTCCTGACGATATTCCTTTTCTTCCCATGATTACTCTTCTTCCTCTACGTTTTTCTTCGCGGTTTTCTTGGTTACTCTTCTTGGCTTTCTTTCTTTGGGTTGTTCTTCTTTCTCAGCTTCTTCCGCCTTGGTCTTTGTCTTGGTTTTTTCAGCGGTTTTCTTTCTCGTTGGTTTTTTGGCTTTTGTTATTTCCTTCTTTGGAGCCTTCTCTTTCTTGGCCGGTTTCTTCTCGACGATTTTCTTGACTTCTTCCGCGGCTTCTGGTGGTTTTTCTTCAATCACTTTCTTCGGTTCTTCGATTTCCATGGGTTTTTCTTCGGGTTTTTTCGCGCGTTTCGGTTTCTCTTCGGTTCGCTTTGGTTTCTTTGCTTTCAGCTTCGTGTCCAGAATTTCTTTGCGCCATTTGTCGTCGAGATTTAGGCGCGTTAGGATCACTTTTGAGGCGTGAATCGGCACGAAAATGGTTGTTCCGTCGACTTTCTCGCGTGTGAGTCCTTCAACGTATATGCGATACTTCTTCAGGTCCACTCGCGTGATTTTTCCTTCTACGTTCTTGTGGTCTCCTCGCATGACGCGAACTGTGTCTCCGGTTCTGACTGGTAGGCTTCTTATGAGGTGCGAGGCTCTGAGCGCGGGTGAAAGATGTGCGGCCAGGAGTTTGTGCCGTACGTGGTCTGGTGCTTGGTACATCATTTTTCTTTGTTTTGTCGGTTTCGTCAATGGTCTGTGTGTCTGCATTCTGCTTTCACCGTTATACGATTATGCTGGAGGCGCTGGCTATTCTGGGCCATCTTTCAGCTGCCTCTTTGGCGACTGGTCCGCGAATTTCTGATCCTTTCATTTCTCCTTCAGGAGTGATTATGACGGCTGCGTTGTCTTCGAACTGAATCCAGGAGCCGTCTATTCTTCTGAACGGTTTCCTCTGTCGGACGATGACGGCTTGAAATATTTTCTTCTTCATATCTGGCGTTCCTTGGCGTACGGACACGGTTATCTTGTCGCCGACCGTTGCTGAGGGGTAGCGTCTCAGTCTGCCCTTGTAACCCATCACCTGAACCAGTCTTAGCCTTCTGGCTCCTGTGTTGTCTGTGCATCTGAGTACGGCTGGAGGTTGAAGCCCCCTTGACAGTTTGAGTCCGTGTCCGAGCATTCCTCTTGCTATGAGTCCTCTTCCCTTCGCCTTGGCTGCCATGCTACTTTTCCTCCACTTTTTCGACGACGGCGAACGACACTGTCTTGCTGACCGGGCGGGTTTCGGCTATGACCACGAGGTCGCCTTCTTTGGCGTCTATGCATGGTGGGTTGTGCGATGGAATTCGGCTGCGTCTTCTTTCGTACCTGTGAAACTTGGATATGTACTGGAGGTAGTTGCGTTCAACAACCACGGTTTTGTCCATTTTTGCGCTCACGACGATTCCTTCAAAAACGCGGCCTCTCACGGGAAGTTCTCCATGAAACGGGCAGTTTATGTCGTCGCATGCCTTCTTCGGTTTCTTGAAGGTTAGTGACACTACCATAGTCTCCTGATGGTTTTCTTGAGACGGTCTTCGGGTCTTCCTACGAGGATTTTTCCGTCGATCTCGACGACGGTGTCATCGTGAAATTTGAAGTGAAAAACGTTTGTGTTTTTTATGATTGTTTTCGTTTTTCCATTGTGCAGGATCTTGAAGGTGTTTCGCGTTTCGTCCATGATTTTTCCAGATATTCCTACGTTGTCTCGGTGGCTGCTTTTGCTTATTTTTGCGTGTGTTCCTATGAGTTCGCGGCGGACGATGTCCGATGTCACGTTCATTTGGTTTTCTTCCTTTCTGTCTTGGTTCTTATCCCAAGTTTTTCTTCATGTTGCACCGTGAGTATTTTGGCGATTGCCTTGCGTAGCTGTCGTATTCTCGCGGGGTTTTCGACCGTTCCGCCTGCCCTGATCATGGTTTTCAATCGGACGAGTTCGGTGCGCATTTCTTCTAGTCTTGCGGTTCTGTCTTCCGCTGAGAGGTTTCGTACGTCTTTGATTCGGATGATCGGCATTACTTGTCGTCCTCCTCTTTCTGTTCGGGTTCTTGGGTTTCGGCTTCTTTGCCCTCGGCTTCTTCGGTTTCGGGTTTGGCAGCTTCGGCTTCGGTGGCTTCTACGGCCTGTTGGGTTTCTTCTTGTACTGTTTCTTCGTTTGCTTCTTCGTCGGTCTCGACTTCTTCTGTTTTGGCTTCTTTTTCAGCTGCTTTCGCTGCGAGTTCTTCGTCTGGTGGTGCGGTTTCAACGATTTTGAGCTTGTCTGGAAAAACGGCGTCTGGCGGCATGATTCTGACTCTTATTCCGAACATGCCGGGTTTGAGTTGCACGTGGACTTCGGCTTTCTGCATGTACTTGAGGGATGGTTCGCCGCACTTGACTAGGTAGCCGGCGCGGAACTTCTCGAATCTTGCTCGTTCGGTTCTGAGTTTTCCGCTGATGACTATTTCTGCGCCTAAGGCGCCTGCCTCCATGACCTGGTTCAGAGACCAGAAGCCTGCGCGTCTGAAGTGCACTCCACGCTGCAGAGCGGAGGCGACGCGTGAGGCCACGACGTAAGCGTTTAGTTCGGGGACTTCTATTTCAGAAACAGAGATCTGCGGGTTTGAAACGTTGAATCGTTCTTGTAGAAAGGTCGCGAGTTCTCTTATGGTTTCTCCGCCGCGTCCGATGACGATGCCGGGGCGCATCGCGTAGATGACGATGTGGGTTCCCAGCGGGGTTTTTGAGATGTTCACGCCGCCGTAGCCGGCTCTGTCGAGTTTTTTCTGCAGGTACTCGTCGATTTCTGTTCTCTTCATGGATTCTGTTATGAAGTGTTTGACGACTGACATTACGTGGCTTCTCCTTTCTCGCCCATTTCTTCGAGGGCCACTTCTACGTGGGTTAGGATTTCAAAACTGGGGCTTGCCCTTCCTTGGGCTCTGGGTTGAAAACGTTTTTGTTTCATACCTTGATGAGAAGCCGCGTGGATGATGCGCATGCGGTCGGTGTCTAAGCCTTTGTTTTCGGCGTTGGCTTCGGCGCCTTCGAGCAGTTTGAGGATGTGTTTTGAGGCTTTCACGGGGTATCTGCCGGCGAAAGCCTTTTGCAACCCGTGTCTGTGTCCGAGTTTTTTTGTGAAGCGTTTGTAGGGCACGGGTTTTTTCTTGGCGATGACGTCGTTGAGGTACTTTTTGGCTTGGGTTAGCATCATTCCTTTTATGGCTTTGCACACTTCTCTGGCTGCTTTATGGGATACTCTGATCTCGCGTGCGCTGGCTTTCACGCTTTTTTCGGGGTCCAGCCTTTCTTCGGCAATCGAGTATCCCCATTTTGGCATTCTATATACTCTCCAGTTGTGCAATTCAACAGCGGTATGGTGATTTATATGGTTTTCCTCTGGTCAAAATGGTTCAAAATCAATTCAAAGCTGTTTGGTGGTTCTGTTTTTTGACAACTTCTCGTTTGTTTCTCGTTGAAGTGTGGAGAGCCAGAATTGGGTGTGCGCTGTGCCGGCGTGTTTTGAGGGTTGTTGGTTGGGTTGGAATGGTTTTGTGGTTGAGAAGGAATGTTGGTGTTTGTTTTTGGTTTTTGGGGGTTGGATGTGGTGGATGTTTGGGGTTTGTCGTTGACCGTAAGATGTAAGAGTTGGTTGTTTCCATTGTGTTTTTGGTGAGTGGGATGCGGAGGAAGATGAGGTTCTGGTTGGGTTTCCTGTTTGTCGTTCTCTTGTATCTGCTTCCCATTGGTGGTCTTGCCTATGCGGGGTTGATGTGGCCGTTGGCGTTGGCGGTGGCTGCTTTCGTGTTTTCGGTCTATTTTGTGTATTGGGTCACGATTAGGAATGCTAAGCTTAAGTATCCGTTGGTGAACCCTGAGGGGCGTCCGGATGTTTACACGGGTCGTATGCCGAGACCCATTTATGAGGATGTGCAGCGTTATCCCTGGTTTTTCAGGAAAAAACGTGGGAAAAAGCAGGATGAGAAGGAGAGGCATAAGAAGGATTAGTGCAGCCGGTTAGGTTCTAGCGCGGTTTGAGTGCGGGTTGAGGGCTGGTTATTCGCTGAAAAAAAGCTTATTGTGTACCTCCCCCTCCTCGTTTCAATGTATTGTGAATATTTGGATCCAAATATACACGTGAACGCGGCTCTTTTATCGAGCAGCAAGTCTGTCAACAACGCTTGGCAGTGTTGAAAAGTTTCTGATCTTGAAGTCGGTTTTGACGCTATCCGGCTGTGTTCTGTTTGGGCCGCGCGTCAAGCGAACGGAGTTTCGTTCTAATAGCTTGTCATCACGACGCTTGCGAGTATGGAAGCGAGGGTGACGCCTGTCCAGGCAGAATGATTTAGTGGCGATTCATCTTTTCAATTCATAAGTCATATCAAAGCGGAAAGATACAAGTCACCCGAAGGTTCAATCTTGACTGTAAGTGTATCTGAAGAAAAGATGATCATATCAGCTGCGATCGCACCCACGATTGAGAAGATTGCCGAAAGGAAGACGATTGTTTATGAGACGCGTATCGACCCGGCCGTCATAAAAGTGGCTGCTGAGAAGGTCAAAGATCGACTGTTCACGAGATTCGGATTTCTGAAGCCCAAGCCGGATGAAGTCGAGTTTGTTTCGATGGGAAAGCATTATGAACCGTACATGATGATCAGCGGAAAATACTGCATAGACTATTATCGCAAATGCTCCTACGCCGTTAAGATCGACAAGGAGGTGCTGCAGGTAATTCTTCTGGGTCATGAGCTCAGGCCAGAACAAGCGACGGGCTCTGCTGCAAAATACCAGAACGTTATCAAGCTGGATGGCGAAGAGCGTCTGGTCAACGAAGCAAAAGCGTCTCTCATACTGAACAGATCTGGACATGACGTGACGCTGGAACAACTTCCCTCTGCCCCCTCGGAGAAAAACCCAAAGAGAATACTTGCAGAGTGCGGTGTTGAAGAAGTTCAGGAGAACACAGACTTAGGCGTCATCAGATCGAGGATACTGAAACGTCCAAAGGACATCAACCGAGTCGTGAGTGAACTCTTCGAAGTCAATGAGCGAGTCTTAATCTACACTCCAAGGTTCACGGTCTATTACAGAAACAATAAGACGGGCAACGAAAAAGCCGCAGAGTTCGACGGAGTCACGGCTGAAAGAATACGAAAAGGCAGGCAAAACGCTTCACACGGAAACCTTCCCATACCGCCTCCACCTCCTCTGTAGATAATCACGCTAGATCGCAGCGGTTCATCGGCCATTCCGTAAGTGTGAACGCCAAGGCTACCTCTGAGTCACGCGCGTGCTGAGCGGTCAGCTCGATAATCAGTTCTTTGTGTTCTGAGTAGCGTTCGATCAAGTTCTTGCGGTCGCTGGTCTCGTAATCGGAGAAATCAAACCCTGGCGCCATAGTCGTTCCGAGAAGCGCAAAGTTGCCTCCTTCCTTCAGGAAAGAGCCCTGCCAAACTCCTCTTGGCACAATCACCTGGAGTTGCTGACCAGCCTCTACGTCGTGTCCCATCGTCACTTTCTTTGATCTGCCGTCGGGAAGCAGTTGCAGCATGATTACAGGGTCCCCGAGGTAGAAGTGAAATATCTCATCGGTCGGCAGCCTGTGAAGAGCGGAGCAAGTGTCGGGCGTTAACAGATAATATATAGCTGTCCCGAAAGATTTGTCATTGTCGTATCTGCTGGGAAGTGCCGTCTTAGGAATCTTCTCTGAGGAACGATACGTTTCAGCGTAGAACCCTCCTTCTTCTGGCAAGCGTTTCAAGTTGAACTTTTTGATAATCTCATCTGCGGAAACCACACTGAACCCTCGTATTACTTTTTGCTGCGGAAGCATAAGAATCATGAGGATGCGGATCTGTGAAAAATTGTGTATTGCCTGTGCTTCGAGGGTCACTTCTTTCTGCGAACAAATCCTCTGTATTTGTAGAACAATATCAGACTTAGTACCATGACGATTATGGGATAGACGAAGAGAATGGCAGTCATTGTGCTGGAATTTATCCAAACTGAGGGGCCGGTTATCAAGATCAAGGCTGATCTGTAGAGCACTGGAACGGGGTTGAAAACGAAGAAGATATAACTCCAGAGGGAAACCACGGCATCGATTGGAACGTACAAAATCTCGTCGTTCACCAGTATTGTTAAGATCAAACTCAGTATGCCATAGATCAGGAGAAGATAGACCAGTTTGTTTACAGTTTCACCATCTGTTTGGTAAGAAATTAAATCACGACGCGAAATAAAAGGATGCGTTCCGGTTCGAAACTGGTCGCAGTTAGTCCTGTGGCGTCCCTGATATAACTTGGACTCGAGGCTTTTTGAGGAAGCCACCAGAATTCCCTTTATTCTTGCGTCGAGAGGACCAAACGTGTCCTCTCCAGAATATGAGGGACGACGTCTGTGATGCTGCATTCTAGTCTTGCGAATTCTTTATGTGCTCTCACAGTGGACAGTACTCTAGACGTGACTCATGGACAAAACAGATGTTCTACTTTCGATGCTATTGCTTGCTAACTCGAGAACTCCGTACCGAGAGCTCGCCGACAAACTGAACCTGTCCGCGAACGCGGTGCACAAGAGAATTCAATCTCTCATCGGACAAGGCGTCATTCGCAAGTTCACGACCAAGATAAGTCTGTCAGCAGTGCAGGCCGTCACCGTTTTACTTTACGGAAAGTCTGAGGCAGAATCGCTGGGCAACCTTCATGAGAAATTGGGCAAACACGGTTCGATCTGGTGGCTGACGCTCGGAGGGGGAAATTTCGTCATCATAGGCGCTTACTTGAGAAGCGTGTCAGAAATCGAGTCCCTGACCGACTACGTCAAGAAAGAGGTTCTCATGCCAAACTCGACTGTTGGCATAGTCTGGGCTCCTCAAAGCAACTTTGACGCGAGCCTAGAGAAGATGCTGCATTCTCTGGATCGCCAAATAATCTATGCTCTCAGCAATGATTCCCGAAAGCCCATAGCAGACGTTGCAGAAGAGGTTGGAGCTACAGCGAAGACCGTTCGACGCCGACTTGCTAACATGATTGACAAGGGTTTGATAGAATTCTCGATTCACTGGTACCCAGACACGTCAAACGACATCATGTCGACCATGCACGTCAGACTCAAACCAGATGCAAACAAAGAGGTAGTAGCACGTATCTTGAAAGGCTATTTTCCAAAGCTGTTGTTTTATTATCAATTGATCAACATTCCAAACGAACTGCTTTGCCTGATATGGACAAACAGCATGAAAGAACTCAAGGAAATTCAGCAACGCTTAGTGGACGAAGAGATCGTTGCATCAATAGTTCCAAACATCCTCTACACAGGCTACATATTCGACACTTGGAGAGACGAACTCGTCCGCCCCCAGACCAAGTCGAATCAAAAAAGCAAAGACTGATGGACAATGTCCACTTTGTCAACCTGGAACGTCACAAAAAGGTCTTTCAACGCCGCTTTTTCTACCCGTTTGCTTTCTCGCACGTTGACATAGACCTAAATCTGCTACGCGCGACTTCATGATACAGGAAAATGAAGCGTGAAAAGATGAGAGACCCGGAAATAACCATTGAAAACCTCACGAAAAAGTTTGAAGACGTCACCGCTCTCGATGACCTCAGTCTCGAAATCGAAAAGGGGGAACTCTTCGGCCTGCTCGGACCCAACGGCGCCGGAAAAACAACTCTGATAAAAGTTCTTTGCGGCCTCCTCGAACCCACAAGCGGTTCAGTCCACATCGGAGGACACGACGTGCGCAGAGAAAATGGAAAAGTCAAGGAAATCATCGGAGTCTGTCCTCAGGACACGGCAGCATACGCGTTTCTGACTGGAAGAGAAAACGTAGAACTCTTCGGCAATCTCTACGCGATGTCGAAGGTTGAACTGAAGAAGAACACCGACGAACTGCTTGAAAGGATGAGTCTCACGGAAGATGCGAACCGGCGTCTCGGAAAGTACAGCGGCGGAATGAAACGAAGAATAAACCTGATCATAGCGCTTGTGCATGACCCCGAAATCGCATTCCTTGACGAACCGACAGTCGCCATGGACCCCCAAAGTCGTCACGCCGTCTGGGACTTCATCAAAGAACTCGAGAAAAGGGGTAAAACCATGATACTCACGACGCATTATATGGAAGAGGCGCAGGAGCTCTGCAGCAGAGTTGGAATCATCGACCACGGAAAACTCATCGCCTTGGGCACACCCAAACTGCTAATGGATAAGTTCCAAGCGGCGAACCTTGAAGAAGTCTTCATGGGACTGACCGGCAGAAAGATCAGGGAGGAGATCTAGGATGAAATTCCAGCGTGTCTCCGCCCTCGTCAAGAAAGACTTGAAAAGACTCGTCAGAGAACCTTCTGCCCTGTTCATGATAATCCTCTTCCCCATAATGCTCACGCTGGTCTTCGGACTCGCCTTCGGAGGGATCGGCGGAAACCAATCAGCCACCTACCAAATAGGTCTGGTCAACAACTCACCGCCAAACCAGAATCCCAACTGGACTCAGCACTTCATAGGAAACCTCACCAACGTCGGAATATTGAAGATCACATCCTATGCTGACAACGCTACGGCCCAGAACGATCTGATCCAAGGAAAAATCTCGGCCATAATAATAGTCCCCGAAGATTTTGCAGAGAGCTGCAACTCCTACTGGAACGCGCCAACAGACCCGAACCTATGGACCAACACCACTCTTCATTTGTACCTTGATTCGGGGTCGATCTTTGCAACGCAAGCGATAGCTCCTTTGATTCAGCAAACCCTAACAACAACCGTCTACGGACAGCAGGCGAAATCAGCAGTTACGCCGGTCCAGATTAGCAGCCCTTCACTCGTTCAAGCCAGCAAAACCACCGCCTTCGAATTCATGATGCCCGGAATATTCGCCTTCGCCTCGATCTTCTTGACGATGATAGTCGCCCAGTCTTTCACGCTTGACCGAGACGCTGGACTGCTAAGAAGAATCAACGTCACACCTACAACCGCAACAGAGTTCATGTCAAGCCAAGCCATCTCCAACATGATTGCAGCCATGATCCAAGCCGCAGTCATCTTCGCCATGGCCTTCGCAGTGGGCTATCATCCTAAAGGCGACATCAGCACAGTCGCAGTTGCCTTCGTCCTAGTCTTGGTCTTCTCGCTGTGCAACGTGGGTTTCGGCCTGATAACAGCAACGCTGGCCAGATCACCGGGAGCCGCAACAGGTATTGCGTTCCTCTTCATAATGCCCCAAATGTTCCTCGGCACCTTCGTTGGAGCATCGCTATCAGCATCCGCACAGTCGGTGAGCAGGTTCGTCCCCAGCTACTACGTCACCGACGCGCTCACGTCTCTCTTCCTGCGAGGAGCACCCTCAGCAAGTTCAACGGTGATGCTCGACCTAGCGGTCACAGTAGTCGTAAGCGTAGGCGCCCTGATCGTAGGAGTAGTTCTCTTCAAGAAGTACGGAAGAGCCTAGGCGAACCCGATGAAACAAACCGAAGCCATCAACGTTCGCACCATACGGGAGAAAGCGAAAAAGTCGGAAGACCACGAAGCTTTCAAAGTTCTTGTCAAGACAAGAAAATGCAGAATTGGCATCGGAGCGAGACTGGAATCGACTGGAGAACCCATTTTCTTCATTGAGGTTCTCTTAAGTCTTTGTGCGGACAACGGCCCGGTGAAATTGAGCGTCATGGAAAAGAAGCTATCACTGCTGAGGCGACTGGAGGAAAGACGTTATTCATTGAACTGCGAGGAAGACGGTTGCGTGTCTTGCGAGCTTGTTGTTCCATCAAAAAACTTGAGTGCAGAATGTGAAGCAGCAGACTCGATAATGAAGGAATGCTTGGATTAAGGTGAGATTACTGGACGAAATCGCGTGAATCAATATGAGTGTAATAGGGCACGTTTGCGCGCACGTTAAGACCCTAATCAACAACCTCGCGCTCTGCTTTTTGAAAATTGATAGGACTACATTCTCAGGCCGTTGGACCCAATCAGTAGCATTGAAGGCAAACGCAGATACCTTATGAGATGCTTGCTAAAACTCATTAACCCGCGCGATCTAGTTGTCAACATCTCGAGGTCTTGAGTAGAGGTCTGAGAACATTGGGCTTGCACAAAAACAGGGTCAACGGCGTCGCCGTCACCTCGCTCATTTTGGGCAGAATCGTGTATGCGATCAACTGGTACAGCATCGCGGCAGTTTTCTCGTTGATAGCTTCTGAACTGAAGCAAGATGTTTCTGGGCTAGGACTTGTCACAGCAGCGTTCTACATCGGGATTGGAGTTTTTCAAGTGCCTGGGGGACTGCTGGCAGCCAAGATAGGGCCGCGTCTGACGGTGGTATGTGGAACCACGATTGCTTCTCTGGCTGCTTTGCTGACAGGATTCGCCGGAAATCTGGCGGAGATAGCGGCGCTGCGGTTTTTTGTTGGAGCAGGCATGGCTCTTGTTTTCGCTCCTGGTGTTATTCTGGTTACGAGGTTGTTGAGGAAAGGGTCAGAGGGGTTGGGCGTTGGCCTTTATAACTCAGCGTATAATTTGGGAGGAGCCATCGGTTTATCAGGCTTGGCGGTACTCGCAGGCGCAATTGGGTGGCGCGACAGTCTAGTTGTGAGCGGATCGCTAGGCTTAGTAACCTCTCTTTTGATGGCTGTTTGTGTGCCCAAGGATAACCTTCGTTCAGACTTCAAAATCGATCTTCACCGTTTGAAGCTTATCCTGTTAGATAAGTGGCTCATCGCGTTGTCAATCGCTCTGTTGGGCTTGTGGGTCGGCAGTTCCGTTGTGGGCAATTTTATGGCTTACTACCTTGAGAATGTGTCGCATGTGGGCGGTGGTGAAGCGGGTACGATCGCGTCATTGGCGGTCGTCTCAGCCCTTGTGACAGCTCCGTTCTCTGGAAGAATCTTTGACAGGTTTGGAAATGTAAAATGGCTACTGCTGGCGACTGGCGCACTTATGGCAGTAGGCGTCGGCGTGGCGTCTTTGGGGACGCTCTACTCGGCGATCACATCTTGTATCCTCGTGGGCTTGGCATCGGGAGCTGGGTTCACGTTTGGTTTTGCGGCCGCGAGAGAAGCCAACAGGTTCGGTCCTGAATACGAAACGTTGACTGTGAGCTGGGTTAACAGCGTCTCCTTATTTGGCGATTTCGTACCTCCATTGATATTTTCGTACTTCGCGATTGAGCTTGGGTACTCATTCTCATGGCTGTTCCTGGCGTTCCTTTCCTTCGCACTGATCCTTCCTATGCTCATTTCAAAGGTGTCAACAGGAAAAACCCTGCCCCAATCGTGAACAACCTATTGCTGTGCGCGGGCGAAAGTTGAAAATGCGTTGGTTTGATAAAAGCGCCGCCGATAGGACTTGAACCTATGACCTGTGGCGATGTCTCCCGCACCTTCCCCTTTTTTCTTATTGAAAATTCTGGTTGGGGTAAAGTTTTGTCCTACCAACCAACTGTTGCACATCTATGATACTCTTTCAATCGAAAATAGCTTGACGACGTAACCCCACATGTGAAAGGACAAGTAGTCTGTGAAGTTAGCCGTGAACTGAACGCGCAAACCATCTACCTTAAACTCTTGAGGCATGTTAATCGGGTCATAATCCTTACCGTCGTCGCCAGCTATGCCGTAGAAACCTCCTTCAAAACTCAGGTATTTGACCGTCCCCTTGCCACGAATAAGCCCATCGTTATTGGCAAGTTCCGTTGACAAAGCAGATGCTCCAATCAGTACGAACGCCACGCCAATTATCATGACGATGACCAGTAACTTCGAACTCACGAGCTGGTCCCAAGCAAGAAGTTTGCAACTCGCAATATATAGTTCTAAGCGTTAGAACGGTAGCGGCGTTATCGTTAGTTGGTTGGGGCAAAGTTCTACCGCCATTAGTTCCCGCACAATTCCCCTTTTTTCTCTCCCCGCAAGTCTACAAGGCTTAAGTTAGTCTAATGCATACTGCCTTCCTTAGAGGAGTTGTTCAGGTGATCTCCACCGAAGACTCTTAATCCAAAGAAACCAAGACCTAACCTTATGAGGACGATATGGGAAATCATTTGGGACAACCCATCGGGCATCAAATTGCAGGAAATTTACCGCGAGATAGAACTACGCTATCCGCTGACTGAAAGACAAAAAGCAAGGGACCCAAAATGGGGACATGTGAACTTCCAACATTTGACCAGATATTACATTCAGTTCCTAATGCCACATGAAGTCGTGCGCATTTCTAGAGGAAAATACGGACCCAACCTGCAAAAGAGAAAGAAGAGGCTTAGGCGGACATAGTTTGAGGAGTCTCTACAGGCAGAGACTAGTGGGCTTGTCATCGAAAATTGGATACGTGCTGAGCATCTCCCGAATTTCCCTTTTTTCTTTCTACGCAAGTCATAAGAATTCTTCGTGGAAATAGTAAACGGGGCTAAAAATGGCTCAAGCATATGTTTCTCAAACAGTTTTTTTGGCTGGGCTTATCATCGCAATTCTTGGTTCTAGCCTAATCTCAGTAGTGACAATGACCCAACTTTCAACAACGCTGGGACTCAAGGGAGAAAAAGGTGACACTGGAGCTACTGGCGCAACTGGGGCAACGGGAGAAACTGGAATGCGTGGAAACGATGGAATTGATGGAAGGGACGGTATAAATGGTTCTCAAGGACCTAAAGGCGATATTGGACCGCAAGGACCTGCGGGAGTTTTCACAATAGCAAACATGTCTGGATACGTGTCAGCGCCAGCATATGATAGTGGATGGATTCATAACCTGACTCAAACGACTACCTTATGGCACGGACTGAATACGATTAATGTGCTGATTAGTCTCCAATGGGAGGATACCCAGCAAGTGTGGTGGCGTGACCTGACGCAGAATGAAATCACTTTGCAACGTTCAACGTCCAACGAATCTTTGAATATCCGTGTTATGATGTGGAAAATCGCCCAACCATAACCCCCCTTTTTTTCTGTTCTCAAGTTGGTGGTTAGGAAGAAAAGTCGGGTGCTAGCCTTTAGACCATTTGTATGCATACCAGATAATCAAGGCTGAAAACACGATTCCCGAAGCAGGACCTATGGCAAGAACGAATCGGTCTTCCAGATACAGCAACAAGACAACTACTGCCAAGACCGCGTTGACTGCACCCATGATAATGTTTACCCTGCGGTTTGCTTTATCCTTCAGAGTCTGGCAGAGGAAAGCCATGACCAACGGAAACAATAAGAGAATTGAGATAACCAACAAGAATCCGTTCCCTCCTTTTTCACCCGACGTAATCTGGTCTATAACACCAGGCTCGTAAACCTCCAATACCGTCGAGGCTAGCCCACCTACTCCGTTAATCAGCCACAGCACCGAAAGCCTGTTTTTCAAAGCCAAATCCTCCATGACCTATCACCTCCATTTTTCTTTTTTGCCATCTATATGTGATTTCAAGTTGTATTAATAATCTGAAAGAAATCCGACATCATCTAGGTCCAGAAACCGCAAAACCCCTCTTTTTCTATCTTCACGTGTGTGAAGGTTGCTCTCCTATTCAGATTGTCTGATTGCATGTGATGCTTGCTTCAGAATTCCTTCTCCCATGAGTTTCAGTTGTTCAGGAGAAAAGTTGTAGCCGTTGTCGTCGTATGACGTTATAGAGTTGACCAGTTTATCAAGTGTTACAACTTCAACTTCTGGGTCGATTATTTCCAATTCTACATCAGGGTTTGAAAAAACAACAATTGGCTTAACCCAGACGTTCAAAGTTTCGAAAACTCCAGAGGCTTTGATTGCTTTATTGACCCAACTCGCATTGCCCTTTGCTTGGCTGCTAGGACTGCGTCCAAAAGGAAAAGGAATTTGCCAGTAACTACCTTTGCAGGTCACCTTGCCGCGATAGTGCTTGGTTTCTATCGCAAATACTCCCCTTGGTCCCAAAACAACATGGTCTATGTTCTCAGTGTTGCCTCTATCATTAATGTAGAGAACATCGTTCACTAAATAATAATCGTCATCAAGTTTGGACTTAAGAACTTGAGTTACCATATTCTCTCCTTCACCCCCCATTTTCCAGGTACGATACCTCCTCCAATAGTACCAGATACCTATAATTGGAAAAACCATAGCAAGTGCGAATGCCGCTTCATAGTCTCCTAGGTCCATTCGAGTTGGGAGTTTTGGCACAGAGATTAGAACCAGAACCGAAAGAATAGCAATGCAGAGAATTGCTAGAAGCAGGCTCTTTTGGGCTTGCCTCTCCAGATGTTTCCCCGAGGGTTTCAAAATCCTCAAAGCCAACATGACCTGCCTTGTCGTTCATTAACAGCTACACAGTTAGAATATAAGACCAGCTGCAAAAACGTGTGTCCAGAGCTAGAAGCGTGTTAATGGAGATTTCGCCAGCACAATCTCCTTTTTTTTCAGCAATAAAATCGGTCCTAGAACTTTGTTTCATAAAACAAATACCGTGTGATTTTCTATATTGTTCAAGCATATGTTGGGAAAAAGGGGAAGGGGGTGATTCTATGAACAAAAAACTGATTATTGCCATTCTCACGACTTTCTGCTTAACGACGTTGTTGATGATTCCTTTTACGCGCAGCACGGCACCTTACGACCCGTGGGCAGACGTGAGCGGTCCGACTCCAGGTGTCCCAGATGGAGTAATAAACATGAGAGACATTGCCTACGAAGTCTCACTTTTCAACACGCAAGGGACACCGATAGACTTCGAAAACACCAATGTCAGAATTGCTCCCGAGAAAGGCAGCAGACCTCGAGTCGCTAGGCTGTCAACCAAAGCTATTTAGATGCTTAACCAAATCGTCCGAAACCATGACACCGTCTTCCTTGGGCGCTACAAGAATTCAAGGAACCTACTACGGACCTTCCTGAAACAGAGAAAAAGAATAGCCGCAAAGATGGGAAATCCACG
>Ga0335070_10003650_pt1 | contig 17985 bp, 15 predicted proteins | sample Lox_Sample_13_FD_206722 | JGI IMG/M metagenome (GOLD analysis project Ga0335070, IMG submission 206722) | Soil microbial communities from Loxahatchee National Wildlife Refuge, Florida, United States - Lox_Sample_1.3 | ecosystem: Environmental > Terrestrial > Soil > Wetlands | place: USA...
AGGAGCTTCAGCTTCGCCGGCTCAACCTTGGCGAACAGCGGAATCCGCTTCAGAGCCTCGACATCGTCCTGTATGCCCATCCCGTTCTCTCCGTCAGATCCGCGAGTGCCTGCCACCCATCATTGCGCCGCCACCGCGACCGGCCCGGCCAGCTCGCGGAAGCGGCTGCCGTCACGGTCGAGTTCCCGGACCGGCCCCTGCTCGACCACGCGCCCCTCCTTCATCACCACGACGCGGTCGAACATGCGCGCGAGCCCGGCATTGTCGGTGATCAGGACCAGCGCCGCGCCCCGCATGGTCTCGCGCAGCCGCTCGGTCAGCCGGCGCTGAGTCTGATCGTCGAACACGGCGAGCGCATTGTTCAGGATCAACAGCCGCGGCCGCTTGATTAGCGCCCGCACCAGCGCCGCGCGCTGCCGCTGCGCGGTCGTGAGGCGCCGTCCCGATGCGCCGGCATTGTAGTCGAGGCCGACCTCGATCACCCGCGGCCGGAGCTTCAACCCGTCGATCACCTCGGCGATCACCCGGCCGATCTTCTGCCCGGCCTGGGCCTGGCCGTAGACCAGGCGGCCGAACAGCATGTTGTCCTGCACCGAGGCCTGGCTGTTATAGGCCTCCGGGTCGTAGAACTCGATCGACTTCCGGAGCTCCGGCGGCAGCTTCTCGGCAAAGGCGCGGCGCGCCTCCAGCAGCTTCGCCTCCAGCTCCGCGTCGATCAGGTCCAGGCGATGCCGCGCCTCGATATAGGGGAAGGTCAGCCGCACGAAGCGGAAGCGGTCCTCCGGCTCGATCGCCTCGGTGCCGACCTTGGCGAGGCGCTGGACCAGCTCGCGGTACACCGGCAGGTCGTCGAAGGAGATGAAGCTGTACTGCTCGAAGAAAGGATGGCCAGGCGGCAGGTCGGCGAAGATTTCGACCATGGTCTCGGCGATCTTGCGCCCCATCTCCACCAGGCTGTCGCCGAGGCCGAGGCCCCGCAGCGTGGTGCGCAGGTATTCGCTGTTGGCGAGGTTCTCCGGCGCGAAGTTCGGCCCGACGGCGGTGCCGAACAGCAGGTTCTCCGCCACCGTCATGTTCTTGTTGTAGCGCGCGGGATCGAAGGGGTCGACCAAGGCGGCGACGTCCGGTTTCGCCAGCCGCTCGCGCAAGCGCTTCCTGGCCTCCAGGAACGCCGCGGCCAGGTCGTCGTCGCGGCTCGGATCGACCCGGCCGCGCAGGCCGAACTGGTAGACGTCCTCGTCGAACTCCACCTCGGTCAGGAGCGCCATGATCCGCTGCTCGAGCTCCGCCGTGTCGGCGATGCCGGCGCCTTCGAAGTCGATCCAGTCGGCGCCGGAATCGAGCGGCGGGTTGCCGGCACGCAGGGTCTCGCGCAGTCGGCGCTCGTAGTGCTTCAGGTCCTCGCCCTCGTAGCGCCGCGGCCGCACCGGCCTGTGCTTCAGCGCGTAGATCAGGTTCTCGCGGAGCGAGAGCGGGAAGAAATAGCTCTCGTCGCCGACATAGGCGAAGCGGCGCCCGGTCACCGCTTCGGGAAGCTGCAACAGATCGCGGTCGCCGTAGCGAACCTGCCCGGCCGCCGGCTTGATCAGGCGCGCGAGCGCGAGGCCCAGGAACTCCTTGCCGCTGGCCCCGGTCCCGATCACCGCCACATGACTCTCCGGCGCGATCTCGAGGGTCACATCCTCTACCAGCCGCGCGCCGGATTCGTCGGTCAGCGCGAGATGGCTGAGCGCCAGCGCCGCCGGCGCGACGTCCTGCTCGGTCTCCAGCGACTGCAGCTCGGGCGCGGACATGCCGTCCGGCGAGAACTGCTCCATCACCTGGTCGTATTTGACCTGCACGTCCTGCCGCTGCTGGTCCCAGTCGATCAGCTGCTTGATCGGGTCCGGCAGGTCCTTGTAGGCGTTGATCGCCGCCAGGAGGCTGCCGGTGTCGAACTTGCCGTTGAGCGCGAGATAGCCGCCGATCAGGTAGAACAGGAACGGCGTGGTCGCGGCCAGCATGTTGTTGAGGTATTTGACGAAGAATTTGCGCTGATAGAGCTCGAAGCGGATCAGGAAAATCGTTCCGAGGCGCTCGACAATATCCGCCCGCTCGTAATTCGATGTGTCATTGGTGTGAATTTCGATGGCGCCATCGACGCTCTCGGCGATACGACCGGCCAAAGCCCGGGCGGTGATCTGCCGCTGGCGCGCCAGCAGCCGGACCTTGACCCGCAGCTTCGGAATGACCGCCATTTGCACTGCCAGAACGGCGAAGGTGAGCGCGCCCAGCCACGCGTTCTGCAGGAAGATGAAGTAGAGCGCGGTCAGCGCTTGGCCCGCCAGCATCGCCGGCTGGATGAAGGCATCGCCGATGAATCCGCCGAGGGGTTCTACCTCGTCCTTGATCATGGTCGCGATCTCGGCCTGCTTCACCTTGCGGAAATGGCCGAGCGGGAATTGCAGGATCCGGTCATAGAGCTCGAACCGGAGGCGCCGCAGCATGCGCTCGCCGAGCCGGCCCTTCTCGGTGTTCACCCACTGCTTCATCCAGCCGTTCACGACCACGAAGAAGAGGTAGCTGAAGCAGAGCGCGAACAGGTACTGCATCTGGTCCAGCGCAATGCCGCCGAACACGGTGATCTCGGGAATGTGCAGCGACGGATACGGTCCGAAGCTCAGATGCATGAAGGGGAGCGTGTCCGCCTTCGCGTCCTTGAAGGCGGCCCCCCGGATGCCGTCATTGACGATGCGCTTCGGCAGGTCGAGGGAGACGAAGTAGAACACCTGCAGGAGCAGGACGATCGCCAAAATGTAAACTTGATCGCGCCAGCTGTGGCGCCAGATATACTTGAAGAGATTGCGTTCCATGCGCCCGTCCGGTCGCGCGCCGACCGTCCCCAGGTCCGTCGCGACCTTGGGACAATAGGGTGCCGGGTCTGAACTCGCAAGCCGGGAAGGATCGGCCGGCGCGCTTCGCCGGGCATCGATACCGTAAAGTTATCAAACATTTAGCCTCGCGAGGCTGCCATGAAACTTTGCCTTTCGCCGGCGAAACCGGCTGTGCAATACTCGCCCCGTCACGGCACGCGGGGGATGAACGCGTGGAGCTAGCAAACAGTCCGAAGCGGGACGCCCGGGTTCTCATTTACAGTCACGATACGTTCGGCCTCGGCCATTTGCGCCGTTGCCGCACCATCGCGCATTCCCTGGTGGATCTCGAGAAGGACCTCTCCGTCATCATCCTCACGGGCTCGCCGATCATCGGCAGCTTCAACTTCCGGGCCCGGGTGGATTTCGTCCGCATCCCCGGCGTCATCAAGCTCAGGAGCGGCGATTACACACCGCTCTCGCTGTTGATCGACATCGAGGAGACGCTGGAGCTCCGCGCCTCGATCATCCGCCATACCGCCGAGATCTTCGACCCCGACATCTTCATCGTCGATAAGGAGCCGCTCGGCCTGCGCGGCGAGGTGCACGACACCCTGGTCATGCTGAAGGAGCGCGGGACCCGCCTGGTGCTCGGGCTGCGCGACATCATGGACGAGCCCGCCGCCCTGGTCCCCGAATGGGAGCGCAAGAAGGTGGTGCCGGCTTTGCGCGATCTCTACGACCAGATCTGGGTCTACGGCCTGCCGCAGATCTGCGATCCCCTGGAAGGGATCGATTTGCCGAAATCGGTGCGGCGGAAGATGATCTATACCGGCTATCTGCATCGCAGCCTGCCGCATGGCCCCGCCACGTCGGCGCCGATCACCAAGATCGCGGAACCCTATCTGCTGGTCACGACCGGCGGCGGCGGCGACGGCGAGGATGTGGTCGACTGGGTGCTGCGCGCCTATGAGAACGACGCCCATCAGCCGCATCCGGCGCTGCTGGTGCTCGGGCCCTTCATGCATTCCGACCGCCAGGCGGAGTTCCTCCAGCGTGCCAGCCGCCTCGACAATGTCGAGGCGATCACCTTCGACGCCCAGATGGAGCATCTGATGGCGCGGGCAATCGGCGTCGTCGCCATGGGCGGCTACAACACCTTCTGCGAGATCCTGTCCTTCGACAAGCGGGCGCTGATCGTTCCCCGCACCCGGCCGCGCATGGAGCAATATCTGCGCGCGACCCGGGCGCAGGATTACGGCCTCGTCTCCATGCTCGAGGATGACGGCGCCCGCGATTGGCGCCAGATGGCGACCGCATTGCGCCAGCTGCCGCAGCAGGCGCTGCCGAGCCAGGTGGTGGTGCCGGGCCTGATGGACGGCCTCGGCAACATCAACCGCCTGGTGGACCAGACCATCGACCAGGCGCCGCTGCGCACGCCGCGGCCGCGCATGCGGCTTGCCAGCCGCCTCGCGCGCTGAATCCGCACGCCTCCCATCACTTGATGACCCAACCCGGCGTCGTCTTCATCCTGAAGGGCTATCCGCGCCTTTCCGAGACCTTCATCGCCCAGGAGATCCGGGCGCTTGAGCAGCGCGGCATCCCGATCCGCATCGTCTCGCTCCGCCATCCGACCGACCGCCATGTCCATCCGGTGCATCGCGAGATTGCTGCGCCGGTCAACTACCTGCCGGAATATCTCTATCAGGAGCCGCTGCGGGTCCTCCGAGGCTGGCGGCGGGCGCGGCGGCTGCCGGGCTATGCCCGCGCCTTCCGGCAATGGATCGCCGATTTCCGCCGCGACCCGACGCCCAATCGCGGCCGGCGCTTTGGCCAGGCTTGCGTTCTGGCGGCGGAGCTCGGCGATCCCGCGAATTATCCGCGACGCCTCCATGCGCACTTCCTGCATACGCCGGCCTCGGTCGCCTACTACACGCATCTGATGACCGGCATCCCCTGGAGCTGCTCGGCCCACGCCAAGGACATCTGGATCACCCCGGATTGGGAGAAGCGCGAGAAGCTCGCCGCCATGGACTGGCTGGTGACCTGTACCGAGACCGGCCATCGCCACCTCGAACAGCTGGCATCGCCGCCCGAGAAGACGGCTTTGGTCTATCACGGCCTCGATTTTGCGCGCTTTCCGGAGCCGCCCGCCCGGCCTCCGAATGAGCGCGGCCCCTTTACCCTGCTCTCGGTCGGACGCCTCGTGCCGAAGAAAGGCTTCGCCGGATTGATCGACGCCCTCGGCCGATTGCCGAGGGAGATCGACTGGCGGCTGCGCCATGTCGGCGGCGGGCCGCTGAAGGACGAGCTCGAGGCGGAAGCGAAGCGCCTCGGCATCGCCGACCGCATCCTCTGGCTCGGCGCCCAGCCGCAGGAGACCGTGCTCGCCGAGTACCGGGCTGCCGATCTCTTTGTGCTGAACTGCCGGATCGCCGCCGACGGCGATCGCGACGGCCTGCCCAATGTGCTGATGGAGGCGCAAAGCCAGCGCCTGGCCGTGGTCTCGACCAAGCTCGCCGGCATCCCGGAGCTGGTGATCGACGGCGAGACCGGCGCGCTGGTGGCGCCGGACGATGCCCCGGCACTGGCGGCGGCGATCGCAACCCTGCTGCGCGACCCCGCCCTGCGCGATCGTTACACAGAGGCGGGTTTCCAACGGGTGCGGCGCCTGTTCGCCGCCGAGCGCGGCATTGCCGATCTCGAGCGCCGCTTCCGCGCCGACTTGCGCTAAGCTCGGCCCATCATGCGAATCGCCTTCTACGCGCCCCTGAAGCCGCCCGATCATCCAGTGCCCTCCGGCGACCGCACGGTGGCCCGCTTGCTGATCGCGGCGCTGAAGCGCGCCGGCGCCGAGGTCGAGATCGCGAGCCGGATCCGCGCCCGGCTGGCGGCGGCGCCCGACGAAGCGGAGCAGCGCGCCTTGGCCGCCAAGGGCGAGGCCGCGGCGCGGCGCCTCATCGCCAAGTACCGCGCCCGCCCGAAGCGCGCCCGGCCGCAGGCCTGGTTCTCCTACCACCTCTACTACAAGGCGGTGGACTGGATCGGACCGAAGGTCGCGGAAGCGCTCGGCATCCCCTATTTCCTCGCGGAGGCCAGCCACGCACCGAAGCGCGCAGAAGGCGCCTATGCCTTCAGCCATGCCGGGGCCGAAGCGGCGATCCGCCGCGCCGATGCGATCTTCTGCCTCAATCCCATCGACCGCGAATGCCTCACGCCGCTGGTCGGCAAGCGCCGGTTGATCGATCTCCCGCCGTTCCTCGATCTCGCGCGCTTCACGGCTGACCTGCCGGACCGCGCCAGGGCCCGCGCGACCCTCGCCCGCGCCCATGGCATCGACGCCGACCAGCCCTGGCTGCTGGCGGTCGGCATGATGCGCAAGGGCGACAAGCTCGCCTCCTATCGCGAGCTCGCCGGGGCGCTGCAGCATCTCGATCGGCGCTGGCAGTTGTTGATCGCCGGCGACGGCGAAGCGCGCGCCGATGTGGCCCGCGCCATGAAACCGATGGCCGGCGGCGTGTTCCTGCTCGGCGTCCTGCCGCTGGCGCGGCTGCGCGATGCCTATGTCGCCAGCGATCTCTTGGTCTGGCCGGCGGTCAACGAGGCCTTCGGCATGGCGCTGCTCGAGGCCCAGGCCTGCGGCCTCCCGGCGGTGGCCGGCGCCTGGGGCGGCGTGCCCTCCATCATCGCCGACGGCAAGACGGGCTGGCTCTCGAAACCCGGCGACTCAACCGGCTTCTGCGCCGACATCGACTTCGCCCTCGATGCCGATCTCGCCGCGATCGGCCGCGCGGCGCGGGCGAAGGCGCTGAAGCAGCACGACATCGCGGTGGCGGCGACCATTCTGCAGACGGCCATCGCCCGAAAGATCGCCCGGTGACGACAGTGCCGCTGGTCGCGATCCGCCACGCGCCGACGGAGTGGAATCGCGCCCACCGCCTGCAAGGCCGCAGCGACGTGCCGCTCGGAGCCGACGGCGAGGCAACGGCGCGGCTCTGGCGGCCGGATCCCCTCTGGAAGGACTACCGCCTGATCGCGAGCCCGCTGCGCCGGGCACGCGAGACGGCGGCGCTGCTGTTTCCCGGACGCGAGATCGCGATCGATCCGCGGCTCATCGAGATGAGCTTCGGCGACTGGGAGGGTCAGTCTCTGGTCGCCTTGCGTGACGCGCCCGGCGGCGACGCGGAATCCCGCGAGCGCCTCGGGCTCGACTTCCGCGCACCCAACGGCGAATCTCCCCGCGACGTGCAGGCTCGCATCCGCCCGCTGCTGCAGGAGATCGCGGCCGCAGGCGCGCCGACGCTGGTCGTCACCCACAAGGCGGTGCTGCGCGCGCTGCTCTCCCTCGCCACCGGCTGGACGCTGCTCGGCAAGGCCCCGGCGAAGCTCCGCCCGGATTGCGCGCACCTGTTCGCCCTCGCGCCCGATGGTACGCCGTCCATCGAGCGGATGAATGTACCGCTATGACTCCCACCGTCCTCATCCATGTCCAGCATCTCTTGGGCATCGGGCATTTGAAGCGGGCGGCGGCGATCGCAGGCGCGCTGAGGGCCCGCGGTGTGCATGTGGTGCTGGCGAGCGGCGGCGTTCCGGTGCCACAGGTGGAAGACGCGATCGCGCGCGAGGGCGTCGTCGTGACGCGGCTGCCGACGGCGCGCGCGGCGGATGTCCACTTCTCCCAGGTGCTCGACGAAGCGGGACGGCCCATCGATGACGCGTGGCAAGCACGGCGACGCGATGTGCTGCTGCGGCTCCTTACCGAGACCGCGCCCGACGCGGTGGTGACCGAGATGTATCCCTTCGGCCGCCGTGCGTTCCGCTTCGAGCTTCTGCCGCTGCTGGAGGCAGCGAAGGCCTGCGCGAAGCCGCCGGTGATCGCGTCGTCGGTGCGCGACATCCTGGTCAACAAGGCGAAGCCCGGCCGGGCCGAGGAGATCGCCGCGCTGGTGCGGCGCTGCTACGACCTCGTGCTGGTGCATGGCGACCCCAACCTGATCCGCTTCGATGAGACCTTCCCGCAGACGCCCGCAATCGCCGATCGGATCCGCTACACCGGCTACGTGACCGATCGCAGCATCGTTGCCGGCGCCGCCGACCGCGCGAATGGGGAGGTCCTGATCTCGGCCGGCGGCGGCGCGGTAGGATTTGCGCTGCTCAAGGCGGCAATCGCCGCGCGACCGCTCTCACGCGAGGGCCGACGCCCCTGGCGCCTGATCACCGGCGGCAATCTTCCGGAAGCCGAGGCGGCGGAGCTCGCCGAAGCGGCCGCGCGCCAGCAAGGCCTGGTGCTGGAACGTTTCCGCAGCGACTTCACCGATCTGCTCGGCCGCTGCCGCGTCTCGGTCTCGCAGGGCGGATACAACACCGTGCTGGAGATCCTGGCGACGCGCACGCCGGCGGTGATCGTGCCCTTCGCCGAGGGCGAGGAGAGCGAGCAGACCGATCGTGCGAGACTGCTGGCGGACAAAGGCCTGCTCCACCTGCTGCCGCAAGGCACGCTCACGCCGCAGCGTCTCGCCGCCGCCATCGATGCCGCGACCCCGCCGCCGGTCCTCGCCATCGACCTCGCCGGCGCTGCGCGCACGGCCGAGCTCATTCTTCAGTCCATCGAGGCGCGCCGGTGACCGACCCGATCACCACCCCGACGACCGACTGGGACGATCTCGCGCGGGAATGCGACGCCTGGGGCAAGGCCGGACGCGCGGCGACCTGGTGGTGGCGTGACGACGACGCGGTCGAGGACACCGCGGCGCTGCGGACCCTGCTCGAGATCAGCCATGGCCCGATCGCCCTGGCGGTGATCCCGAGCGGTCTCCAGCCCAGCCTCGCCCCCGCCCTCGCCGGCCGGCCCGACGTCAGGGTCCTGCAGCACGGCTTTGCCCATATGAACCACGCGCAGGCCAAGGAGCGGAAAAGCGAGTTTCCCGACAGTCGCGACGGCGGCGCCGTCACGGCGGACCTGACCGCGGGCATGGACCGGCTGCGCATGGCCTTCGGCGACCGGCTGCTGCCGGTGCTGACGCCGCCCTGGAACCGCATCGGCGGCAGCGCCGTCGCAAGACTGCAATCCCTCGGCTATCGCGGCCTCTCCCGCTACCTGCCCCGTCCCGCGGAATGGGTCGCGGGGCTGAAGCTGGTCAACACCCATGTCGATGTCATCGATTGGCGGGGAAATCGGGGATTCCTGGGGGAAAGCCCCTGCCTGGCGCTGCTGGCCGGCCATCTCGAGAACCGCCGGCTGGGCCAGGTCGAACCCAATGAGCCGACGGGACTACTCACCCACCACCTTGTTCATGATCCGGCCACTTGGCGATTTCTCGAGAAACTGCGAGATTTCCTTTTGAAACAACCGGCGGCGCGCCTGCTCGACCCGGTCGTCGCGTTCGGTTGAGGGCTTATTCAGGACTAGTTCGGATAGAATGGTCGAGCTTCGATACCCACTCAGCAGCCTGGTCTTCGACTACTTGCGGGGCATCCTCGGGCTCGGCATCGCCGTTGTGATCTTGGAGTCGATCGGCACGGATACGCCGATCTTCTGGGTGATCCTCGGTTTCGCGGTGCTGTTCCTGGTCTGGATCGGCCATACCGCACTGCGGCATGTCAGCCGGATCCGGTTTGACGAGGACGGGTTGAAAAGCGGGCCCTGGCCGCAGAAGGCCATCGCCTGGAACGGGCTCGACCGGATGGAACTGCGCTACTATTCGACCAAGCGCAAGCGGAAGGACGGCTGGATGACGCTGACGTTGAAATCGGGCGGGCACCGCATCGAGCTGGAATCCAGCCTGCCGCATTTCACGGCGATCGTCGCCCGCGCCGCCCATGCGGCCAAGGAGGCCAATGTCGCGCTGGACCAGATCACCGTCGAGAACATGAGCGCCATCGGCGTCAAGGCGGACGCGTGACAGGACCCGGAAACCTTCCGGCAGGCATTGCCCCCGCGCCCAGCCCCCTCACCGGCAACCTTCTCACGGTCCGAGACCTCAAGGTCGATTTTACCCTGGACGGGATCGTCATCCCGGCGGTCCGCGGCGTCTCCTTCCGAGTACCGCGCGGCAAGACCGTGGCGCTGGTCGGCGAATCCGGCTCCGGCAAGTCGGTCTGCGCCCAGGCCATCATGGGCATCCTGCCCAAGGTGGCCGAGATCACCGCCGGCGAGATCCTGTTCGACGACCAGGCCCGCGGCGGCGGCGTGATCGACATCACAAAGCAGCCGCGCAACGGCCCGGTGATGCAGCGGCTGCGCGGCGCCTCGATCTCGATCATCTTCCAGGAGCCGATGACCTCGCTCTCGCCGGTCCACACCGTCGGCGACCAGATCTGCGAGGCGCTGCATCTCCACCGCAAGGTCAGCCCGGCCGAGGGCATGGCCGCGGTCGTCGAGATGCTGCGCCTGACCGGCTTTCCGGATCCCGCGCGGGCGCTGAAGACCTACCCGTTCGAGCTTTCCGGCGGCCTCCGGCAACGGGCGATGATCGCCATGGCGCTGGTCTGCCGCCCGGCGCTCCTGATCGCCGACGAGCCGACGACGGCGCTCGACGTGACGATCCAGGCCCAGATCCTGAAGCTGATGTCGGACCTGAAGGCCGAGCTCGGCATGGCGATGCTGATGATCACCCACGATCTCGGCGTCGTCGCCAACATGGCCGACGAGGTCGTGGTCATGTATCACGGCCAGGTCACCGAGGCGGGAATTGCGCAGGAGATCTTCACCGAGCCGCGCCATCCCTATCTGCGCGCACTCCTGAAGGCAGTGCCGCGCTTCGGCATGGAGCCGGGTGAGCGCCTGACGCCCATCCGCGAGATCAAGTCGAAGCCGACCGGCATGTTCGCCGAGGCGAAGACCGCCGCGCCGCCGGTCGCTCCGTCGCACGGGACTTCGTCCAACGAACCGCCGCTGCTGGAGATCCAGGGACTCTCGAAGAGCTACCGGATCCGCAAGTCCTCCTGGTTCGGCGGCGGCGAGGCCCGGGTCCACGCGGTCGATGACGTCGGCTTCGAGGTGAAGCGCGGCGAATGCCTGGGGCTGGTCGGCGAATCCGGCTGCGGCAAGACCACGCTCTCGAAGCTGATCATGCGGGCGATCGATCCCGATTCCGGCACGATCCGCTACAACGATCACGGCCGCATCGTCGATGTGCTCAGGCTCTCCGGCCGGCCCTTGAGCGATTTCCGCAAGCGTATCCAGTTCGTGTTCCAGGACCCGTTCGCGTCGCTCAACCCGCGCATGACCGTGCTCGACGTCATCAGCGAGCCCCTGGTGATCCACAACGTGGGATCGCCGAAGGAACGGATCGAGATGGTGAAGGAGCTGATGGCGCTGGTCGGCTTGAACGTGAAGCACCTCCGGCGCTATCCGCACAGCTTCTCCGGCGGCCAGCGGCAGCGGATCGGCATCGCCCGCGCGCTGGCGCTGAAGCCCGAGCTCCTGATCTGCGACGAGCCGGTCTCGGCGCTCGACGTCTCGATCCAGGCGCAGATCCTCAACCTCTTGAAGGACCTGCAGCAGCGTCTCGGGCTCACCTACATCTTCGTCTCGCACAATCTCGCGGTGGTCGACTACGTCGCCGACCGCATCATGGTGATGTGCGCGGGGCGCGTCGTCGAGCTGGCGCCGGCCGCCAGCCTGTTCCGCAACCCGGTTCATCCCTACACCAAGGCATTGCTGGCCGCGGTGCCGGATCCGTCGCTGACCCGTCGGTTGGACTTCGCCAAGCTGATGGGCGGCAAGGCCTCCGTCCCCTCCTCCTGGCCGGCGCCCTTCACCATCGACTCCGACAACCACCCGGCCCTGGTCGATATCGGCGACGACCACTGGGTGCGTGCCGCCATCAGCATCCGGAGCGCCGCATGAAGCGCCTCCGACCCCGCACAAGGGCGACCATCCTGACAGCCGCGCTGATCGCCGCGGTGCATCTTGGCGCCGTGGCGCCGGCCATCGCCGACCAGACCTCGGCCGCGACGGGCACGGCCACCGCTCAGACCGCGGCGACCGCGCCGGCCATCACCTATGTCAGCCCGCCGTTCTTCGCCGAGGCCGAGCAGAAGGGTGATCTGCCGCCGGTTGCCGAGCGCCTGCCGGAGCATCCGGCGGTGGCGACGATGGAGAAGCTCGGGCAGTACGGGGGCGAACTGCACACCCTGCTCTCCAGCGCCCGTGACACCCGCTACATCTCCTCCTACTCCTATGCGCGCCTGGTCGGCTACGACCAGTCCTACAAGCTGGTCCCTGACATCCTGGAAAGCTTCGAGGACAAGGGCGACAGGGTCTTCACCCTGCACCTCCGCAAGGGCATGAAGTGGTCCGACGGCCAGCCTTTCACCAGCGACGACTTCCGCTACTGGTGGGAAGACGTCGCGAACAACAAGGACCTCTCTCCGGTCGGCCCGCCGAAAGTGCTGATCGTCAACGGCAAGCCGCCCAAGGTCGAGTTTCCCGACGAGACCACCGTGCGCTACTCCTGGGACGATCCCAATGCCGACTTCCTGCCGGCGCTGGCCGAGGCGGCGCCGCTCTGGATCTTCATGCCGGCGCACTACATGAAGAAGTTCCACGCCAAGTACGCGAACCCGGACAAGCTCGCCGAGCAGGTGAAGGACAAGGGCCAGCCGAACTGGGCGGCGCTGCACAACAAGATGGGCCGCGTCGGACGTAACGAGAACCCGAAGCTCCCGACGCTCGATCCATGGGTGATGCGGGTCAAGCCGCCGGCGCAGCGCTTCGTGTTCACCCGCAATCCCTATTACTACCGGGTCGATCAGCAGGGCCGGCAGTTGCCCTATCTCGACCAGGTCGTGGTCGATATCGTGGACTCGAAGCTGATTCCGACCAAGGCCGGCGCCGGCGAGACCGACCTGCAGGCGCGCTTCATCCGGTTCGACAACTACACCTTCCTCAAGGTCGGCGAGAAGCGCGGCAAGTATTGGGTCCGGCTCTGGCGCGACGGCCGCGGCAGCAACATCGCGCTCTATCCCAACCTCAACACCAACGACGAGGTCTGGCGCGAGGTGATGCGCGACGCCCGGTTCCGACGCGCGCTCTCGCTCGGGATCGATCGGCACGAGATCAACCAGGCGATCTATTTCGGCCTCGGCAGCGAGGGCGCCAACACCGTGCTGCCGGCCAGTCCGCTCTACAAGCAGGACTATCGCGGCGCCTGGTCGCAATTCGACCCGGTGCTCGCCAACCGGCTCCTGGACCAGATGGGATTGACCAAGCGCAATGAAAACGGCATCCGCCTCCTGAAGGACGGGCGGCCGGTGGTCCTGGTCGTCGAGATGGGCGGGGATTCCACCGAGGAAAGCGACGTCCTGGAGCTGATCAAGGACACCTGGCACTCGATCGGCGTCGATCTCTTCGCCAAGCCCTCGCAGATCGAGGTCCTGCGCAACCGCATCTTCGCCGGCGACACCCAGATGGCGATCTCGGCCGGCATCGACAACGGCTTCCCCTCGGCCGACATGACGCCCAAGGAGTTCACCCCGTTCACCCAGCAGCAGTACATGTGGCCGAAATGGGGCCAGTACATCGAGACCGGCGGCGAAGACGGCCAGGACATCGACCTGCCGGAGGCGAGGCAGCTGGAGGATCTCCTGGGAAAGTGGCGCTATGCGGGAGACACTGCCACGCGGGCCGCGATCTGGACGCAGATCCTGGCGCTGTGGGCCGATCAAGTCTATACGATCGGCATCGTCGCGGCCGTCCCCCAGCCCGTCGTGGTGTCGCGCAACCTGGAGAACGTGCCGACCGATGGAATCTGGGCCTGGGAACCGGGCGCCTGCTTCGGCGTCTACAAGCCGGATACCTTCTGGCTCGATCAGCCGGGTCCATTGAGCCCGCTGCCGAAGGATTAGGGTTCGGCCGAGGTGCAGGCGGGGACGAGATCCCGAGACCGAGGCGAAAACGGATTGAAGGACCGCCGGCACGCGGCCGGTGCGGTTGGGGAGACTGAATGCTTCGTTACCTGATTCAGCGCCTGTTCGTGATGGTGCCGACGCTGCTGGTGATCAGTTTCCTGGTCTTCGCCATCATCCAGGCGCCGCCGGGCGACTATCTCGAGACCATGATCGCCGAACAGCAGTCGCGCGGCGAGAACGTGGACCAGGAGAAGATCGACTTCCTGCGTCACACCTATGGGCTCGACCAGCCGTTCTACCTCCAATACCTGCATTGGATGTTCGGCGAGTGGGACGGGCTCCGTCATGAGCACGGCGGGCTGATCTTCGGCGATATGGGCTATTCCTTCGAATACAACCAGCCCGTCTCGGTGGTGGTCGGCAGCCGCCTCACCCTCACCGTCATCATCTCGCTCGCATGCACGCTGTTCGTCTGGCTGGTGTCGTTTCCGATCGCGGTCTATTCCGCGACTCACCAGTACAGCTTCTTCGACTATCTCTTCACTTTCTTCGGCTATATCGGGCTTGCGACGCCGAGCTTCCTGATCGCGCTGATCCTGCTCTATTTCGCCAACATCTGGTTCGGCACCTCGATCGGCGGCCTGGTCGATCCGCAATACATGGACCAGCCGATGAGCTGGGGTAAATTCGCCTCGGTGCTGCAGCACATGTGGATCCCGGTGATCGTGATCGGCCTGCCGGGCACCGCTGGCATGATCCGGCGGCTGCGCGCCAATCTCCTCGACGAGCTCAGCAAGCAGTACGTCGTCACCGGCCGCGCCAAGGGCCTGCCGCCCTTCCGGCTGCTGGTGAAGTATCCGCTGCGCATCTCGCTCAATCCCTTCATCGCCGACATCGGCAGCCTGCTGCCGGAGCTGATCTCCGGTTCGGTCGTCGTGTCGGTCGTCATGTCGCTGCCGATCAGCGGGCCGATGCTGCTGGAATCGCTGCGCTCGCAGGACATGTACCTCGCCGGGTCCTTCCTGATGTTCATGGCGTTCCTGACCGTGATCGGCATCTTCATCTCCGACCTGGCGCTCGCCATGCTCGATCCCCGCATCCGCTTCGGCGCGGGAAGCGGGAAATGATCGAGATGAATGCCGACCCGCAGCCGCTGAAGCATTTCGTCTCGCCGGACCCCTTCGATCCCTATTCGGTCGAGGAGGTGTCGCCGGAGCAGGAGAAGCTGTTCCTCGCCTCGCAATGGCGGATGATGTGGCTGCGCTTCAAGAAGCACCGCCTCGCCGTCGCTGCGGCCTGGGTGCTCGCCGTCATGTACGCGTCGATCCTGTTCGTCGAGTTCCTGGCGCCCTACGGGCTGCATTCGCGGAACGTGGACTTCATCTTCGCACCGCCGCAGCGGGTCCATCTGTTCGACAAGGGCGAGTTCATCGGACCCTTCGTCTATGCCTACGACTACCGGCTCGACATGGAGACTCTGAAGCGCATCTACACGCCCAATCCGGAGAAGCCGGAGAAGATCCGCTTCTTCTGCCGCGGCGATTCCTACTCCTTCTGGGGCTTGATCCAGGGCGAGACGCATCTCTTCTGCCAGCCGAACGGCGGCACGCTGTTCCTGCTGGGCTCGGACCGGCTGGGGCGGGACATGTTCTCGCGCATCCTCTACGGCATGCGCATCTCGCTGACGATCGGCCTGGTCGGCGTCACGGTCAGCTTCGTGCTCGGGATCCTGCTCGGCGGGCTCGCCGGCTATTACGGCGGCTGGATCGACGACCTGGTGCAGCGCGCGATCGAGATCCTGCGCTCGATCCCGCATCTGCCGCTCTGGCTCGCCTTGTCCGCGATCCTGCCGGTTACCTGGTCGCCGCTGCTGATCTATTTCGGCATCACCATCATCCTCGGGCTGATCGACTGGACCGGGCTTGCCCGCGCTGTGCGCTCGCGGCTGCTGTCGCTGCGCGAGGAAGACTTCTGCGTCGCCGCCGAGCTGATGGGCGCCAGCCCCGGCCGCATCATCTTCCGCCACCTGATGCCGAGCTTCATGAGCCATCTGATCGCCTCGGCGACGCTCGCCATTCCCGGCATGATCCTCGGCGAGACCGCACTCTCCTTCCTCGGCCTCGGTATCCGCGCGCCGATCGTCTCCTGGGGCGTGCTCTTGAACGAGGCCCAGAACATCCAGGTGGTGGCGCTCTATCCCTGGCTGATGCTGCCGATGGCGCCGGTGGTCCTGGTGGTGCTCGCCTTCAACTTCATGGGCGACGGGTTGCGCGACGCGGCCGATCCTTATAAGTAGGCCGAAGACCTAGGCACGAGCCGCACTTCGGGGGGTCGTCATGTCGCCGCTTCTCGCCGTCCTCGCCATTGCGGGCGCCATCGCCGTCGGTGCCGCCAGCCCCGGCCCCAGCTTCGTCATGGTGATGCGCACCGCCCTCGCCCGCTCGCGACGGGACGGCATCGCCGCCGCCTTCGGGATGGGGGTGGGCGGCGTCATCTTCTGCAGCCTCGCTCTGCTCGGCATGCGCGCGATCTTCAGCGCGGCGCCGATGCTCTATCTCGGCTTCAAGCTCGCGGGCGGGGCCTACCTGCTCTATCTCGCGGCACGGATGTGGATGGGGGCCAAGCAGCCACTGGTGGCCGCGACCGACGAAGCCGGCCGATCGCAGCTCCGGCGGAGCTTCCTGCTCGGCCTCGCGACCCAGCTCAGCAACCCGAAGACCTTGGTCTTCTACGGCAGCGTCTTCGCGCTGCTGCCTGCTGCGCTGCCGCTTTGGGCCACCTTCGTCCTCCCGCCGGTGATCATGACCATCGAGACCGGCTGGTACACGATCGTCGCCTCGGTCTTCTCCCTCGCCCGCCCCCGCGCAGCCTATCTCCGCTGGAAGGCCTGGGTGGACCGCTCCGCCGGCGCCGTCATGGCGGCGCTCGGATTGAAGCTGATCTTCTCCTCTACCCGGGCGTGAATCGTCTCAACGGGCGAACACGCGTTAGGACCCTATACCGCTTGAACCCGGGCAACAGCCCGCGGTAGAGTCGTGTTTAGGGCAATTCGCGTGGGGATTTCATGTTCAAGAAGGTGTTGGCGGTCGCCATGTCGGCGCTGCTGCTGTCTGCGTGCGCGTCTTCGCTGAGCGGCGATTATGCCGAGGGCAAAGGCAAGACCGTCATGGTCCCGAAGGAGGTCTGGGGCTGGTACGAGGACTATGTGACCAAGATCAGCGGGGTCAACAAGGGCCTGATGGTGGTCGGCGTCAAGGACGACGTCGCCGTCAGCTACTCCGCCTATTACTGCCCGGGCACCAAGTGCATGTTCGAAAACATCGGCAAGAAGGCGATCGATGACTGCCAGCGCCTGGGTGGCGTCGATGACTGCATCCTGTTCGCCCGCAGCGCCACCATCCTGGTGAACTACAAGCGGCTCGATCAATAGCGCGTCACGCCGTGATGGCGACGTGCCCCGGCTGGGCCGAGACCCTGGCGAGCCAGTCGCGGATCGCGGGATAGCGCCCGAGATCGAAGCCGCCCTCATGGGCGACATGGGTGTAGGCGTAGAGCGCGATGTCGGCGATCGAATAGGCGTCGCCGGCGAACCAGCGATGCGCCTTCAGGTGTCCCTCCATCACGCCGAGCGCACGCTCGCCGCCGGCGATCTTCCCCGGGAGCAGCGGCTCGTTGGCCGGCGTCTTGCCGAGATGGGCCACCCAGTGCCGCACCACCGCGATGGTCGGCTCGTGGCTGTACTGCTCGAAGCACATCCACTGCATCGCCTGGCCCTGCGCCCAGCGGTCGGCCGGCCAATACTTCGTGCCCTGTGCCAGATAGAACATGATCGCGTTCGATTCGAAGAGCACGCGCCCGTCGGGGAATTGCAGCGCCGGGACTTTGCCGTTCGGGTTGACCTTCAGGAATTCCGGGGTCCGGGTCGAGCCGTCATCGACGTTCATCTCGATCCTCTCGAACGGAACGCCGAGATGATGCAGCAGCAACCGCACCTTGTAGGCATTGCCCGAGATCGCGCTGTCGTAGAGCCTGTGCATCGCCCCTCTCCCCCGCCTTGTTCCAGCCGCTGCGGCGCGCGCAAGATCGCAAACCGCCGCGCCGAGCCGCAACCGCGGTTTCCTCACATCAGCTGTGAGGAAATCCCCTAGGGCAGGCTGACCATCCGGCCCATGTTCTGGCCGCCGAGGATGTGCACGTGATAGTGCGGCACCTCCTGCCGCCCGTCGGCCCCGGTATTGGCGATCAGGCGATAGCCGGTGACCGCAAGTCCAAGGCTCTT
>Ga0335070_10003651_pt1 | contig 17985 bp, 17 predicted proteins | sample Lox_Sample_13_FD_206722 | JGI IMG/M metagenome (GOLD analysis project Ga0335070, IMG submission 206722) | Soil microbial communities from Loxahatchee National Wildlife Refuge, Florida, United States - Lox_Sample_1.3 | ecosystem: Environmental > Terrestrial > Soil > Wetlands | place: USA...
GCTTCTCGCGCTGGCCGTGATTCCCATGGCACGGGTGTCGATCGAAGCTCTGTACCGCCAGGAGAAGGCGGACTGGCGCGGGGTGCTCAGCTATCTCCGCGAGCACTGTGCGGCGGGCGATGCTATTGCGTCGGTCCGCCCGCACTGGTCGCGAAACAGCATGGGCGCGTACGTGTCCGGAGCAGATCGTTATTTTCCGGGGCACCCGCGGATTCTGCGCGTCGAGTTCGACACACCGTTGGAGCGTCTGGAGTCGCCGCCGTGGAGCAGGGCCGGCAACAAGGTATGGCTTATCTGCAACAAGGCCGCACAGGCTGAGGAGCTGCTGCCGACACCGCTGGCGCCGGTCCGGTCCATTCGGATCCACGATTTTCACATGCTGTTTCTGCTGGAGGTTGCCGGAGAGGGCTCGGGGGCGGAGCGTTTGATGCAGGGCCTGGCATTCCTGGATCAGGGTCTGCCTGACCGTCGTGGGTTGGTGGCCCCGAACCTGCTGCGATTGCGATACTATCTCGCCCTCGGCGACTACGACCGGGCCGAAGCAAGCATTGCTTCCGCTCGAAGGCATTGTCGCAATCAGGCCGACGCGTTCGAGCTCGACGTGGGGTACGCCGCGATGCGCGGCGACACCGCCTTGCCTCGCAAGGAAGGCGGCCGCGAACAGGCAGCCGCCATGTCCGCGATTGAGGGCCGCCCCTTCTAGGAACCCGTTGATTTGAAGGACTGGATCGTCCGGGCAAACCCGTCGCGCCAGGGCATCACCGGCGACCAGCCCAGCACGGATCGTGCCCGCGTCAGGTCCGGCCGGCGGCGTTCGGGGTCGTTTACCGGTCGGGCGACATACTCGATCTTGCTGCTGCTGCCGGTGAGCTCGATCACCGCCTCGGCGGCCTGTCGGATGGTGATCTCGGCATCGTTGCCGATATTGATGGGCTCTGAGAAATCGCTGTCGGCGACGCGGAGGATAGCCTCGACCAGATCGTCCACGTAGCAGAACGATCGCGTCTGCGAGCCGTCGCCATGGACGCTGAGGGGCCGACCCGCCAGCGCCTGCATGATGAATGTCGGCAGCATCCGGCCGTCGTCGGCGCGCATTCTCGGCCCGTAGGTGTTGAAGATGCGAACGATGCGAGTCGGCACGCCGTGCAGCCGGTGGTACGACATGGTCAGCGCCTCAGCGAAGCGCTTGCCCTCGTCGTAAGGGGCCCGCGGGCCGATCGGATTGACATTGCCGAAGTAGGTTTCGGGCTGCGGATGCTCCAGCGGATCGCCGTAACACTCGCTGGTGGAGGCCTGGAGAAACAGGGCGTTTTTCTGTCGGGCCAGTTCCAGCAGATTGCGGACGCCGGTGCTGCACGTCGCCATGATCTCCAGGGCCTTGTCGCGGAAATCGACCGGGGAGGCCGGGCAGGCCATGTTGTAGATCCGGCTGACCTGGCCGTCGATCGCAGGCAGATTGACGATGTCCTGCTTGAGGAAGGAGAAGTTCGGCAGGCGCCGCAGGTCGGCGGCGTTGGCGGGACTGCCGGTGGTCATGCTGTCGATGCCGATGACCTCATGGCCGGCGCCGAGCAGACGCCGCGAAAGATGAAAGCCGATGAACCCGGCGGCGCCGGTGACGATGATACGCATGATGATACCGTCCGCTTCTGTTGGCACTCCGTCATTCAACCGCATCATCCCGGCACGCGGGCCGGGGGTCTCGCCTCTGTTCGCCCCGCGGAAAGTGCGGTGTGGCGGAATGTCCCGGGCAGCCTGAACGAGCCGGGCATCCTGGACTCTATTGTATCGCGGGAGGGCCGGTCAAGAAGCCGTCAGCGAACTGAGTCGGCGCTTGATGTCGCCGATGTATGTCACGCGGAGGCCGAACCGCTCATTCACCTTGACGGCCACGCCGTGCCCGATCTGATGGTTGTTGACCAGCAGGTCGAGCTCCTCGTCCACCGTTCGGGGGAACTCGAGAATCGTGCCGGGCATGAGCTTCATGATCTCGCTGAGCAGCATGGATCGTTCGGCGAGGCGGACCACGAGCGGAACCTTGAGCTTCAGGATCCTCCTGATGCGGTCCGGCGGGAGCCTGGCCGGTGCCGTCGGAGGCGGTGGGGATGGCGCGACGGCGACGCTGTCAGCAGCGGGGGTGTGCTCCTCGCTGTGATCGTCCGTGGCGACCAGGTCATTGACCTTGCTGGCCAGCTCGCTCACGGCGCTTTGGGCGTCGTTGAGAACAGCGTCGATTTCGTCCTGCGAGAACATCGTGTGGTCGTGCCCTCTGCCGCCTGGGAATCATCGCGCGCCCGCCGGACGTGCAATCCGGCGAGGCGCGGAGATTCCTCGTCCAATGTATCGACCCCACGATGAGTGAACTTGAAACTCGAGAAACGGACCCGGTGCAGCCACAGCCTCGAAAACGGCCCTGGAGAGCCCGAGGAGGCCCAACCGCCCATTGCCAGCTTTGCACCGGATTTATCCAGCAGCGTCTACTGCACCCTGCCGACCACGATCGACGCGTTGTGCCCGCCAAAGCCGAAGGAGTTGCTCATGGCCACTTTGATCTTGGCGTCCTGCGGGGTGTTGGGGGTGTAGTTCAGATCGCAGCCTTCGCCGGGGTTGTCCAGGTTGATGGTGGGCGACACGACGCCGTGGCGAATAGCCATGACCGTGGCCAACAACTCCACGCCCCCGCTGGCGCCGAGCAGGTGCCCGATCGAACTTTTGGTGCTGCTGATTCGGAGCTGGTAGGCGTGATCGGAAAAGACGGATTTCACCGCCATGGTTTCGGCGATGTCGCCCAGCGGAGTGCCGGTTCCATGGGCGTTGATGTAGTCCACCCGCGTCGGAGTCAGACCCGCGCTGGCGAGGGCGGCCGTCATCGCCGCAGCGGCGCCGCGGCCTTGCTCATCCGGCTGGGTCAGGTGGCAGGCGTCCGCGCTCATGCCGAAGCCCAGAATCTCGGCCAGCATGTCTGCGCCGCGGTTCCGGGCATGTTCATACTCTTCGAAGATCAAAACCCCGGCGCCCTCGCCCATGACGAAACCGTCGCGGTCGCGGTCGAACGGGCGGGAGGCCTTCTGCGGCGCCTCGTTGCGCACCGAGAGGGCCTTCATCGAGGAGAAGGCCGACAGCCCCAGAGGCGTCAAGGCCGCTTCGGCGCCGCCGGTGATCATGGCCTCAGCGTCGCCGCGGACGATGGCGTGGAAGGCGTCGCCCATCGCGTTGGTGGCGGAGGCGCATGCCGTGGCCACGCTGGTGTTGGGGCCCTTGGCATCGAACAGGATGGAGAGGTTTCCACTCGCCGCGTTCACCATCAGCTTCGGAATGGTGAAGGCGGAGACTTTGTCCGGGCCTTTGTCCAGAAGCCGGTTATGCTGATCTTCCATCTCGGCCAAGCCGCCGATACCGGAGCCGATGATCACGCCGAACTTCCGCGGATCACCCGCTCCGGCGGGCAAGCCGCTGGCTTTGAACGCCTGGGTACCGGCGGCAACGGCCATCTGGGCGAAGCGGTCCAGGCGCTTGAGCGCTTTCTTGTCGACCCAATTCGCAGGATCAAAGTCCCGGCATTCGCCGCCGAAGCGAACCGAATAGCGGCTCGTGTCGAATCGCTCGATTGGAGCAATGCCGCTCTCACCCGCCAGCAGGCGCTCCCAGAACACGTCGACAGAGTTTCCCAATGGGCTGACCAGACCCATTCCCGTGATGACCACTCGACGGCGGTTGGACATTCCTTACGGCCCCGATCCCCGCCCGGCACGGCGGGTGGACGCAACCTCGCGAGGCAGGCGAGGTTCCGTGCGTATCACTTCTTGTCGCCCTGCACCCTCAAAATGTAATCCACCGCGTGTCCGACCGTCTGAATCTTCTCGGCCTCCTCGTCGGGGATGCTCATCTCGAAGGCATCCTCAAACTCCATAACCAGCTCGACGGTGTCCAAGGAGTCAGCGTTCAAGTCGTTGACGAAGGACGTCTCCATATTGATTTCCGATTTGTCGACGCCCATCTGGTCGCTGACAATCTTGATCACTTTTTCCTCGATCTCTGCTCTCGATAACGCCACCACTTGAATCTCCGTTATTATCTCTCAGTCCAGTTCGACAGGGTCTACCGTTGCCCTCGTGTCTGTTTCACGTTCCGGCGGTCCGGAACCCTCAGCCTCAACCCCTTGCCACTCCACCGCAGGGCCTCGGCGCCTGCGTTCCGCAACAATCGGCGGACCTCCAACAGAGCGGCCGGACCACTTCACTCGGCTCACATGTGGAGGCCGCCGTCCACGGCCAGCACCTGTCCATTGATGTACCCGGCGGCGGGCGAGGCCAGAAATGCCACGGCCGCGGCCACCTCTTCCGGCTCGCCAAACCTCTGCAGCGGAATCAGCGGGCGAACCTGCTCTTTCACCTTCTCGGACAGGATGTTGGTCATGTCCGTATTGATAAAGCCGGGGGCAACGGCGTTGCAGGTCACCCCGCGGCGGGCCAGTTCCTTGGCTACGGACTTGGTCAAGCCGATCACACCGGCCTTGCTGGCAGCGTAATTGGCCTGACCGGTGTTTCCCATGATGCCGGAAACACTGGTGATGTTGATGATCCGGCCCCAGCGGGCGCGCACCATGTGCTTGCCCACGGCCCGGGTCATGAGAAAAACAGCCCGAAGATTGGTGTTCAGCACCTGGTCGAACTGCTCGTCGGTCATGTTCATGATCAGAGCGTCTCGCGTGATGCCGGCGTTGTTGGCCAGAATATCGAGACGCCCGAATTCAGTCGCTATGTCGTCGACCCACTTCTCAATCTTGTCCGCGTCGGTCACGTCCAGGACTCGCGGCGAGATCTTGCCGAGGCATCGTGCGTCCGCAGCCTCGGCCGGAAGCGAGCTCAACCGCTCACTGTTGCGAGCGCAGGCAATGACGGTGGCGCCCTCTTTGGCCAAAGCCAGGCAGATGGCGCGGCCGATGCCCCTCGATCCGCCGGTCACAATCGCGACTCGCTCCAACAGGTCCGCCATGCCGTCAGTCCAACCTTCTTGCTCGTCTCGGACTCACCAGCCACGTGCCTCGCGCATTGTCATCAAGCGGGCACACGCTTCAACGAGGCGGCGTTGGAGAAGTTCAGCGTCGTCGCCGCCCGATTTATCTTTCGCATCAGTCCCGTAAGCACCCGCCCAGGACCAACCTCCGCAAAACGATCAAACCCGTCGCCAATCAGGTGCTCGATGGAGGCCTGCCAGCGGACCGGTTTGGTCACCTGCTCCTGGAGCAGCCTGCGCGCACTATCAGGGTCGGCATGATAGTCAGCGGACACGTTTGACACCACACCAATTCGCCCAGGGCGGATGTCCGCCTGGAGCAGGGCCGTCTTGAGGCCGCGGGCCGCCGGCTCCATCAGCGTGGAGTGAAACGCTCCGGCCACCGTCAGGGGGACAGCCTTGGCCCCATATTTCTCCGCCAATCCTACCGCTCGCGAGCAGGCGGCTTTCGAGCCGGAAATCACTATCTGCCCGGGGCAATTGAAGTTAGCGGCGCCCAGGACTTCCCCTTCGGCCGCCTCCCGGCATAGTCCGGCGGTGTCGGCTTCGCCGAGGCCGAGGATGGAAACCATTCCGCCCGGGGAAGCCTCCGACGCGGCCTGCATCAGCCGACCGCGCTCGGCCACCAGCTTAAGGCAATCGTCGAAGCCGATCCAGCCGGCCAAATGGAGGGCGGTATATTCTCCGAGGCTCAGGCCGGCCATGGCTTGTGGATCCAATTCATCAGCAATTCCCTCTGCCTCCATTGCGCGCCAGATCGCCACTGAGGTGGCGAAGATGGCCGGCTGCGAGATATCAGTCGCGTTCAGCCGTTCCGCCGGACCATCGAAGCAGAGGGTACTCAGCTTGAAGCCGAGGACCGAATCGGCATGTTCGAAGACCTCGCGCGCGGGGCCCGAGGCCTGGACCGCATCCTTTCCCATTCCGACAACCTGGGCGCCTTGTCCCGGGAAGATGACGGCAGTTTTGCTCACGGTACGCCCTTCACAGTCGAGCCTTCACAGCCCGTTTCGGTTGAACCATCGCCGAGACGGCTCACAGACGCAGCAGGGCGGAGGCCCACGTAAAGCCTGCGCCAAACGCCACCAACAGCACCAAGTCGCCGCTTTTGATCCGACCGGTCCTGCGGCATTCGTCCAGACCCATCGGAATAGACGCCGCGGACGTATTTCCGAGGCGGTCGATGTTCACATACACGCGCTCCTTGGGCAAACCCAGCCGCTCTCGCGCGGACTCGATGATCCGCAGGTTGGATTGGTGGGGAATGACCAGGGTGATGTCTTCGCTTTTAAGCCCGGTTTCTTTCAGCACCGAGTCGACGAGCTCGAAGTTACGCTTCACCGCGAGTTTGTATACTTCCCGGCCCTGCATCTTGATGTAGTGCAGTCGCTCATTCACCGTCATGTGTGACGGCGTAAGATGCATGCCGCTGGCCGGGACACAGAGCATCAACGCTCCCTTGCCTTCGGCGTGCATCTGATGGTGCAGCAGAGCCGGACCGGACGTATCGGGAGCTGCCTCCAGCACCGCGGCCCCGGCTCCATCGCCGAAGAGGATGCAGGTGGCGCGATCCTCGTAATCCGTTATCCGTGACATCGTCTCAGCGCCGATGATCAGGATGCGACGGAATTGCCCCCCCTGGACCAGAAAAGAGCCCATGACCAGCGCATAGATGAAACCGCTGCAGGCCGCCGACAGATCGAAGGCCGGTATCGGCGGGGCCTCCAAGTCCCGCTGCACGCAGCAGGCGGTGGACGGAAACGTGTATTCCGGGGTAATAGTCGCCACGAGGATGGCATCGAGATCAGCGGGCGTCAGGTGGGCGTCGTCCAGGGCCTTGCGGGCCGCCGCCGTGGCCAGGCTGGCGGTGGACTCCTTGTCGGAGGCGATGCGACGCTCCAGAATTCCCGTCCGTTCCATGATCCATTCGTGCGTGGTGTCGAGGCGCTCGACAAAATACTGGTTGGTCAGGACCTGGTCAGGCACCGCGCTGCCGGTCCCGATGATCTTGACGCCCAACGGCTCAGGCATCGGGGATTTCCTCCGTCAGGCGGGCGCTGATGTGTTTGTTCAGCTCACTTCGAACGTATTGGGCGGCGACTCGCACGGCGTTCTTGATGGCGCGGCGGTCGCTGCTGCCGTGGCAGATGATGCACGAGCCGTTCAAGCCCAGGAGAGGGGCTCCGCCGTACTCGTTGTAGTCGTGCTTGGCCCAGACGCTCTTCACCACGGGATCGAACCTCGCGGAAAGATCAGGGCTTTCGATGGAAATCTCCCGCTGGATGGTCTTGAAGAGGCCGTCCGCGAGCCCTTCGGTCAGCTTGAGCACGACATTGCCGACGAATCCGTCGCAGACGGCGACATCGCAACCACCGGCATAGAGCTCGCGCCCTTCGATGTTGCCGACGAAGTTCAAATTCGGATCCTGTTTCAACAGGGTGTGGGCCTGCTTAACCAAAGGACTGCCCTTTACGTCTTCACTGCCGATCGAAAGCAGCCCCACGCGGGGGTTGGATATCTTCAGCATGTGCTCGGCATAGACCGACGCCATCTGGGCATATTGCAGAAGGTGGTGTGCCTTCGGAGCGACATTGGCACCGACATCACAGAGAGTGATCGGCCCGGAGAACGCCGGCAGCACGACGGCAATGCCCGGTCGCTGCACCTTGCCGAGCGTTCGCATCTTCAACTGACAGGCCGCGGCACAGGCGCCGGTGTTGCCGGCGCTGATCACGGCATCGACCTTGCCCTGCGCGGCCAGCTTGGCCATCACCACGATGGAGGAGTCCTTTTTCTGCCGGAGCGCCTCCACCGGCGAATCGTCCATTTCGATCACTTCGGGAGTGTGATAGATCGAGACCTTGCGACGGACGGCGTCAGTCGAGGGAACCAGCGGCCGGATGACCTCCTCACGGCCGATGAGCACCAACTCGTCGCCGTCGCCGAGAAAGCCGAAACTCTCCAGTGCACCGGTGACGATCTCGCCCGGGGCGTTGTCGCCCCCCATTGCGTCGATCGCGATGCGCATGGGAGCTTACTTCTCCTCGGTTTCGACCTTGATCGCCACCTTGGCATTCACGTAGCCGCACTTGGGGCAGGCGCGGTGCGGGAGTTTGGCGGTGTCGCAGCGAGGGCATGCGTTCAGGTTCAAGGCCTTGAGCGCTTGGTGCGATCTGCGAGCCCGCTTGACTGCTTTGGATGTTCTTCTGGCTGGAAGCATGAAATCACCTGTTCATAGGGCCGGTTCTGTCGGAGCCAGGCCGCGTATTCTCCACGAAATGCGGTGGCTGTCTCTCCCCGCACGAATGATCCGCAAAATAGCCGAGCGCCGAGCCTTGCAATTTAGACCGAGATCGGGCCGTTGTCAAGCGCTTTTGGCCGTGGTAACTACGGATGCCAGCGAAAGTTGCTGTTTGTGCATTCCGCGGGTAGGATCAATTACGTCCGATTCCATCTCACTCGATGGCGACCGGCAGGTGGGCTCGGAGTACTCTGTCGAATGGAACGATGATGCCTGAAGATCAACATCGAGATGGGCCACAGCAGGCTTCCGAAGCCGACGAGGATCGCGAAGGCCTCGTGCCGGACGAGGATCTCGAGGACCTTGAAGACGAAGAATCGGACGACGATGAGGCTGTCCTCAAGTCGGGCGAGCCCGGGGAGCCGGGTGGCCCGCGTCATGTTCAGTTGAAGATCCGCCGCAAGCTGCCGGGTCATCGTCTCGACAAGTATCTGCACGGCCGCTTTCGCAAGGTTTCTCGAACCACAATCCAGCGGCTGATCAAGCTGGGCGAGATCACCGTCAACGGCAAGCCCACCAAGGCCAGCTACGAGGCGGAGGGTGGGGACATCATTGACATCACCTTCCCGCCGCCTGAGCCGTACGAGGTGGTGCCCGAGAACATTCCGCTGAACATCGTGTACGAGGATGATTTCGTGCTGGTGGTCAACAAGGAAGTCGGCATGGTGGTTCATCCCGCCAGCCGCACGCAGCGCGGGACGGTGGCCAACGCTTTGGCGTACTACTCCAGCTCGCTATCCAAGACCGACGACCCGTTCCGCCCCGGCATCGTCCATCGGCTGGACAAGAACACCTCCGGCATCATGATCGTGGCCAAGACCGACGAAGCCCACTGGCGGCTGGCCCTGCAATTCGAGAAGCGGACCACGCAGAAGACGTACACCGCCATCGTTCACGGCAATCCCGAGTTTGACGAGGACGTGATCAACGTGCCGATCGGGCGTCATCCGACGGTTTATGACCGCTACATCGCCACGGGCTTTGCCGAGCGGATGGGGGGCAAGTTCGAGAAGAAGCTGTCGAAGGAGGCGGTGACGAAGTACAAGGTGACGGAGCGGTTCAGCGGCTTCAGCCTGGTGGAGCTATTCCCCAAGACCGGCCGGACGCATCAGCTTCGCATCCACATGTCGCACATCCACCACCCGATCGTGGGCGATCCGTTTTACGGCGGCCGGCACCTGTCCATCCGCGACGTGACCGGCCGGCCGGAGGACCCGACCGAGCCGCGGTTCATTCGCCAGATGCTGCACGCTCATCGGCTGATCGTGCAGCACCCGATTTACGAAACGCCGCTGGAGCTGGAGGCGCCGCCGCCGGCGGACATGCAGGAATTGATTGACCTGCTGCGCGCGCACGCGAAACTGCCGGAGCGGCGCGGGCCGTCACAACGGCGGCGGTAGAGGCGCTCGTTATGTTCGCAAGGTCACCCCTGTGGCTATTGCGCCAGCAATGCCTCGACGAACGGCTGGGCATCAGCGATATCTATCTGCCTGTCCAAGTTCATGTCGGCAAGCTGAAGGTCACACTCGTATGCCGCCGCGTAGCCCGTGGGGTCGAGCAACGCCGTCACAAAGGCCTCGATGTCATCACCGTTGACGACGCCGTCACAGGCGAGGTCCCCGGGGAGACCCCAGCGAGCCCAATTGGTGGAAACGTGTCCTCCTGCCGTGCTGAAGTAGCCGCCCACGTTGAGTACTCCATCGAAAACCGCCATCGCCATCACGTAGTCACCGCCCAAGCCGCTACCTAGCGGTGCCCATCGCAGGCCATTCCAGCGCGCGATCCGCCTCGCGCTTACACCACCGGCGATGGTGAAGTCTCCGCCGACGATCAATTCACGTTCACAAACGGTCAGCGCCCCCACAAAGGCCGAATCCTCGTCCATCCCCTCACCCAAAGGCTGCCACTCAGCGCCATTCCATCTCGCGATGCCGTATGTATTGAAGCCCCCGGTGATATAGAAATCACCACCAGCGATCAGTTCACCACCGAAAACCTGCAAGGTCCGCACACAACACGGCGTCCCATCGCCGAGGGAAGTCCAGCTTGTGCCGTTCCATTTCGCAATGCTATTGGCACTGGCGCCACCGGCAATGCTGAAAGACCCGCCAGCGATCAGCTCGCCGTCGAAGATGGTCAGAGCCATTACGCAGTCGTACGTTCCTTCGCCGATTCCGGCTCCGAGTGGTTCCCAAGATGAGCCGTTCCACTTTGCGATTCGGTTGCACTCCACACCACCCGCGCTGGTGAAGCAGCCGCCCACAATCAACTCGTCATTAAAGATGGTTAAGGCATAGATGATCGAATCCGTCCCATCGCCCAGTGGGGACCAGCTCGTGCCATTCCACGCGGCGATGTTGTGCACGATGTTGCCATCAGCCGATAGAAAGCTGCCGGCGGCGACGAGTTCGCCGCGGTAAGTCGTCAGAGCATAAGCGCCTCCACTCAAACCGCCGCCCAGCGGCATCCAGGTTTGCCCGCTTCTCCTGGCGATGCGTCCTACGTCAACGAGGCCCGCCTTGGTGAAACCTCCGCCCGCGATCAATTCGCCGTCGAAGACGGTCATCGACCAGATTACGTCGTTCAGGCCGCTCTCGCCCATCGGCGACCACTGCGAGCCGTTCCATTTGGCGATCCAATAAGCCGTCGCATCGCCGGCGGTGTAGAACCCTCCCCCGACGATCAGTTCATTGTTGAACACGCTCAGGACGTACACATGGGCGTTGATCTCGACGGGCAGAGGCGACCAGGCAGAGCCGTTCCACGTCGCTATGCCATACGCGCCCGCGCCGCCTGCGGTTGTGAAATTGCCCCCGGCAACCAATTCGCCGTTAAGCATCGTCAGAGTTGCAACGGCAGGCTCGACTCCGCCCATCCCACCGCCGAGAGACGACCAGCTTGTGCCATTCCAGCTCGCAACGCAGTTCACAGTCACGCCTCCCGCGCTGGTGAACAAGCCGCCGGCAATCAGATTGTCGCCGTAAGTGGTCAGTGCGCAAACGTAAGGCGACGGATATTCATTGCTCACTCCCCCTCCCAAAGACGCCCAGGCCGAGCCGTTCCATCGCGCGATGCCATTCACGCACTCGCCGCCCGCGTAGTCGAACCTCCCCCCCGCAACGAGTTCTCCATTGAACACGGCCAGGCTGAATACCGTATCGTCCGTCCCGCCGGCCATGGGCGCCCAGCTCGTCCCATTCCACTTGGCAATGTTGACGATCGGGAGCCCACCCGGCGTGTAGAAGTGGCCACCTGCGATCAATTCGCCGTTGAACACCGTCAAGGCGTTGACGCTGTCGTAAGTATCTCCCAGGCCATTTCCCAAGGCCGACCAGTTCGTGCCGTTCCATTTGGCGATGCACCTTGTGGTCACGCCGCCGGCCGAAGTAAACATCCCACCGGCGATCAACTCACCATTGAAGACGGTCAGCGCACAAACGGGCGGGTACGTGCCACTCACGCCATCGCCGAGGGGCGACCATTTTACACCGTCCCACTTGGCAACGCCGAATGTACGTACGTCTCCGGCAATCCCAAACGAACCTCCCACATAGAGCGCCGGCCCAGTCCCATCGTCCCAGACCGTCATGGCAGATGGGTAGTAGTTCAGTCCCGGTATGCCCTCGCCCGGCAGCCACTGGTATTCCGCCCGTGCAGCCGGCGAACTTGCCAAGATCAAGGCCAACGCAACCACAAACGTCGCAAGTGAAATCCGTCGAATCATCGCTCGCTTCTTTTCTCGCAGGAAATGCCTGTGCGGTTTCGCGGGTTCTTTCCCTATCCAGCCCCGCCTGCTGCTGCGATCTATAGCTTCTCCGCGAGAGCCGAGTGTATCACAATCGGCTCAGAAACACAATTCCGCGGTCCCCTTCCCGCCGACATGCCAAAGCTGGTCGACTTACTCCACACGCACACCAGGCGCACACACACAGCGCACTGATACACAGTCGATTCGCGAATGCTAATACGTTGATCGCGTCGCGCGGACGGTCAACCGAACTTGGGCTTGAACCCCAGGCTCTTGCGGATGATGGTCAACTGCCCGGCGTGCATGGCTTCGTGACAGGCAATCGAGCTCATCATCGCCGCCAGGGTGGGGGCGAACGATTGCATCTCTCCGGACAACGGCGCCAGGAGCTGCTGCTCGCTCAACGAGCCCAGCCACTCGATGAGATTGCCGCGGCTCCTGGTCAGGCAGTCTCTGATTTCCGAGAGGCGGGGGTAGTCCGTGGGATTGGCCTTCGGCGTGGAGCCGGTGAAGAACATCTCTTTCCAGGCGTTGAATCGGTCCGCCGGACGCTTGGCGATGTCAGCCAGGAACGATTCGTCGGTGATGGCGATGTGGCCCATGATCCACAAGGCATGATTGCTTCGTGGAACGGCCTGGTAGCACAGTTTGTTCTCCGGGATATCCTCCAGGAGCGATGTGAGGACGGTGCGGGAGAAATTCAACGCCGCTTTGCCGGTTTCATACAGATTGTTTGCCACGGCCAGTCTCCTTTGTTTCTGGAAATGATCGCCCGTTATTCGGTCAAAGGGTGCCCGTCAGCCCATTGATCCGACCCGATGTCCGTGAGTCTAGGCGCGCCAGCGGGCCGTTGCCATAGGCAGTTCGAGATGCTGCGCCGGCGGGACCGTGACCGGGCCCGGTTTTAGAGAGAATTAGCGGCACGGTGAGGCAGGGCATTGACGCCGCAAGCCGGAGAGCTTGTACAATGCTGTGGCTGCAATCGAGCGTTGCAGGGCACGAGCGGTCAGGGCTTAATCGCCGGCCGCCGGCGCCGGGAGGTCAGGAACATGAGAACCTTTGCGGTTCTGTTGTTGGGCGCAACCTTGCTGACAACTTCTCCCGCCCTTGCCGGGCCGGGCGTCAAGGTGGGCGACAAGGCGCCGGAGATTTCGGCGCCGTCGTGGATAAACCTGCCCAAGGGCTTGAAGACAGTCACGCCTGAAACGTTGAAAGGCAAGGTGCTGTTCGTCGAGTTCTGGGCGACCTGGTGAGGGCCGTGCCGGAAAGGCATTCCGCATCTGGTCGAGATGCAAAAGAAATACAAGAACAAGGAAGTGATTCTGCTGGCCCTTTCGGATGAGTCGCTGGCGACGGTTTCCTCCTTCGTCAAGAAGAACAACATCAACTACATCGTCGGAACGGATGCCAAGCCGACGTTCAAGAAATTCGGGGCCAGGGGGTATCCGACGATTTTCGTGATCGATGCCATGGGGACGGTCGCTTATCGCGGAAGCAACCCCGAGGCAGCCACGAAAAGCCTCGAAAAGACTCTGAAAGACAAACCCAGCGATCCAGAAGACGGAGGTCTGGAGGAGGCCGCCGCGAAGGCCGCGTTTGAAAAGGCGCTGGAGCTCTACAAGAAGAAAGACTACGCCAAGGCACTGAAAGCCCTGGAGCAGATCACCAAAGAGTACAAAGACACGGAAATAGCCAAGAAGGCCGCGGTTCGGATCAAGCGCATGAAGGCCGACAAGAAGATCATGGAGAAGATTCGCGAAGCCGAGGAAAAGAAGCGGTGCGAGACCTGGTTGGAGACCGCGCGCAATCTGGCCCAAAACGGCAAGCGAGCAGAAGCCGCCGAATACTATCAGAAGATCATTGACGAGTACCCCTACAGCAGCTTTGCCGACATCGCCAAGACGGAGCTGGCGGGGCTGTAGCCTCAAGTTGGGCTCATCCGAGGTTTTCCCGACCGTCGATATGGAGTGATAGGGATGATGTTCCGTCGAGTTGGGCGGTGCGCAATGAGTTCGCGCATCGGCCGAACCACGATAACCGGACCTCAGGATGCACGCATTCGTCACCGGAGCCAGCGGTTTCATCGGTCGGCGGCTGGTTCAACAGCTTGTCCGTCAAGGCCACCGCGTCACGGCGCTGTTGCACCGGGATGCGCAGGAATTGCCGACGGCGGTTGCGACCGTCCGGAGCGCGCTCGAAGACGGCCCGGGCAGGTTGGCGGAGGCGATGGCCGGGCACGACACGGTCTTTCATCTCGCGGCGCAGGTCTCATTTGACCCGCGCAAGCTGCCGGAGCTGCTGCGGGTAAACGGCGAAGGGACGCAAGCTGTGCTGGCGGCCGCCCGAGAGGCCGGCGTGGCCCGGACGGTCGTGGTCAGCAGCGCGTGCACAATCGGGTTGTCGGATCGAGCCGACCGTGTGCTGGACGAAGATGTGCCGTTCGAGTTGCGTTTGGAAACGCGAAACCCCTACCTGCAGAGCAAGCGCGTAACGGAGGCGTACGCGGTCGAGGCGGCCCAGCGGGGCCAGTGGGTGACGATCGTGAATCCTTCGACCGTTTTCGGGCCGGGCGATCGCTCGCTCAACTCAGGCACACTCGTGCGGCAAGTTGCTTTGTCGCCCGCCGTGCCCGTGCCGCCCGGCGGATCGAATGTGGTGGACGTGGACGACGTTGCCGACGGCATCGTCGCCGCTTCGCTGCGCGGGCAGCCTGGTCGGCGCTACATCCTCGGCGGGGTCAACCTCAGGTTTCGAGAAATCGTCGACCGGATCGCCGGCGTCATCGGGCGGCGACCGATCCTGATACCCCTGCCGTCGGCGGCGCGATATCCCATGACGCTGGCGGCCTGGCTGGTTCAGCGGGTCACCGGCAGCCGCCTGATCACGCCGCAGATCATCAACGACACGTTTGCCTTCAAGTTTTATTCGAGCCACCGGGCGGAGGCGGAGTTGGGTTGGCAGGCGAAGCGGGATTTCACGGCAACGGTCGCCGCGGCGTGGGAGTACTACCGGCATGAGAACCTGATCGCATTGCCCGGAGGTGTCGCGGCGTGAACACCGCCTCTGCCATCACGACTGCGGAGGTGAAGCAGGCCAACCGCCGACTCTATGACCAGGTCGCCGATCATTACGAGGCGATTGATGGTCGCAGGGACGGTGATCTCCTGGAGTGGATCCAGTCGCGCCTGTCGGATCTGGCCGAGGCCCACGGCGACGGCATGCTGCTCGATCTGGGCAGCGGCAGCGGTCTGCTGACACGTGCGGCCCGCGGGATTTTTCGACAGACGGTCGCGGTGGATCTCTCGCCCGGCATCCTCGCCGCCGCCGGGCGGATTGCCGACCTCCGCGTGGCGGCGGATACGGACATGCTTCCCCTGGCGGACGGCTCGGCGAACGTCGTGACCTGCTTCGCCGTGCTGCACCACTTGTACGACACGGGCTCGCTCAGCAGGGAGGTTGCCCGGGTGTTGAAAGTCGGCGGTGCGTTCTGGTCGGATCATGATATGGATGCGGCGTTCCACCGGCGGTTTCGCTGGCCGCTGGCGTGCTATCGCCGGCTGCGGGGGGCGGCACGGCGTTATGAGGAGGCCGGAGTCGACGCCCGGACTTACGAGTTGGCGGAGTGCCGCGAAGACGGCGTGGACGGCGGGCTGATCGTCAGGCAGCTTTCCGCGGCAGGGCTGGAAGTGACGCCCGAGTATCACTGGTTCGGGTTGACGCCGCTGACCAACCGGCTGTTCGGACTAAGGAAGCGTTCGCGAGGCTGGGCTCCGCTTCTGCGGATCACGGCGGTCAAGCCGCGGGAAGCCGCCGGCGCGGGCCGGCAGGCTTGTGAAAGAGGTGCGTGATGGCGCAGGTGGTGCTGATCTATCCGAAGCCGAATCGTATCACGTTCGATACGACGCACACGATCAATCTTGGCCTGGCCTACATGGCGGCGTGCCTCGAACAGCGCGGTCACTCGGTGGACGTACATGACTGCAATATCGAGGACGAGGCGTATCTGCCGGGCAAGCTGTGCGATGCGGAGCTGGTTTGCTTCTATGTCATCACGGCGGCGTTGAAGGCTTCGTTCGCTCTCGCGGAGCAGATCAAGACGCGGATGGACAGCGACTGCCGCATCATCTTCGGCGGACCGCATCCGACCGCGAGGCCGGAGGAGTGTCTTGACTCCCCCTATGTCGACTTTGCCGCAGCGGGGGAGGGCGAGATCCTGATTTGCGATTTGGTCGAGAATCTGCATAACCCGGCGGCTCGCGACCGGCTGCCGGGCCTGATCTACCGCGGCGCGGACGGCATGATCGTCAACAACGGCAAGGCGGCGGTTCCGGAAGAGTTGGACGCACTGCCGTTCCCCGCCTATCACCTGTTCCGGCATGATCGGATGCAGCCTACGCGGCCCACCTGGATCGACGCCCGGCGGACGAAGTGCGGGTCGATGATGTCGTCGCGAGGGTGCCCGTACAAATGCGTTTTTTGCACTTCGGCGGCGGGCCGGCCCTTCAACAAGAAGTTCCGGGCCATGTCACCGGAGCGGGTCGTCGAGGAAATCGAATGGCTCGCAAGGGATTACGGCGTCAACTTCGTTGAATTCCAGGATGACGTATTCAACCTCATTCCGCAGCGGGCCGAGGACATCTGTCGTTTGCTCATTGAGAGAAATCTCCAAGTACGCTGGTCGATACCCAACGGCATTTCGCGAGTGGAGAACATCACCGAGGATTTCCTGAGGCTGTGCCAGGAGGCCGGCTGCATCGACGCGTGGTTTGCGGCGGAGTCGGGCTCCGAGCGGATCCGTAACGAAATCATCAACAAGCGGAATACGATCGAACAGGTGCGAGCGGCAATCGAGGCATCGCACCGAGTGGGACTCCAGACCGGTGCGTTTTTCATCCTCGGCAGCCCTGACGAAACGCTCGAAGAGATGCAGCAGACCATCGACTTCGCGTGTTCGCTACCGCTCGATCGGGCTCAATTCACGGTGGCCACACCGTTTCCGGGCTCGGCGTTGTGGGACTGGATCGACCGCGAAGGGCGCTGGCTGGTGAAGGACTACGACCAGTTCGGGCCATACGAGAACGTGGTGTATTTCGAGTTGGGGCGGCTGAAGGCGGAAAACGTGCTGCGGATGTATAAGAAGGCGTTCCGCCGGTTTTATCTGCGCCCATCGCACCTGATTCGGAAGGTAGCCTTTCGACGCGAGACGTACACGAACCTGCCGCTTCTGGTTCGGCAGGCGGTGCAGTTCATGACTTGAAAGGAGCCGGCGACAATCGGCTGCGTTCAGAACGTGACTCTTACCCCGTCAGTCTCGGGGACCGCCGGCCCGTCATCGTCGGCCGGCGCCGCGGGCACTCAGTCCCACTGGTGATCGAGACGCGGGACGGTACCGGAGCGCGGACCAACCATGATGCTTCCTGTTGTTGTCGCGGTGGTGTGCTGGGGGGGAGTGGCGTGGGCCTCGTGGCGGTTGTCATCATCGCTGTTCCGGAGCGAGAGCATGGCCACGCGCTGGTGCGGGGCGGGCATCATCGGCATTTCCTTCATTGTCATTATGCTGGAAGTGCTGGGGAGCATCGGGTGGCTGCATCGCGGGCCGGTGACGTTGGCCAGCATTGCGCTGGTGTGCGCGGCATCATGGAGATCCAGTCCGTTCAGCCTGACCGATGAGGTCCGCCGGGTCTGCGACTGGCTGCGACTGCGGTTGCAGGAAGGATACGGGCTGTTGTTCTGTATCGCCGCCGTGCCGGTGGTGCAAGCCCTGACCCGCGGGCTGCGGAGCCCGCCACTGTCGTGGGATTCGCTGGAGTATCACGCTTTCTTTCCCGCCCGGTGGGTCCAGTTGGGCTCCTTGGCGCCCTTCGCCGCGCCCGGCGGAATGGACACATGCCGGGCCCACCCGATCAACGGTGAGCTGCTA
>Ga0335070_10003652_pt1 | contig 17984 bp, 15 predicted proteins | sample Lox_Sample_13_FD_206722 | JGI IMG/M metagenome (GOLD analysis project Ga0335070, IMG submission 206722) | Soil microbial communities from Loxahatchee National Wildlife Refuge, Florida, United States - Lox_Sample_1.3 | ecosystem: Environmental > Terrestrial > Soil > Wetlands | place: USA...
TCTATCACCACCTCGAGCAGTTCTATCGCGCGTTCTACTTCCGTCCCTCGAAGATCTGGGAGATCTTGCGCGAGATGCTCACGAGCTGGGACATGATGAAGCGGCGTCTGCGCGAAGGCGTGGAGTTCTTCCGCTTCCTGCGCGCGCACGAGGCATGATGGACCGGCAGTCCCGTCGCGGTGGGCAGGATCGGCGCGCGCTGATCTTCACCGCCGACGACTTTGGCCTGCACGAAAGGGTCAACGCCGCGGTGGAGCGCGCGCATTGCGAGGGCGTGCTCGATTGCGCGAGCCTGATGGTGGCCGCACCCGCCGTGGCGGATGCCGTGGCGCGCGCGCGGCGCACGCCCGGCTTGCGCGTGGGGCTGCATCTGGTGCTCGCGGACGGCGCGGCGATGCTGCCGCGCGCCGAGATTCCCGCGCTCGTGGACGAGCAGGGACGCTTCGGCGACAACATGGTCCGCGACGGCGTGCGCTTCTTCTTCCTGCCGCATGTGCGCCGGCAGCTCGCGAAGGAGATACGCGCGCAGTTCGAAGCGTTCGCGGCGACCGGGCTCGCGCTCGATCACGTGAACACGCACAAGCATTTTCATCTGCATCCCACGGTGCTCGCGCTGATTCTCGAGATCGGCCGCGACTTTGGCCTGCGCGCGATGCGTCTGCCGCTCGAGGCTGGTGCGCCGCTCGCCCTCAGGCCGTGGCTCGCGCTCGTGCGCGCACGGCTTGCGCGCGCGGGTGTGGCGCACAACGACTACGTGGTCGGTATCGCCAGGACTGGTGCGATGGACGAGGCCGCCGTGCTCGAGGCGCTCGCGCATCTGCCCGCGCACGGCGTGGGCGAGATCTACTGCCACCCGGCGCTTGCCGCGCAGGCGCACGAGGGGCCCATCACGCCGTCGATGCAGACTTATCGACATGCCGACGAGTTCGGCGCGCTGATCTCGCCGCGTGTTGCGGCGGCGCTCGCACAGGCGGGCGTGCGGCGCGGCGGCTTCAGCGATGTGTTCTTCGCGGGGCAAGAGGTGCACGAGGCACAAGAGGCACGTGGGGCGGGCGGTGCGAATACGCGCACGCGGGAGGCGCGGGCCTCATGAAGTGGCTCCAGTGGCTCGGCCTGCCCGTCGGCATCGGCATCCTGATTGCGCTCGTCGTGCACGAGGGCGCGCACGACGTGATGGGCGTGATCGGCAGCGCGGGTCCCATGCTGCTCTGGCTCGTGCCGTTTCACGCGCTGCCGCTGCTGCTCGACGCGCACGCGTGGCGGTTGCTGCTCGACAAGCGCGCCTCGCTGCGCTTTCTCTGGTGGATCGCCACGGTGCGCGAGGCCGTGAACCGCTTGCTGCCGTCTGTTGGCGTGGGTGGCGAGATCGTCGGCATCCGGCTCGCACGCTGGAAGATGCGCGATGCGAGCGCGGTCACCGCTTCGGTGATCGTCGAGGTGCTCGTCACCATCGCCGTGCAGTATGCGTTTTCGGCGCTCGGCCTCGTGCTGATCGTCGCGGGCACGGGCGCTGGCTCGTCGTGGCGCACCATCGGCTCGATTGCCTTGGCGCTCGTGCTTTCGCTGCCGCTGCCCGTCATCGCTGTCTTGCTGCTTCGGCGCGGCGGCGTGTTCCACGCCATCGAGCGCTGGGCGAGCCGCATGTTCGGCGCGGCGCATCCGATCATGCTCGGCATTGACGGACAGCGGCTCGACGCCGACCTCGATCGACTCATGTCGCGCACCGGCCTCATGTTCCGCACCTTTGCGTGGCAGCTCGCGGGCTACATGGTGGGTGCCTTCGAGACCTGGTGGGCGCTCGCACTGCTCGGCCATCCGGTATCGATCGGCGACGCGCTCGCCATCGAAGCCATCACCCAGGCCGTGCGCCATGCCGCCTTCATGGTGCCCGCGGGGCTCGGCGTCCAGGAGGCGGCTGTGGTGCTGCTCGCGCAACTCTTCGGCGTCGGGCACGAGGTGGCACTCTCGCTCGCGCTCGTCAAACGCATGCGCGAGGTCGTGTTCGGCGTGCTCGCGCTGCTCTCGTGGCAGGCCGCCGAGCTCGTGCGCACGCGCCGTGCGGTGCGTCGCGCCGCGAACACGGCCACGGCTGCCGAACCCCACGAACAGGTCCATTGACGGTACATTGTGGGGACGTAGCGCGTGTGGACCCGAGGTTCGCACGCGCGTCACTTTCCCATGCTGATGCGGTTGCAGGCCCATGAAACCCTGGTTCAAAGGCAGGCGGTGCGTCGCGAATGTGGCGCTCACGCTTGCGCTCGTTTCGCTCTCCGGTTGCGATGGCCGCTCGTTCGACACGCGCTCGTTGCGCGCCGCGGTGAACACCATGTGGCAGTCACTCAAGGAATTCTTCAATTCGGTGAAGCCCGACGCGCTTTTGCTCAAGGGCCTCACGCCCGGCGTTTCCACGCTCGCGCAGGTACGCGAGCAGATGGGCAACCCCGAGACCGAGCGCGTGTTCGACGACGGCTCGCGCCGCCTCGAATATCCGCGCGGCCCACAGGGGCTCAAGACCTGGATGATCGACATCGGCCCGAACGGCCGGCTCGTGGCGATCACCCAGGCACTCACGGCGGAAAACTTCGCGAAGATCCGCATCGGCATGAGCGAGGATGAGGTGCGCCGGCTGCTGGGCAAGCCCGGGCAGGTGGCCGGCTACCGCCTGAAGAAGGAGACGGTGTGGAGCTGGAAGTGGCTGGAAGGGGGCGTGACGCTCGAGGGGTATTTCAACGTGCATTTCGGACCGGACGGACGGGTGACGACGACCTCGCGCTCGGACGTGATCCGCGGACACTGACCGGCAACCCGGCAAGGAGGCGCGCATGATGCATCGGCGACGTGTGCAGCGTGTGGGGCTCGTGCTCGGGGGCGGCGCGGCGCGCGGCTGGGCGCATATCGGCGCGATCCGTGCGCTCGAGGAAGCAGGCATCAAGCCCGACGTGGTGTGCGGTACGTCGATCGGCGCGCTGGTTGGCGCCGTGTACGCGAACGGCGACCTCGACTGGCTGGAGGACTGGGTCGGCAAGCTCACGTGGCAGACCGTGGTGCGACTGCTCGACCTGCGTTTTTCGGGCGGGCTGCTTGGCGGGCGCAAGTTGATCGACCTCTTCGCGCACCAGTTCAACGGCCGCGCGATCGACGACCTGAGGCTGCCGTTCACGGCAGTCGCGACCGAACTCGACACGGGGCGCGAAGTCTGGCTGCGCGAGGGCGGCGTGGTGGACGCGGTGCGCGCCTCGATTGCGATTCCCGGCATCTTCACGCCGATCTGGCATGACGGCGTGTGGCTGGTGGACGGCGGGCTCAGCAACCCGGTGCCGGTGTCCGCCGCGCGCGCGATGCGCGCCGACACGGTCATCGCCATCGACCTCAATCACGACATTCTGAACGGCCGCGACCTGGGCGGTGCGATCGACACCGTGCCGCGCGAACTGCCTGTCGAGGCCGGCGACGCGCCCGGCGCCGGTTCGCCCGCCGATCCGCCGGCTGACCAGGCTCCGGGCGCAACCGGTCATGCTGCGCCCCGGGAGCCGCTTCTGCGCCGCAACGGCAAGCGTTTCCCGCGCTGGCTCCAGCCGTCGGGGCCGGGCACGGCGGGCGGACCCGACGTGCGCGTGGCGCCGCCGCCGAGCACGCGCGTGCCTTCGATGCTGAGCTCGATTGCGCAGAGCATCGACATCATGCAGGTGCGCATCACGCGCAGCCGCCTCGCAGGCGAGCCTGCCGACGTGCTGATCCAGCCTCGCCTGGGCGGCATGGGGATCTTCGACTTTCATCGCGCCGGGCCCGCCATCGAGGAAGGGCGCGCGGCCGTGCAGTACATGCTGCCGGCAATCAAGGCGCAGTTGGGGTTGGAGTAGGGGGCGCAGCCGCGCGGCGGTGTCTGCGCGCTCGAACTCGTGCTGCCCGACCCACCCGGGCGGGCCCGCATCGATTTCCTTATATCGAAAAAGCGACCCGAAACTTGCGAAAACGCCCCGCATGACGCCCCGCTCGCCGGGGCGTTTTTTCGCCTTTCAAATTCATCGCGCCTGCCGCCATGCGCGCAGGAACCTCGAGCGACCCCATCTCGCTTGTGTATGCTGCACTGCAATATTTTCGCTCGGCCGGTTTGAGCAATCCTTTTTGCACTGAGACGATCCGCGCCAACTCACACGGCTCCGGCGGGCGCAGCAGCCCACGCGAGCCGCCGACAACGATTTGACCCGGAGACGCGCATGTTCCTTTACGGCTTTGGCCCGGTGCTCCTCGCCGGCACGATCCAGACCATCGAGCTTTCGCTCCTTTCGCTCGGCGTGGCCGTCCTGCTCGGGCTCGCGGGCGCGGCGGCGAAGCTCTCGTTCAACCGGCCGCTCGCGGCCGTGGCGACGGCCTACACGACGCTGATCCGCTCGGTGCCCGATCTCGTGCTGATGCTGCTGCTGTTCTACAGCATCCAGATCGGCGTGAACGAGGCCACCGACGCGCTCGGCATGGCGCAGATCGACATCGATCCGTTCGTGGCCGGCGTCATCACGCTCGGCTTCATTTACGGCGCGTACTTCACCGAAACCTTTCGCGGCGCGTTTCTCGCCGTGCCGCGCGGCCAGCTCGAAGCGGGCCACGCCTACGGCATGAGCGGCGCGCGCGTGTTCGCCCGCATTCTCTTTCCGCAGATGATGCGCTTCGCGCTGCCCGGCATCGGCAACAACTGGCAGGTGCTCGTGAAGGCGACGGCGCTCGTCTCGATCATCGGCCTCGCTGACGTCGTGAAGGCCGCCCAGGACGCGGGCCGCAGCACCTTCAACCTGTTCTTCTTCCTGACGATCGCAGCGCTCATCTATCTCGCGATCACCACCATTTCGAACTTCGCGCTCGTCTGGCTCGAACGCCGCTATTCGGTGGGCGTGCGCCACGCGCAACTCTGAGGAAAGCCCCGCCATGAACGAAATCCTCCAGCAATTCGGCCGCGCGTTCCTCTACTGGGACGGCGAGCACGTGTCGGGCCTCGCGATGACGCTGTGGCTGCTCGTGATTTCCGTGGCCTTCGGCTTCGTGTGCGCGGTGCCGCTCGCCGTGGCGCGCGTGTCGAGCCGCCGCTGGCTCTCGCTGCCGGTTCGCTTCTATACCTATGTGTTTCGCGGCACGCCGCTCTACGTGCAGTTGCTGCTCATCTACACGGGCGTGTACAGTCTCGCGTTCGTGCGCTCGGAGCCGCTCCTCGACGCGTTCTTTCGCAGCGGCCTGAACTGCGCGATTCTCGCGTTCGCGCTGAACACCTGCGCGTACACGACGGAGATTTTCGCGGGCGCGATTCGCGCGACCACGCACGGCGAAGTCGAAGCGGCGCGCGCCTACGGCATGAGCCCGTTTACGATGTACTGGCGCGTGATCCTGCCTTCGGCGCTGCGCCGCGCGCTGCCGCTGTACAGTAACGAAGTGATCCTGATGCTGCACGCGACCACGGTGGCCTTCACCGCGACCGTGCCCGACATCCTGAAGGTCGCGCGCGACGCCAACTCGGCCACGTACCGCTCGTTCGAGTCGTTCGGCCTCGCGGCGCTGATCTACTGTGCGGTATCGTTCGTGCTGGTGGCTGCCTTCCGCCGCGCCGAAAAGCGCTGGCTCGGCCACCTCGCCGTGCGTAGCCGCTGAACACGTCACGTGCGTATCCACCGAGCACGTTCCGTGCGTACCCACTGAGCACGACCCGTGCGTACCCGCCTGGACTCGCCCGGCACGCCATTCCCAAAGGAGACCATCTTGGCTCACACGACGCAAAGCGCGACGCAATCCGAAGCGAGCAAGCTCGTTGCCCGCGACATCCACAAGCGCTATGGCGACAACGAGGTGCTCAAGGGCGTCTCGCTCGACGCGAAGAAGGGCGACGTGATCAGCATCATCGGCGCGAGCGGCTCGGGCAAGAGCACGTTCCTGCGCTGCATCAATTTCCTCGAGAAGCCGAATGCGGGCGAGATCGTCGTGGACGGCGAGACCGTGCGCACGAAGGCCGGCCGCAACGGCGACCTCGACGTGGCCGACCACAAGCAACTGCAGCGCATCCGCACCAGGCTCGCCATGGTGTTCCAGCACTTCAACCTGTGGTCGCACATGAACGTGATCGAGAACGTGATGGAAGCGCCCTTGCACGTGCTCGGCGTGCCGCGCAAGGAAGCCGAGGAGCGCGCACGTCAGTATCTCGAGAAAGTGGGCCTCGCGCCGCGCGTGGAAAAGCAGTATCCCTCGCATCTCTCGGGCGGCCAGCAGCAGCGCGTGGCGATCGCGCGCGCGCTCGCCATGCATCCGGACGTGATGCTGTTCGACGAGCCGACCTCGGCGCTCGACCCCGAACTCGTGGGCGAGGTGCTCAAGGTGATGCAGAAGCTTGCCGAGGAGGGCCGCACGATGATCGTCGTCACGCACGAAATGGGCTTCGCGCGCAATGTGTCGAATCACGTGATGTTCCTGCATCAGGGCCGCACGGAGGAAGAGGGCACGCCCGCGGACGTGCTCGGCGCGCCGAGGAGCGAGCGCCTGCGCCAGTTCCTCTCGGGCAGCCTCAAGTAAGCGGCGCTGCGTTCTTGCCGCTCTCGCGCGTTGCCTTGCCGATGGTCCGTTCCGCCGTGCCTCCTCCCGCTCCCCTTCCCGTCGCCGCGCCGGGCGGCCCGGCGCAGGCCGCTCGCGCGGGGCGCACGACGCAGGTCGCGATCGTCGCGCTCCCGCCCGTCTCGATGTCGGGCGTGGGCCCGATCGTCGACGCACTCAATCTCGCCAACGAAATCGACGGCCGTGCGCTCTACCGCTGGCAGATGTGTTCGTGGAACGGCCGCCCGGTGCCGCTCGCGGGCGGTGCGCAATGGGCCGCCGACTGTGCGTTCGGCGACGCCGTATCGTGCGACTGGCTCATCGTCGTGACCGAGCGCTACCAGCAGTTCGCCGACTACCGGCTCTTTCTCGCGAGCCTCGCGCGCGTGGGGCAGCGCACGCCGCTCGTCACGGGCATCCACCACGGCATCTGGTGGCTCGCGATGGCGGGGCAGTTGCAGGGCTATCGCGTGGCCGTGAACTGGGAAACCTATCAGCAGTTCGCCGAGCAGTTCGAGCGCACCATCGTCACGCAGCACATCTACGAAATCGACCGCGACCGCGCGACCTGCGCGGGCGGCCAGGCGACGCTCGACTTCATGCTCGCGATGATCGGGCGCGATCACGGCCCCGAGCTTGCCGATCGCATCGCCGACGCGCTCGGCGCGAGCACGCTCAGGAGCGGCGACGAGCGCCAGCGCATTCCGTTCGTGACGGCGCCGGGCGAGCGCCATCCGCGCCTGAACGACGCGCTGATGCTCATGGAAGCCAACATCGAAGATCCGCTCACCACCGACGACATCGCGAATCTCGTGGGCGTGTCGCGGCGCCAGCTCGAGCGGCTCTTTCGCCAGTATCTGGGCGCGATGCCGTCGAAGTACTACCTCGGGCTGCGGCTGGCGAAGGCGCGCTCGCAGTTGCAGCGCACGAGCAAGTCGGTGGTGCAGATCAGCCTTGCGTGCGGGTTTTCGTCGGCCGCGCATTTTTCGAACGCTTATCGCGAGCGCTTCGGCGTGACGCCGCGCGAGGATCGCCGCAACTGGATCGAGCGCCAGCACGGCGGGGCGGCGGCCGCCGAGCCGCGCGCGGGCGCGCTCGTCGAGCCGCCTGAAGCCGGATGAGCGTGTGGCTGCGCCGCAGGGTGCGCCGTTTATGCGGTTCAGCCGGGTTCAGCCGGTTCAGCCGGGTTCTGCTGAGTACAGCCAACATTGACCGGGCCATCACGCCGTGCACGAAAGAACGCGTCGCCCCTGCGCAAGACGTTTGTGCCGAGCTTGCCTACACTGCTTCTGCTAACGGATGCGAAGGGCGCCGCCCCGAGCCGCATCGACCCTGAATTCGAGCCGTATTGAGCTGTATTGAGCCACGCATTGAGTGAGAGAGGAATCGCCATGAACGACCAGACTGTGAGCCGCAAGACCTTCGACGAAGTGATGGTGCCGTGTTTCTCGCCCGCGCCGTTCGTACCCGATCGCGGCGTCGGCTCGCGCGTGTGGGACACCGAGGGGCGCGACTACATCGACTTCGCGTGCGGCATCGCCGTGACCTCGCTCGGTCACGCGCACCCCGAGCTGCTGCGCGTGCTGCACGAGCAGGGAGGCAAACTCTGGCACATCGGCAACGGCTACACCAACGAGCCCGTGCTGCGCCTCGCGCGCCAGCTCGAATCGCTCACCTTCGCCGACCGCGCGTTCTTCGCGAACTCGGGCGCGGAAGCGAACGAGGCGGCGCTCAAGCTCGCGCGCCGCGTGGCGTTCGAGCGCCACGGCGCCGAGAAGTTCGAAATCATCTCCTTCACGCAGTCGTTCCACGGCCGCACGTTCTTCACCGTCAGCGTGGGCGGCCAGCCGAAATATTCCGAAGGCTTCGGCCCCGTTCCCGGGGGCATCACGCATCTGCCGTACAACGACATCGAGGCGGCAAAGCGCGCGATCGGCGCGCAGACCTGCGCCGTGATCGTCGAGCCCGTGCAGGGCGAAGGCGGCGTGATTCCCGCCGATCCGGCATTCCTGCGCGCGCTGCGCGAAGCCTGCGACGCGCACGGCGCGCTGCTGATTTTCGACGAGGTGCAAACCGGCGTGGGCCGCACCGGCCACTTCTACGCCTACGAGGACACGGGCGTGACGCCCGACATCCTCACGACGGCGAAGGCGCTCGGCAACGGCTTCCCGATCGGCGCGATGCTCACGACCGAGCCCATCGCCGCGCATTTCAAGGTGGGCGTGCACGGCACGACCTACGGCGGCAATCCGCTCGGCGCGGCGATTGCGGGCAAGGTGGTCGAGCTCGTGAGCGACCCGGCGGTGCTGGCGGGCGTGCGCGCGCGCGGCGAAGCGATTCGCGGCAAGCTCGCGAAACTCAACGAGCGTTTCGACATGTTCAGGGAAGTGCGCGGCAAGGGCCTCCTGATCGGCGCCGAACTCACTGAGCGCTTTGCGGGCCGCGCCAAGGACTTCAACGCGGCGGCCGCGAATCGCGGCGTGATGATGCTGATCGCGGGCCCGGACGTGCTGCGCTTCGCACCGTCGCTCATCATTCCGGAAGCCGATCTGAACGAGGGCTTCGCGCGCCTCGAACAGGCTTTCGAAGACGTCATCGGCGCGCGCTGAACGCCGCGCGCCATCCGACAATTTGCAACCCCAGCGCAACCCCACCGCACTCACAGGACCGACGATGCTATTCGTTCGCCCCGCCAGACTGGCCGATCTCGATGCGATCGCCCAGATGGCGCGCACCGCGCAGCCGGTGCTGCATTCGCTGCCGCACGACCGCGCGGCGCTCGAGGCGCGCATCGCGCTTTCCGAGGACTCGTTTCGCGCGGAGGTGGACTTCCCTGGTGAGGAGTTCTATCTGTTCGTGCTCGAAGATGCCGCCACGGGGCGGCTCGTCGGCACGTCGAGCATCGTGGCGGCGGCAGGCTACGCCGAGCCGTTCTACGCGTTTCGCAACGACGCGCTGATCCACGCGTCGCGCGAGTTGCACGTGAACCGCAAGATCCACGCGCTCACGATGTCGCACGAGTTGACGGGCAAGAGCCGTCTTGCGGGCTTCTATATCGAGCCTTCGCTGCGCGGCGACGCGGCCGCGCATCTGATGTCGCGCGCACGCATGATGTATGTCGCGATGAACCGCCGCCGCTTCACGCCCGAAGTGTTCTCGCTGTTGCTCGGCGTGACCGACGACGCGGGCGTCTCGCCTTTCTGGGAAGCGGTGGGGCGCAAGTTCTTCGGGCGCGACTTCAAGGACATCGAAATGGCGTCGGGCGGGCGCAGCCGCACGTTCATCGCCGAGGTGATGCCGGCCTATCCGCTCTACGTGCCGCTCTTGCCGGAGCCGGCGCAGCGCGTGCTCGGCGAGCCCGATCCGAGCGCGTTGCTCGCCTACGAGATCCATCTGGAAGAAGGCTTCGAGCCGGACCGCTACGTCGATATCTTCGATGCGGGCCCGGTGCTGACCGCGCAGGTGGACCGCACGGCTTCGGTGGCCGGCAACGAGACGCGCACGGTGCGCGAGACCGCGAGCGCCGCTGGTGCGGCCGGCGCGGCTCGTGCGAATGCGCAGGGCGCGGCGTATCTGGTCGCGAGCCAGCGAGCGGGCGAATTCCGCTGCGTGCTCGCGACACTGCCGCAGCACGAGCAGGGCGAGAGCGCCGTCGCGCCGCTCGACGCCGCCGCGCGTGCAGCGCTCGGCGTGCAGGACGGCGAGCCCGTGCGCTGCGCGCCGCTCTATCGCGCCACCGCGCAAACAGAAGACGCTTATATGGGAGACGCACAATGATCGTGGTACGCGTCGTGCAAACGGGCGATGTGGACGCGCTCGTCGCGCTCGCCCATGAAACGGGCCCGGGCCTCACCACCTTCAAGCCCGACCGGGAGGCGCTGAAGGCGCGCATCGAGCGCACACGGCGCACGCTCGCAGGCGAGGCCGCGCCGCGCGAAGCCGGCTACTTCTTCGTGATGGAAGACACGGCCACGGGCGACGTGGCCGGCGTATGCGGCATCGAAGCGGCGGTGGGGCTCGAGCAGCCGTTCTACAACTATCGCGTGAGCACCGTGGTGCACGCGAGCCAGGAACTCGGCATCTGGACGCGCATGCGCGCGCTCAATATCTCGCACGACCTCACGGGCTACGCTGAGGTGTGCTCGCTCTTTCTCTCGCCGCGCTATCGCACGGGCGGGATGGGCGGCCTGCTCTCGCGCTCGCGCTTCATGTTCATCGCGCAGTTTCGCGAGCGCTTTCCGGAGCGCCTGTGCGCCGAGCTGCGCGGCCACTTCGACGCCGAAGGCACGTCGCCGTTCTGGCGCGCAGTCGGTTCGCACTTCTATCAAATCGATTTCAACGCCGCCGATTATCTGAGCTCGCACGGCCGCAAGTCGTTTCTCGCCGAGCTGATGCCGCGCTACCCGGTGTACGTCGAGCTGTTGCCCGAGGAGGCGCAGGCGTGCGTGGGCCTCACGCACGCCGACACGGTTCCGGCGCGCCGCATGCTCGAAGCCGAGGGGCTGCGCTACGAGAATCACGTCGACATCTTCGACGCGGGCCCGGTGCTCGAATGCCATATCGGCGACTTGCGCACGGTGCGCGACAGCGTGGTGGTGCCGGTCGAGATTGGCACGCCGCAAGCCGAAGCAGGCGTGCGCTCGCTCGTGTCGAATACCTCGCTGGGCGATTTTCGGGTGGGTTTCGCGCCGGGCGTGGTGCACGACGGCGTGTTCACGCTGAGCGCGCAGGAAGCGGCGGCGCTGAACGTCGCGTCGGGCGAGGCGGTGCGCGTGCTCGGCCAGGCACACAAGCAATAAGGACGAACATGAACGAGCTTTATATCGATGGGCAATGGTGCGCGGCCTCGGGTCCCGCATTCGCGTCGCGCAACCCCGGCACCGGCGAGACCGTGTGGAGCGGCAACGCCGCGAGCGCGGAAGATGTCGATCGCGCCGTCAACGCCGCGCGCCGCGCGTTTTCCGCATGGTCGCAAACGCCGCTCGAAACGCGCTGCGAGATCGCGAAGCGCTTCGCCGCGCTAGTCTCCGAGCGCAAGGAAGCGCTGGCCCAGGCGATTGGCCGCGAGACCGGCAAGCCGTTGTGGGAAGCGCGCACCGAAGCGGCCTCGATGGCCGCGAAGGTCGCCATTTCGATCACGGCCCATGGCGAGCGCACCGGCGAAAAGCGCACGCCGATGGCCGACGGCGTGGCCGTGCTGCGCCACCGCCCGCACGGCGTCGTCGCGGTGTTCGGGCCGTACAACTTCCCGGGCCATCTGCCCAACGGCCATATCGTACCCGCGCTCATCGCCGGCAACGCCGTGGTCTTCAAGCCTTCGGAGCTTGCGCCCGAAGTCGCGCGTGTCACGGTTGAACTCTGGCGCGAAGCGGGCTTGCCCGCCGGCGTGCTGAACCTCGTGCAGGGCGAGCGCGACACGGGCGTGGCGCTCGCGAACCATCGGCAGATCGACGGGCTCTTCTTCACCGGCAGCTCGGACACGGGCACGCTGCTGCATCGCCAGTTCGGCGGCCGGCCCGAGATCGTGCTCGCGCTCGAGATGGGCGGCAACAATCCGCTCGTGGTCGCGCCGGTCGAGGACATCGATGCAGCCGTGCATCACACGATCCAGTCCGCGTTCCTCTCGGCGGGGCAGCGCTGCACGTGCGCGCGCCGCATCCTCGTGAGCGACGATGCGTTCGGCGAGCGCTTCCTTGCACGCTTCGTCGAGGTGAGTTCGCGCATCACGGTGGGCGAGTACGACGCCGATCCGCAGCCCTTCATGGGCGCCGTGATCTCGGCGCGCGCGGCGGGCAAGCTCATGCGCGCGCAGGCGCAGTTGCTCGAGCGCGGCGCCCGCGCCCTGCTGCCGATGACGCAGCGCGACCCGGCGCTCGGCTTCGTGAGCCCGGCGATTCTCGACGTGACCGGCGTGGCCGATCTGCCCGACGAGGAGCACTTCGGGCCGCTCGCCCAGATCGTCCGCTACGCGAGCTTCGACGACGCCATCGCGCAGGCCAACAACACGGCCTTCGGCCTCTCCGCGGGCCTGCTCGCCGACGACGAAGCACTGTGGCAGCGGTTCACGCGCGAGATCCGCGCGGGCGTGGTGAACTGGAACCGGCCGACCAATGGGGCGTCGAGCGGCGCGCCGTTCGGTGGCACGGGCCGCTCGGGCAATCACCGGCCGAGCGCCTACTATGCGGCCGATTACTGCGCCTACCCGATGGCCTCGGTGGAAAGCGCGCAACTCCAGATGCCCGCGAGCGTTTCGCCGGGCCTGCACTTCTAAGGAACGACGATGCAAACGCCTGGTTCTACGCTCGAAGCCAACTTCGACGGACTCGTCGGCCCCACGCACAACTATGCCGGGCTGTCGTTCGGCAACGTCGCCTCGCAGAACAACGAGAAGTCCGTGGCGAACCCACGCGCCGCCGCGCAGCAGGGCTTGCGCAAGATGAAGCGGCTCGCCGACCTCGGCTTCGCCCAGGGCGTGCTGCCGCCGCAGGAGCGGCCCGCGATCCGTCTGCTGCGCGATCTGGGTTTTGGCGGTAAGGATGCCGAAGCAATCGCGCGTGCCGCCAACGAAGCGCCCGAGCTGCTCGCCGCGGCGAGCTCGGCCTCCGCGATGTGGACCGCGAACGCGGCGACCGTGAGCCCCTCGGCGGACACGCCCAACCGGCGCGTGCATTTCACGCCCGCGAACCTGTGCAGCAAGCTGCATCGCGCGATCGAACACGAGTCGACGCGCCGCACGCTCGCCACGGTTTTCGCGGATCCGGCGCACTTCACGGTGCACGACGCGCTGCCCGGCACGCCCGCGCTCGGCGACGAAGGCGCGGCGAACCATACGCGCTTTTGCGCGCAGTACGGCGAGCGCGGCGTGGAGTTCTTCGTCTACGGGCGCAGCGAATACCGCCGCGGGCCGGAGCCCAAGCGCTTTCCCGCGCGGCAGACTTTCGAGGCGAGCCGCGCGGTCGCGCAGCGCCACGGCCTGACCGACGACACCACGGTGTTCGCCTTGCAGAACCCGGAAGTGATCGACGCGGGCGTGTTCCACAACGACGTGATCGCGGTGGGCAATCGCAGCACGCTGTTCTGCCACGAGCGCGCGTTCGCCGACCAGAAGGCGGTGTACGACGAACTGCGCACGAAGCTCGCGGCCCATGACGCACCCTTCCACGTGATCGAGGTGCCCGAGTCGCGCGTGAGCGTGGCCGATGCGGTGTCGTCCTATCTCTTCAACAGCCAGTTGCTGAGCCGCCCGGACGGCACGCAGATTCTCGTCGTGCCGCAGGAATGCCGCGAGAATCCGCATGTGGCGATCTATCTCGACGAGTTGGTGGCGAGCAAGGGGCCGATCGACGAGGTGCTGGTGTTCGACCTGCGCGAGAGCATGAAGAACGGCGGCGGCCCGGCGTGCCTGCGGCTGCGTGTGGTGCTCACGGAGGAGGAGCGCGCGGCGACGGCGCCCGGCGTATGGATGAACGACGCGCTGTTCACGCGTCTCGACGCCTGGATCGAACGGCACTATCGCGACCGTCTCGCGCCGCAGGATCTCACGGATCCGGCGTTGCTCCAGGAGTCGCGCACGGCGCTCGACGAACTCACGCAGATTCTCGGCCTCGGATCGCTCTATGACTTCCAGCGCTGATTCTTCGCCTGCGTCCTTCACGTCGCTCACGGCCCACACACCTCATACACCGCTCGCGGACTTTCTTGCGTACACGCTGGCGGGTGCACGTCCGGCCGACCCCGGGCAGGCAAGCGGCGAATGCGCGGGGGGCGTGCGCTGGCAATGGCTCGACGAGGGCGTGCTCGAACTGGAGCCCGCGCACGTGGACGAAACGACGCGCAGCGTGCTGCTCTCGGCGGGCGTGCACGGCGACGAGACCGCGCCGATCGAGCTGCTCTCGCAACTCGTGGCCGACATCGCCGCGGGCCGCGCGCCGCTCGCCTGCCGGGTGCTCGCGGTGCTCGGCAACGCGGGTGCGATGCGCGCCGGCGAACGCTATCTCGACGATGACCTCAATCGGCTCTTCGGCGGCCGTTACGCGCGTGTGCCGCAAAGCCGCGAGGCGCCGCGCGCCGCGGCGCTCGAAGCGGCGGCGCAGCGCTTTTTCGCGAAGGCCGCCGATACGCCGTTGGCGCGCTGGCATCTCGACATGCACACGGCGATTCGCGCCTCGGCGTTCGAGCAGTTCGCCTTGCTGCCGCATACGGGCGAGCCGCCCGCGCGCGCCATGCTCGAATGGCTCGCGGGTGCGCGCATCGCGGCCGTGCTGATCCACACGGAGAAGGGCGCGACCTTGTCGTCGTTTACGGCCGAGACATGTGGCGCACTGGCTTGCACGCTCGAACTCGGCAAGGTGCGTCCGTTCGGCCAGAACGATCTCGCGCGCTTCGCCCATGCGGACGCCGCCGTGCGCCGCCTCGTGGCGGGCCAGCCGGGCGGTGACGCATCGGCGCAGGACGCGCCGATGCCGCGCATTTTCACGGTGATCGGCCAGATCACGAAGCAGAGCGAGGCCTTCACGCTCAACGTCGCCGCCGACGTGCCCAACTTCACACCGTTTGCGCGCGGCGCGGTGCTGGCCGTCGACGGCACGTATCGCTACGTGGTGGGGCACGACGAGGAGCGCATCGTGTTTCCGAATCCTGGCGTGAAGCCGGGTTTGCGCGCGGGCCTGCTCGTCGTCGACACCACGCAGGAAACGCTCGCCGCGCTCGTTTGAGCGCGTGCCGCAGGCGCGACACCATGCGTGCTTGCGCATCCACGACACCCACTTGCATATTCGAACGTCCCGCGCCGGCAAGCCGCCGCGCGCGGGCGCGAGCTGCGCCGCTTTCCGCTTGCGTGCCGGAGCGCACGCGAGGGCACGGTACAATGCCGCCCTCGCGGTTGCTGCGGCGCACCAAACCGGGTGCGTGCGATTGAGCCGCGATTTTGGCGCAGCGATCCTGTGCCGGCGCTCAGGGCCTGTTTTGCGCAGCGGGACACGGCCCTGCCGGCGCCTCCTGGTTGACTGGAAAGAGACATTAACGAAGATGATGAAGATGAACTGGAACAAGCTGGCAACACTCGCCTTTTGCGCCGCCGCCATGACGGCAGGCGCAGCCCAGGCTGCCGATATCAAGGAAATCCACTTTGGCGTGGAGGCGTCGTATGCGCCGTTCGAATCGAAGACGCCCGCGGGCGAGCTTCAGGGCTTCGATATCGACGTGGGCAATGCCGTCTGCGCGAAGCTCAAGGCGAAGTGCGTGTGGGTGGAGAACTCGTTCGACGGGCTGATTCCGGCGTTGCAGGCGCGCAAGTTCAACGCGATCAACTCGGACATGTCGATCACGGACCAGCGCCGCCAGGCCATCGATTTCACCGATCCGATCTACGCGATTCCGAACCAGATGATCGCGAAGAAGGGCAGCGCGCTGCAGCCCACCGCCGCATCGCTCAAGGGCAAGCACGTGGGCGTGCTGCAGGGCACGATCCAGGAGACCTACGCGAAGGCGAAGTGGGCGCCCGCGGGCGTCGACGTCGTGCCGTATCAGACCCAGGACCAGATCTACGCGGACCTCGTTTCGGGCCGCCTCGACGCCTCCTTCCAGGACGCGGAGGCCGCCTCGAAGGGCTTCCTGAACAAGCCGCAGGGCGCGGGCTTCGCGTTCGCGGGCCCGGAGGTGGTCGACGCGAAGCTGCTCGGCGAGGGCGTGGGCTACGGCGTGCGCAAGAACGACGCGGCGCTCAAGACCGCCTTGAACGGCGCGCTCAAGGACCTGAAGGCGGACGGCACGCTTGATCGCATCGCTGCGAAGTACTTCGACGTGAAGGTCGTGCTCAAGTAAGCGAGCCGGGCGACCGGCCGGCCGGTTGGACAGTGTCCGGCCGGCCGGTTTTTTCAGACTCGTTTAATTTGGATTCCATATCAATCGGCAGATGTGCCGGGGCTCGATGGATGGTGGGCGGCGAGCAGGGCGGCGAAAAAAAGCTGCGTGAAATCCCCGGAATCGAAGCGATCTTCATTTCCGGGCCTTACCAGCCAGGATAAAATCGACAACAGAACGAGCTGCTTCCGGCGCGAGTGCAAACGGTTGCGGCATGCCAAGAGACGAGCACCAGGGCGTCGCCACGAGCGCGGCGCCGCGCGGGGGATCCCATGAGCTTGAACGCCGCAGACCGGCCGCCGACGTCACGAATCGCGGGCGACACGCAGTCGCCGGAACAGATTGGCGCACCGATCGAAGTGTATTTTGCCCGCCAGCCATTGCTGGACCGCGAAGGCCTCTTGTGCGCGTTCGAGACGCTGCCGCGCGTCGTGGACCGGCGCGAGAGCGCCGATATCGAGCGCGAGGCCGAGGCCGCTGCGAGGGATGCCGCTTGCGGCATGACGCCAGGGCCTGGCGCCGTGGCCAGCGCGCTCGTCACGGCCTTTGCCGCGCCGGCCTTGCGCGCTTCGCTCGCGGGCCATCCGGCGTGGCTCGACATCACGCGCGACGTGCTCTTTCACGATGGCCTTCAGCGCGTGAGCCCCGAGCGTGTGATGCTCGAGCTGCCGGTGGACATCGGCGCGGACCCGGAGGTCGTCGCGCGGCTCGTCGCGCTGCACCGCCGCCGCTACCGCTTCGCGCTCGACCACGTATCGAAGGCGGACGAGTCGCTCGCGAAGCTGCTGCCCTACGTGGATGCCATCAAGATCGACATACGCGAGATCGCCCCCGCGCTGCTGCCGAAGTTCGCGAGCGTGATGAAGGCGGCGGGCAAGTTGCTCGTGGCGACGGGCGTCGAGACGCAGGAAGACTATCAGCGCGCGCACGACTTGGGCTTCGACCGTTTCCAGGGGTACTTCTTCGCGAAACCGCACGGCGGCGCGCGGCGGGCGAGTGCGCCGCGCCAGGCGCTGCTCACCCTGCTGCACCTGCTTGCCGCCGAGCCCACCGTCGCGCAGCTCGAAGCGGAACTCAAGCTCAATCCCGTGCTCGTGATGCATCTGATGCGGCTCGCCAACTCGGGCAGCATGAACATCGGGCGCAAGGTGACGACGCTGCGCGAGGCGATCAACGCGACTGGCACCAACGCCATCGCGCGCTGGACACAATTGCTGCTTTACGCCGACGGCCGCAAGATCGCCGCCGAAGATGACCCGCTGCTGCAACTCGTGGCCACGCGCGCACGGTTCATGGAAGTAGCGGTGACGCAACTCGCCAAGGCGCATCTCGAAGAGGAGGACGCGGCGTTTCTCGTGGGCGTGTTCTCGTTCGTCGAAGCGGTTTTTGGCGGTTCGCTCGAAAACACGCTGGAGGTGCTGACACTCGCGAAGCCCATACGCACGGCGATCATCGAGCGCGAGGGCGTGCTAGGGCGCTTGCTCGAACTCTCCGAGGCGCTGGAGCGTGCAGACTGGACACGCGTCGACGCGGTGTGTCAGGGGCTCGTGCCGCTCGAT
>Ga0335070_10003653_pt1 | contig 17984 bp, 14 predicted proteins | sample Lox_Sample_13_FD_206722 | JGI IMG/M metagenome (GOLD analysis project Ga0335070, IMG submission 206722) | Soil microbial communities from Loxahatchee National Wildlife Refuge, Florida, United States - Lox_Sample_1.3 | ecosystem: Environmental > Terrestrial > Soil > Wetlands | place: USA...
GGCACAAAGCAACAGTCTGGGATCGTCATCAACCCTCACATAGTAGCTTGTCTTGGCAGGATTGGATGCGCCGAAGAAAATATCAGTCTTCTTATCGGGCGTTGACACGGTGACGGTGAAATCAGGTTTATCCAGGCCGTAATCATCCCATTTTACGTCCTTCTCCAGTACCACCTTTTCTGATGTGGCATCCGTAATGGAAGCCAGGAGAGAGTCCACGGCCAACTTATCCGCTTTCGTCCTCACAGGCGCGGTGAGGACCCAGGTGTCACCCGGCTTCTGAACTTCCACCTTGCCGCGTTCCCGTGAATCCAGACCGATTTGGACGATCTTGTCCTTTTCAAGGTGAACGATTTTCTTTCCTCTGTCTTCCTGTTCCTTTTGGCCTGGTCGATACCGGATCTCAACAATGTAAAGCCATCCGGCGACAACCACCAGAATTAATAAGTATATTAAGATCTTGCCTAATTTCATTCCCGACGCCTCCAGGATCAAAGCTCTTGATTTTGCGGATCTTCCCGATTCAAGATTTGCGCCCCAAAGTTAAACACTTGCGGTACGCCTCCGATACAGGAAAACAATTAATCCGACGATAATCCAGGCCAAGGGGATGATCACAACGGGCACCGCAAGAACCAACAGAGAATCGCGATCCGTTAAGACCAGAGGCTGGGAACGAGTCGATTTTGGGCGTATCGCGATGAGGTTCTCGTCTTCCGCCAGCCAGGAGATGGAATTCATAAATAGATCACCGTTTCCCTGTAACTTGAAGAACTTGTTCGAGGCAAATTGTGAGCTGCCGGAAACTACTATGCGGCCCTTCTTCTTTTTCTTGTCGGAGGTCTCCTTGGAAGGACTATCCCCAGTCTGTTCCATCTGGCCGGCAGATTGCTCCGCAGAGGCGGACTCACCTGAGGTTTTGGCTCCCTGCACGCCGTCGGGTGGGGTGTAGGTGGACACGGCCATTACCGAAATCGGTCCTTTGGCCCCTGTCTTCTCGTCGAAGTTGGCATTCCGGGATTTGAGTTGTTCTTCGTTTATGGTCCAGGAAACCGGACTGGTCATTGCCAAATCCTGGGCTGTTATGTTCGGCCCGGCCTCATTGGAAGCATGTACTGACCGGACTTCCGGAAAAAATGACGCCACCGTGAAATTCTTGGTAATGGGGAAGTTGATATAAGTTGTGATTACCGGCATCAGATAATCGCCACCCAGGACCCGGCTCATTCGGTCGACAACAATGTCGTCTGCGGTAATGAATCCATAGTCTTTCAACAAGGCGCACAACTTCGGCGTCTGAAAGGGATTCAGCAAGACCAACAAGCTGCCTCCGCGTTTCATATAATTTCGAATCTGCTCTAATTCAGAATCCATGGGATCGGTTTTGGGACCCGCGATGACCAGAACTGTCGCGTCCTGAGGTACTTCCGGCGCTTGCATCAGTACGATTTCATCGGTTTTATAGTTCTGTTTCTCGATACTTTCCTTGGCCACGCCGAAACCGTCCGGGGCAGTGGATGAAGGGGACAGTTCCCCGTGTCCTTTCAAGAAGTAAACCTTCTTCACTTCAGTTCTCAGCAGCCTGGAAATCGCATTGGTGACGCTCTCTTCGTCCGCAGTCGAGATTCTTTCTTCCTTTGTTCCGACTTTTATGACGAGCATCGGATACGATTCTATTTTGTTCGCAACAGCAATTGCTCTGTCACGATCGGGATCAATAAAAGAATACTTCAGGTCCGGGTAGACGTCCCTGTACTGATCCAACAAGTCCCGCACCGCGTCCCGAGCGCCGAATTCCTTTGTTTCATAGAATGCAAGCACGTCCACAGGGATGTTATTTTGACGCAAGTAATCCAACACCTTGCGGCTTTGAGGCGCGAGAGTATATTGGCCTGTCTTGGTGATGTCCCATCTTTTCGGATACTGAAGAATAATGTATTGAAGGGCGACGATGATAGCCAAGAAAATGAGGATACCGGCAGCGGTTCCTCCGCCTAAAATGAGATTTCTTTTGGATTCGTAGATCTTCATTCTTATCCCCTCCACCTGTGAGTCTCCAAGGAGCGCAAGGATAGAAACAAGAAGAAAGCGGCGAACAGAACAAAAAACGAGACATCAGGTAGGGATAAGATTCCCTTGTTGAATGATTCGAGGTGCTCCAGAATCGATAATTGACGCACCACAGCCCCCGTTGATTCGCCTGCAAAAGAAGAGGTCCAACTTAATACCCAAAACAGAATGGCCGCGGCGAAAGAAATCGCGGCTGCCACGATTTGATTCTCCGTCAGAGAGGAAATGAATGTGCCCAAGGCCATGAAGCCCGCTCCCATAAGGAACAGCCCCAGGTAACCGGAGAAGATTACCCCTAAATCAGGTTCCCCCAGAAGAGCCAGCAGAATCGGAAACGAAAACGTCCCGACCAACATGATGAATAACAGCGCGAGGGCCGCGAGATATTTGCCGAAAACAAACGCCGAATCGTCGATGGGGTAGGTCAGAAGCAGTTCTATCGTTCCGGACTTCTTCTCCTCTGAGAAAAGCCGCATAGTCAACAGAGGCATAACAAACATGAGAATTATGGCCATATTCTGGACCAGAGGTCGGATGACCACGTCAGTGAGGTTTATTCGTTCAGAGAGCATCGGGTTGTTAGCAGCCTGTAGACTGATCAAGCTCATAAAAGACACATTGGCCCAGAAGAAAAAGCCGGAAATCAGGAGAAAAATCGTCATGACCGTATAAGCTATAGGCGAAACAAAGAAGTTGGCGATTTCCTTCCTGAAAATCGCAACGAATCCGTGCATCAGGCCACCTCCTTTCCTTCAGTCTCCCCGGCAGACGTGTCTTCTTCGGCTTCTTCGGTAACGAGGTCGATGAAAACGTCTTCGAGGCTTGCGTGAATGCGTCGCAATTCAAAAAGGTCCCATCCCTTTTCCGTGACCGCACGGGCTAGGGCAGGGCACAAATCCGTCTCCGCCGCAGTCTCGATGAGGGCGGCCACTTTGCCTTCGTCGGCTTCCGAAGTCAACCGCACCGAACTCACACCGCCGAAATCTGTAAGAAGCTGCTTCACTTCATGTTCCTGTGCAGCGACTACAAGCTGACAGCGTGAGAGCTTACCGTGGCTCTGAATAAGGTTTGCCGGAGTGTCTTCAGCCACGATTGTTCCCCTGTTGATAATGATCACACGGTCGCAGATCTGACTGACCTCGGGCAATATATGAGTGGAAAGGATCACTGTCCGGTTTCTGGAGAACCCCTTTATCAGTTGCCGGATTTCACGTATCTGTTTGGGATCCAGGCCGATGGTCGGCTCATCGAGTATCAGCAAGGGAGGGTCTCCTATCAAGGCCTGAGCCAAACCCACTCGCTGGCGAAACCCTTTTGAGAGTTGTCGGATGGGCCTCCCCATAACCTCGCTGATGCCGGCAGCTTCCGCCACACGATCCACTTCGTCCCGTCGTATAGCGGAAGACTCCGCCTTGGCTTGGGCCACGAATTCAAGATAGGAACGGACACGCATCCAACCATATAGCGGCACGTTTTCAGGAAGATACCCCAGCCGCTGCCGAATCTGCATTGAATCGTCACGCGCATCCAGGCCAAGTATGACCGCCTTGCCGGAGGATGCCGGAGAAAAACACGTAAGAATACGCATGGTCGTGGTTTTTCCCGCGCCGTTGGGTCCGAGAAATCCCACGATCTCTCCGGATTCGACCCGAAAAGAAACATCTTTTATCGCAGCAAGCCGCCCATAATATTTGGTAAGCTTCTCAACCTCAACCATCGGCCCTCCTCCTTGCGACACTGATCTAAAGAAAACTCTTTTTACTAATGAAACGCCGTTTGTCAAGAAGTTGTGGCCTGGTATGAGACAGCTTCCACAATGAGCTGGTGCACCTGGTCTTCCAACAATTGACCGCGTCTGCATTGTCGTGTTATGTCTCCCGTGCGGTCGCCGGGTTCCCTGGTTGCCGCCGATATCCGGCTCAAGACACCTGGAATTTAGGACGGTCGAGCATGTCACCGAACACTTCCACACAGTTATATGCCATCGGGATGATTGTTGCGGCCACGGTACTATTGGATACGGTAATGGCCTGCTCCGCTTGGGGCTCGGTGGAAACCGCAGAAGCAGAAAATGCCTTTTTTGTGGGTAGCCATCTGCTGTCCAGAGAAAACCTTTCCGGCGCCGTGGAAAACCTGGAAAAAGCCGTACAGCTCGATCCTGAAAACACAAAATATAAGCAGGTTCTCGCTGTGGCATACAACAACCTGGGACTGAAAATGATTCGCGAGGGCAACTACCGGGACGCGTTCCGCACGCTTGGTAAAGCGCTGAACATTGCTCCCGAGGACAAGGACATACGTTCCAATTTCGTCGCGTCTGCATTTCAGGCTGTCAACCTTCCTGATGACAAGATAAACAACGCTGACAAAACCGAGTTCTTACGCCGAGTACTGGAGATACAACCTGACAGTGCGGCCGCAAGAAAGGCATTGGCGGCCTTGCTCAACAATGCCGGGGTCGCCAAGGGCCGGAAAGCTGACCGCAGCGGAGAGGTTGCCACGTTGGAGGAGGCGGCCCGACTGGACCCCAACAACCTGATGATAAAGCGCAATCTCGCTACCGCTTATTACAATCTGGGCATTGATAAAGGAAAAAAGGGAGATTTCTCCCAGGAGGTGGAATTCCTGAGAAAAGCCCATAAGCTGGAATCCAAAGACAAAATGATAGTGGAAAACCTGGCTAGGGGTCTGTCGAATCTGGGCGTTCTAAAGGGCAAAGAAGGGGACACGGCATCGCAGATAACTCTTCTGAAAGAATCTTTGGAACTAGTGGCCGGAGATCCGACCACAATCAAGAACCTAGCCGCAGCCTACAACAACCGGGGGGTCGCGGAGAGCACCGGCGCGTCGTTTTCTGAACGAATAGCGATACTGGAAACATCGCTAAAGCTTGACCCGAAAAATCAGGCGACTATCAGCAACCTGACGAATCTTTTGCTGAGGGAGGCGGTGAAAGAGTTCAAAGAAGGGGCTTCGTCTCGGGCTATAGAACTTCTGGAGCGGGCCGCAAAAGCCGATGCGGGCAATAAAGCAGTGCAATTGAATCTGGCTGCTGCATACCACAATGAAGGCATTAAGCGAGGCGAGGAAGGAAAACATCAGGAAGAGATACGCCTCCTGGAGAAGGCACTGAAAGCCGCCCCTGCAAATTCCGAAATCAAAGAAGACCTGGCCATGGCATATAACGATTATGCAGTGAATCTCGGAAAGAAAGGGGATTACAGTCAGGAAGTTCTCTACTTATCGAAAGCGGCAAAATTGCTGACGGGAAACAAGGTCATCCAGGAGAATCTCGATCGGGCAAAACAGAACATGGCGGTCAATGAACCGAAAAAGGGAGTCACAACCGACAAGAAGAAGTCTGCGGAAAAATGAAGAGACTATGGGGGTCTACCCGAATTATTCGTTCGTTCCAGTCCTCAAATGCCTTTCATCAGTAACCTCAGATTGACATTTCCAGGCACTAGTAATAGAATATGGCTGCAAAAACGGACTCTTGATCGCTCTCTTAAGGTTCTTCCATGATTGCCAAATTCAGTCGTAAGGACTTTCTTGAAGCCCTTTTCGCTGACTATTACAAAGAGCACAGGGGATTTACGCTCGTAAAAAGTTTCAAGCGCGGGGATGCCAAAATGAGCACCCGCTACTTTCCGAATATTGATATTCTGGCCAAAGAACAGTACGGCGATGACAGAGATGTGTATTTTGGCATCTGTCCCAGAGAGAGGATGAAAGCCGAAAAGGAGCATATCCATTATATTGTGGCTCTTTGGGCTGACCTCGATATTGGCTCAGAAGGTCACGACGATAAGCAGATATACTTTGATGGACCGCGGGAAGCTGCCAAGGCCATCCGAAGTTTTCCCAGAGCACCTTCCATCATTGTAGAATCAGGAAGAGGAGCACACCTGTATTGGCTCCTAAGAGAGGTCACGGAAGTCAGCGATCCTGAACGACTGGAAGGGCTTCTCCGAAAAATAAACGAGTTCCTTCAATGTGATACGGACGTTAACTTGGATACGGTGCTTAGGCTGCCTGAAACCGTTAACACCAAAATTCCGTCCAGACCGGTAAACTGTGAGGTCAAATTCATCAACTCCAATTTTCGGTACACTTTGCAGGATTTTGAAAACCTCGGCCACCGAGTCGCAGGGCCTTCGCCCGGACCTGCCGCAACCCAAGCTCGGCACGCCGGTCCTCCAGGCAGCCCGTCTTTTGGCGAAAAGCCGCCGGCAGCGACGCCACTTCAGAGGGCCGCACGTCCTGAGACTTCCATCACAGACTCTCTGGTGTTGGATGAAACCATTATCGACGAACTTATCGACGATATATCCATGACCGGGACCGTGGTGACGAACGCCCCCACATCTTCAACCGGTTCAGGATCTTTTGGCCCGGAACAAGAGTCGTCAGAGTATCCGAACGGTTCGGAAGAAGAGTTGGAGGTCGTAGCACCGTTGAAGCCTGCGCCTCCGCCGGTTGCTTCTTCAACCGGACTTCTGCAACGTGTTTTCTCATCCCGCAAAGAGGTCGAGATCGCCCTGGTCGGCTCAGAAGAGAAAATTCATGGCATACTCACCTGGAATCAAGACGGTTTGATCGGAATTGACTCGGGAGAAGACTTCTACACAATTCCTCTTTCCAGTGTTTCCTACATCAAGGCCAAAGTGCGATAATCCATCCGGGGCAAGTCGTCAATTCACATGGACCATGCCGATCTCTACGCCGGCATGGGGCTAGGGGAGAGTAGGCATGCTGAACATCATCTGGCTGTTCCTATTGGTGGGGTCTGTCGCTATGGCGCTGGTGACAGGTCATGTCAAAGAGGTTGTGGTGTCCGTAAGTGAAAGCGCGGGTTCGGCTTTCAAGTTGGCTCTCGGCTTCACCGGAATCATGGCCTTGTGGCTCGGAATAATGAAAATAGCCGACGACAGCGGGCTGATCAAGCGTTTCACATCACTAATTGCTCCCGTGATGCGTTTCCTCTTCCCTCGAATACCGGAAGGTCACCCCGCTTTGGCAAGTATGGCAATGAACATGGTGGCCAACATGTTCGGACTGAACAACGCGGCGACGCCATTGGGCACCCGAGCCATGGGAGACCTTGAAACGTTAAATCCGAAGAAAGGAACGGCCACAGATGAAATGTGCATGTTCCTGGCTATCAACACATCAAGCCTGCAACTTGTCCCGGCTGGAGCTATTGCGCTGTTGACCGCCGGCGGTTCGTCGGACCCCACCGCCATAGTATTTCCTGCTCTTCTCGCCACAATTTGTTCCACCGTGGTTGGTGTTGCCGCGGCTCGATTGCTGTCCCGCCTGCGTCGGTTCAGGCGTGATTTGGAAGAGGTGCCGGAAGATGCAAGGACTTCCTGAGTATTCAGCCATAGCGTCGAATGTGGTTTTTTTGGGCTTTCTGGTGGGAATACCACTTTACGGGTTTCTTAAGGGTGTCAAAGTCTATGAGGCTTTTGTGGAGGGCGCCAAAGAAGGCTTTGAAGTGGCGGTTCGCATAATCCCATATCTGGTGGCCATCCTTGTCGTAGTCGGGATGTTCCGGGCTTCAGGCGCCATAGACCTGATTGAGCGCGGGTTGCCGGGATTTTTCAGTTATCTAGGGCTGTCCCCAGATATCATGAGCCTGATCCTGATCAGGCCGCTCTCCGGGGCCGCCTCCTTAGGGATGCTCGGCGAGATCATCACCCGCAACGGGGCTGATTCATATCAGGCCCGGCTGGCCTCGGTGATAATCGGAAGTACGGAAACTACCCTGTATGTGATAGCAGTTTATTTCGGTGCGGTGGCTGTGACGAAGAGCCGTTATGCGCTTCACGCCGGGCTCTTAGCTGATGCCGCGGGAGCCATTGCTTCAATAATTATATGCTTGCTGATCTTCAGATGAAGGCAGGCTAGGCAAAAAACTGGCGGAGAGAGAGGGATTCGAACCCTCGGTAGAGCTTCACACCCTACACTCGCTTAGCAGGCGAGCACCTTCGGCCTCTCGGTCATCTCTCCGCAAGGCTTTCCGTTTGTTACTCTATGGCCATGTGGCCTGGATGTCAAGGGCCTTGGCGGCTCAACATCACAAGGTATAATATCTGAAACATTCTGGAGGGATCTCCTCGAAAAATCGCGATAATTTTACATCCACCTGTCCGAATCTCCTGTCGAGAAAAGTCATGGGGGCAACAATCACTAAATTATGCTTGGCCCTGGTCGTGGCCACGTACAGCAAACGGCGCTCTTCTTCCAAATCCTCTTCCGAATCCAGGGACATCGGAGATGGTATGCGGCCTTCAGCAGCCCAGATGATAATGACAGTGTGCCACTCGAGTCCCTTGGCTGAGTGAATAGTAGAGAGAACGAGGCTGTCACCCTTAAAGGCCGTTCCTGTTCCATCCTCATCAGGAGGTTCGAGCGCCATGTCATCGAGAAACCTGTTGAGACTTCTGTAGGGGACTGTAAGATCCGCCAGGTTCTCCAGGTCACGCATCCTCTTGGGATAGTTGTCGTAGCGCTCCTGTAAGAACGGATAATAATAAAGGTTTATCTGCTCGACTTTTTCCGATATCGGTCTGTTTTGATTTCTTAAATCAAGCAACAAACTGTTCAGTCGGCCGAACGCCTCCGCGAACTTCTTTTCCCTGGGTACCACAAGGGAAGGATCTTGCGGTAAGCCTCTTTCGACCAGCTCGCCAGCAAGTTTCATCCCGGTCTTCAATCCCACACCAGGCAAAAGCTTCAAAACCCTGATCCAACTCAGTCGGTCCTTCGGATTACTCACGACCTTGAGGTGGGCAATAACGTCCTTTATATGGAGGCTTTCCAGGAACTTGAAGCCGCCATATTTTACAAATGGTATGCGATTCCGGCTCAATTCACCTTCAAGATCGAATGAATGGAACCCGGCTCGAAACAGTACCGCGATTTCGGGCAATGGAATGCCATGGTCATGCAACTCTTTAACGCACTGAACGACAAAACGACTCTGCTCTCGCTCCGTCGCGGGCCGAGCGGCGAGTGGTAATGGGCCACCGATCTTCCGAGTGATAAGTTTCTTGGGATAACCCCGAGACGCCCTCTCGATAATTCTGTTTGTCACATTGAGAATGGAATTCGTGCTTCTGTAGTTCTCTTCGAGCTTTATAATTCTGGCGCCCGGGAATATCTTCGGGAATTCCAAGATATTTTCGAAATTGGCCCCTCTAAAGGAATAGATGCTCTGAGAATCATCGCCAACGACCATGACATTGTCGTGAGTATATGCCAGGAGTCGGACGATCTTGGCTTGCAGGCGGTTAGTGTCCTGATACTCATCCACCAGTATATGTTTCCATCTCTCGGAAACCTCTGCTCTGACCCTATCGTGTCCGTCGAGAAGTTCTATGGTGCCCAAAAGCAAGTCATCGTAATCTTTGAGATTGTTGCTATGTTTGTACTCTTCGTACTGTGACCGAATCCTCTCGATGTCGTCAGCACAGTGCTCAAAATGAGGGTACCGCCTTTTTAGCTCCTGAGAAATTGGAATTCCGACCGAGGCTGATCTGCTGAGGACCTCTCCTATGGTACGGGCTTTGGGGAAACCCTTCAAATCAGTGATTGGCGGTGAAAGACTTCTCCTGATATGATCCAGGGCATCCAGGCTGTCTCCTTGATCCATAATAGAGAACGACGCATCGAACCCCAGAAGTCCGGCGTACCTCCGCAACAGAAGATTTCCGACCGAATGAAAAGTCCCTCCGTCGACTTTGGTCACGCGGCTGTCCAATAGCTGGGCAGCGCGCGACAGCATCTCCTCTGCGGCCCTTCTGGTGAACGTCAGTAACAATATGGACGATGGGTCCACGCCGGAGTCCACAAGCCAGGCAACGCGATAGACTATGGCTCTGGTCTTTCCCGATCCTGCGCCGGCTATGACCAGAACCGGTCCGCCTGTCACTGATACGGCTTCCAACTGAGCCGAATTGAGGTCCGTCTTGTAATCAATACGTCCGAGCGCTTCGTGCATTGCGACTACTACCGATAAATCTAAATAGTTTAGGCCGGTTAAGAGAATAAGAAAAGTTGAGAGTTAAGAAAAGCATGGTCAAAAGCACTCATTTATGATATGCTATGTCAGTTTCTCGTTCCTCAGGAGAGGTAGCATTGAATTGAACCTGTTTGAAGGAGGGTTGCGTGAACAACTCAGCCACGGTCCTTGTTTGTCCGCTTTGCTGTAACAACTTTTCTCACAATCGAAATGCTGAAAGTCTTGGTTCCGCTGTGTTTGGCTATGGGTTGGATTTCAGGCTTCTCCCGAGGGACTGCAATCGATCGTCTGACATCGCAATCTGCCCCGAATGTCTTTTCACCTCCCGTGTGCAGGATTTCCACCAACGTGTTCCAGGCCACATAAAAGAGGTCGTGCATTCACAAAAATATGCCAAAATTTGGACGACTCGGTCCGGTGACGAATTCCTGGCCAGAGGTTGGCTGGCCCTTGTTTCGATATTGGACGCCAGGGGCGTGAACCCCCGTGACTTGGGCGTTGTGAGCTTGAAAGGCTCCTGGGCAGCCAGAGAGCTGGGATGTATCGAAACGGAAGGCGATCTCCTCCGCGCAGCCGACGCGTTTCTTGACGACGCTCTTCGACGCGGCCTTACTAAAGGTGATCCCGGCATGGTCATGTACCTGCTCGGTGAGATTAATCGGCGTCGGGGAGAATTCTTGCGGGGCCGTGAAATGCTCACTTTTCTCGGAAACAATCCTCGTTATCGCTACCCCGCTCTCCTCGAAACAGTTCTAATTGAAGAAGAAGATACCACACCCTACTGGTCTCTGCACTCACCTGACCAGATGGAACAGCATTCCGCCCGGTTCAAAGGATTATTCCCGGCACTCAGGAGTATCCCTCCAAGGAAGACCGAATTCTCGGTTGAAGAATTGAAGGAACAATCTGAAAGAAGTGATGGGGACGACCGTCGCGGATTCTGAACGCCTGCACACTAATTTCCGGCCTAGGATCAGGTTCTCAGGTTTCAAAAGTTCTCTTTTATGAACTCTCGGTCTTGAAAAGACTGTGACAAGCTGATACTCTAACCTGTCAAAATAATCCAAGCTACAAGGTGCACTGACGGAGGAAATGGGATGAGACCGTATTTCGAGAAGATGACGCAATTCGGTAAACCGCTCTCTGCGTCAAAAATCAAGTCCACCGAACCGAATGTGGCCGAGGTGAAAAAAGTCGAGGACCAGATTCGTGCGGCGGTTGAAAAGAAAATGGCGGCGGGACTGCCCGCCGAGTTGGTCAACAAGAGAGGCCAGCTCACCGTAATGCAGAGATTGGAATATCTCCTGGACCCCGGCACTTGGTGCCCCCTGCACACGATCTTCAATCCGAAGGAAAACGAAGAGGGTAGCACGGCCGTTGTAGACGGGCTGGGTAAGATCAGCGGAAAATGGGCCGTGATCATAGGATTTGACAACAAAGTGCTGGCTGGGGCCTGGGTGGCGGGCCAATCCGAGAATATTCTGCGGGTCACCGATATCGCAAAGCGTCTTCGCATCCCTCTGGTCTGGCTGGTGAACTGTTCAGGCGTAAAGCTCACGGAGCAACAGGAGGTCTATCCGGATCGTCGAGGTGGGGGGACCACGTTTTTCCGGCATGCCGAGCTGCAGAAACTGGGAATCCCGGTCCTTTCAGGCATCTATGGAACAAATCCCGCTGGGGGGGGCTATCAGGGAATTAGCCCCACGATCTTGCTGGCTCACAAGGATTGTAACATAGCAGTGGGGGGCGGCGGTATAGTCAGCGGCATGAGCCCCAAAGGTTATTTCGACCTTGAGGGCGCTGAACAACTGATCGAAGCCACACGGTTCTTCAAGGAAGAACCGCCGGGCAGCGTGAAGATCCATTATGATTCCACGGGGTTCTTCAAAGCGGTCTACGACACGGAAGAAGGGGTTCTGGACGCCCTAAAAGAGTATATGAGCTACATGCCTGCGTACGATCCAAGATTTTTCAGGGTGGCCGAGCCCGCGGAACCGCGCTTCGACGCGGAAGACCTCAACCGATTAGTCCCTATGAATCAGAAATCTGTTTACAGCTTTGAGGAAATGCTGGCTCGTCTCACCGATGACAGTGAGCACATGGAATTCCAGCCGGATTACGGACCCGAAGTGTATACGGGCTTGGTGAAGCTGGACGGCTTTCTCATGGGAGTTATCGGCAACAAGCAAGGCATGCTGCCTCCCGGATATCCCGAGTACGCTCCGTATCCCGGCGTGGGCGGAAAATTGTACAGACAGGGCCTGATCAAATTGAACCATTTTGTGAGCCTGTGCGGAAGGGATCGCGTTCCCATAATATGGTTTCAAGATACTTCGGGCATCGATGTGGGCGATATTGCTGAGAAAGCTGAGCTACTGGGCCTGGGCCAGTCCCTGATCTATTCAATCGAGCAGACCAATGTTCCCATGATGCTGTTCGTGCTCCGAAAGGGTACGGCCGCGGCCCATTACATTATGGGAGGGCCTACCGCTAATAATCATTGCGCATTCACTCTTGGCACACCTGCCACTGAAATATATGTCATGCACGGAGAGACGGCGTCGGCAGCTTCATTCGCACGAAGGCTTGTTAAAGAGAAGGATGGGAACCGCTCTCTGGATCCTGTTATCGACAAAATGAATGCTTTGGCTCAGCAGTATTATGATCAGTCTCGTCCGGTCTACTGTGCCATGAGAGGTTTTGTGGACGAGGTAGTTCCCTTTACCGAAATGCGAAAGTATATGGTGGCATTCGCTTATTGCGCGTATCAAAATCCTGATTCCCACTGCCCACACCACCAGCTCATGCTTCCCAGGATCATCAAAGGTTGAGGAGCCCGGCACACTCGGCGCCGGGAAAGACACATTTGATGACACACATGGGGAAAATGAACGATGCGTCGAGTAAAGACTTAAATTTTTCAGGGGCAACTTCCTGAGGCAGTTGCCCTTGAAAACTTTAGTGAGCATAAATATATCTCATAACTCTTATGCGATTCATGCTTAAGAGAACGCCAATTTAATGCACTCAGACAGGCGGCGAGCGAGAGAAGAATCTGTTCTGTGATATTTTCGAGCTACTTTGCGCGCCGCTGTCGACCGTCAATTGGTAAGCTTGTTTGTGGGGATGAGCCTTCATTCCTGGCCCATTTGGGGCGATTTTTAAGCAGCTTCTTACTCATATCAAACTACATTCCGGAGGGAGGGAAATTACATGAGCGATTCAGAAAAGAACCTGCGAGAAGCCTTTGCCGGTGAATCTCAAGCAAATCGCAAGTACCTCGCGTTTGCCAAGAAAGCCGACGAGGAAGGGCAAACAGGTGTGGCCAAGCTGTTTCGAGCTGTGGCCGCGGCCGAAACCATTCACGCGCACAACCATCTGAATGTTCTCAAGGGCGTGAAATCTACTTTGGAGAACCTCAAAGAGGCCCAGGGAGGAGAGCACTTCGAGTTCACCAAAATGTATCCGGCCTTCCTCGCCAAGTCGAAGGAAGAAAAACAGGGCGCTGCGACACAGAGCTTTCATTGGGCGAATGAGGTCGAAAAGGTTCACGGTGTTCTCTATGGAGACGCGATCAAGGCGCTGGAAGGTGGAGGCAAATTACCGGACAAGGATTATTATTTGTGTGAGAAATGTGGTTACACGATTGCTGACGCGGCCCCTGACAAGTGCCCCGTTTGTGGCGCCAAGAAAGAAGCGTTTTTCAAAGTAAGCTAGGGCCCGGCCGCGTGCGCCGAAGTAACCCATGATTATTGCTCATTATTCCGATGGTGTTGGAACCGCACACCTTCAGGCGATCCTCATCTTTCGGACAAATTGAGCGTTGATCCGGACACATCCGGCAAGAGGAAAGCATGCAAGAATCAGTTGTAGTCAAAAACATCGGGCTGCGGGGTGTGACAGTAGCTGATACAGCTATAAGTTTCATCGATGGCCAGCAAGGGATTTTGATTTACCGCGGTTATCGTATTGAAGAACTGGCTGAAAGCTCCTCTTTCATGGAGACTGCGTATTTGCTTTTGAATGGCCGTTTACCTTCCAAGAGCGAACTTGATACGTTCGACCTGACGGTTCGACAAGCCAGGGGCCTACCCGATTGGATTTATCAATCCATGAAGGCGCTGCCGAAAAACGCTGATCCAATGGACGTGTTGCAGGGATGCGTTCCGCTTCTGGCGATGCACGATCCGGACCTGCACGACGAATCGAGAGAGGCCAATGTGCGTATGGCCACACGGCTAATTGCCCGCCTCCCTGAAGTAACCGCTGCTTGGCACAGAATTCGTCAGGGGCTGGACCCATTACCGGCCGATGAGAATCTCTCCCACGCTGCCAACTTTCTTTGGCAGGTCAGCGGAAGCAAGCCCGATGAGGAGACGGCCCATGATCTGGATTGCTGTCTCATACTTCATGCGGATCACACGTTCAACGCCTCGACTTTTGCGTGCCGAGAGGTGTGCTCAACGCGCGCTCACATGTACGCGGCGGTCGCGGCGGGCATAGGCGCGCTTTCTGGCAGTCTTCACGGGGGAGCAAATGCTCGAGTGATGGCAATGCTGTTGAAGCTGGAGAAGGAAAAGGACGTCGAAGCCTGGGTGAAAGACCGCATTGATCGGGGTGAAAGAATCATGGGTTTCGGCCACGCGGTTTACAAAACCATGGACCCCAGAGCAAAATATCTGAAACGCATGGCTGAACGTTTGGGCAAGGCCAAAGGGATGGAGAAATGGGCCAACCTCTCCAGATTGCTTGAAGAAACGGCCGTTCGGGAATTCGACAAACGCGGTAAGACCGAAATACGACCAAACGTCGATTTTTTCAGTGCGCCTGTATACCACATCATGGGATTTCCACGGGATTTGTTTACACCTATTTTTGCGATATCTAGAGTGGCGGGTTGGTGCAGTCACGTAATCGAGGAAAAGTTCGCTGAGGCCCAGGAGAAACCGATGCTTTATAGGCCGCAGGCTGAGTATGTGGGGCACTACTGTGGGCTCATGGGATGCGAATATGAACCGATGGCCGCAAGGGGATAGGTAGGGGCGCACGGCCGTGCGCCCCTACACGATTGAGAGGCTGTCACGATGTATGATGAGGTCGGCCTACCGTTGCAGTGCATTTTTTGGACCCGCTCGTTTCACGGAATCGAAAAGCAATGATATTCAAACATGACGTAGTCATAGTGGGGTCAGGGCTGGCCGGTCTCAGGGCCGCTTTGGAGGTGGCCGACGGCCTGGACGTGGCCCTGATCACAAAAGTCTATCCCACGAGGTCTCACTCCGGGGCTGCTCAGGGAGGCATTGGCGCCGCACTGGGCAATGAAGAGCCGGATTCGTGGGAATGGCACATGTATGACACGGTTAAAGGAGGTGACTACCTCACCGATCAGGATGCGGCCGAAGTCCTCGCCACAGACGCTGTTCGTGCCATTTATGAGCTGGAGCACATGGGGGTGCCGTTTAATCGAACCGCGGAAGGTCGTATTGCACAGCGGGCATTTGGTGGCCACACCCGGAACTTCGGGGAGGCCGCTGTAAAAAGGGCTTGTTACGCGGCAGACAGGACAGGGCGCGTCATACTGGACACATTGCATGCTGAAGCGGGAAAGAGAGGTATCAAAGCTTATTCTGAATTCCAACTCGTGGACATCATCATGAACGATGAGGGCGTGGCGGGCGTGGCGGTGTACGAGATTGCCACCGGCCGGCTACACGTTTTCCATGCGCGGGCCGTGCTCCTGGCCACAGGAGGATTCGGCAAAGTCTACAAGGTAACATCAAACTGCTTTGCCAATACGGGTGACGGCGTTTACCTGGCATACCGTTGCGGGATCCCCTTGGAAGACATGGAATTCGTCCAGTTTCACCCGACGGGAATCTACGGTCTGGGTGTGTTGATAACCGAAGCGGCCAGGGGTGAAGGTGGCGTCCTTCGTAACCGTGACGGGGTTCGATTCATGGAGCAGTACGCTCCTACCATAAAAGACCTCGCTCCGAGGGACCTGGTCTGTCGCGCGATGATGAAGGAAATTCGAGAGGGTAGGGGTATAGATGGCCGTGATTTCGTTCACCTGGATCTCACCCGTCTGGGCAAAGAAAAACTCGCCGACAAACTTTCGGACATATCATCGTTCGCAAAGATCTATCTCGGATTGGACGTGGTCACAGACCCGATTCCGGTGAGCCCCACTTGTCATTACATGATGGGCGGGATTCCCACGGACATTGACGGGCGAGTCCTGAACGAGAAGAGCGAGCCGGTACAAGGTTTGTACGCGGCAGGCGAAAGCGCGTGTATCTCTGTACACGGGGCTAATCGTCTAGGCTGCAACTCCCTGGTTGATCTCGTCGTTTTTGGACGCAGAACTGGTGTAAAGATTCGCCAGGAACTCGAGCAAATGAATTGGAAGGCCCTTCCTTCGGATCCCGAGGCGAGAGTGGCCCAAATAATCGGTCGCCTCAAGGGAAAAGGCAAGGGCGAAACCGCGGCCCGGTTGCGCGCGGAGATGCAGCAAATCATGACGGACCGCTGTTCGGTCTTCAGAAACGAGAAAGACCTGGAAGCGGCTATGTCGGAAGTCAAGGCTCTAAAGGAACGATACGGAGAGGTGACGGTAGACAATCACGGAGATTCATTTAACAGCGATCTCTTGGAAGCGATGGAGTTGGAAAGTCTGTTAGGGATCGCAGAGACGATCCTGCTGTCAGCCTCGGCAAGGCATGAGAGCCGGGGAGCGCACTTCCGGGAAGATTATCCGGAACGAGACGATGAGAACTGGCTCAAGCACACCCTGATCCGACAGACGGACCGCGGCCCGGTAATCTCTCATAAGCCCGTAACCATAACTCGTTTTGAACCCAAGGCAAGGACCTACTGATGATCCGATTGGAATTCAAGATATTTCGTTTTGATCCGCACGTAGACAGAGAGCCCCATTACAAGAAATACACTGTTCGGGCCGAACCGTGGGAACGTCTGCTGGATTGTCTCAACAGGATAAGATGGGAGCAGGACGGCACCCTGAGTTATCGTATGTCGTGCGCACATGGTGTCTGCGGTTCGGATGGCATGAAGATCAATGGGCGATGCGCGCTGGCATGTCAAAAATTGGTTAAAGACTATCAAGACGCCGAGGTGTTGCTGGAACCCTTGCCTACCTTCAAGGTCCTCAAGGACCTGGTCGTGGACCTGGAGCCTTTCTTCGAGCGAGTCGAACTGGTGCGACCATATCTTATCGCAACGGGCTCTCCCGAAAAGGAGAGGCTGCAATCTCCAGAGGAGAGGAAAAAAGTGGATGAGGTCATCAGGTGCATACTTTGTGCTTGTTGTACCGGAGCATGCCCTGTTTCCAATGAAAATCCGGAATTCCTTGGCCCAGCCACTCTGGTGCAGGCATTCAGGCGCATCTTCGATTCACGTGATGAAGAGCAAGCGGAAAGGCTTAAACAGTTGGATTATCCCGATGGAGTTTGGGGCTGCGTAAATCATTTTGAGTGCACCCGTGTCTGCCCGAAATCGATACCGGTCACAAAATCGATAAATCTCATGAAAAGGGAAATTGAGAAAGGTTGATGCGTTTGACGGGGGCCTGTTCTTCCTGCCGAGGCAGGAATATTGCCATGACAAGATGCAAGGGTACGTCTACATTCTGGGCAGCAGGAAAGGCGTCCTAGCCTTGTATTCCTCATATTCCGGGCCGAACCGCAGCAGCAATTCCTTTTCCTCTACAAATTTGTGGTAGCAGGTCCCTATCACGAAACCAAAAAGAAGCATCAGTAGACCAATCTTGATCGATCCAAATAGCGTGCCCAGCCCGAAATAGTAAAGCATGGCGCCGAGTTGGATCGGGTTTCGACAAGACTTGTACGGGCCCGACACGATCAGC
>Ga0335070_10003654_pt1 | contig 17982 bp, 15 predicted proteins | sample Lox_Sample_13_FD_206722 | JGI IMG/M metagenome (GOLD analysis project Ga0335070, IMG submission 206722) | Soil microbial communities from Loxahatchee National Wildlife Refuge, Florida, United States - Lox_Sample_1.3 | ecosystem: Environmental > Terrestrial > Soil > Wetlands | place: USA...
GATGCAGAGATCCTCCAGGGGCTCGCTGAGGAAGCTGAGGGCCTCATTGCGGTAACGTTCCGGCCGGATGAAGTCAGGATGGCTCTGGATGTGGTCGATGAGCCATTCCTGGTACTTGCTCATCCGGAAGAAATAGTTCTCCTCCTGACGGAGGACCGGCGGCCGGTCGTGCTGCGGGCACTTGCCGTCCACGAGCTCACGCTCCACGTAGAAGCGCTCGCAGCCGACGCAGTAGAGGCCTTCGTAGGAGCTGAAGTAGATGTCGCCGGCGTCGTAGACCTTCTGGAGGATGTGGCGCACCACCTCTTTGTGGGCCTCGGCGGTGGTCCGGATGAAGTAGTCATTGCTGATCCTGAGTTTTGGCCACGTGTCACGGAAGAGACCGCTGATCTCGTCAGCATAGGTCTGTGGGGCCTTGCCAGCAGCTACCGCCGCCTCCGCCACCTTGTCGCCATGCTCGTCAGTGCCGGTGAGGAAGAAGTGCTCTCGCCCCATGAGCCGGTGGAAGCGGCTCAGGACATCGGCCACAATGGTGGTATAGGCGTGGCCGATATGGGGCGGGGCGTTCACGTAGTAGATGGGCGTGGTGATGTAGCTCCTCGTTGGCATGGCACCTCCGGGTTCCACCAAGGGTTGTGGCCTCGCCTCTATTCTTCGTTGGCTTTACTCTCCGGGCCGCTCGGGGGCGTGGATGCATCGCCCGGCTCGGTGGTTTCGGCCTCCGGTTTCGCCGTTTTTTCGAGGGAGACCTCGCTCGCCGGGAATTCCACCTCTTTCTGAGTGTCGAGAAGCACACTCAACTGCTGGCCCAGCACGTTCTGCCGGATCACCTTCCCCGGGCCCGCCGGTGTGGAGACGCGCTTACCCACCTTGGGCATGCCCTTCTTCAGCTCCACGTAGGAGTCGTACTCGTATTTGAGGCAACACATGAGACGACCGCAGGCCCCCGAGATCTTTGCCGGATTCAAGGAAAGGCTCTGCTCTTTGGCCATCTTTACCGAGACCGAATGGAACTCGACGAGAAAACCGGAGCAGCAAAGTTCACGGCCGCAGGGGCCGAGGCCGCCGATCATCTTCGCCTTGTTCCTGACCCCGATCTGACGGAGTTCGATCCGGGTCCTGAGCTTCTTCACGAGATCTTTTACCAGTTCCCGGAAGTCAACACGACCGTCAGCGTAAAAGTAAAAGATGATCTGGGAGCCGTCGAAGAAGCTCTCCACATCCACAAGGCGCATGGGAAGGCCGAGCTTCTCGATCCGCTCCTTGCAGTAGTCATAGGCCTGACGCCCCCGTTCCAGGTTCTCCTGGTACTGGCGGCGATCTTCGTCGGTCGCCAATCGGAACACCTCCTTCAACTGCTGGTCAGGGACGGTGGGATTCCGCTGGCGCACCGAGGTGGCAACGAAGCCGAAGCCGAGGCCTTTCTCGGTCTTGACGATCACCTCATCCCCCTCTTTGAGGACGAAGTGCCCAGAGTCGAAGTGGTAAATCTTGCCGCCTTTTTTGAAACAAATGCCAACAATTTTATCCATGGATCACTCGCATAAACGGTTCCCGCTCCAGAGCCGGCAGGAGAGGCTCGTGCCAGGGGGAGTCCTTCCCCGTCCCGGCACGGAGGGCAAAGAATAGGGCCTCCAGAGAGGAACGCTTGTTCAGATGTTGATGACGGAGGGCCCTCTGCAAGGCGCAGAGGGTGTCGAACAACCGTGGTATGTCCCGAGGATCGAAGCGGGCTGCCACTGCGCCGAGCTCGTCGGAGAGATCCTGGTTGATGAGGGTCTCGGTACGGGCTGCCTCGAGGTGGGCGACAAGCAGGTCTCGAGCCCACATCTTCACCCACTCGAGATCCTCGCTCAGGTCGCCCTTCTCGCCGCTCCACTTTTCTGCCACCGCCAGGACCTCGGAGGGGGCTATCTCCCTGATTCGGGCAATGGTCTCCAGGATCTGGCGGCGCCGGTTGAGCTCATCCTCGTCGAGGAGGGTGAGGGCGCGGGAGAGGCTCCCGCCAGCGAGGGCTGCCACCAGGTCGGCCCGGTCGGGCGGCACGGCGTGGACCGCCGCCAGGTGCGCAGCGATGGCGGCGCGGGTGAGCGGCTGGAAACGAAGGCAAAGGCAGCGGGAGGCGATCGTGGGAAGGAGCGCCGTTGAGTCAGGTGCTGTCAGGATGAAGAGGTTGTCCGGGGGCGGCTCTTCCAGAATCTTGAGCAGGGCATTCGCCGCCTCGGTCCTCATGGTCTCCGCTTCATGGATGAGAATCACCCGTCTGCGGCCTTCCAGCGGCCGAAAGCGAAGGCGTCGCTGGAGGTCCCGTATCCTGTCGATTCTAATGAACTGCCCTTCCCTCTCGACCAAAAGGAGATCGGGGTGGTTGCCGCTTGCCATCTTCCGGCACGAGAGGCAACGGTCGCAGGAGTCGCCGGAGCTCGCGCTCTCACAGTTCAATACCCTCGCTAAGGCGAGCGCGGTGCGGCGCTTACCTACCCCGTCGAGGCCGGTGAAGAGCAGGGCATGGGGAAGACGGCCGTGCCGGAGGGCTTGACGCAACAGACGGATCACTCGATCCTGCCCGATGATTTCGGCAAAGCTCATACCCTGTTTCCTCCGTCTCCCCGATAAGGCGCTCTTGTTGATGACACTCCTGTTGCTGGATCCGCTGCGCCTGAGCCGCCCGGAGGCTCCCGGTCCTGCAACACATCTAGGGTGGTTTAAGGTCGCAGACCGAATCCACCGATCTATTCACCCATCTTTTCTCTGTGGACCCGCCTGGCGCGATCCCTCATCTCCACTCTCCCGTCGTGTAAGATAAGGCTCCAAGAGATTAAGGATCTCCTCATGGACCCGATCCGGATCGAGGGTGGCATCCAGGACCTTGATACGCGTCGGATCCTGCTCGGCCAACCTCAAGTACCCTTCCCGCACCCGAAGATGAAAGGCGTGAACCTGGCGCTCGAACCGATCCTCCCGCTCCGGCGAGGCCCCGGCAAGGATCCTCCTGTGCGCCCGGTCCAACCCGAGCTCCACCGGGCAGTCGAGGAGCAGGGTGAGGTCGGGCCACACGCCCTGCGTGGCGACGAGATTCAACCGGTGAATGAGGTCCAAGTTCTGGCCTCTCCCGTACCCCTGGTATGCGGTGGTGGCGTCGGCAAAACGGTCACACACAACCCACCGGCCCGACGCCAGGGCGGGGTGGATCACCTCGGCCACATGCTGGGCCCGGTCGGCAGCGTAGAGGAGGAGCTCCGTGAGTCCCTCCATCTCGCCGTGATCGCGATCGAGGAGCATGCGGCGGATGTAACCGCCCAGCCGGGTGCCACCGGGCTCCCGGGTGACGATGTGGGGGACACGGCGCTCCCCCAGGGCGCGGGCCAGGCGTTCCACTTGGGTTGTCTTGCCGCACCCCTCGATGCCCTCGAAGGTGATGAACACGGCCGCTATCGCTCCTCCTCCCCGGGAACGGAGGGCGTCTGGTCGAGCAGACTGTAATTGCTCGACCGTTCCCCTTGCCGGGCTGTCTCCGGAGGCCGATGGTCCTCTGCGCTACCTCCCTTGAAGATGAACCGGTCATAAGCCCGCTGGAAGGTGGTCCAGCGGGAGGGAGTCCCCTGCTCGGCCTCCAGGAGCCGGGACAGGTGGTTCATTTTGGCATCTAGATCATCGGCGTAGTGGAGAGCGAAGGCCTCCGGCGTCTTGGGCCGCTTGGGGGAACCAAATTCATACTCGCCGTGATGGCTGATGATGAGATGCTGAAGGACCAGGGCAAGCCCAGCAGGGAATCCCCGAATCTGGTTGATTTTCTCCATTACCCGCCGCACGCCGAGCACCAGGTGTCCCAGGAGCCGACCGGCATCGGTATAGTCGAGGGCGGTGTCGTGGGAGAGTTCCTCCAGTTTTCCCACATCATGGAGGATGCCGGCGGTTACGAGGAGATCCCGATCCAGGGTGGGATAGTGGTCACACAGCCGCTCCAGGAGCCCGGTCACCGAGACGGTGTGCTCCAGGAGTCCCCCCAGGTAGGCGTGGTGCATCGATTTCGCCGCCGGAGCCTCTTTCATCTGGCGGGAGAAGCTCCGATCCGTGAGGAAGTGCTGGAGCAGGCGCGTGAGGTGCGGGTTCTCCACCTTGGCCGCCAGTGCCCGCAGCATCCGCCAGAGCTCTTCCGGGTCCTCGGCGCTCCTGGGGAGAAAGGCTTCGGGATCCACCTCCTCCCGAGGAATCCGTTCGATCTCGGTGATGTTGAGCTGGAGCTGATCACGGTACCGCTCCACCCTGCCACGGACGCGCACCACGTCGTTGACCCCGAAGGCGCCGTCCAGCTCGGCAGCTCGCTCCCACACCCGGCCCTCCATCTCCCCGGTTCGGTCGGCCAGGCGCACACTCAGGAACGGGGCTCCGCTTCGCGTGCTCCCCAAGGACTTGGCCTTGACCAGAAAGGGGCTGGTGAGGGCCTCGTTCTCTTTCAGCTCCTGGACGAATCGTTTCTGGCTCATGGCAGGATCCCCGTGCTGTCGGAACACCAAAAGACTTTGTATTCTACTTGAGTCGGCCGAGAAGTCAAAGTTTGTCTGACACCGGTAAGCTGTTGAGAAACCTTCCCGAGGTCATCCTCCTAGGCGCTCCGCATCCGCCTGGCGTAGGCTGCAGCCTCGAGGCCGGCCACACACCCCTCCCCCACGGCCTTGGCGAGCTGCCAGGGAAGCCCGCAGACGTCACCCGCTGCATAGATCCCGGGCACATTGGTCTCCTGCTTCTTGTTGGTGACGATGTACTGCATGGTCTCGGTATCCAGGGCGACACCGAGCTCACCCGCGAGGGCGACCGCGCCCTTGGCCCCCAGTTCAATGAAGACCCCCTTCACCTGGAGCCCGGTGCCGTCACTGAGTATCACCGCCTCCACCTCCCGGTCGCCGTGGATCTTGGTAACCTTGCGGCCTTCGTGGAGATGGACCGAGCTCTGGCGAATCTGGTGATCAAGAACCTCGGAGACCTGGAGACCCCCTGAAATGAGATGCACCTCGCTGGCGTAGACAAGGAGAGTGAGGGCCCCAGAGGCCGCGGCACTGCCGTTTCCCACCACTGCCACGGGTTGAGCGCGGAAGAAGTTGGCGTCGCACTCGACACAGTAGCTCACACCCCGTCCGAGGAGTTCCTTCTCTCCCGGGACGTTGAGCTTGTTCCGCGACACGCCCATGGCGAGGATGAGCGCCCGGCTCCGATAGGTAGTGCCGCTTTCGGTCTTGGCGAGGAACCACGACTCCTCCCGCCAGAGCTTCACCACATCCTCGTCGGCAAAGCCGGCGCCGCCCCGTTCAGCCTGGCTCCTCCCTTGACTGAGCAGCTCCTCGCCGGCCACCTTTCCCATACAGCAGTAGTTCTCGATGTGAGCCCGATAGAGGCTGCTCGTCTGCGTCCTTCCTAGGACGACCACGGAAACCTTGGCGCGGGCCGCGTGAATAGCTGCTTGCAACCCTGCGGGCCCACTGCCCAGGATCATGACATCATATTCACCGCTTGGCATCGGTGCCTCCTTGGTTGATATTGTCGGTTAGCGTGGCTATTATACGAGACGCGCCGAATATGTGCTCGGCCGCGTATGAGCGACGGAGCTTCGTCTGCTGGCCCAGTCGCTGCTGCATCTTAAACCCGGCTGAGGGAACAGACAACCGGATCCAGTAAGGAGCAACCATGGCCGAAATCAAGAGCACCCTCGATCTCGTGCTCGAAAGAACCAGGCACCTCACCCTCTCTTCTGTGGAGAAGGAGGAGATTGAGCTCAAGGAAACGCTCAAGAAGGCTTCCGGTTACCTTTCCCGGTACCGCGACGGGGTGCTCAGTTTGGAATCACTCCTAAGGGAGATCCGGGGCCTCGCGCCTGAGATTCGCGATCGCGTGCGAGGAGAGATGGCCCGACAGATGAGCCTCACCCTGGACGTCTCACCGGATACTGATTCGCTGATACCCGCCATGGAAGCGCTGGCCGATCCTGGCTGGACGGATCTCCTGACGGGTGTGAAGCGGTGTCGGATCGAGGTGAGGAAGGCGCTGGCGGCGGCTAGGGGAAGCGTTGAAGGGAGGATGCTCGCCGAGCTGGCGGCTGCTGGTATACGAGGTTCGGCCGTGGCCGTCAAGACGGCAGGCGATCAGGAATGGATTGCCATGAATCAAGAACTGATGAGGCCCTGTGAAGAGCGGCTCGAGGCGCTCCGCCAAGCCCTCGCCGCGTAACAACTTTCCTTTGCCGGGCGCGAGGAGGGCGGCGCGCCCGGCCCATCCGGAAGATCAGCGTCAATCTCATTGCGCCAACTTTTAGATGAAACGGAAGAAGGTACTGCGGACCAGGTAGAAGTTTTCCTTGACCGCGGCCTTGCCGCGAACCACGGGGCCGTGTCCTGGAAGGAGGAGCTCCACGTCGAGCTCGGTGAGCCGGTCGATGCTTGCCTTGAGGAGGGCGCCGCGCCCGCCCGGCAGATCCGTCCGTCCCAGGCTCTGGCTGAAGATGACGTCGCCGGTGAAAAGCGCCTTGGCGTCGGGCCAGTACAGACAGATGCTCCCGGGTGCGTGGCCCGGGGTGTAGATCACCTGGAAGCGGTGGTCACCTGCCTCCAGCTCTCCTTCCACCAGGTGGAAGTCCACCCGGTAGGGGGGCGGTCGGAGCCCCATCATCCGGAAGAGCATGGCACCCTGCTCTCCCATGAAGCGTTCGGCCTCCGGGTGCATGGCGATTCTGGTCTCAAGATCCAGAAAATCCTGGACCGCTTCGAAGTGGTCCGGGTGGGGGTGGGTGGCCACGACCAGCTTGATGTCGGAAGGCTCAAACCCATCTTCGAGCAACCCGTCCTTCAGCTGCGGGAAAAGGTGGTGATGGCCCGGGTCGATGAGCATGGGTACCTTGCCGTCGACAAAATAGGTGTTGCAGTTATTCTCTACCATGCTCTCCCAGGGATAGGCGAAGAGGTGATCTGAAAGTTTCATGGGCTACGGTTCCGTGGATTCGATGGGCCCCTCGGGGGCGCTGGGGGTGAGCGAGAGATGAATCTGCGCGATCTCTCCCTTGACGGATTGACGTACCTCGCATCCCACCTTGTCGAAGACGGCGAGCGCTCCAAGGTTGTTCGCATCGACGTAAGCGACGAAGCTCGCGATCCGGTTGCTTCTCGCAATTTGCACTAGATGTCGGAGCAGGAATGAGGCTAGCCCTTTGCCCTGCCAATCTGGATGGACGGCGAAATCGACCTCGGCGGTGTTCGTTTCCTCGTCGAGGAGGTAGCGGCCGAGGGCGGCGACTCTTTCGGCTCCCGGAGGCCCGGCCACAGCAACGACGCACATGGATTTCTCGTAGTCCACGTTCAAGAAGGCCTGCACGTCGAGGCGGGGAAAAACCTTCATGACGGAGAGGAAGCGAACGTAGTGGCCATGCTGGGGGAGGCTCCGGAAGAATTCCTTGAGGCTCCTCTCGTCCGTGGGTTTGATGGGTCTGAACAAGACCTTGCTGCCGTCTCTGAGGGTTGGGGTTATCTCCCACCGGTCGGGGTACTGGGCTGCAGCCGCGGGCCTGACCTCCCGATCCTCGTAGAGATGGTAGATTCTCTGGGCAGCCTCGAGCAACTCCTCGCGGAACTGGGGATGGGCGATACTGATGAGGGCGAGGGCTCGTTCTCGCACGGTCTTGCCGTGAAGATTCACCGCGCCGAATTCGGTGACGATGTAGTGGACGCCGCCCCGCGTATTCACCACTCCTGCCCCCTCGCTCAGGGTAGAAACGATGCGCGACTGCTTACCGTCGAGCGTGGTGGAGGGCAGGACCATGATGCTCATGCCTCCCTTCGACAGGAGTGCGCCACGGATGAAGTCCACCGCCCCGCCGACGCCGCTGTAGATGGTGTGGCCCATGGAATCAGAGCACACCTGGCCGCTCAGGTCCACCTCGAGGGCCGAGTTGATGCACACCATCTTGTCGTTCTTGCTGATGACAAAGAAGTCGTTGCTGTACTCGATGGGGTGGAATTCCACCATGGGGTTGTTGTCGACGAAATCGAAGAGTTTTCTCGAACCCAGGCAGAAACTGGCGACGATCTTCTTCGGGTGCAGGGTCTTTCTGCTGTTGTTGAGGGCGCCTTTTTCCACGAGATGCAGGTAGGCATCGGTGAGCATGTCTGTGTGAACGCCCAGGTCGCGCTTGTCTTCAAGGGCATATAGGGCTGCGTTCGAGAGGCTTCCCACCCCGGCCCGAATCGTGGCGCCGTCTTCGACGAGCTTGGCCACATGGCGGCCGATCTGGTGGGCCACCTCGTTCATGAGCGGCGGCGGCATCTCCAGGAGCTCTTCCGTGTGCTCCACGATGGCGTCGATCTCGCTCACGTGAATATAAGCGTCCCCCAGCACGCGGGGCATGCGGGGGTTCACCTGACCGATGACCGTGTTGGCGCTCTCAGCGGCGGCCTTGATGATATCTACCGCGACGCCATAGGAACAGAAGCCGTGCTCGTCGGGAGGTGAGACCTGAATGAGGGCCACATCGATGGGGATGTGGCGCGTCCGGAAGAGGGACGGCACGTCGTAGAGGAAAATGGGGGTATAATCGGCTCGACCTTCGGCGATGGCCTGACGCGATCCGGAGGCGACGAAAAAGGATTTGAGCCGGCACTTGTCCCGAAAGGTCTCGTCGGTGTAAGAAGCCTTGCCAAGGGAGAGGAGGTGGAGGATCTCGAGGTCCGCGAGTTGCACCGCCACGCTCTCGAGGGCGCGGACTAGGTGCTGCGGCTCGCCGCACCCGGAACCGATGAACACCCGATGGCCGCGGCGAATGAGCCGGATGGCCCGCTGGGCGGTCATGCTCTTCTTCTGGTAGTCGGTTCGCCAGGCGATCGGCCGCGACATAGGACCGGCAGGCGCCTTTGCCGGGACACCTTGTTTTGTGCTCTCCGTGCTCATTGCTGTATTCCTTAGGGCGTCCATTGACATCCGCGTGGGCTACCGATAATGCTATGCTCAACGCTTGGTGGTGTCAAGCAAACGGGCTATAGCCCGCATTATACACGAACCACCTGCTGCGATCGCGGATATGCCCATCCTTCCGGGCGTCCTCGGGTCCCGAACCTTGCGACGTACTGACAAGTACGCCTCAGGTCCGAGCCCCTGTGGTTGCCCGGTCGCACGGCCATCTCCACGATCTCGCAACGGCGTCTCGTGCATAATGCGGGCTAGTGGCGACGGCAGGCCACTGGGCGACCGTCGGGCCGAGCAGGTCACTGCTCCTTCGTTGGTTTGGGGAGGAAAAACCAAAGAATAAGAGCGGCAAGGATCATGGTGAGGCAGAGGATTTGGCCCATGGAGAGGAAGCCCCAGAGCAGGCCAAGTTGGGGGTCCGGCTCCCGCACGAATTCGACCAGAAAACGGAAGGCGCCGTAGCCGCCCAGGAAGACGCAAACCAGGGTTCCGGGTCGAAAGTTCTGGTCCTTGAGTTTCCAGAGGATGAGGAAGAGCAGGAGCCCTTCGAGGCCCGCTTCGTAGAGCTGGGAGGGATGTCTCGGGATGCTACCTCCGTCCGGGAAAACGATGGCCCAGGGCAGGTTACTGGGACGACCGAAGAGTTCGCCGTTGATGAAATTTCCCAGGCGGCCGAGGCCGATACCTACGGGCGCGCTCACGATGATCGTGTCCGCGACCTCCAGGATGGGGAGCCCGCGGCGCTGGCAGAAGAGGATGCCTGCGAGGATCGCGCCGACGAGGCCGCCATGGAAAGACATCCCCCCATGCCAGATGGCGATGATCTCCAGAGGATGCTCTAGGTAGTATTGGTAGTTGGGAAACTGGTAGAAGATCAGGTAGCCGAAGCGCGCACCGAGGATGAGGCCGAGGGCCAGATAGAAGATGAGGTCCTGAAGCGAGCCGCCCTGAAGTCCCAGCCGCCGGGCCCGCTCCTGCCTGCTCGTGAGGAAGTAAGCGGCGAGGAAGCCGAGGACGTACATGAGCCCGTACCAACGAAGCTTTAGCGGGCCGATCTCAATGATGTTCGGGTTGATACGGGGAAAGGGAATCATGGCCCGGCGTTCTCCCGACTCCTGCTGAATGGGTCCCACCCGCACCAGGGGGCAGCGAAGCGACCAGGTACGAGTATCATAGGGAGAGCGAGGCCGTCAACCGGCCGGGTCTTCCATCGGTTCCGGGGCGAATGTAAGGAGTGATGACTTCGTAAAAAATCGACAAGGTAGACGGCACAAGCTCCAGATGCAAGGCGTGCGAATCTTGAGGAATGAGGCGTACAGAGAAGTACGCTGCAATGACGAAAGATGAAGCGCAACCCCGCAGATGGACTTTTTACGAAGCCGTCAAGGAGTGATCTATGCCAGTGGTGGTCTCTGTCGTCGGTACATCGAAAGTGGGCAAGACAACCTTTTTGGAGAAACTCATCCCCGAGCTGCGACGCCGTGGCTATCGGATCGGCACCATCAAGCACGACGTGCACGACTCTTTTGCCTTGGACCAGGAGGGCAAGGACACGTGGAGGCACAGGCAGGCAGGGGCCGAGACCGTGGCCATCAGCTCTCCCTCCCGCGTCGGCCTCACCAAGCAGGTGCGGGAGGAGCTGAGCCTGGATTCCCTCGCTGCCCTCTACTTCCAGGACGAGGACCTGGTGCTCACTGAGGGCTACAAGGGTGGGAACAGGCCGAAGATCGAGATCTGCCGCAAGGAACGGCAGACGCAGCCGATCTGCAGCGAGAAGGATGGGTTGGTGGCGGTGGTAAGCGACTTTCCCACCGGTGGGGGGGTACCGTGCCTTCCCCTGGAGGATGTGGGCCGGGTGGCGGATTTCATCGAGGAGCGGTTTCTCGAGGGCCGCTCGGAACCCAAGATCGTGGTCCGGCTGGACGGGAAGAAGCTTCCCATGAAATCCTTTGTCAAGGACTTCGTCATGGGCGGCATCCTGGGGATGATTTCAGCCCTGAGAGGCTATGGCGAGCCCTCCCGGGTAGACATCACCATCAGAATCAAGCGCTAGCGCCGTTGACACGGGCTTCAATCGGGCAACCGGGACCAGCCGAACCTGTAAGGCAGGGTAGTCTGCTCGACAAGGCCGCATAGTCGCGGCATTAATAGTGTAGGGAGCGGCCCGGCCTCGTAGCAGGGCGGCGTACAAAGTTCGGCGGGCCTGCCTTGTTGCATCGAGGAGAACGTAGTGGCTCCGGATGCGCCTTGTCTCGCAGACCACCCTGCCTCCGGTGCCGGGTTCTCTTCTGGGCACGACATGGGGTTTTCACCTGTCAGGATTTGGTGACGCTATGGTCGGCACGGTTCTCGCGGGCGGAAAGAGCCGCCGCTTCGGGCGGAACAAGTCGATAGAGCGCTTCCAGGGAGAGTGTCTCATCGAGCGGCAGGTAAGGACCCTCCGCTCTCTGTTTCCCGAGGTGATGATCGTCACCAACACACCGGAGCTCTATCTAGACCTGGATGTGACCATCGTTCAGGATATCATCGCCGATCGGGGGCCTCTCGGCGGGATTTACACAGGACTCCTCTTCGCCCAGGGGGAGAGCATTTTCGTCACCGCCGTTGACATGCCCTTTCTCCAGTCGGCGGTGATTCGTCGCATGGTGGAGCTTTTTCCCGGCCATGACGTGGTTGTCCCCCGGTTGGGGGATTATCTGGAACCGCTCCACGGCATTTACTCTCCGCGATGCCTGGCACCCATCAAGCGGATGCTGGATCGGGAAGAGCTCCAGGTCATCCGCTTCTTCCCGTCGGTAAAGATGGCGTATCTCGATGAGGAGGAGATCCGGCGGCTGGACCCCGAGGGACTCTCGTTTTTCAATATCAACACGCCGGAGGATATGGCGAAGGCCATGGAGATCTTGGGGAGGGGCAGAGAATAGAGGGGCGTTCCGAATGCGTCTGGAGGGTGGGCATCGCCCACCGGAAAAGAATTCCTACCGGCTTTGACGAAAACCTTCGGATAGAATCCCCGGACGGGAAGAAGGGAAGCGATCAGTGAAACATGTAGGGTGGATGAAGGTCGGAGACCCAATCCACCGAGGGTGGACCGCGAACATCCAGACAAGGTTTCCCCGTGGATAAAAGCGAAACGATCAGCCTCGAGGAGGCCCAGCGCCTTATCCTCGGCGCGGTGGAAGCTCTCGATAGTGAGGTGGTTCCGCTCGCGGAGGGCTGCGGGAGGGTCCTCGCCGAGGAGGTGCGAGCCCGCCGCGATTATCCGCCCTTTCGCCGGTCCGCCGTGGACGGGTACGCGCTGCGGAGTGAGGATCTCGTCAATCTACCCCCTGAGGGGATGATCCTGAAGGTCCAGGGGATCGTCGGTCCCGGCGCATCGAGTGAAGCCAGGATCGGACCGGGCGAGGCGATCCGGATCCTGACCGGCGGGCCTGTTCCTGCGGGAGCCGATGCCGTGGTACCCCAGGAGATGGTGGAGACGGTTCCCGGCGGCATCCGGCTGCACGTTGCGCTGAAACCGAAGGATTACGTAATCCCTGCCGGGTCGGAGGCACGGGAAGGCCAGTCCCTCATGACTCCCGGCCTTGTGCTCGGGGCTCTGGAGCTCACCGTCCTCGCCGACCTCGGTTACCGTGAGGTACGGGTCCGTCGTCGGCCCCGGGTGGCGGTCCTGACAACGGGCGATGAGCTTGCGGCGGCGAGGGACCAAGGAAGTCCCGACACTGTTTTCCCGAGCAACCTCCAGCTTCTTCTCCACCTCGTCCGCGCTGCGGGCGGCGAGGCTCTATCTCTGGAAGCGGTGAAGGACCGGCGCGACCTTCTCAGTGCGGCGCTCCGCCGAGGTCTCGGGGGGGAGATTGTGATTACCACGGGCGGCACCGGCAGGGGTGACCGGGATCTGGTCGCGGCGGCTGTCACCGAATTGGGTGGGGAGCTGTTATTCCGGGGGGTGGCCATGAGACCGGGAAAGCAGGCTCTTTCCGCCAGGGTGGGAGATACTCTCCTCTTCGGTCTCCCCGGAAGGCCGTCCGCAGCCCACATCGCCTTTCTCCAGCTCGTAAGGCCGGCACTCCTTGCGATGCTCGGCCTTTCCCGCGTCTTCTTACCGGAGGTCACGGCACGACTGGATCGCCCACTTCGGGTCCAGGCCGATCTCACCTCGTTCATCCATTGCCGGCTGTTTCTGGTTGGCGACGGTCCCGAGGTCTCTCCCGCGGACGCCGAGTCGGGTGGCCTCATGGCCCAGATGCTCGCCGCCAACAGCCTGGTGGTCATCCCACCGGGGAGGGAGCAGTTGGAGGCTGGGGAACGGGTCCGGGTTCAACCCCTGAATCTTGGGCTCGAGGCTCTCCGCTATTTTCGCGCTCCGGGGCACCCAGGGTAGCCTTCTTGGCGCCATACCTCGTTGCCCAGAGGCGGCCTTTGGAGAAATTACTCCGAGCGTTCCCACCCAAAGGCAAGATCTAGCCGGCATTATGCACGAACCACCTGCTGCGACCGCGGATATGGCCGTCCTTCCGGGCGTCCTCGGGTGTTCCTTCGACAGGCTCAGGACAAGCTCACCTTGCGACGTACCGACAAGTACGCCTCAGGTCCGAGCGTGCATAATGCGGGCTAATCCGAATTGACTGTGATTGAGGCACGCCCTTCGAGGAGTAAACAACTTGCCCTGCTCGCCTGCGATCCCTTTTTGGCCCCAGAGGTTTTCCAGTTTCGCTCTCCGTATTCTGTTCAGGCGCCTAATGGCTGGTTCCTGAGTGTCACCGTCGAAACCGCAGGATCTGCTCCACCGCCTTGATGAGAGCCTCGATTTCATCGTCTGTCGTATAGGGCCCGACGCTGACGCGCACCGTCCCCTCAGGAAAGCTCCCGATGGTCTGGTGGGCTGCCGGGGCGCAGTGCAATCCCGGGCGGACCGCAATCCCGTATGCGGTGTCGAGAATGTGAGCCACCTCGTTGCTCGTGACGCCCGTGACGTTGAAGGAGAGGGTGCCGACGCAGTCATGTCGACGGGCGGGGCCGTAGACAATGACCCCGGGCAGAGGGTGGAACTCCTGATAAAGTCTCTCCATAAGCCTGGTCTTGTGGGCGGCGATGGCGTCTAGTCCGCGCTCCTGAACCTCGGCGATTCCCTCGGCCAGGCCGGCGAGCCCGGGTGCGTTCAGGGTGCCGCTCTCGAAGCGGTCCGGCCAGCTCTCCGGCTGCGTCGTTGACTCCGAGCGGCTGCCGGTGCCGCCCTCCCAGAGGGTATCCAGGTCAAGGCCTGGCCTCACATAGAGAAACCCCGTACCCATGGGGCCGAGGAGGCCCTTGTGGCCGGGGCCCGCCAGAAGGTCTATGGAGAGCCGCTCGGGCTCGACAGGGAGAGCGCCCATGGTTTGAGCCCCATCGACGAGGAAGAGGAGCCCAAGCTCTCGGGCGAGGGCTCCGACCTCGGCAACGGGCATGAGGCCGCCGGTGACATTCGAAGCGTGGACGAGGGCGATCAGACGGGTTTCCGGGCGAAGGTGACGCCGGATGTCGGCGGGGTCGAGGAGTCCCTCCGGGCTGCAGGGAATACGGGTGTGGGTAATCCCCAGCCGTTCCAGGTGATGCAGGGGACGGAGCACGGAGTTGTGCTCCATGCTGGACGTGAGCATGTGGTCTCCGGTGTGGAGGATACCCTTCAAGGCAAGATTCAGGGCCACCGTCGTGCTCGGGGTGAAGATGATGCGGGAGGGATCGACCCCCCCGAGCAGGTGGGCAAGGAGACGCCGGGTGCGCGCCACCACAGCGCTCGCCTCCCGCGCCAGTCGGTGGGAGGCGCGACCGGGATTGGCGCCGATCTCGCGGCAGTAGCGGGAGATGGCGGCGATGACCCGTTCCGGCTTAGGAAAGGATGTGGCGGCGTTATCCAGATAGATCATGGTTCGATATGTTCACCACCGGCATACACCACCATATTGCCCCCGCGAACATAGCCGATGACGGTCATCTTGAGGTCGCGGGCGAGCTGGAGGGCCAGGCTGGTGGCGGCGGAGCGAGAGATGAGGGCGGGAATGCCCGCCTTGGCGCACTTAATGAGGATCTCCGAGGTGATTCTCCCGGTGGTGAGGAGGATCTTGTCCTGGGTGGCGAGCCCCTCGAGGAAGCACTCACCGATGATCATGTCCACGGCATTGTGACGGCCGATGTCGGCGCGAAAGAGGACGATCTCCGTGGGTAGGGCGAGGGCGCAGTTGTGCACGCCCCGGGAGCGCCGGTAGAGCTCGGAACGGTGGTTGAGCTCCCCCATGAGGTGGCGAACCTGGTCAACTCGGAGGGCAACGTGGTGCTCTACGGGCCGGCTTTGGAGGGAGTCGAGAACATGGTAGAAGATGGTTCCTTTGCCGCAGCCGGAGGTGATGATCCGTCTCCCCAGGAGCCGCTCGGCAACCCAGGCATCCTCCGAAGATGAGACGCGAACGATATGACGACTCTGATCAACCTCCACGCCTCGAAGACTGCTCCGGTCCTGGAGGAGCCCCTCCGAGTTGAGGAAACCCACAGCCAGGCTTTCCACATGGGCTCCCGTACAGAGGAGGGTAACGATCTCCTGGTCGTTCAGGAATATGGTGAGAGGAATCTCCCGCACCACGGCAACCGGCGAGCGCTTCCTCCCGCTCTTGGTGATGTGCGACACTTCCACGACCTCGCAAAGGTCGTCTATTTCGGAAGGAGCTGTCGGGATCACGGTTGCGTCATGGCGAGACATGATCGACTCGGCATCCTAGCCCGCATTATCCACGAGACGCCGTAGCGAGATCGTGGAGATGGTCGTGCCACCGGGCAACCACAGGGGCTCGCACCTGAGACGTACTTGTTCAGTACGTCGCAAGGTTTGAGACCCGAGGACGCCCGGAAGGACGGCCAGATCCCCGGTCGCAGCAGGTGGCTCGTGCATAATGCGGGCTACCTGAGCCGCAAGGCGCGAAGCACCCTGTCGGACAGCCTCCGTCGGCCCCTTTCGGGTCTTCGGACAAAACGAGCATAACGAATGCCGCTCCCGTTGTCAAAAGAATCCACTCGACAATTTCCACGATTTTGTTAGTATGAAGGCAACATACGAGCACATGATGTGCCTTGAGGGATCTCTACCCCTCTCAGAGCCTAGCCTTCCCACACGGCGATCCCGGATTCAAGTTCCGCGAGGAGATACACCGCGGTCGCTGCCGTATGCATCCGAATGTGAGCGTCCTCTGGCTCGGGACGGCGTGGCTCCGACCGTTGGCAACTCCGTAAAGAGAACGCGGACGGGGGACATGCGGGAAGGGGCTGATGGGGGGAGAGAGATTCCCGCCCCATTGCCGAGGAACGTGGCAGGAGTGTGGTGACGACATGTTGAAGGGTGGCGCGCTCGAGACAACATACTATCGCTTCTTGGGTAGGTTCGTGGTCCCCTGTTGCGTGTTCCTCCATTTGAAGCCCAACCATGTGAGCATCCTTGCCATGTTCTTCGGCCTTGCGGCTGGGGCCTGCTTCGTGTTCAGCCCGTTCTGGGGCGGCGCCCTGACTCTCCTGAGCGGTCTCCTGGACACCCTGGACGGAGCGCTGGCCCGGGAGATGCAGCAGGCGAGGAAGCGAGGTGCCTTCCTGGACTCCATTTTGGATCGCTACGCCGAGCTTTGCATCTACGTGGGAATCTGGGCCTACTTCGACAGGCAAGGGAGTGCCACCCTTCTCATTACGCTTACTATGTTCTTTGTCCTCTTCGGTTCACTCATGGTGAGTTACACCCGGGCTCGCGCAGAGGGTCTCAACGTCTCGTGCATGGTGGGGCTGCTGCAACGGGGAGAGCGGATCATCTCCATCGGGGTGGCAGGCATGGTGAACTCTCTCGTCAATCTCACCGCTCGCGCCAGCGAGGCCCCGCTTCTCGGGAAGGACGCAGTGCTGACCCTCGTGCTCATCCTCCTTGCCGTGGGAACCAATCTCACCGCACTCTGGCGCCTCTTCCACGTCCTCAATCGGTTGCGACCCTAACCGAGTTGCTGAGAGACCCCACGAGCTCTCTTTTGTTCGACCTACCTTGAGCGATTTTATCGTACGGGGTAGGGGGAGCGCCTGTTCTTTCGCGGGCGTGTGTTAATCCGCCTGTGGCGGATAAACCCCGCCCCTACCGCTCGGGATGGCCAGCCTCTCGTAGGGGCGGGCTTCACGCCCGCCCGCATCGGTCGTCGGGAACTCCACATCGCTCCCATTAGGTTCGAGTAGGTGCTGAGGGGTGCTTACTTGGGCAGGGTGCTCTGGTCGGCGAAGCCACGCCGTGGCGTGGTCGCGGGGTTGGGAGCGTAGCGAGAGGCCCGACCTTCGTGCGGAGCGGTGATCGGGTCATCCCTTACATGCTATGAGGGGGAAGGGGCCGAAGGAAGGATGGTGCGGGCCACCTCGCGCACCCGAGGGTCGCGATCCTCGTGGTAGCGAGCGAGGATCTCGGCGACGTGGGGATGAGCGATCTGCGCCAAGGCCAAGGCAGCGCTGGCGCGCACGTCCGGGCTATGCCTCTTCCGCCAGAACAGGAACCCCGTTGAGACCAACAGGTTGGCCAAGGGTTCGATGCCTGCGGGATTAGCTATTTCTCCGAGGATCTGGCAGCAGGCGACGAGACGTTGCGAATCTTTCCTGGAGTTCAGGGTGGCGATGATCCGCTGCAGAGCCGCTTGCGGTTTGAGCTTCCCGAGGCTCCTGAGTGCCCCGATCGCCACCTCTACCCTGGCGCTCTCAGCCTGCTCCAGGAGGACCCGCTCCACCTGATCGCCGGCCAAGCGCTCCGCGAGGTGCAGGGCGGCCTGGCGCACTTCCGGCTCCTCGTCAGCCAGGGCGAACGCGAGCTCTGTTGCCACCTCACGAGTCACGTTGTCGATAACCTCGAGGATGCGGAGACGTTCCTGGGGGGCGGCCGGGAGGAGGAGCTCTTTCTTGAGGAGCCTCGCCGCCTCCTCGCCGTGCTCCGCCAGGAGGCTGGCGGCTATCTGTCTCGCCCTGAGATCCTGCTCCTGTTTGATGATGTCGATGAGGAGC
>Ga0335070_10003655_pt1 | contig 17981 bp, 17 predicted proteins | sample Lox_Sample_13_FD_206722 | JGI IMG/M metagenome (GOLD analysis project Ga0335070, IMG submission 206722) | Soil microbial communities from Loxahatchee National Wildlife Refuge, Florida, United States - Lox_Sample_1.3 | ecosystem: Environmental > Terrestrial > Soil > Wetlands | place: USA...
TGCTGCCGAAGCACCAGCGCGTCGGATACCTGGTCAACTGGCCGCACGTGCGTCCCGGCCACTATGCGCAGCCGCAACCGACGCTGCGCGCCATTCCCGATGCGGCGCGCGTCGCGCGGCTCCTCGGAGACGCGTTGCTCGCGTACGCGCGCAACGCGAACGCGGCGGCGGCCCCGCTGCCCGGGACCGGCGTGCCGGCCATCGTGCGCGTGGCGGCGCCCGCGCGCGCCACGCACGGCCCCGCGGCGTCCGCCGCCGCCTGAATGAGCAGCATCCGCCCATGAACAGCGCCGCGGCATCGCACTCGCACTCGCACTCCCAGCCACTCCCTGCGGGCGTGCTGATCGGGGCGGGGGCGCTGGTGCTGTTCTCGCTCGCGACCGTGACGGCCGCCAGGCTCCTGCACCTGCGCCGCACGGCGGCGCCGGCCGCGGCGGCCGTGACCGAACTGCACCTGACCTTCACCGACCGCAGCGCCGACCATGCGGTCGAAGTGCGCGACGTCGACCACGGCAACCGCCTGATACACGTCGTCGCCCCGGAATCGAACGGCTTCATGCGCGGGGTACTGCGCGGCATGGCGCGCACGCGCCGCAACGAGCACATCGACGCCGCCCCGGCCTTCACGCTGACACGCTGGGCGGACGGGCGCATGTCGCTCGCCGACCCGCAGACCGGACGGGAAGTGCCGCTCGAGGTCTTCGGTCCGAGCAATTCACGGCCTTTCATGCAACTGTTCGATGATGCCGCGGCGCCAGCGCCGGCGGCGGAGGTACACGCCCGATGAGCGCCACGCAGACCCTCGACACGCCACTCGACACGACCGCCCGCGCCGCGGAGACCGCGCTGTTCGCGCCGCGCTTCTACCGCACCGACTACGCGGCCATCGACCGGCTGGACATCACGCCGATGCAGCGCGAGTGGGACGAACTGCTGCAGGAGTTCCGCTCCGACGGCAACCGCAACCACTTCGAACGCGACGCGGCGTTCGAAGCCGAGCGCCAGGCGCTGCCGCCGGCGCTGCAGCAGGAGTTCCTCGATTTCCTGGTCAGCTCGGTGACCGCGGAATTCTCGGGCTGCGTGCTCTACAGCGAGATCAAGAAGCACGTGAGCAACCGGCCGGTGCGCGAGCTGATGAGCTTCATGGCGCGCGACGAGAGCCGCCACGCGGGCTTCATCAACAAGTCACTGAAGGACTACGGCCTCGGCGTCGACCTGGCGCTGCTGACGCGCAAGAAGAAATACACCTACTTCAGCCCGAAGGCGATCTACTACGCGACCTACCTGTCGGAGAAGATCGGCTACGCGCGCTACATATCGATCTACCGGCAGCTCGAGAAGCACCCGGAGAAGCGCTTCCATCCGATCTTCCGCTGGTTCGAACGCTGGTGCAACGACGAGTTCCGGCACGGCGAGGCCTTCGCGCTGATGATGCGGCTCAATCCGCACCTGCTGCGCGGCGGCAACCGGCTGTGGATCCGCTTCTTCCTGCTGGCGGTGTTCGCCACGATGTACGTGCGCGACCACATGCGGCCGGAACTCCACAAGGCCTTCGGCTTCGATCCCACCGACTACGACATGCAGGTGCTGCGCATCACCTCCGAGATCACCAAGCAGGTGTTCCCGTTCACGCTCGACCTCGACCATCCGAAGTTCCGCGCCGGGCTCGATACGCTGAGCCGCCTGGCGCAGGGCGCCGAGAACGGCAAGCGGGCCGGTGGCGTGCTCGGGTTCGCGCGCCGCTGCGCCTGCACCGTCGCGATGGGCGCCGTGTTCATCCGCCTGTACGTGATGCCCACGCGGCCGAACACGCCGCCGGCGAACGTGCGGATGGCGCCGGCCTGGTAGCCGCGGAGGCTGCAGCCGTGTTCACCGCCTTGTCGCTCGTGCTCTGCGTCACCGCCGTCTGGTGGTGCTCGACCGGCGCGATCCTGCTGCTGGTGCGACGGCCGCGGCACGGCCGCGCCGCCGTGCTGGCCGTGGCCACCGTGGTGTTGTGCGCGGCCGCGCTGGCGCTGCACTGGAGCAGCCGCCTCACGACGATCGGCGGCAGCTGCCTGGCCTTCGCCGCCGCGGTGCTGGTCTGGGGATGGATCGAACTGAGCTTCCTGCTGGGCGCGATCACCGGACCGCGCGTCGCGGGTTGCGAACCCGCGTGCAGCGGCTGGCGGCACCTGCGGCATGCGATCGAGGCGATCCTCTACCATGAACTGGTGACCATCGCGGCCGCGCTGCTGGTCACGGCGCTGACCTGGCGCGCGCCCAACGCGACCGGCCTGTGGACCTTCATGATCCTCTGGGGCATGCGCATCAGCGCGAAGCTGAACCTGTTCCTGGGCGTCCCCAACACCGGCGAAGCGATGCTGCCGCCGCACCTGCGCTACCTCGGTGGCTACTTCCGCCGGCGTGCGCTCAATGCGCTGCTGCCCGTCTCGCTCGGCGGCGCGGCGCTGCTGTGCGCGCTGCTCGGCAATGCGGCATGGGAAGCGCCCGCCTGGGACTATCGCGCCGCCGGACTGACGCTGCTCGCGACCTTGTCGGGCCTCGGGTTGATCGAGCACCTGATGCTGCTGCTGCCGATGCCGGCTGACGCGCCGTGGAAGGCGCTGCGCACGGCGCCCGTCCTGCACACCAAGCCGGGGCCCGCCACTTGAGCGACCTGCCAGAGAACGACATGCGCGAGCCGCCACGTCGGTCCGCCACGCTGGCGGATTTGCAAGGGCCCGAAGACCTGCGCCGCCTGCCGCGCGGGGACTTGCCGGCGATCGCCGCCGAGCTGCGCGAGTTCATACTGGAGAGCGTCGCCGGCTCCGGCGGCCACCTGGCCGCGGGGCTCGGCGTCATCGAGCTCACGGTGGCGCTGCATTACGTGTTCGACACGCCGCGCGATGCGCTGGTCTGGGACATCGGCCACCAGTGCTACCCGCACAAGGTGCTGACCGGGCGGCGCGACCGGCTGCACAGCATTCGCCAGCGCCACGGCCTGTCCGGATTCCTGCATCGCGAAGAGAGCCCGTACGACTGCTTCGGCGCGGGCCACTCGAGCACCTCGATCAGTGCCGCGCTCGGCATGGCGCTGGCGAACGCCCGCCAGGGCTCGCCCGACCACGCCGTGGCGATCATCGGCGACGGCGCGATGAGCGCCGGGATGGCCTACGAGGCGCTCAACCACGCCGGCGCGCTGGACGCCAACCTGCTGGTCGTGCTCAACGACAACGACATGTCGATATCGGAGAGCGTCGGCGCGATGACCACGGCGCTGCAGCAGCTGCGCGCGCGATCCGCCGCCGGCGACGCCGCCGGTGGCAACTGGTTCGAGGACCTCGGCTTCGACTACGCCGGGCCGGTCGACGGCCACGACCTGCCCTCGCTCCTCGATGCACTGGAAGCGGCGCGGCGCAAGCCCGGGCCGCGGCTGCTGCATGTCGTGACCCGCAAGGGCCAGGGCTATGCCCCGGCCGAGGCCGATCCGATCGCCTACCACGGCGTCACCGCCTTCGACCCCGCGCGCGGGCTGCAACCGGGCGCGGCACCGGCCGCGAAGCCGAGCTATTCACAGGTGTTCGGCGACTGGCTGTGCCGCGAGGCGGCCGCGGATCCGCGCATCGTCGCGATCACGCCGGCGATGCGCGAAGGCTCGTCGCTGGTGCGCTATGCGCGTGAATTCCCCGACCGGTATTTCGATGCCGGCATCGCCGAGCAGCACAGCGTGACGCTGGCCGCCGGCCTCGCCTGCCGCGGCATGAAGCCCGTGGTCGCGATCTACTCCTCGTTCCTGCAACGCGCCTACGACCAGCTGATCCACGACGTGTGCATCCAGAAGCTGTCGGTGGTGTTCGCGCTCGATCGTTCCGGCGTCGTCGGACCCGACGGCGCCACCCACAACGGCAGCTTCGATCTCTCGTTCCTGCGCTGCCTGCCCGGCATGGTGGTCATGGCCCCGAGCGACGGCGCGGAACTGCGCGACATGCTGCACTCCGCCGTGCGGCTGGGCGGACCGGTCGCCGTGCGCTATCCGCGCACCGGCACCGAGGCGCCCGACCTGCACAGGGAGCCCACGCTGCTGCCGCACGGCACCGCCGAGCTGCGCCGCGAAGGGCGCGGCGCCGCGCTGCTGTGCTTCGGGCCGTTGCTGGCCCCGGCGCTGCGGGTGGCCGAGCGGCTCGACGCCACCGTGGTCAACATGCGCTACGTGAAGCCGCTGGACGCGCCGATGGTGCTGCGCCTGGCGCGCCGCCACCGGCTGCTCGTCACGCTCGAGGACAACGTCGTGGCCGGCGGCGCGGGCAGCGCGGTGGCCGAGTGCCTGCTCGAACACCGCGTCAACGTGCCGCTCCTGCAGCTGGGGCTGCCCGACCGGTTCATGGCGCACGGCACGCGCGAGCAGGTCCTGCACGAAGCCGGCCTCGACGCCGACAGCATCCTGGGCGCCGTGCAGTCACGGCTGGCGCTGCTCGAAGCCGCGGATTCCAAGCAGGAGCGGCGCATGCGCTCGCAGCCCCGCAAGCACGGCTACGGAACCGGCGTACCGAGCGGCGTGCGGATGCGCTGAGCGCCGGGCGTCGAGCGCTAGGCGCTGGCGCGCGCGCGGGCGAGGGACGACGCGGCCAGCGTCAGGTCGGGCAGGCGAAACACGACGTTCTCCCGCTCGCCCGCCGCCTCGCGCGGCGCGCTCGCGCCCAGGGCCCGAACCCGTTCGCACAGCTCGGTCACCAGCACCTCGGGCACCGAGGCGCCGGCGGTGATGCCGACGCGCCGCCGGCCCGCGAGCCAGCGTGGATCCAGTTGCGTGGCGTCCTCGATCAGGTAGGCCGGGCGCCCGCAGTTGCGCGCCACTTCGCGCAGCCGGTTCGAATTGGAGCTGTTGTGCGCGCCGAGCACCAGCACCACGTCCACCTGCTCGGCGAGGCTCCGCACCGCGGTCTGGCGGTTCTGCGTCGCGAAGCAGATGTCATCGAGTTCGGGGCCGCTGATGCCGGGCCAGCGCCGCTGCAGCGCCTCGATGATGGCGCGCGTGTCGTCCACGCTCAGCGTGGTCTGCGTCACGTAGGCCACGCGCGCGTCGGCGGCGATGGCCAGGTTCGCGACATCCTCCACTTTCGCCACCAGGTGCACGGGCCCGTCGACGGCGCCCATCGTGCCCTCGACTTCCTCGTGCCCGGGATGGCCGATCATGACGATCTCGTGCCCGAGCCGCGCATAGCGCTCGGCCTGCGTGTGCACCTTCGCGACCATCGGGCAGGTTGCATCGATGACGCGCAGGCCGCGGCGCGCGGCATCGGCGCGCACCTGGCGCGATACGCCGTGCGCGCTGAACACCGTCACGGCCGCGCGTGGAATCTCCTCGATCGACTCGACGAAGACCGCGCCGCGCCGCGCCAGTTCGCCGACCACCCGGCCGTTGTGCACGATCTCGTGGAAGACGTAGACCGGTGCGCCGTGCAGTTCGAGCGCCCGCTCGACGATCTCCACGGCGCGCGCCACGCCGGCGCAGAATCCTCGGGGTTGGGCCAGCAGCAACTCCAAGGCGCGGCTCCCCTATTTGGCGGCAGGCGCCGCTGCGGCCGGTGTCGCGGCCGGCGCGGCCGCGGCCGGCAGCGCATGGGCGAGCTCGGGGTAGTCCTTGAGCATGCTGGTTCCGTACAGCGGCTTGTAGGCGCCCTGGTGGCAGGTGGCGCAATCCACCTTGGCCACGTCGCCGCGCGGTCCCTTGCGGTTCGCGGGGAACACGCTGCCGAGCGATTCGAGGTACTGGTCATTGATGTCGCGCACCATGCGGATGCCGTACCAGGCGGTCGCGCGCTGTGGCGTGCTCGAATCCCACGAGGTGAAGGAGCGGCTGTTGTGGCAATAGGTGCAGTTCACGCCGAGCGCGGTCGACATGTGCATCATCAGGCCGTAGGTGTTCTCGGTCTGCTTGATGGTGCTGCCGGTGCCGCTGCCGGGCAGCGCCTGCGTCGCGACGACGCGGATGTTGGTGGCGTTGCCGTCGAAATAGGTGCCGAACGGATCGTTCGGGAGCGAGGCGAGCCCGACCACGGCGGCGGGCGCATTCTGGCCGGCCCGGTTGCCGGCAAAATCAGCACCGGCGTCGGTCGCGGGCTGCTGCGTCCACACGTACTGCGGCACGCCCTTGCCGCGGTGGCAGGTGTAGCAGGTGACGCCGGTCGCCGCGACGTGGTGCTGCCAGTCGCTGTTGATGTGCCGGACCATGCGCAGCATCGTGCGCGCGACCACCTTGCGGTAGTTCGCGTCGCTCGCCATGTCGGTGGCGGCGTGGCAGTAACTGCAGCTCTCGCCCGGCGGCGCGACCCAGGCCGTCATCGCCACCATCAGCCGCGCCAGCTGCGCGGCGTTCAGGTCGGTGAGCACCTGGATGTTCTGGTAGACGCTCGCGGCCGGCGGGCCTTCGGCGTCGGCCGGCGGCTGCGCGGCAGGCACCGCATTCGCATCGGCCTGCGCGGCGAGCGTGCGCGGGTTGTAGACCAGGCCCATCGCCAGGCCACGATATCCATGTTGCACGGTGGTCGCAGGCGGGCGTTCGCAGGCCGTGACCAGCAGCGTGGCGAACCCGGCGAATGCGGCAGCGCGCAGTATCGGGAAGTTCATGGTGCAGCTCCGGGCAGCGTGGCGGGATCGGTGACCGCGGGGAACACATTGGGGTAGGACGGCGCGACGCCATGCTTGACCGCCCACAGGTACCAGTTGTCGACGACCGTGCCGGTCAGCAGGATGCCGATGCCGCCGACCAGCGGACACAGCACCGCGAACCACCAGGCCCAGCGATGGATCGATTCGACCGTGGCGTTGAAGCCCATCGTCCAGCGCCAGAACAGCGCGGCGCGCTCGCCGCCCGTGCCGCGATCGACGATCTGCTCGAGCTCGCGATCACCGCCGAAGCGGCTGACCGCGAGGATCGTCGCCGCGTGCATCGCGAACAGCAGCACCGAGCCGTACAGGAAGGCGATCGAGAGCATGTGGAACGGGTTGTAGAACAGGTTGCCGTAGCGGATCGAGAACGCGGCCGTCCAGTCGAGGTGCGGGAAGATGCCGAACGGAACCGCTTCGCCCCAGCTGCCCATCAGCAGCGGCCGGATGAAGCCCAGCACCAGGAACAGCCAGATCGCCGAGGCGAACGCCCATGCGACGTGCGTGCCCATGCCGAGGGCACGGGCGCGGCGGTACATGCGCGCCCACCACAGCAGCACGGATGAGGTGAGGAAGAATCCCGCCATCAGCCACCAGCCTCCCTGGTTGAGCGGCGGAATGTGCAGTCCGTTGCTCGGCGCCGGCGGCTCGAGCGCCAGCCACGGCAGCTGGCGCAGGAATTCGGTCGGGCTCCAGTTCACCGAGGCCAGCATGTTCAGCCCGATGATCTCGAAGGCGATGAAGCCGCACAGCAGCGAGAGGATCCCGAGCGTGCCGAGGTACACCGGCCCGATCTGCGCATCACCCATCCAGCCGAGCCAGTAGCTGAACGAGCCCTTGCCCTGCCGCTTCCAGACGCCGGCCGGGATCGGCGCGCCGCCATAGACTGGCGAGCGGACCTGCACGCTGGAGAAGATGTTCATGTATTCGGCCATATGCGATGCCCCACCTGGCTAGTAATTGTTTCGCACGCTCATCAAGCTGGCTGCCGGTCCCGCGATCAGTGCGACCAGATCGGCAGGCTCAGCCACCAGTTCCACCACTCGGGCCAGCCGCGCGTCCAGAACGGCCCGCTGATCACGATGCACACGGCACTCCAGAACACCGCGTTGAGTGCCAGGAACAGGCCGAGGCGATGGATGCCCAGCGAACCGATCGAGTAGCCGATCGTGTCGCGGAAGAAAGTGTTCTCGTGCTCGGCGGTCTTGATCGGCTCGCCCGGCTTCGGGTTCGTGGCCGAGAGGATCGCCGATCCGTGCAGCGCCAGCGCCAGCGTGGTCGTGAAGAAGAAACTCACGGCCAGCATGTGCGCCGGGTTGTAATGGAAGTGCAGGTACTGGTAGCCGGTGTTCGACACCCAGTCGAGGTGGCTGAGGATGCCGTACGGGAACCCGTGCCCCCATGCCCCGAGCAGCACGGGCCGGATCACCACCAGCGTGAAGTACGCGAAGATCGCGAAGCTGAAGGCGATCGGCACGTGGTAGCCGATGCCGAGCTTGCGGCAGATCTCGACCTCGCGCAGCGCCCACGATATGAACGAGCCGAGCGCGCAGACGGTCACCCACTGCCACAACCCGCCCTTGGCGAGCGGCGCCAACCCCAGGCCATAGCTGAGATCGGGCGGCGCGATACTGATCTGCCACAGGTTCCAGGTGTGCCCGAGCACGGCACCCCACACCAGCAGCAGCGTTCCCAGCGTCGCGAAGAAGATCGTCGTGACACCGAAGAATCCCACGTAGAACGGCCCGACCCAGAAATCGAACAGGTCACCGCCGATCAGCGTGCCGCCGCGCACACGGTATTTTCTCTCAAAGCTCAGCATCGCCATGACTGCGTCACCTCTGCATCCGAAGCCCATGTGCTGCTGCTTCCGGCAGCGGACGGGCGGGCCCTGTCAGTCCCGCACGGGCGCCCGCTGCCATCAGCAGCACTTCGTGCCTTGCCCGCTTCTAGTTCGAAGCCACGGGAGCCGGCGTGCTGGCCGCCGGTACCGCGGCGGTTGCCGCAGCATGGGGACCACTCAGCCAGTTGAACCGCGGAGTGCTCAGCAGGATGAAATGAATCACCAATGCCAGCACGAACAGGAAGACGAACAGAGCCACCAGCGCTCTTCGTGGATCGAATAACGTCCAAATCCGCCACATTTCGCTAACTCCTTATTAAGTACGAACAGCAGTTTCCGGGACCGCTTACAGCCACGGACGCCACTGCCAAACGAGGATATGCGCGACCACCGCGATCGCCGTGAACACCAGGAAGCTGGTCACGAAGATCGAGTGGAACTCCTTCGCCTCGTTTTCCGTCAGCCCCGAAAGCGAGCGTCTATCATCAGCCATATAACCTCCGTCAAGTTGGCCCCGAGGGCCGTTGCCGCGCTACCCCACGCGGCCGGGTTGCCCGCGACCGCGAGGTCGTGGGCGCGAAGCCAGCCGGGAATCCGGCTGGCATCCGGCAACCCGCGGCAGCGCCCGCCGGCGTGAACCGCCGGGCGTCGACGCGGGTTGTACGAATCGGGTTCATGCGGGCTGCAACTCCCGCGCTCGGTCGCTGCAGCTGCGCAGCCGCGCGACGCCGACCTGCTCCTCGCCGGCCTCGCGCGCGGCGCGCTCGACGCCATCGCGCAGCCGCTTGGCCGCGGAGATGCGCACCAGCACCGGCTCGGCCTCGATGATGCGGGCCAGCAGCGCCTGCGCCTCGTCGCTCCACGGCAGCTCGCGATGCAGCCGCGCCGGCGTCGAATCGATGCGATCGAGATCCGTGCCGAGCGGCAGGATGTTGAACAGCGCGTCGAACAGGCCGTTGCATACTTCCTGCACGAGGTAGGTCGCGCCGCCGTAGCCCATGAACGGCGTGCCGGTGTGGCGGCGGATCGCCGCGCCGGGGAACGAAGCCGGGATGTACACGCCGCGCGCGCCGCACTCGGCCATGTACATGCGTTCGTTGTAGCTGCCGAACACCAGCAGCGGCCGCTTCGCGGCGATGAGCTCGCGCACGCTGGCGTTGTCGGTCTTGGCGCCGGCGCTGCGCGAGCGGCTGAACGCACAGGGCATGCCCAGCTCGGTCTCGAGGAAGTTGCGCACGCCGCGCGCATAGGTCTCGGTGGCGACGATCGCGAAGCCCGCGGTGCTGAAGAAATCCTGCGTCACCGAGCGCCACAGGTCCCACAGCGGCTTGATCGTGGTGTGCTTCTCTTTCTCGATGAACGGCTCCGGGTCGAGCCCGAGCAGCTCGCCGAGCTTGCGCAGGAACTTGGTCGTGCTATGAAGGCCGATCGGCGCCTGCAGGTACGGCCGCTCGAGCGTCTCGCACAGCAGCCGCCCGAATTCACGGTACAGGCACACGTTGACGTCGGCGTCGACGAGCTTCGGGATGTCGGCGAGGTGGCTGCCGAGCGGGAACACCATGTTGACTTCGGCGCCGATGCCCTCGACCAGCCGGCGGATTTCCGCCAGGTCGGAGGGCATGTTGAAGCAGCCGTACATCGGGCCGATGATGTTGACGCGCGGCTTCTCGCCCGGCGCGCGCGGCTTGCGCGCGCTGATGCGCTTCTTGCCGTACTGCGTCCACAGCCAGGACAACGCGCGGTTCGCGCATTGCCACTGGTCCTCGTCGATCGTGCGCGGCAGGAAACGCTGGATGTTGGTGCCTTCCGGCGTGACGCCGCCGCCGATCATCTCGGCGATCGAACCGGTGACCACGACGCTGGGCAGCTCCGGATCGAGCGTGCGATGCGCCCGCTTCATGGCGCCCTCGGTGCCGTGCTGGCCGAGTTCCTCCTCGGAGATGCCCGTGACGACGATCGGCAGCTCGTGCGGTGGCAGCGCGTCGGTGTAGTGCAGCACCGAGGTGACCGGCAGGTTCTCGCAGCCGACCGGCCCGTCAATGATCACCTGCAGTCCCTTGACCGCGGTGAAGGCGTAGACCGCCCCCCAGTAGCCGCCGGCGCGATCGTGGTCGAGCACCAGCATCAGATGCCATCCTCCGCGGTCGAACGCACGCCGCGCTGCGCGGCCTGCTGGCGCTTGAACTGCGCGCGGAATTCCGGCCGCTCGCGCGGCACGTCTTCCCAGATGCCGGCCGCCGCGCCGCTCCCCACGTCCCCGAAGAAGGCGCGGAATTCGTCGAAGCGCGACTTGTTGCCGAGCGCGGCATTGACCACCTGCGCGAGCGAGCCCGCGCCCGCGATGCCCATCAGCGGCCGCGCGGAAATGAGGTTCGTGAAATAGAGCGCCGGGATCGCCAGCTCCTTGGCCGCCTGCACCACCGGCGTCGTACCGACGGCGAGATCGGGCCGGAACTCCCGCATCGCGGCGAGATCCTGTTCGAGCGAGGCGCGGTACTGGACGCGCGTGCCGCGGGACTCGAGCCAGGCGCAGTCGGCTTCCGACCATGGCGTGCGCGGACAGGCCGTGCCGACGTACGGCACCTGCGCGCCCGATTCGACCAGCAGCCGCGCCACCAGCAGTTCGGAACCTTCGTAGCCCGACAGCGTGATGCGCGCGTCGATGCGCGCCGCCTGCAAGGCGCCGCGGATCGCGGGCAGGAACTTGTCCTTCGCGGCGCCGATCGCGGCAGCGCCGCAGTTCGCGGCGTCGCCGATCGCCTCGAGCCAGGCCGCCGTACCCTCGTAGCCGACCGGTGCCGAGCCGACGATCCTGCGCCCCGCTGCCGTGAATTCCCGGCATGAGGCGGTGTAGAAAGGATGGATCGCCGCGACCACGGGCCCGTCGAGCGCGGCATACAGTTCGCGCCATTCGCGCGTCGGCACGCAGGGCCCGGCGGCGAGGCCGAGCGGTTCGAGCAGCATGCCGATGCCGACCGGATCGGCGGGGAACATCTCGCCGAGCAGCGCGACCGTCGGCCGCCCGGCGCGCCCGCCGCGCGGCGCCTGCACCGGACCGGCCTCGGCCTCGGTGCGCGCGTAGCGCAGCATCGCGCCGGCGAGCACGTCCTTCGCTTCCGCGTGCGTGGGCACGCCGAAGCCCGGCACGTCGATGCCGATGATGCGCACGCCCTCGATCTGCTTCGGCAGGAGCTTCAGCGGCACGCCCGAGGCGGTCGGCACGCACAGGTTGATGATCACCACGGCGTCGTACAGCGCGGGGTCGGCCAGCTTGAACACCGCTTCGCGGATGTCCTCGAACAGCTTGCCGGTGACCAGCGTCTCCGAATTGAACGGCACGTAGCCGACCGTGCGGCGCGCGCCGTAGAAATGCGAGGTGAAGGTCAGGCCATACACGCAGCAGGCCGAACCGCTCAGCACCGTCGCGGTGCGGCGCATGCGCAGGCCGACGCGGAGCGATCCGAACGCGGGGCACATGCTCTGCGGCTGGTCGTGCGGACCGACCGGGTAGTCGGCGGCATACTGGCCGAGGATCTCGCCCTTGCCGGCCGCTTCGGCCGCGCGGCGCAGCTCCTGCTTGCCACTGTGGCAGCCCAGGCCATCGGCCTGGCGCGTCGGCTTGATCTCGACCGCGGGCGGCGCCACCAGCGCCGGCGCCGGCGCCGCTGCACCGTCGGCACCGCTCGGCGCGTAGCGCGGATTGCTGTCGTCGAGGCTCATCGGCGGCGAGTTCCTAGACCGCCTCGTAGATGACTTCGAGCGATGGCTTGCTGAGGATCGCGCCGCCGCACATGTCCTCGGCCGTGGCCGGCTCGAGCACGATGTTGCGGCCGACGGCATCGCCCTTGAACAGGCCGAGCAGCGCGTCCTGCACCAGCGGCTTCGGGCGCACCGGCGGCGCGTCGGCGACGGCGCTGGCCAGCTGCTCGAACAGCGGCGCCCAGGTCTCGCCAGGCCGGCCGATGATCTGGTAGTTCGCGCTCTTGCGGCGGATCTCCTCGTGCGCCGGGATGGCCGCCAGCACCGGGATGCCGGCCGCGGCGGCGAAGGCCTGCGCCTCGCCGGTGCCGTCGTCCTTGTTGATGACCATGCCGGCGACGCCGACGTTGCCGCCGAGGTTGCGGAAGTAATCGACCGCCGAGCACACGTTGTTCGCGACGTACAGCGACTGCAGGTCGTTCGAACCGACCACAATGACCTTCTGGCACATGTCGCGCGCGATCGGCAGGCCGAACCCGCCGCAGACCACGTCACCGAGGAAATCGAGCAGCACGTAGTCGAAGCCCCACTCGTGGAAGCCGAGCTTCTCGAGCAGCTCGAAGCCGTGGATGATGCCGCGCCCGCCGCAGCCGCGGCCGACCTCGGGCCCGCCCAGCTCCATCGCGAACACGCCGTCACGCTTGAAGCACACGTCGCCGATCGCGACCTGCTCGCCAGCCTGCTTCTTGCGCGCCGAGGTCTCGATGATCGTCGGGCAGGCGCGCCCGCCGAACAGGAGCGAGGTCGTGTCGCTCTTCGGGTCGCACCCGATCAGCAGCACGCGCTTGCCCTGCTGCGCCATCATGTAGCTCAGGTTGGCGAGCGTGAAGCTCTTGCCGATGCCGCCCTTGCCGTAGATCGCGATCACCTGCGTCTTGCTGGTGGGCGCCGCGGCGGCGACCGGCTCGGGTTCGATGGACGCTTCGGCACGCAAGCGCCGGGTGCGCGCGTCCTGCAGCACGATCGGAGCCGGCAACGCGGTGGTCGTGGTCATGCGCGAGTTCCCCAGTCCAGGTACATCTTCAGGCAATCGGGATCGGTGAAGGCGGTGCGATAGGCGGACTCGGCGTCCGCGGCAACCGCGCTGTGCGTGATCAATCCGTCGAGCGACAGCGCGCCGGAGACGCACAGCTCGTGCACGCGCTGCAGGTCGCGCGGCTGCCATTGGGCCGCGATGCTCAGGCGCGCCTCGCGCATGAACGCGGGTGGAAAGGCGAAGCTCAGCGGCGCGGCGTAGAAGCCGGCCAGCACGATCTCGCCGCCCGGCGCCAGGCGCTGCACCAGCGCATCGAGGAGCGCGGCATCGCCGCTCATGTCGCAGATGCTGCGGTAGTCGCGGCGCGTGTCGGCGTCCGGATCGATGACATCGTACCCGGCGGCGCCGTGGCGCCGCGCGGGCTGCTTTTCCCAGACGACAGGCGGCGCCGCGCCGCGCGCCAGCGCCAGGCGCGCGAGCAGCCGGCCGAGCACGCCGTGGCCGATGATCAGTTGCGGCGGTTCACGTCCGACTTCCAGCGCATGCAGCGCCGTGGCCGCGAGCGCCAGCAGGATCGCCCGCTCGCCGAGCCGCTCGGCGACCGGCAGCACGCGCGCGGCCGGCAGCACGACGCGCTCCGCAGCGCTGCCGAACAAGCCGCGCACGGATCCGAAGCAACGCGCGCCGGGAACGAACACGCGCGTGCCGACCTCGATGCCGGCCGCTTCGCCCGCCGCGCTGACGCGCCCCACGCCCTCGTAGCCCGGCACGAGCGGATAGCCCATGCCCGGGAACATCGGCATCGTGCCTGACCAGAGGAGTTTTTCGGTGCCGGTGCTGATGCCGGACCATTCCATGTCGACGACCACGTCGCCGGCCGAGCAGGCATCGAGCGGCAATTGCTGCAACGCGATTTCACGTGGCTGCTGCATCACAACAGCCAGCGCGCTCAGCCCGGATTTGGCGGCATGCAGGTGCATCGGTGCCCTTGGGAGCGCTTCGAGTCCCACCCTCTCGTTATTCGCTGATGTCAGCCTACGCTTACTGTCTGTGTTGTCAAGTTCTGTTAACACCCGTCGCGGCCGCCGAGACCACGGCGCATTGCCAGGGTCGAGGCGTGTGGTGGCGGTGGCAGGCCCGGAAGCCGGCCGCGGCCAGCAGCGCGGACAGTTCCTCCACGCTGCGCACCCGTCCCTGCCGCATCGCCAGCAGGTAAAAGCCGAGATAGGCATCGGCCGCGGCGAGCGATCCGGGCACGGCGCGCATCGGTTCGGCGATCACGACCCTCCCGCCGGCCGGCAGTGCCACATGCACGGCGCGCAGCAGGCGGAGCGCGGATTCATCGTCGTGGTCGTGCACGACGCGCACCAGCGTCACCAGGTCGGCGCCGGCGGGCAGCCTGTCGGTGCGAAAATCGCCGCCGATGACCCGGCTGCGGCCGGCCAGGCCGGCCTCGGCGAGCCGCTGCCGCGCCCGCGCGGCCACCTCGGGCAGGTCGAACAGCATCAGCTGCAGTTGCGGCGCGGCGCCGGCCGCGGCGCACAGGAACGCGCCCTCGCCCCCACCCACATCGAGCAGGACGCGATGCCGCCGGAACGGATAGGCATCCAGCAGCTCGCCCGCCACCAGCGGTTGCGTGGCCGACATCAGTGCCGAGTAATCCGCGACGGCGGCGGCCGGCAGGGCCGCGGCCGCATCGTTGCGCGCGTACGCCCAGTACGCGGCCAGCCTGCCCGCGGGAGCCGTGCCCCGCAGCAGCGCCAGCGGATCGTGCAGGTCGGCGTAGAACAGCGCCTGGTGCTCGATCATCGTCAGCACGGCCGGATTCCCGGCGAGCGCCGCGCCCAGCGGACCCAGCGCGTGCACCTCGCCCCGGCGCGATTCGACCAGGCCCAGGCCGCGCGCCGCGTCGAGCCAGAGCTCGAAACCCTGGGCGCTGAAACCGGTGCGCGCGCGCAGCTGAGCGGAACGCAGCGGTCCGTCGCGCAGCGCCTCGATCGCGCCGCTGCGCACGCCGGCGTACAGCACCTGCGAATGGATGAAGCCCGCGCACAGGTCGAACAGCGCGCGGGCGCGGCGCCGCCCGACGAGGCGCAGCAGGGGCGTGCGCGCGACCCAGCGCTGGAAGCGCGCGCTCGACAGCAGGCGATTGCGCCAGGACAGCAAGCCCGCGGCGGCGCCGCGCGGCATGGCCTCAAGCGGCAGGACGTGCAAGCCGGCTGGCGAGCAGTTGTTCGGTGGCGGAGAGGAATTTCGCGCGCAGCTCGGCCTCGCCCGCGCAGGCCGGCATCGCATCGATCGCCGCGGCGACCAGCTCATGGAGCCGCCGTTGCGCCGCGCCGGCGCCGAGCTGCGCGACCGCATTGGGCCGGCCGAGGGCCGCATCGCGCCCGGTCGGCTTGCCGAGCAGCTCACTGCAGCCGGCGGCATCGCCGATGTCATCCGCCACCTGGTAGGCCTCGCCGATGAAGGCGCCCACGCGGCGCCAGGGTTCGGGGTCGGCGCCCGCGGAAATGGCGCCGGCCGCCGTCGCCGCGGCGAACAAGGCGCCCGTCTTGGCGCGCTGGTAGGTCGCCAGCACGGCCTCGCTCTCGCACTCCCAGGCCTGGCCGGCCACGATGCCGTGCGGCATGCCGGCCGCTTCCGCGAGCAGCGCCACGAGTTGCAGCCGCTGCGCCGCCTCGACGCGCTGCTCCAGGGCGACGGCCTGGTAGGCCAGCACGATCAGCGCGTCGCCTGCCAGCACCGCCAGGCGTTCGCCAAAGGCGCGATGCACGGAGGGCAGGCCGCGGCGCGTGCTGGCATCATCGAAGCAGGGCAGGTCGTCGTGGACCAGCGAGGCGCAGTGCAGCAGCTCGATCGCGCCGCCCGCGGCCAGCGCCGCGACGGCCTCCCGGGCGCCGCAAGCCCGCGCCACCGCGAGGCAGAGCCGCGGACGAAACCGCGCGCCACCGGGGAACACCGCGTGGTGCACCGCCGCCGAAAGCTTCGGCGGACCGCCGCGGCCGCCGACCGTCCGCAGGGTCTGCGCGAGGAACTGCTCGATCAGTGCGCCAGTGTTCACGCCGGGCCTCCCGCGGTAGTGTAAGTTTCACTAGTCACTTTGAAGTGTACGAAAATATAGACACGTGTTCGCCGCCAGGTCAACCATGAACTCGCAGGCCGCCTCGGCGGTGGCCGTCGTGGGCGGGGGCATCGCAGGGTTGTGCGCCGCGCTCGACCTGGCTGTCGGGGGCTGTGCGGTGACGCTGTTCGAGCGTGGACCCCGACCCGGCGGCAAGCTGCGCCAATGCGACGACGACACCGGCCGGCCGATCGACGCCGGCCCCACGGTGCTGACGCTGCGTGGCATCTTCTCCGACCTGTTCCGCGACGCCGGGAGCGACCTGGCGGAGCAGCTGGAGCTGCGCCCGCTCGAGGTGCTCGCGCGCCACGCCTGGAGCCCGGGCGAACGGCTCGACCTGCATGCGGATATCGGCGCTTCCGCAGCCGCGATCGGCGAGTTCGCCGGCCGGCGCGAGGCCGCCGGTTACCTGCGCTTCTGCGCCGACGCGCGCCGCGCCTTCGAGACGCTGGACGCGAATTTCATGCGCGCGGAGCGCCCCAGCCTCGGCTCGCTGGTGGCGCGCGCCGGCTGGGGGGGCCTGGCGGACCTGTGGCGCCTGCGCTCGTTCACGAGCCTGTGGACCGCGCTCGGCGACTACTTCCATGATCCGCGGCTGCGCCAGCTGTTTGGTCGCTACGCCACGTACTGCGGCTCCTCGCCGTTTGGCGCGCCGGCCACGCTGATGCTGGTCGCGCACGCGGAGCAGGCCGGGGTGTGGCGCATCCCCGGCGGCATGCAATCGCTCGCGGGGGCGCTGGCCACGCTGCTGCGCTCGCGCGGCGCGACAGTGCGACTCGGGACCGAGGTCGCGCAGGTGCACCTGCGCCGCGGGCGCGTGGACGCACTCGAACTCGCCGGCGGCGAACGCGTGCCGGTCGGCGCCGTGATCATGGCCTGCGACAGCGCAGCGCTTGCCGGCGGGCTGTTCGGCGCGGAGGCAGCGCGCGCCGTGCGGCCGATCGGCCTGGCCGAGCGTTCGCTCTCGGCCATGACCTGGACCGGTTCGGTGGCCAGTTCGGGCATGCCGCTCGAGCACCACAACGTGTTCTTCAGCGGCGACTACCGGGCGGAATTCCGCGCGCTGTGCGGCGCGCGCGCGCTGGCGCATGATCCGACGGTGTATGTCTGCGCGCAGGATCGCGGACCCGGTTGCGAGCCGGCCGCGGGGCGCGCGGAGCGGATCCTGTGCCTCGTCAATGCGCCGCCCGATGGCGACCGGCATGAGTACCACCCTGGGGAGATCCAGCAATGCCTGACCCGAACACTGGCGACCCTCGAGCGCTGCGGCCTGCGGCTGCACGCGCCCCAGCGGCTGCAGCCGACCACGCCGCAGGACTTCAACCGCCTGTTCCCGGGGAGCGGTGGCGCGCTCTACGGCCGCGCGACGCACGGCTGGAGGGCGGCGTTCCGGCGGCCGGGGCCGCGCACGAGCGTGGCGGGACTGTACCTGGCGGGTGGCAGCACGCATCCGGGCCCGGGCCTGCCGATGGCGGCGCTGTCGGGCCGGAACGCCGCGCGCTGCCTGCTGCAGGACCGGGATTCGATGCGCCGTTGAACCCGGGCGGCTACGCCTGGTGGTACCTCGATGCGCTGAGCGACGACGGCGCGCACGGCCTGTGCATCATCGCGTTCATCGGCAGCGTGTTCTC
>Ga0335070_10003656_pt1 | contig 17975 bp, 16 predicted proteins | sample Lox_Sample_13_FD_206722 | JGI IMG/M metagenome (GOLD analysis project Ga0335070, IMG submission 206722) | Soil microbial communities from Loxahatchee National Wildlife Refuge, Florida, United States - Lox_Sample_1.3 | ecosystem: Environmental > Terrestrial > Soil > Wetlands | place: USA...
CGTCGGCGACGCGGTTCGAGAGGTGCGGCCCTTCGGCGTCGACGTGTGCACCGGCGTGCGAACGGACGGTCGGCTCGACCGGGCCAAGCTGCGTGCGTTTGTGGCGGCGGTGCAGAGTGCGACTGGAGGGGAAGAATGAACCACGCGATGACGACCACGGCGTTCGAGCTACCAGGCCATCGGATCGCGAAGAACCTGGGTGTGGTGAGGGGGATCACCGTGCGGTCCCGTTCGATCTTCGGCACGATCGGCGGCGCGTTGCAGACCCTCGCCGGTGGCAACATCTCGCTGTTCACCGAGCTGTGCGAGAAGACCCGTGCGGAGGCCTTCGAGATGATGGTGGCCCACGCCGAGCAGGTCGGCGCCAACGCGGTGGTCGGCATCCGCTACGACGCCACCGAGCTGATGCAGGGCGTGACCGAGATGGTCTGCTACGGAACCGCAGTCGTGGCGCAACCGGCCTGACTCGGGTCCCTTTCATGCGCTGCCGCCGGGGGTTACCCTGACACCGTGCCAAACGGAGCGAACCATGCACCCACCTGCCAGACGTGAGTTCTCCCTGGCGTCGGTCCTGTTGCTCGTCGCTGCCGTCCTGGCAGCGAGCGCACCAGCCGGCGCGCAAACGCCCGTGGCTCCTGCGGATGAGACCGCGGTCCTGAAGGTGGTCGACGGCGTCGTCAAGGCGCTCGACGACGCGGATGCGAATGCCTTCACCAGCTTCTTTGCCGCGGATGCCACGCTCTTCTTTCCACTCGCGAGCCTTCCCCTCCGCCTCGAGGACCGGCAGCAGATTGGCGCCGCCTTCGGCGCTTTCTTCGATGCAGTACGGCGGGGCCGACCCGCTCCGCCCTACATGAACCTCGTTCCGGTCGGCACCAAGGTGCAACTGCTCGGCAGCGTCGCGGTGGTCACGTTTCACTTCGCCGGTGAGGAGATGGTCTCGCGCCGCACGCTCGTCCTGCAGAAGAGCTCGGGGAAGTGGCTGATCGTGCACCTCCACGCCTCGAATCTGCAGGTCGAGAAGAAATGATCGCGGCCTCGGCGCGGTCGCGGGCGGGCGTGCGGGGGCTAATAGACCTCTGAAGCAGTGCGTCGCCCGGTCACGGGCGTGGACAGCGCCAGGAGTCGCTCAGCGCCGCGACTCTTCGAGCAGCCGCTCCACCGCCGCCAGGTCGTTCGGCACGGGCTTGGGGATCGACACGCGCCTCATGGCGGCCGGCACGTCTTTGAGCCCAGTGCCGGTGACGAGCAGCACGGCGCGTTCGTCGCGCGCCACCAACCCTTCTTCGAGGGCGACGAACAGGCCGGCCAGCGCGGCGGCCGCGGCGGGTTCGGCGAACACACCGGTGGTGCGGGCGAGGCGGTCCATCGCGTCGAGGATCTGCTCGTCGCTCACCAGAACCCCCGTGCCTCCGGAGGCGCGCACTTCCCTGAGCGCCATCATCGCGTTGCGCGGGGCGTTCACGACCAGGCTGTCGGCGACGCTGGCGGCGCCTGTCACCGGGGAGACGGTGGTGGCTCCCGAGCGCAGAGCCGTGGCGATGGCCGGCGAGCCCACCGGTTGCACTGCAAGCAGGCGCGGCCTCCGGTGCAGCAACCCGCCGTGTACGAGGTCCGCGAAACCCTTCGCGACCCCGGAGACGACGACGCCGTCCCCTGTCGGCACGAGCACGACGTCGGGCGCGTCGGGCTTGAGGTCAGCTGCCATCTCGAGGGCCACCGTCTTCTTGCCCTCGATGGTGAACGGATTGAACGCGGTGTTGCGGTTGTACCAGCCGAACTTCTCGCACGCCGCGATGGAAAGCTCGAACGCCTCGTCGTATGAGCCGGCCACGGGGATGACGCGTGCCCCGTACATCGCGGCCTGCGCGAGCTTCGCCGGGGGGGCAAGGGCCGGCACGAACACGACCGCCCGCACCCCTGCGGCTGCGGCTACGGCCGCGAGGGCGCTCGCCGCGTTGCCCGTGGAGGCGGTGGCGACCGTGTCGACTCCGTACTCGATCGCCTTGGCCACGACCAAGAGGGAAGCGCGGTCCTTGGTGGAGCCGGACGGGTTGCGCGTCTCGTCCTTGACCCACAAGTGTGGCATGCCGAGTTCGCGCCGCAGGCCGGGGACCGGCAGCAGCGGCGTACCGCCCACCCGACACGGCGGGAGCGAGACCGGCGATGCGACGGGCAGGAACACCACCAGGGCTCCGGGGTCGTGCGCGCGTGCCGCGGGCCAGCGCTCGGGGATCTCGGCGAGCTCGACCCGCAGCACGCCGCGGGTGACGCCGCCGGGAACCTGTCGTGTGCTGCAGATCGGGCACACGTAGCGGACCGCGCTTTCCGCGTAGCGGGCGCCGCACTCGCTGCACACGAAGGTGAAATTCGCCATTGAGTCCCTCCGGCGTCAGTCGCGGGTGATCCGCGTGCCGGTCATGCCCTCCAGCGCCTTCCCGATGTTCTCGGGGTTGGTGATCAACGCCTCCCTGCCGCCGTTGTCCAGGTACCGGATCACCGCCTCGATCTTGGGTTGCATGCTGCCCTTGGCAAAGTGCCCCTCCGCCAGGTACCGCCTGGCCTGCTCCAGGGTCAGGCGGTCCAGCCACCGCTGGTCCGGCTTGTTGAAGTTCAGGGCGACCTTCTCGACCGCGGTGGAGATGATGAACAGGTCGGCCTGGATCGTGCTGGCGAGCAGCGCCGAGGCGTGGTCCTTGTCGATCACCGCCGCCACGCCGACCAGCTCGTGCCGTTCGTTCTCGACCACCGGAATACCGCCACCCCCCACGGCGATGACGGTGAATCCGTCATCGATGAGGCGCTTGATGGCGTCGCGCTCGATGATCGCCACGGGCATTGGCGAGGCCACCACCCGACGCCATCCGCGGCCGGCGTCCTCGACCACGTCCCAGCCATCCTTGGCCTTGCGGTCTCCGGCGGTGTGCTCGTCCATGAAGCCGCCGATCGGCTTGCTGGGGTTCGTGAACGACGGGTCGTTCCTGTCCACCAGAACCTGGGTGACGACCGTCACCGCCTGCTTGTTGATGCCGCGCAGCCTGAACTCGTTGTAGAGCGACTGCTGGAGGTCGTAGCCGATCGCGCCCTGCGTGTCGGCGCCGCAGGTGTCGAGCGGCACGTCGTGGAGCTCGTGGCGCGACAGCTCGCTGCGCCGCAGGATGAAGCCGACCTGGGGGCCGTTGCCGTGCGTGACCACGACGTCCCAGCCTTTCTCGATCATGCCGACGATGTGGACGCAGGTTCTCCGAGCCGCGCGGATCTGGTCCGGCACGCTCTGGTGCTTGGCATCGGTGATCAGGCTGTTGCCGCCGACGGCGACGACAGCCACTCGCTTCCTGGGAGTGTTCTTTGCCATGCTGCCTCGCCTCTAGATCCTGCCCATCGTGAGCGCCATGACCGCCTTCTGCACGTGCAGGCGGTTCTCGGCGATGTCGTAGATCGCGGAGCGCGGTCCCGAGGCGACCTCGTCGGTGACCTCCAGGCCGCGGTCCACCGGCATCGGGTGGGTGAAGATGCCGTTGTCGGTGCGCGCCATGCGGGCCGCGTCGGTTGTCCAGCCGCTGTGAGAGGCCGACTTCTTCTGCTCCGCCGCCTTCTGGAACTGGCCGTCTTGGTACGCCTGCGAGGTCACCCAGTTGCGGCTGTAGACGACGTGCGCCCCCTCGTACCCTTTCACCGGGTTCGAGATCGCGCGGAAGGCGGCGCCGTTGGCCTCGCAGTTGGCCTGAGTCCAGCCGATGACTTGCGGGTCCAGGTCGTACCCTTCGGGCCGTGCGATGGTGACGTTCATGCCGAAGCGGGACGCGATGAGCAGCGCCTCCTGCACCGAGCACCAGGAGCGCGCCAGCGCTCCGGAAGCCCAGGTGAGCAGGAAGTTCTTCCCGCGCAGGCTCTCGTAGGCGGGATGGCCGGGGCCGTCGCCGAGCCACTCGGCCCAGCCCATGATGTCGGCGAGGCCCTGGCAGGGGTGGTACTTGTCGTCGGCCATGTTGATGATCGGGACGTCGGCCCACCTGGCGTACTCGCGCAGCAGGTCGTTGCCGGCCCCGTAGTGCGGGACCTTGTCCTCGAGGAGGCGGATGCCGATTCCGGCGGCGTAGCGCGACATCACCTTGGCGGCGTCCTCGATCGTCTCGCCGGCGGTCGTGGCTGTCTTCAGCCGCATCCCCTCGGGCTGCAGAAACTGCGCGTGGCCACCCAGTTCGGTGGCCGCACACTCGAAGCTCTGCCGCGTGCGCACCGAAGGGTTGTAGAAGAACATGAAGAACGTCCTGTTCTCGAGGATTTTGGTGAAGCGCGGGTGGAATCGATCACGCTTCATCTGGGCGGCGAGGTCGAGCGTTGCTCTCAGCTCGTCGAGGCTCCACTCCTGGGTGACGATCAGGTCGCGACCGGAAAGGTCCATGGGGATCTCTCTTCCGTCCTAGCGGCTATCGCATCACCAGGCTCATGACCGCCTTCTGCACGTGCAGGCGGTTCTCGGCCTGGTCGAACACCGCCGACTGTGGACCGTCGATGACCTCGTTGCTGACCTCGAAGCCGCGGTCGCACGGCAGGCAGTGCAGGTACACGGCGTTCTTCGCGGCGAGCGTCAGGTGCTTTTCGTCGCAGATCCAGCCCTTGTTGGCGTCGAAGATCGCCTGGGTCTTCTTCTCGTCGGCCTTGCCGATAGGTGGCTGGAAGAGAGGCGTCGCGCACCAGGCCTTGGGGTACACGACGTGCTGGCCCTTGAGCGCGTCGTCGAAGTCGTTGGACACCTTGAACGAGCCGCCGGCCTGCTTGGCGTACGTCCGGCACTGCTGCAGGATGTCCGGCGCCAGCTCCATCCCCTTCGGGTGTGCCAGCGTGACGTCCATGCCCATCATGGTGGCGTACAGGATCGCGCTCTGCGGCACCGCGCGCGGCTTCTCGATGCTGGGGCTGTACGCCCAGCTCATCAGGAACTTCACGCCGGCAAAGCCACCGAACTTCTCCTTCACCGTGAAGATGTCCGCGAGGCCCTGGAACGGGTGGTAGACGTCATCCTCCATGTTGAGCACCGGGATGTCGGCCCAACGGGCGAACTCGCGCAGCATCTTGTGCGCCCCGCCGTACTCCCACCTCACGGGATCGCCGTAGCAGCGGATGGCGATAGCGTCGCCCATGCGCGAGAGCGTGCGGGCCACGTCCGACACGCGCTCGGTCGAGTAAGCCTTCTCCTGGCCCTCCATCGCCGGTGTGTAGATCTTGCTCGGGTCGAGGTAGTGGGCGTGGCCGCCGAGCTGGGTCATCCCGGCCTCGAAGCTGTTGCGGGTGCGCAGGCTCTGGTTGTAGAAGATCATGAACAGCGTCTTGCCCGGCAGGAGGTCGTTGTGCGCTTGGCCGATCGCGCGCTTGGTCTTCAGCTCCTTCGCGACGTCGAGGATCGTCTCGATGTCCTCGCGGCTCCAGTCGGTCTCGGCGAGGAAGTCGCGCCCCTTGAACGTGGTCGTTTTCATCTCGTCATGCCCCTTTCGTGCCTCGTTTGAAGGTCATCCCGACGCACCGCGTTTGATGGTGTCGAGCACGCCGGTCTCCCGGTTGAAAGCGGTGATCGCCTCGTCCCACTCGGGCAGGCGCCCCTGGAGGTCGCGCCAGAAACCCGGACTCCAAAGTGCGTCCAGCTCCTCGACGGTCTTGCCCTGCTGCTCCACCCAGGTGAAGTACTTCAGGTTGTGGATCGCCTTGCGCTCGGGGTGGGTGAGCTCACGGAGGTGGTCCGTGGTCACGCCGAGCAGCCGCCTCTCGAAGTCGACCTCCGCGTGGCGCTCGTCGTACGGCCCGCGCTCGACGCTCAGCTCGGCCAGGCGAGTGCGGTACAGCTCGACCGAATCGGTGAAGCAGGTGAGCACGACGTCGTCGGCGCCGAGCTCGTAGTGGCGGGCCGTCTTGATGCTCGCGAGGAGGTTGCAGATCGACGAGATTCCGAGCAGCGGCAACCTGGCCACGGTGCTCTCGGGGACGCCGCGCCGCCGCAGCAGCGCGTGGCCGGCGGGCTCGTTGAACAGGCGCAACAGGCGCATTGCGGCCTCGTCGTCGATGGCGGCCACCAGGTCGGTGTTTCGCGCGTTGTGAATCCAGGGAACGTGCTTGTCACCGATCCCCTCGATGCGGTGGGTGCCGAAACCCGCGGAGAGAAGTGTGGGGCACTGAAGCGCCTCGGCAACCGTGATCGTGCAACCGGGGAAGGCGTCCTTCAGGTAGTCACCCGCGGCGAGCGTGCCCGCGGAGCCGGTGGCGCCCACCCACGCGGCCAGGCGCCCTCGTGAGCCGGCGAGGGAGCGGAAAACCTCCTCGGCGGCGGGTCCGGTCACCGCCCAGTGCCAGAGGTAGTTCCCGAACTCGTCGAACTGGTTGAAGATCACCGCATCGGGCCGGGTCTTCCGGATCTCCCAGCAGGCGTCGAAGATCTCCTTGACGTTGGACTCGCTACCCGGGGTAGCGATGATCTCGGCCCCCACGGCCGCCAGCCACTCGAAGCGCTCACGGCTCATCCCCTCGGGGAGGATCGCCAGTGCCTGGCAGCCCAGGAGGGCCGAGTCGAACGCCCCGCCCCGGCAGTAGTTGCCGGTCGAGGGCCAGACGGCTCTCTGAGTCGTGGGGTCGAACTCGCCGCTTACCAGCCGCGGCACCAGACACCCGAACGCGGCACCGACCTTGTGGGCGCCGGTCGGGAAGTGCTTGCCGACGAGGCCCACGATCGGCACCGGCACCCCGGAGAGCTCGGCGGGGATCTCGAGCGCGTTAACGGGACCGAACCCGCCGCTTCCCGGGTCGTTGTGCCAGGTGATGCGGAACAGGTTGCGGGCGTCCAGCGCCTGCATGTCGATGCTCGGCAGAGCCCGCCGGATCGCGGGGTCCACGCGCGAGGGGTCCCGCATCTCGGCAAAGGTGGGGATCACGATGCCCCGCTGCCGGCACCGCTCCACTGCGTGCAGCCGACTTTTCTCTCTCGCTAGGTCGCTCACGTCGCCGCTCCGGGGGGGTATTGTATCGGTTTTGGCCTTGTTGCGCTTGTGGCTTCGCAACTGGGGGCGGAGTGGCAGCTCACACCGGTACAGGCAGCGCTGTGCTAGTCTCGCGTCCGGGGGGCAGCATGAGAGCGGCGAGCCCGTTCTTCCTTACCGACGCACAGCTCGCTTCCGAGATCGCCAGGTGCGAGTACTGCGCCGAGAAGCCCTGCCGCGGGGCGTGCCCCGTGGACTGCTCCCCCGCCGATTTCATCATGGCCGCGAAGGTCGGTGCCCCATCCGACCTCCGGCGGGCGGCCGCGCTCATCATGGCGGCCAACCCACTGGGCGGTGTTTGCGGGGTCGTGTGCCCCGACACCCATTGCATGCGGGCGTGTGCCCGGGCCACCTTCGACGTCCCCGTCAACATCCCCGCGGTGCAGGCGACGATCATCGCGAAGGCGCGTGAAGTGGGCGTAATGCCGACCCTCGGCGGACCCAAAGCGAACGGCAGGCTCGTGGCCGTGGTGGGGGCCGGGCCCGCCGGGTGCGGGGCGGCCGCGCTGCTGGCGCAGAACGGGCACCGCGTGGACATCTTCGAGGCCGGACGCGCGGGCGGCATGGCTGCCCTGATCCCCGACTTCCGCCTCGGCAAGGACGTGCTCACGGCCGACCTCGCGTTCGTGGTCGCTTTGGGCGCAGTTTCCCTCCGGGCGCAGCGGGTGGACGATCCGGCCACCCTGCTGGCGGCTGGCTACGACGCGGTGGTCGTGACGACCGGCCTCGACCAGGCGGTGGGTCTGGGGATCCCCGGCGAGGATCTCACGTTGCGCTGGACCGACTTTCTCTCCGCACCGACGAGCTTCGGCGTGGCAGGGAGGCGGGTGGCGGTGATCGGGGGCGGCGCGGTGGCCGCGGATTGCGCCGAGACCGCCGTTGCCGCCGGGGCCACCAGCGTCGAGATGTTCGCGCTCGAGACGCTCCCCGAGATGCCGCTCACGGCGAAGGAGCTCGCGGGCCTCATGCGCGCCGGGGTGGCGGTGAGCGGGCGTGTCCGTGTCACCGCTATCCGGCAGGAGCGCGGTGTCATCGCCGGGCTCGAAACGGGCAAGGTCGCCCTGCCGCCCGGTGTCCCTTTCCATCCGTCGCGGGTGGTGGACGTGGCGGGCACAGCCCAGCACCGCCCGGAGATCGACCTCGTGATCGTGGCGATTGGCGCGCGCGCGGGAATCGTACGTTCTTCGGTTGATCGCGTCTTCTACGCGGGCGATATCGAGAACGGCCCGACCACGGTGGTCGAGGCGGTGGCGGCGGGCAAGAACGTCGCCCTGGAGGTGCTCGCGCGGCTCGCCGGCGCGCCGGCTCCGGTGATCGAGCGCAAGGTGAAGAGCACTGCGATCCTGCCGGGCTGGCGCGCTCTGCCGGTACCACTCGACGCGGAGTTCTTCGGACGGCCGGTCCTCTCGCCGTTCCTTCTCTCGGCTGCGCCGCCGACGGATGGCTACGAGCAGATGCGAAAGGCGTACGAAGCCGGTTGGGCAGGCGGGGTGATGAAGACGGCGTTCGACGGCGTGCCGGTCCACATCCCATCGGCGTACATGTTCGCCTTCGACCGGACGACGTTCGCCAATTGCGACAACGTTTCGGGGCACGCGCTCGACCGCGTCTGCGGTGAAGTGGAGCGCCTGCGACGGGAGTTCCCCGACCGCCTCACTCTCGCCTCGACGGGCGGCCCGGTGAGCGGGCGAGACGACCTCGACCGCCGGGTCTGGCAGTCCAACACCGCGAAGCTGGAGGCGGCCGGCGCCTGCGGCATCGAGTACAGCCTCTCCTGTCCCCAGGGTGGCGACGGGACGAAGGGCGACATCGTCTCCCAGGATGCCGAGTTGACGGCGAAGATCATCGGCTGGGTGATGGAGGGGGGCGATCCGCAGGTTCCGAAGCTGTTCAAGCTGACCGCGGCCGTCACCTCGATCGCGCCGATCGTTGCGGCGGTCAGGGAGGTGTTCGGGCGGTACCCGCTCGCGTCTGCGGGCGTCACGCTCGCCAACACGTTCCCCACCCTGGCGTTTCGCCCCGGCGCCGGGCGGCCGTGGGAGGAGGGGATCGTGGTGGGGATGAGCGGCGAGGGCGTCACCCCGATCTCGAACCTCACCCTCGCCAACGTCTCGCGCCTGGGGGTGGTCGTCTCGGGCAACGGCGGGCCGATGGATTACCGCTCGGCCGCCAACTTCCTGGCCCTCGGCGCCCGCACCGTCCAGTTCTGCTCGATCGTGATGAAGTACGGCGTGGGGATCGTGGACGAGCTCCACTCGGGGCTCTCCCACCTCCTGGAGGACCTCGGCATGCGCTCCGTGGGGGAGCTGATCGGCCGGGCCCTTCCGCAGCCGATCACGCCGTTCGACAAGCTCTCCGCGATCAAGCAGGTATCGACGGTCAACGCCGAGTTGTGCGTCCACTGCGGCAACTGCGTCCGCTGCCCGTACCTCGCGATCACGCTCAACGGGGAGAAGGTACCGGAGACCGATCCGGCGCGCTGCATCGGGTGCTCGTTCTGCACCCTGATGTGTTTTGCCGGCGCGCTTTCGATGCGCGACCGCACCGCGGCCGAGGCCGCGGCGCTGGTCGAGGTGTGAGGGCCCGGGGGCCGAAGTGGGATCGCTGCTGATCCGGAACGGTACGGTCGTGACGCTGGGCCAGGAGAACCGGGTCCTCCCTGGCTACGATGTCGCCTGCAAGGGCGGCCTGATCACCGCCTTGGCCCCGGCCGGAGAGCTTCGCGGTGGCTTCGACCGTGAACTCGATGCTTCGGGCAAGATCGTGATGCCCGGGTTCATCAACGCCCACATGCACCTCTACTCGACGTTTGCGCGCGGCCTGACCAAGGCCAGGCCAGCGGTCGATTTCCAGCAGGTGCTCGAAAGCCTCTGGTGGCGGCTGGATCGTGCGCTCGACCTCGAGGACTGCTACTACTCGGCGCTGGTCGTGCTGATCGAGGCGGTGAAGCACGGCACCACGACGCTGTTCGACCACCACGCGAGCCCTTCGGCGCCGCGTGGCTCGCTCGACGCCCTCGCTCGCGCCGTCAAGCGCGTCGGCGTACGCGCCTCGCTCTGCTACGAGCTCTCCGACCGCGACGGGCCCGAGGTCGCCAGGCTGGGCCTCGAGGAGAATCTCGCGTTCATTCGGAGTTGCCGAGCCGCAAAGGATGATCGTCTGGCCGCAACCTTCGGTCTGCACGCCAGCTTCACGCTTTCCGATGAGACGCTCGAGCGCGCCGCCGCGGCCGGGCGCGAGGCGGATGTGGGCTTCCACGTCCACGTCGCGGAGGCGGACTCGGATGAGGAGCACTGCCGGCGCGAGTTCGGGCTGCGGGTGGTCGAGCGGTTCGCGAAGCTCGGCATCCTGGGCTCGCGAAGCATCGCCGCCCACTGCGTGCACATCAGCGCCCGCGAGATGGAGCTGCTCGCCGAGACCGGCACGGCGGTCGTGCACAACCCGCAGTCCAACATGAACAACGCGGTGGGCGTGGCGGACGTGCCCGGGATGCTGCGCAGGGGCGTGCTCGTGGGCCTGGGCACCGACGCGATGACCGTCAACATGCTCGAGGAGGTGCGCGCCGCCCTCTGGGTGAGGCACCTCGCCGAGAAGAACCCCTCGGTTGGTTTCGTCGAGACGCTTGTCACGCTCCTGGCCAACAACGCCAGGATCGCCAACCGGCACTTCCCGGTGCGGCTGGGCGAGCTGCGCGAGGGGTGCGCCGCCGACCTCGTGTTGATCGCCTACCAGCCCCCGACGCCGTTCGACGAGGGCACGTTCCTCGGTCACCAGACGTTCGGGATCTCGCAGGCCCCCGTGGACACAACTGTGGTGGGCGGTACGGTCCTGATGACCGGCGGGCGGCTCGAGCTCGACCTGGATGAGGGGGAGGTCGCAGCCAAAGCGCGCGAGCGCGCCAAGGTCGTGTGGGAGAGGTTTTGAAGACAGGGCAGCGCCGAGAGCGGGGGATGCTGATCCAGGGCGGGACGGTCGTCACCGAGATGGGGTCGGCGCGCCACGATGTTCGCGTCGTCGGCGAGAAGGTCGCCGCAGTCGGCCAGCTTCCCCCTGAGCCGGGCGAAGCGGTGCTCGAAGCCGCCGGTCTGTACGTCCTGCCGGGCATGCTCGACGTCCACGTGCACATCGACGACCGGATAGGCGAGTGCGAGCTCGCCGACACGTTCCCGAGCGGATCCGAGATCGCCGTCCGCACCGGGATCACGACCGTTGCCGGCTTCGTGACGCAGGCGAGCGACGAGACCCTGAGCGAGGCGGTCGCCCGGTGCGTCGCGCGCGGCGTCGGACGCAGCCACTGCGACTTCACCTTTCACATCACCCCCACGGGGTGGCCGTGGAACTGGGACGAGGTCGCGGCGTTGGTCTCTCGCGGTTTCGCCACCTTCAAGGTCTACACCACCTACCGCGAAGCAGGCCTCTTCACCGACTACGCGCGACTGGGCGAAGTGATGACGAGGCTCGCGGGCCTGGGCGCGCGCCTGCTCGTGCACTGCGAGGACGATGCGACGCTCGCCGCCGCCGGTGGGTCCCCGATCGACCCCGCGGACCCCCACGGGCACGCCGTGCTTCGGCCGGAGCGGGCGGAGGTCGTCGCCATCGAACGGGTGCTCGAGATCGCGGAGCGCACCGGCTGCCAGCTCCACGTCGTGCACGTCTCGACCGTAGAGGGCGTCACCGCGATCGCTGATGCCCGCCGCCGGTGCGTCGTGTCGTGCGAGACGGCGCCCCACTACCTCCTCCTGGATGACTCGGCGCTCGCGGGCGATCGCGGTTACCGGTACCTCTGCACCCCGCCGCTGCGCCCCCCGGCGACCAGGGCGGAGCTCGAAGCCGTCGCGGCCACCGGTGCCTTCGAGCTGTTCGCAACCGACCACTGCGCGTTCACGAGAGAGGACAAGGACAGGCACCGCGACGACTTTCGCGCCGTCCCCAAGGGACTTGCCGGAGTCGGGGCCCTGGTCCCGCTCACGTTCGGGCTCCTGGTGGAGGGGCAGGGCCTCCCGCTCGCCGAGCTTGCGACACGTCTGGCTTCCAACCCGGCGAAGCTGCTGGGCCAGTACCCCCGGAAGGGCACGATCGCGGTCGGCTCCGACGCCGATATCCTGGTGCTCGACCTGGCCGGCCCGGAGCGGCCGGTGGTCTCGAGTCTCGCCCAGTGTCACGAAACCTACCCCGGCAGGACCACCACGCTGGACGTCCGTCACGTGCTCCTTCGCGGCCGCCCGGTCGTGAGGGACAACGCGCTGATTCGTGACGTTGCGCGCGACGGCCTTTGTCTGGCCGGGGAATGAGGGGGAGGCGGCCCTGACGGCGATCGCTCTTGGCGCGGCCATGGCTGCGGCCGTGGCCCTTCTGGTGGCGGCCGAGATCCGGGGCCGCCGGACGGTGGTCCTCGTGGCCAAGCCGGTCGCCTCGCTCGCGTTCGTGCTCCTGGGCGTGAGCCGGTTCCACCCGGGGAACCCCTACGGCGCCTGGGTGCTTGTGGCGCTGGTGCTCTGCTTCGCCGGCGATCTGCTGCTGATGCTCCGTCGCGGCTTCCTCCCCGGCCTGGTGAGCTTCCTGCTGGGGCACCTCGCGTACGTCGTCGCGTTCTCCGTGCTGCTGCTGCCGCGTTCCTGGCCGCCCCTGTGGGCGGTGCCGCCGCTCCTTGTAAGCACCGTGGCCGCGTCGTGGCTCTCACCGCACCTGGGACGGCTGCGCGTCCCCGTGCTCGCCTACGTGGCGGTGATCACGGTGATGGTCTGGGGTGCCATCGCCGTCACGGCGGCAGGCAGGGGGCCCTGGCTCGTCGCCACGGGCGCGATTCTGTTCTACCTCTCGGACCTCGCGGTGGCGCGCGACCGCCTCGTGCTGAAGCGTTTCGCCAGCCGCACCTGGGGGTTGCCGGCGTACTACCTCGGCCAGTTCCTGCTCGCGCTCACGGTGGGGCGCTGAGCGTCGGAGCGGCGAGGGGCCGGACTCCACAGCCCGCATCTCCGCGAGGCGCCGGTGGAGTGCCCGCAGCCTCTGGCCAATGCCGTCCGTCGTCCCGGCATGACGACCGCGCGTGCGGCGCACTGTTCTCCGGCCGAGCGTCTGCGACGGTCAGGACCTCTGAGGCGGTTCGGGCTCACGGTAGAGGCCAGGTTGCTCAGCTGGATTCTCGGGTATCGGTCACGGGGTGCGTGAGCGGGAGCACATCGCGCCGGGCCCGTGGCTGCTAGAAAGGATTGAGGGAACGCCGAAGGTGCGCGACGGGCTCGAACGATGGCTGTTGCTGGTGTTGCCGATCGTGGCTTCGGCTGTGGTGCTGGCGACGGTCGGGGCCGAGCCGCCGAGGGTCCGGCGACACCTCCAGCGGGGCACCGGCACCGCCGCCGGGCCGACTCTGGCGGGGTGCCCTGCGTTCCCGGGCGACGACATCTGGAACGCCCGCATCGACGGTCTCCCGGTGCACGCCCGCTCGGCCGAGTACGTCGCCACGATCGGCTCCGACGTCGGCCTGCACCCCGACTTCGGCTCCGGCACCTGGGACGGTGGCCCGATCGGGATCCCGTTCGTGGCGGTCGCCGGAAACCAGTCCCTCGTGCCGGTCAGTTTCGAGTACTCGGACGAGAGCGACCCCGGACCCTACCCGATCCCGCCTGACGCACCCGTGGAGGGCGGCCGCGCGAGCACCGGCGACCGTCACGTCTTGATCGTGGACCGCGACCGCTGCCGGCTCTACGAACTGTACGCCGCCTACCCGCAGCCCGACGGAAGCTGGCACGCGGGCTCGGGGGCCGTGTTCGACCTGCGCTCGAATGCGCTGAGGCCGGCCGGCTGGACCTCTGCCGATGCCGCCGGCCTGCCGATCCTGCCCGGGCTGGTCCGCTACGAGGAGGTCGCAGCGGGAGCGATCCATCACGCCGTGCGCTTCACCGCGAGCCAAACGCAGAGGGCGTTCGTCTGGCCGGCACGCCACCAGGCCTCCTCCAGCACCGACGCGGCCCGCCCTCCGATGGGTCAGCGCTTCCGCCTCAAGGCGAATTTCGACGTGTCGCCCTTTCCCCGCAATGTGCAGGTGATCCTCGTCGCCCTCAAGGCCTACGGCCTGATCCTGGCGGACAACGGGAGCAGTTGGTTCGTCTCGGGCGTCCCGGACGAGCGCTGGGACAACGACGAGCTGCACGCCCTCAACCAGGTCCACGGCCACGATTTCGAAGCGGTTGATGTGTCCTCCCTGATGGTCGACCCCGACTCGGGTCAGGTGCGCTGACCGCTTCGGCGTGTCACGCGTCCGCTCAAGGTCTTTGCCACCGGGGCCAAGAATCCGAGTGGACGCTTGAGTTGTCCTCGGCCCGCTCACGCTAAACTCCGTCGTGCGGGCGCCTGGAGGCGAGCCCCCCGTGTTGGAAGGGTGATCGTGCGTGCACATCCCTGACGGTTTCCTCGACACCAAGACCGCCGTCGCCACGGCAGCCCTGGCCGCCGCCGGGCTGGGGGTCGCCCTGCGCCGTGCGCGCCTGCACTTTCCATCGCGCCGCGTTCCGCTGCTGGGTCTCACGGCAGCGTTCGTGTTCGCGGCACAGATGATCAACTTCCCGGTGGCAGGCGGCACGTCAGGCCACCTCGTCGGGGCGGTCCTGGCGGCCGCGCTGCTGGGTCCGAGTGCCGCCGTGATCGTCATCTCGGCCGTGCTGATCGTGCAGTGCCTGATGTTCGCGGACGGCGGGATCTCGGCGCTGGGGGCGAATATCTTCAACATGGGGATCATCGGCGGCACTGCCGGGTGGGCGATTTATCACGTGCTCAGCCGCAAGGTCGGAGGGCTCTTCGGCCGTGTGCTGGCGGCCGCGTTTGCGGGCTGGTGCAGCACGGTGATCGCGTCCGTTGCCTGCGCCGGCGAGCTTGCGACTTCTCGCACCGTTCGCTTCTCGGTGGCCCTGCCGGCGATGGCGGGCGTCCACATGCTCATCGGCATCGGCGAGGGCCTCATCACGGCCCTGGTGCTGGTGGCGATTGCGCGAACGCGACCAGAGTTGATCCAGTCGGACGCAATGGCCGAGCCGAGGCGCTCGTACGGCACGATCGCCGCCTACGGTGGGCTCATCGTGCTCGGACTCGCGCTTTTCGTCTCGCCGCTCGCGTCGCGGTGGCCGGATGGGCTGGACCGGACCGCCGAGGTTCTCGGCTTCAAGGGGAAGGCTGTCGGCCCAACGGTTCCCGCTCCGATGCCGGACTACGAAATGCCGGGCGTCCACTGGAGCACCCTCGGCACCTCGATCGCGGGCGCGGTGGGAACGCTCGTGGTGTTTGCGCTCGCATGGCTGCTGGCCCGCGCCCTGGTGTCCAGGGGTGAGCACGGTCCGCGCGGGGTACCATAGGGCCCCCGATGCGAGACGACTTCCTGGACCGCTACAGCCGGCTCGACTCTCCGATCCATCGCATGGGGGCGGGGGTGAAGCTCATGGCGGCGCTCGCCCTCGTGGTGACGATCGTGCTGCTGCCGGTGTCGCGCCCGCTCTTCCTCGCCGCCGTAGCGGTCCTCCTGCTCGGTGTTGCAGCCCTCAGCCGCGTTCCGTGGCGGTTCCTCGTCGTGCGGGTGTTGGCGCTGGAGCCGTTCGTCCTCGGCGTCGCGATCCTGGCACTGTTCCAGCCGGGCGGTTGGCGGTTGTTCCTCATCCTGGTGGCCAAGTCCACCCTCTGCCTCCTCGTCATGGTGCTGCTGTCCAACACGACGCCTTTTGCCGACCTCCTCCGTGTGTTGAAGGCCTGGCGGATGCCCGCGCTGCTGGTGACGACGCTCTCGCTGATGTACCGGTACCTGTTCGTGCTCGTGGACGAGGCGCAGCGCATGAAGCGGGCGAGGGTGAGCCGGACGTTCGTCGCCCGGCGAAGGTGGGCGTGGCACACCATGGCTAGCGTCGTCGGGCAACTCTTCATCCGCTCGAGCGAGCGGGCCGAGCGGATCTACTCGGCCATGTGCGCGAGAGGGTGGCGATGACCGCCGCCATCGAGTTGCGTGACCTGCGTTTTCGCTACGGGGATGGGACCGACGCGCTGCGGGGCGTGAGCTTCTCGATCGCGGAGGGCGAGTCCGTGGGACTGATCGGCCCCAACGGCGCCGGCAAGAGCACCTTGCTGCTTCACCTGAACGGCCTGCTGCCGGAGTCCTTCGTTGGCGAGAGCTCGGTGTTCGTGGGAGGGAGCCCGGTCAACGCAGCGACACTGCCGGAGGTGCGCCGGAAGGTCGGTCTCCTCTTCCAGGACGCGAACGACCAGCTGTTCTGCCCAACCGTGTTCGAGGACGTCGCCTTCGGGCCTCAACAGCTTGGCCTCGGCGAGGCCGAGGTTCGGGAGCGCGTCGCACGGGCGCTCGCTCAGGCGGGGATCGAGGGCTTCGAGGCTCGCGCGCCGCACCACCTGAGCGTCGGCGAGAAGCGCCGCGTCTGCCTGGCGGGCGTGCTGGCGTGCGACCCCACGATCCTGGTGCTGGACGAGCCGACCGGCAGCCTGGACCCCAAGGGCCGGCGGGAGCTCAAGGAGCTTCTGCTGCGCATCCCGATCACCAAGCTCATCGCCACCCACGATCTCGAGCTGGTCGTGGAGCTTTGTTCCCGCGTGATCGTCCTCGACGAGGGCGCGGTCGTAGCGCAGGGCCCGACGGTTGAGCTGCTCTCGGACGAGGAGTTGATGCTGCGCCACAGCCTGGAACGGCCCCACATCCTCCGCCACCTGCACCCCCACTGAGGAGACACTCGACCACAGGCCTCGAAGCGACGGTAACCGCAGGTTGAGGTGACTCGAGACCGCCCGGTTGGGCTGCGCGAAGGGGCCATTGCGCGCTGGGGAGACTGTCGCGGGTCCACGACCGGCATTGGGAATTCGAGGGTCTCCTGTGGATGGAATGTCGCGGGGGCCAATCCGGTTGGCTGAAGCGACAAACCTCATCACCCCTCTTATGGGGTGACATGAAGGACGCGATGGACATCTTCGTTGTGATTGCTTACGGGGTCGCGGCAGGCACGGCGGCCGTTGGTTGTGTTTTCCTCGTACGCCTCGTCTGGCGCAAGCTGCCACGCCAAGCACGAGCGCGGGCGAACCGGGCCGCGCGCGATCGACGCAAGCGAAATGCACCCGTCCTCTGGGACCGACGCCTCGGGCCGCGCCGCTTGGAAGACATCGCGAAGGGGTTCCTCGCCAAGGTTGACAAGGGGGTTAACGGTGGCCCGGAGCGAACCTTTCGCTCGGCCGAATCGAGCGGCTGATCGCCTCCCGTTCGCTTCACCATCACCGCCGAGGGCACGGTCCGTCGCTGAGCGTTTCCAGCGGGTTACGCTCGGTTCCGGGAACGGTGAGCCTGAGTCACCGCTCACGCCTCTAAAGGCTCTGGTGGTGTGCGAACGCCGGGATTCTCAGGACCCCTGGGCATCTCGATTAAGTGGCTTCTCTTTCTGAAGGAGCTTCTTGACACCGCGTCGTCGCGGTATTATGTTCTCTGAAGTCGTCATACTGGGAGGTGGCGCGTGTCGGATCTCGAACGCCTCAGCTTCTCGCTCGAGCGGTCGCTGTTGGCGCGTCTGGAGAAGCTGCGCAAGGAAGGCGGGTACGACAATCGCTCGGAGTTCCTCCGCGACATGATCAGGGGCCGCCTCGTGGATCGGGCGTGGGAGCTGGACAAGGAAGCAGTAGGAGCCATCACGCTGGTCTACGACCACCATACGCGGGGGCTCAACGAGAAGCTCACCGACCTCCAACACGATCACCACGCGGCAATCCTCGCCACGACCCATGTCCACCTCGACCACGACCACTGTGTGGAGGTCATCCTTGTGCGAGGCCGGGCCGGCCGCATCCGAGCCGTCGCTGACCTTCTGCAGAAGCAGAAGGGTGTGCTCCACGGCGGCCTGTCAGTGAGTTCGACGGGAAAAGAGCTTGACTGAATCACGGGTCTTGCTGCCAGGGGTCGTCTCTTCACTGAGTATTACG
>Ga0335070_10003657_pt1 | contig 17975 bp, 14 predicted proteins | sample Lox_Sample_13_FD_206722 | JGI IMG/M metagenome (GOLD analysis project Ga0335070, IMG submission 206722) | Soil microbial communities from Loxahatchee National Wildlife Refuge, Florida, United States - Lox_Sample_1.3 | ecosystem: Environmental > Terrestrial > Soil > Wetlands | place: USA...
AACCTGGGATTACACTCAAGGCACCGAACTGCGCGACTCTTCGATGAAGGAACTCGGCGACTACTACGCGCGGTTAGTGAGCTGGTATGTGAATGGCGGCTTCACCGACGAAGTGGGCGCGCGGCACGAATCAGGACATCACTTCAAAGTCGACTTCTGGGAGGTGCTCAATGAGGTCGATTTTGAGCACAACATGACGCCCGAGCAATACACGGCCCGCTACGACGCGATTGTCAGCGCCATCCGGCGCGTCGCGCCGCAAATGAAATTCGTTGGACTGGCTTTGGCCGCGCCTTCCGATAATCCCCGCATGTTTGAGTACTTCTTGAGTCCCAAAAACCACAAACCTGGCATTCCCCTGGATATGATTTCCTATCATTTCTATGCCGGTCCGTCGCCCGACCAGACGCCCGATATCCAGCAGTACACGTTTTTCGACCAGGCAGACCGTTTCCTGGCGACGGCACGCTACATCGAAGCCATCCGCCAGCGCTTGTCTCCGTCTACGCGGACCACGGTCAATGAAATTGGGTCCATTTCCGCCGATGACGGAGGACAATCCGAGCCCGGTCATGTGACCAAGCCGATCCCGGACTCGTATTGGAATCTTTCCGGAGCCACGTTTGCTTACGTGTTCGGAAACCTGGCGTTCCTGGGCATTGACATTGCCGGTGAGTCGCAACTGGTAGGCTATCCGACCCAGTTCCCCAGCGTTTCCATGGTGGATTGGAATACAGGGGCGCCCAATGCCCGGTTCCGGGTTTTGGAACTTCTGAAAAACAACTTCCACGCCGGCGACAAAATCGTAGCGGCTTCCAGCGGGACGCCGTACGTCTATGCCTTGGGCTTCATCACGCCGGACGGGAAGCGCAAATTGCTGCTGGTCAACAAACGGGACCGCGAAGTTGAATTGAAGCTCCCTCACGCCGCTCGGGAAATTCGATTTGTGGATCAGACCACGAGGGGCGCGCCGCCGGCTAGCGAGCCGCTCAACAGCACGCAGGTGAAATTACGCGGACTCAGCGTCGCCGTCGTGATCGAGTCGGACCAACGCTGATGCATCACGACCACCCTCAATTGCGCATCGGACTATTCAGCATCGGCCTGGACGCCTATTGGCCCCAGTTCCCCGGCCTCAAGGAAACGCTGCTCACGTTTAACCAGCAGATTGCCGGCCGCATGGCCCGAAACGGCGTCGAGATCGTCAATCTGGAATTGATCGATTCGCCGGAGAAGGCGTTCTCTGCCGGGCATCGCTTCCGCGAGAGGGACGTCGACATCATCTTCCTGCACGTCGCGACCTACGCTCTTTCTTCGACGGTTCTCCCCGTCGTGCGCCGGGCCAAGACGCCTGTGGTCATTCTGAATCTTGCGCCCGGTCCGGCGATCGATTACGCGGCGTTCAATCAATTGCAAGACCGGGGCACGATGACCGGTGAATGGCTGGCCTGGTGCCAGGCTTGTCCAGTGCCTGAGCTTGCCAATGTGTTTCAGCGATGCCGGATTCCGTTTTTTCAGGTAACGGGGATGTTGCAGGATGACGCCGCGTGGAGCGAGATCGACGCGTGGATCAGCGCCGCCAAAGTCGCGCACATCATGGAGCACAACCGGCTCGGATTGATGGGCCACTACTACGGAGGCATGCTCGACATCTACGCCGATTTAACGTTGCAATGCGCCGTTTTCGGAGGACACGTCGAGATTATGGAAGTCGACGAACTGGCCGCACTGCGTCAAGAAGTCACAGCCGCTGCCATCGCCGAGCGGGTCCGCGAATTCTATGAGACGTTCGACGTGCAGCCGGATTGTCCGGCCCCGGAACTGGAACGCGCGGCCCGTACCTCGGTCGCCTTAGATGCACTGGTCCGTCGTCACAACTTGGGCTCGATGGCTTATTACTACCAGGGAACCGGCAATCCGGCGAACGAAGACGCCATCACTTCCATCATCCTCGGTACCAGCCTGCTGACTTCCAGGGGCATTCCTGTTGCCGGTGAATACGAAGTCAAAAACGCGCAGGCTATGAAGATCATGGATGCATGTGGCGCCGGCGGATCGTTCAGCGAGTTTTACGCCACAGATTTCGCAGACGGTGTGATCTTGATGGGCCACGATGGTCCGGGGCATCTTGCCATCACGGAAGGCAAAACGAAGGTGCGGCCTCTTGGCGTCTTTCACGGCAAAGCCGGCCGCGGGCTTTCCGTCGAAATGTCGGTACGCAACGGTCCGGTCACCTTGCTGTCCGTCGTTCAGACCGCGGACGGGAACTTGAAGTTGCTAATGGCGGAAGGCGAGTCCACCCCAGGGCCCATCCTCCAGATTGGCAACACCAACAGCCGGTATCGATTTCCGATGGGCGTTCGAGAATTCATCAACACCTGGAATTCTCATGCTCCTGCGCACCATTGTGCCATTGGCGTCGGACACATTGCCGGCAAGCTCGAAAAGCTAGCGGCGCTGGTCGGCATTGAGTCTGTGCGTGTCTGTTGAGTTTCGGGAGGATTATGGAACGTGTGTGCTTTTTGCTGAAGGTGAAGCCGGAACGGCTCGAGGAGTACAAGCGGCGCCACGAGTCTGTATGGCCGGAAATGCGCGAGGCGCTTCGAGAGACCGGCTGGGGCAATTACTCGTTGTTTCTGCGCGCGGATGGACTGTTGGTCGGGTATCTGGAGACGGAGGATTTCTCGGCCGCGCTTCGAGGCATGGCGACGCGCGACGTGAATGACCGCTGGCAGCGCGAGATGGCGCCCTTTTTTGAAGCGCTCGATGGCAGACGGCCCGACGAGGGCATGGCTCGTCTTGAGGAAATCTTTCACTTGGGCTGATGCAGGACCTTCGGGTAGCGGCTCTACCGGCCATGGCCCTGAAGATAGGCCGTCACCGCGTTCGTGAGATCGTCTTCGACTTGGTTGGTGAATGGGTTCGTCTGCGTTTCGTATCCTCCCTCGGTGAACGCCTGCCGCGTCGCCAGATAACCGAGCCAGCCATTCGCATAGCCGAAGTAGAAAGTGCGCGGATAAGGGGAGCGGTCCCGCACGTTCATCGAGATCTCGCAGAATAACTCGACCGGCGCTGACCAGAGCGCGACCTCCTCATTGATGATGAGAAATCGGACTGGCATACGGATGATGCCGGCTTCCCCGTTGGCGGCGTGCAGGTAGTTGCCCAGGCTCTTGTCCCATCCGAAGCCGGCCCGCCGCGGCGTTTCCACCACCTTTTCGCCTGGCCGGAGGCGCACCTCAGATGTGGTCATCGCGATCGAGCGGTTGGCGGCGAGGATTCGATCGCCCAGCAGCACGTTGAATTCCGTGATGTGAAAGGTGCCAAAGCTTGGCTGGACAGTGTAGATGGGAGCCATGTTCCCCGCAGCGCCATTGATGAACAGCATCGGCGCGCCGAGCTTTTCCTCGATATAAGCTGCAACCGTTCCGGGCGCGTCGCCGCTGATCAGGGTGTTCTCCTGCCCGAGTGCCGTGCCGTGCATCGAGTAGTTTGCGATCAGCGCAATGGGCGTGCCGTCCGGGTGCTCCAGCCGGATCAGACCGATCTGCCGGTCTGTGGGACCGTCAGGGTTCAAGCCGAGCGAGATGTGGCCGTCGACATCGCGAGCCCGCCGGTTGATGTTGGCCGCCGAAAAGCCCGTGCCAACAGCTAAGCGCGCGGGAGCCAGCTTCGCCCGCGCTTCTTGGATGCCGTCGATCAAGACTTTTTCCACCCAGGCCGTGTACTCCTGGTCGGGTTCGTGCTTGTACCGCTCAGGCATCATCAGTTTCGGCAGGCCGTGTGGTCCCACCTCCGGGGCGGCGTGTGTGTGGGTGACCGTCCACCAAACCTGGATCGGTTCGATTCCCGTCTCCCGCTTCAGTTGCGCGGTGAGTTCGTCGTATACCGAGGGAGCGAACAAACACAAGTCCGAGGAAACGAGGAAGAATTGAGTGCGGCCATCGTCCAGCCCGACGATGCGGTGGAAAATATGGTCGTGAACGCCCGTGGACTTCCTTGCCGGATAACCGGCCAGCCATTTGCTGCCGGACGGTGTGATATCCACTTTGACAGCCGACGCGCGCAAACCCGGGGCTTGGCCCTGAGCGCCCGTCAGAGCTGTACCCGCTGCAACCATGAGCGCAGGAACCCACGTCCGGAATGCGAGCATTCGCTACATCCTCGAATTACGAAGTTATCATAGGCGGATCTCAAGCAGACGAAAACTGATATCTTCCCAATAGCAGAGGACAACGATGAGCCACGCCTGGTTCGGTTTTCTTGCCATAGTCGCCGCCGCGGTTATGCAAGGCACGTTTGCGGTGCCGCAGAAGTTCATCCGGGGCTGGCCGTGGGAAAAGAACTGGCTCTTCTACTCGATTTTCGGGATGGTTATCTTCCCATGGCTGCTCGTCGCTCTGTTGGTGCCACGTGCGTTCCAGGCCTACGCTGAAGCCGGAGCCGGGGCGGTGACGATGGCCGCGCTATTCGGCGCGGGCTGGGGCGTCGGGTCGGTCTTGTTCGGTCTCGGGCTCGAAGCTGTGGGGGTTGCGCTTGGCTTCGCGATGATCATGTCCATGATCGCGGCGCTTGGCGCGCTGGTGCCGCTGGTGGTGCTTCACCCGGCCGATCTCATGTCACTGAGGGGACTGCTGATCGTCATCGGGCTCGTGGTCGCGATTGTCGGCGTCACGCTCTGTGCTCGTGCCGGAGCCCTGAAAGATCCGTCCGCTCCGGCAGCGGCTCGGCGTAATCTCAAACGCGGCATCGCCATCTGCATCGCCTCGGGTGCGGCATCGCCCATGATGGCCTTCGCCGTCGAATTCGGAAAGCCCATTGAGACGGCAGCCGCCGCCACCGGCGCCAATACCGCTAACGCGCCGATGGCCATCTTTGCTGTGGCGATGTCAGCCGGCTTCCTGATCAACGCCGTCTATTGTGTATACCTACTGCGCCGAAACCGAAGCTGGGACAAGGGACTGCCGCAAGACCGGGAGCTCAATCTTCTCTACACCGTTGCCATGGGTTTCCTTTGGCTCTTCGGGTTTTACCTGTATGGCGTCGGCAAGACAAAAATCGGCCAGCTTGGGACGTCGGTTGGCTGGCCGATCTTCATGATCATCATGGTGGTCGTCGCCAACATCTGGGGTCTGCTGACGGGCGAGTGGAAGAACGCAGACCGACGTGCGTTCCGCTATCTCGGCGCCGGCATTGCCGTCATCATGGCAGCCACAGTGATTATTGCCAAGGCGGGTTAGGGGAAGTTGAGTCAACGCGCCAGGCGTGCGCCGATAGAACAATCAAGATCCCGAAACGTATTAGAGTGAAGTCTATGAATCGCCGCCAGGCGCTCTCCACTGCCTTTCTAGCCGGTCCTGCCGCTGCGCTGGCCAATACGCCGCAAGGCGACCGCGCCCGCACCGCAGCCAGGCCCACCAAAGTCACCGGCGTCGAAGTGCTGTATCTCGAGAAGGCGCTCAAGGAGCGCTTCTGGATGGCCAACGCCCCCATCGGCGGCTATCAACCTAAGGCTTCGCGGCTCATTGTCCGGCTGCACACGGATGCCGGAATCACCGGTGAAGGCGAAGGCTCGGGCGGAGCCGATCTGTTCCGGCAGGGATTCGCGGACCTGGTCATCGGCGAAGATCCCTTCATGGTCGGCCGCGTCTGGGAAAAAATGTTCGCCGCAACCTACGGCCGCGAACCTTCCACGCGCGGCTGGTCGCAGCGCGGCATCATCAGCGCCATGGCCCCCGTCGACGCGGCCCTCTACGACATCATGGCCAAGTCTACTGGTTTGCCGCTCTACAAATTCCTCGGCGGCTACCGCGATTCTGTCCCGGTCTACGTCACCGGTGGCTACTATCGTGAGGGCAAGGGCATTCCGGAGCTGGTGCAGGAGATCCGCGGCTACACCGATCAGGGTTTCAACGCAATCAAGCTGAAGGTCGGTGGCATCAGCGGCGGTTACTCCATCGAGGACGACTATCATCGCGTCAAGGCAGTCCGTGAGGCCGTGGGCCCGGCTGTGCGACTCATGCTCGACGCCAACAACGGCTGGGATGTCGAAACCACCATCCGGGCCTCCAACAGGATGTACGACCTCGACATCACCTGGCTTGAAGAACCGCTGCACTGGTACGATGATTTCGAGCCGTTCAAGCAAATCAAGCTCAACACGCGTATCCCGCTGGCGTCCGGCGAGAGCGAAATCACCCGCTGGGGCGCTCGGCGCCTGATGGACACCGGCGCCATCGATTTTATGCAGTTCGACGCCAACGCTCATGCCGGCATCACCGAATGGCGCAAAATCGCCGGTATGGCCGGCATGTGTCACATCCGGATGGCGCCACACCACGAGCCGGCCCTGCATGCGCACCTGCTGGCGTCCGTGCCCAACGGCTACATTCTCGAATCCTTCGCTAACCCTGACCGCGATCCCTTCTGGTTCGAGATTTACGACAAAAAGCCCCGCACTGAGAAGAGCGTCCTGTACCTCGACGACACACCTGGCCTGGGCGTCGAGTTCAACCAAAAGGCCCTTTCGCGGTACGGCACGAAGATCATTTAGCCCGGCTTTCGCGGCGAAGCCCGGTCTGGAACCGCCAAATGGCGAGGCCCCCACAGTGAGATCTGGGTGAAATCACCCGCTTAGACACGAAAATCAACCTTTGTGGCGTTGTTTTCCTACTGCAAGCGAGTGCTACGCCACTTGTCATCCCACGGAATGAAATGTGCAGAACTAAATCGATCCTTAGCAACGGATTCGTCACGACGGACAAGGAGAATCAAATATGAAATCGCTGGTGGTCCGTGCATGGTTGCTGGCGATCGCTGCATTTCCCGCGATCTGCACATCCGGGACGAAAATCGGCCTCAACGAAAAGGAGTACTTCGAGGCGCCGGGCTTTTCATTCCTTATTTTTCACAACAACTATCAAGTGGGCCATCAAGGCGGCCTCCAGATGCTCCAGAACGGGGAGCGGCTGCTGGACTCAGGCGACCTTTTCCTGGTTCCGAAGACCGGGGAACCGGCAGCCGAGTTGCGTGTTCTACGGCGCGTTGCGGACCGGGAGAACTCCACCGCAACGGTCTTCGGCGAGATCGCAGGCGGCCCGGGCTATCGCCTGATCTGCCGCACTGACGGCGAGCGCATTCTGATTACGCTGAGACTCGACCGGCCGGTCGACTGGAGCCGGTTCGACGCAGCCGGGTTTCGCATCGCGGTGTACCCCGGCGCCTATTTCCTGAAATCCTTCCAGGGCGATGCAAGCGTGGGAATCTTTCCCCGGCAATATACCGGCGAGCAGGTGCTGTTGCGATCGACGCACCGTCTGCTGATCGACCAGGAGGATCCGCTCCGCAGTGTCCTCGTTACACGCTCGGACGGCGAGTTGGTTTTGACCGATGAGCGGCGCGGCGGCCCCGAAGACTGGTTTACCATCGTCGCCCCGCTGAAGGCAGGTTCCGCGGATACCGAGGTGGATGTGGCGATCACACCTTCGATCATCGCTGCATGGCGTCGGCCTCCCGTGATCGGGATCTCACAGGCCGGCTATCATCCGTCGCAAACCAAGCGCGCCGTTCTGGAGTTGGACAGCCGGAGCGCGCCCGGCGCGGGCGTCACGCTCTATCGGATGCAATTGAACGGTGGCAGGAAGGTTGCGAAATCGGGCAAGGCACAGCCCTGGGGGCAGTTCTTACGTTACCGGTACGAGATCTTCGATTTCACCGACGTTCGTGAGCCGGGCGTTTACGTGATCGAGTGCGGCGGGCAGACGGCTGGGCCGTTCCGAATTGATGCCGCCATTTACGACGCAGTCTGGAAACCCACGTTGCAATATTTTCTTCCCGTGCAGATGTGTCACGTCGCGGTCAAGGAAGGCAACCGCACCTGGCACGGCGCGTGTCACCTGGATGACGCGCTGCAAGCGCCCGAAGGCAAGGTGTACATCGACGGTTACCAGCAGGGAAAACGCGAAACAAGATTCGCCGACAATGAGCACATCCCCGGACTCGATTGGGGAGGCTGGCACGATGCGGGCGACCATGATCTGCCCGCAGGAAGCATTGCCATAACGACCCTGGCACTGGCGCTGGCGCAGGAGGAATTCCATCCCAACCTCGACGAGACGTTGGTCAATCGAGCCAGGCGCGAAGTGCTTCTGCACGTTCCCGACGGGAGGCAGGATCTCATTCAGCAGATCGAATACGGCGTCGAGGGCCTGCTCGCGTCGTTCCGCGTCGCCGGGCACATTTTCCCCGGCATCATCGAAAGCAACACGCAAGCCTACTCGCATCTGGGCGACCCCGTAAATATTACCGACAACCGCATTTGGGACGGCCGCTCCCAGACGTTCGACGATCGCTGGGCCTTTACGAACCGAAATACCGGGCTGCAATACGATACCGTGCAGGCGCTGGCGGCTGCCAGCCGGGTACTGCGCGAGTCCGACGCGGCGCTGGCCTCCGAGTGCCTGGCTGCCGCCAGGAAGCTCTACGATTACGAGCAGGAGCGCCCGCCGGTTTACGCCCCGAGTTCCTACACCCCAACCGACAGCGGTTTTCGAAGCGAAGAGATCGCGGCGTCGACGGAAATGTTCGTCACCACCGGCGAGAGCCGCTACCGCGATCGCCTCCTCGCTCTCCTTCCGGAGCTTCACAAGATCTCCGGCGAACAGTTCTCGCACGGGCCGGGCTGGACGCTGGTTCGCGCGCTGCCGCGGATTCCACACGATGAATTCCAGTCAACCGTACGCGATCTGGCGAAGAAGTGGAAAATGCAGGCGGAAAAGAGCGCGGCTTCCAACCCTTACGGCGTGCACCTGCCGCCCGGGATCACAAACCCGGACTACCGGCTGGAAACACGATCGGCGGTTGACTCGGGCTTCGTCTGGGGGCCGGGCTGGGATTTGCAGGAAGACGCGCTCCACCAGTACTACTTCCACAAGCACCTGCCGGAGCTGTTCGACAGCGAGCCGCTGCTGGCAACCGTGAACTTCGTGCTGGGCTGCCATCCCGGCAGCAACCAGTCGTATGTCTCGGGCGTGGGAGCGAACTCTGCCATCATCGCGTACGGGTTCAACCGGGCCGACTGGTCGCACATCCCGGGCGGCGTGATATCGGGAGCGTCGCTGGTGAAACCCGATTACATGGAACTTAAGGAATTTCCTTTCCTGTGGTACCAAACCGAATACGTAATCGGCGGAGCAGCCACTTACATATTTGACGTGCTGGCAGCGCACACGCTGCTGAATGAAAAGTAGGAGGGAAACCATGCGGAAATTGCGAGCGGCCATTCTGGCTTCGCTGGTGGTTGTGTGCTGCACGGCAGCGCAGCGGGTGACCGTGTCTCTGGACGGCAACTGGGACATCGCCGATTCGATTTCTCCCACCGAAATACCCACCGTTTTTAACCACAAAGCGCCAGTGCCCGGTCTCGCACATTCGGCTGTCCCTGCATTCGCAGACGTGGATTTGTTCGACAGCCGCGAAGTGATCGCCAACCGGATCAGCAAGGGCGAATTGCCGGATTCCGCGATGGTGAAGGCCGTTGGCGTGCCGCACCAGAACAGGAACTACTTCTGGTATCGCACGACTTTTGTCCCCCCGCAGAAGCGGACGCTGGCGTTTCTGAAGATCAACAAGGCGCAGTTCGGTACGGCGGTTTGGCTGAACGGGAGGAAGATCGGCGAGCACTGGGGCTGCTTTACGGCATCGATTTTCAATATTACCGATGTGATTCGCTGGGATGAAAAGAACGAGCTGCTGGTGCGCGTAGGAGCGCACCCAGGCGTACTACCCGAAACGGTGAGTGGCGGCACCGATTTCGAAAAAAACCGGTGGACGCCGGGCATTTATGACAGCGTCTCGCTCGTGCTCAGCGATAACCCGGCGATCGAGTCGGTCCAGGTGGCCCCGCGCATTCAGACGAGCGAGATCGTGGTGCAAGCGAAGGTGCGGAATTATGGTGCTACCGCGGCTTCGTTCGCCGTGACGTTTAACGTCACGGCCTGGAAGCAGACGCACTCAGTAGCGCGGGCGCAGTTACGCCCGATCCTGCTGAAACCGGCGGAAGAGAAAACGATCACGCAGACGATTCGCATTCCCGGCGCGAAGTTGTGGACGCCGGAGCAGCCGAATCTCTATATGGTCGAGACGGGCACGGGCGGCGACAGCCTCACCACGCGCTTCGGCATGCGCGAGTTCCGCTTCGACACGCCAACGCGGCGCGCCTATCTCAACGGCAAACCCTATTTCATGCGCGGCTCAAACATCACGCTGCACCGGTTCTTCGAAGATCCGCAATCCGGCACCCTGCCATGGCACGAGGCGTGGGTGCGGAAGCTGCTGATCGACATTCCGAAGAAAATGCACTGGAACAGTTTCCGGTTCTGCATCGGGCCGGTCCCGGACCGCTGGCTGGATATCGCCGACGAAGCCGGTTTGTTGATCCAGAACGAATACTTCGTTTGGATCGGCCGCGACTGGTTCAAGGGCTACGAAAAGCAGTTCGATGCGGGCGAAATGATCGCAGAATACGGTGAATGGATGCGCGACAACTGGAACCATCCGAGCGTGGTCATCTGGGACGCGAACAACGAGACCTGGTATCCGGATTTCGCGGCGAAAATCATCCCCGCGGTGCGCGCGCTCGATCTCTCCAACCGCCCGTGGGAGAACAGCTACAACGGGGCCGCGGGCCCGGACGATCCGGTGGAGGACCACCCGTACGAGCACCACATCATCACCAGCGGCGGCGACTTCCAAATGACCGAACTCGAATCCCGCAGCGGAGCGGGTGACACGGGCTCGGCGACCGGGCACGCCATGGTTCTCAACGAATATGGCTGGCTGTGGCTCAATCGCGATGGCAGCCCCACGGCGTTGACGGGACAGGTTTACGAAAACCTGCTCGGGCCTAATTCGAGTGCCGAGGACCGCTTTGCGCTGAACGCGTACCTGCTGGGCGGCTTGACGGAGTTCTGGAGGGCGCACCGCACGTATGCCGGAGTGTTGCATTTTGTGTATCTGACGGCCGGCGGACCGGGCGTATTCACTTGCGATCATTTCCGCGACCTGGAACGCCTGGAACTCGAGCCGCACTTCGAAGATTACGTGTCGCAGGCGTTCCGGCCGCTCGGGGTTTACCTCAACTTCTGGCATCCCACACTCGAAGGGGGATCCAAACAGACGTTCACGGTAATGATGGTGAATGACGGGGAGCGGCCGGTGGCCGGCAGCCTCGCACTCGTGATCGAGAGTCAAAGCGGGGAGGCGCTGGCGCGGCAGACGGTTCCCTTCTCGCTAGCGGCGTTGGGACAGCAGACATACTTCATGGATCTGACGATTCCCATGGCGGTGGAAAAGTGTTTGCTGAAGGCGACGGCACAACCGGAGGGCGGCGCGGAGCCCACCCTGAGCCGGCGGCGCGTCGAACTTGTGGTGAATACCGCGCCCAAGTGATCCGCTGTGCTACCGTGAGCCGGCCATGGCCTTCCCACTGGATGCTCCACGTGATAGCGTACTGGTCAGAAATTGGTTATTCATATTCTCGGGAGGTGATTGCCCATGTCCGGAGTCCTTCATCACCGAATCAGACATAGCGAAGAGGTGCTGCACAGCGCGTTGTACGGCGTCCTGCTCAGCCCTCTAGCTCCGACGCTTCTGTTCGTGGCCATCGTGATCGTTTGTCTGCTTCTCTTCTCCCGGGCCGCATGATAGGGCTGAGCCCGGAACAACGCGCGATCCTGAACGGCGCCCGGGGCCCGTACCTGGCGAAGTGCATGCGCTGGCTCGTAGACTGGGGCGAGGCCATGGGCGCTACCCGGCTGATCCCGGTGGACAACACGCACGTCCTGCTCCCCGTGCCGAACCTGGTTGCCCGCGGCGCATCAAAAGAAACTATTGAACATTACGTCCGCGATCTCAAGGAGGCCTGCTCGCATCGCACCAACTCGCGATGCATTTGCACGGTACACACGCTGTTCCTGACGCTGGACGATCTGGACGTGCCGGAAAACGATCCCGAGCAGGTCCGCATGCAAAGAGAAATTACCGAACTGGCAACGGCGGCAGGATTCATCCCGACCTTCACCTGCGCACCGTACCTGGTTGGAAACGTGCCGCTCAAAGGGGAAGTGTGTGCATGGACGGAGTCGTCCGCGGTGGTCTACGCCAATTCCATTTTAGGCGCGCGAACCACGCGGCACGGCAGCGAAAGCGCGATCGCGGCTTCGTTGCTTGGCCTCGTGCCAGAATTTGGCGTGCTGTTGCCGGAGAACCGGAAAGGTACGTTGCGGGTTGAGGTCTCCGCTGCGCTGAATCATCCGACCGACTGGGGTGCACTGGGCTACTTCGCAGGCAAGCTGGCTGGGCTTGGCATCCCGGTGTTCAACGACGTGCGGCGGCCCTCGCAGGACGAAGCCAAGCAGCTTTGCGCTGCTCTGGCCACCTCAGGCGGCGTCACCATGTGCCACATCGCTGGTGTCACCCCCGAAGCGCCCACGCTCGAAGCAGCTTTTCACGGCGAGGTGCCCGGGGACTTCGTGAGCTTCACGGACGCGACGTTGCGGCAGACATACCGCTCCCTCCGGGACCACACCGGCGACGAGATCGATGCGGTCATTCTTGGCTGCCCGCACGCATCCATCCGCGAGATCGCTGAAATTGCTTGCCTGCTCAAGAACCAGCGGGTGGCCGATGGCGTGAGGTTATGGGTTGACACGGCCCGCGGCACCAAAGCCAACGCCGATGCCATGGGATACACGAAGATCATCGAAGAGGCGGGCGGGAGAATCCTCTGCGACACCTGCCCCACAAATATGCGCATCGCTGCCCGCCGCATCGTGACCCACGGATTCAAACAGGCCCACTACGCACGGAACATGATCGGCGCCGAAGTGATCGTAGCCCCCACGGAGGCTTGCATCCGCGCGGCACTAGCTGGGAAGTGGCTCGGAGATGAGTGAGGTTCTGGAAGTCAAAGGCCGCGTGGTAGCCAGAGGGTGCGCCGCGGGCGAAGCCTTAGTTTCTGATAGCGTGCTCTCCTTCTGGGGCGAAGTGGATCCGGTGAGCGGAAAAGTCATTGCAGTCGGCCACCCGCTTGAGGGGCAGTCTCTACGCGGCAGAGTGCTGGTGATCCGCTCTACCAAGGGCTCTTCGGCCACGCCTATGGTGCTCAATCTGGCCAAGCTGGAAGGAAACGCGCCGGCAGCATTCGTCAATCTGGAAGTGGACAGTCTGGCTGCGCTGGGTTGCATCGTCAATGGGATCCCCATGATCACGGACCTGGAGCGGAGTCCGTTTGAAGCCATACAAACAGGCGATCACGTAGTCGTAGACGCCAACGCGGGCGTGCTCACGATCATCAAAAAATGAAGAGCGGCGTTGCGGCGGGGAGGTTTACGCTCGCACAACAGAAGACGATCATAGGGCGCAGGCTACTGGCAAGAACTGTAATGCTGGTAAGCGAATAGATCGTGATTCAAAGTACAATTGATAAAGATGGGGTCTCGGAATCCATTAGGCGCCCGCTTTTGGGTACTTATTGGGGCCACATTTCTAGGATTTCTCGGCATCGGAACGGTGCTGCCGCTGATCGGGCCACATGTCCGCCACGAACTCGGCGGATCCGATCAAACGGTCGGGCTGGTGATCGGTATCTTTTCGTTCGTTGCCCTGGCTAGTCGTCTGATATCAGGACCTTTAGCCGATCGCCGGGGACGGAAAATCGTATTTCTCGCAGGCTTGTCCAGTTGCGCCGCTTCAGGGGCAGTTTACCTGCTGCCGATGGGGATTGCGGGAGCTTACCTGGGCCGGACTCTCCAAGGGCTGGGTGAAGCTTGTTTGTATACTGGCGCGGCGGCATGGGCCGTGGAAGCTGCCGGAATTCACCGCAGCGGCGAGGCCTTGGGCTACCTCAGCAGTGGCATTTGGGGCGGGATTTCCGTCGGACCGGTCATTGGACAATGGCTGGGCTCGTTTGAACACGCGGCGTTTGCACAGTTCATCGCCGCGTTGGCGGCACTTGCCATCGTGTCGCGGATCCCGGAAGAGTACAAACCTGCGGTGCACAACCGGCGGCGAGGATGGTTTCCAAGGTCGCTTGTGCCTACAGGTATTGCGGTGGGACTGGTAAACGTGCAGTATCCGGTGGTCACGGGCTTTCTCGTTTTGCATCTGGCGCGATTCGGGAATTCAGGACCCGTCGCATTCTCCGCCTACGCCCTGCTGATTCTGCTGTCGCGATTCTTTTTGGGCGGGCTGCCGGACCGCATTAACCCATCGATCACCTATTACGCCGGGCTGGCACTGATGGCGCTTGGTTTGGGCACGCTCGCTATCGGGCCCTCACCGGCGCTCGCCGTTGGTGCGGCAGGGGTTCTGGGATTTGGCTTCTCATTCCCGTGGTCTTCGACAGTAGCTCCGGTGCTGCGCAAGATTCCCAGCAATGAACGTGGCTCTGCGGTGGGAGTTCTAAGCGCCTTTGTGGACCTGTTCGTCGGAGTCAGTTCTTTTGTCGCCGGCGGAGTGGCGAAGCATTTCGGGTACTCGGCGGCGTTTGTGCTTGCGGCGGTCGCCGTCGGCGGGGCGGCGATTGCAGGACGATTCCTGTTTACTTCCACCCGTATCGAAGCCGCAGCGCCTGTGGACGTGGAAGACAAGTGTTTGACGGCCTGAAAGGCCGGCTCACAGCGTTCTGCCCAGGCGCGGCGCCCCCGCCGCTGGCTTACTGCGGTGCCAACGATGCCGACTTCAATTGACCGCAATGCCATCGACAAAGTGGTTAAATCCATCGTCCCGGTGCTCTTCTGCGCCGCCCTCGGGAATGCGCCGGCCGGCGAATTGCCGCTCCACACCGCGCATCATTGGATTGTGGATGCGAAGGGCCAGCGCGTCAAACTGGCGGGTGTGAATTGGTACGGTGCGGATAACATCGAATTCTCAGTGGGAGGCCTGGCCTATCGCCCGCTCGCCGCTATCGCGCATGAGGTGAAGACCATGGGCTTCAACAGCGTCCGCATCCCGTGGTCGAACGAACTCGTGGAAACCAACCCGGTGGTCCCGGACTACGCGATCGCCGCGAATCCCGCACTCAAGGGAAAGCGCGCGTTGGAGGTTCTGGATCTGACCGTCGGTGCGCTCGCCCGTGAGGGAGTGTACACGATCCTTGACAATCATGTAAGCCGCGCCGACTGGTGTTGCTATGAAGGCGATGGCAATGCACTCTGGCATAGCCCTGCGTACCCGGAAGAACGCTGGCTGGCCGACTGGCGCTTCATGGCGCGGCGCTACAAGAATCAACCGGCGGTGATTGGCGCGGACTTGCGCAACGAGCTGCGATTCGGCGCCACCTGGGGTGGCAAGGATCCCGCGCTCGACTGGCACGCCGCCGCTGAGCGTGCAGGCAACGCAATTCTCGCCGAGAATCCGAATCTGCTCATCTTTGTCGAGGGCATCGACTACGCTCTCGACCTCAGCGGCTTCGTTCGTCTGCCAGTGAAACTCAAGGTGCCAAATCGTTTGGTCTACTCTGCGCACGACTACCCCTTCAGTCACAAAGGCATCCGCACTTACGACGACTACTTACAGGCAGTGGAGTCGAAGTGGGCATTCCTTCGTCAGAAATCCGAAACGCCGCTGTGGATCGGCGAGTTCGGAACCTGCCAGGAACCGCGTTGCCTGGACAGTTCCGATCCAACCCGGGAAGGATTTTGGTTTCGTAACTTCATTCGGTTTCTTCATGAAACGGATCTGGATTGGTGCTACTGGCCGCTCAACGGGACTCAACTCAGCGGGCACACTCGGAAATTCGGTGATCTGGAGAGCTACGGCGTGCTGAACCGTGCCCACGACGGCCCAGCGTCAGAAGAGATGCTGCGTCTGTTGCAGACCATTCAGAGTCCGGCGAACGCGAAGCAACGGTTGCCATAGATGGAACCGCTCGCGAAGACTCCCCGGCGGGGATGTCCTAGAACTGACTTCTGGACCGCTGCGGCTTCACCGGCCGCGAACCATCCCATCAGATATTCGACGCGGTCTCGCGACACACAGGCGCTCTAGTCTTCGATGGGATTGTGGGAAATTGAGGCGGGTGCCGAGGTCCGGCATCATGAACCGAATTGAAGTCTGGAGCATTGTGTCGCAAGGCGGTAAAATCGCAGTGTCATTAGGAGGCCGTTTTGAGATCACTCGCACTCTGTACGTTATGGCTATGCGCGATTTCGCTTGCGTGTGCCCAAGCGCCACCAGCCAAGATCCAGGTGTTGATCATCACGGGCCAGAACGGACATGATTGGCGCGCTACCACGCCGGTGCTGCGCAAACTACTGGAGGACACCGGAAGGTTCGAAGTGCGGGTCACTGAGGAATACCGCGGTGCCGGCCCGGAGACGCTCGCGCCTTACGACGCCGTCATACTGAACTACTACGACAAGAAGCAGCCGGAACTCCGCTGGGGTGAACGCGCTGACACAGCATTGTTGAACTACGTGCGCGGCGGCAAGGGGCTGGTGGTTTATCACTTTGCGCTGGCCGCGTTCGATGGTTGGGGCGAATATGAAAAGATGTGCGGCGCGAATTGGCGGCCGAACAACGGACATCACTCCGCGCGCCACGATTTCACAGTGGAAATCAAGGACAAAGAACACCCGATCACGCGGGGCATGAAGGCCTCCTTTGAACAGTCGAACGATGAGTTGTACGCCAACCTGAAGTGGCAGCCGGAAGGCACCTACCACGTGCTCGCCACCGCCTACGATGACCATTCACGATACAGATCCGCCGAAAAGCAACCGATTCCGGGTCCCGGGCTGGACCAACCAATGTTGTGGACGGTGAATTACGGCAAGGGGCGTGTATTCGTGACCGCACTGGGCCATGATCCGGATGCGATGAAGGGTGCGGGTTTCGCGGCGACACTTACTCGCGGTACTGAATGGGCAGCTACAGGCGACGTGTCCATGGCGCTCCCCGACGAGTTGAAGTAGATCTGCGTTCTCAGTTCTTCAGTGAGCGTTAACGGACACACTTCGTGCAGATCGCACTCGAGCGCCAAATGCCGCGCTACTTCCTGTAAGTGCAGAGGACGTTCATCCGGGAATTTCCAGCAGCAAAACAGTTCGGCCAGGAAGCAAATGGTGCGGTATAGCGGCGTGGGCGTCGGGTAGGAAAGGATGAGAACGCCGCCGGGTCGCAAGCGGTCCAGATGAGAGCGAATTGCGCTTCCGGTGCCACGGCGGTCGAAATGCTCAATGAGACCGACGTTGAAGACCACGTCCGACGATATGGCCGTTGGGGCACTACTACTTCCGCCCCGCAATTCGTGCGCTTCGAGAGCAGGCTAAGGCCATAGCGCTTGCTGTCGAACACGTGGCACTGGCGGATATCGAACCGGGAGTCGAGCGCTTCCAGAAAGCAGCTATTGGCCCCGCCCAGTTCTGCGACCCCAGCGGCCGGCCTTTCCGGGCGTATCGGGAGATCGCTCAAACACGACCTTCTAAGGCGGTCAGCAGGGTCGCGTAGGCTGAAGAATCGGAGAGCCGCACTTCCCACTTGCGAGCGGCTCCTCATGTCGGCGGCTGCATGGACCCGGTTACTCTGCGCTTTTTCTATAAAAAGTTCGTCAACCTATGTTAAGTTGCGTTCAGCGGAATGGTCATGCCCGTTCATATAAAGGATGTTGCGCGCGATCTCAATGTCTCCGTGGGAGTTTTTATGAGGCGAGGTGGTATAGCCTTTTTATGCTTCCAGGTCGGGCTGCTTGCACGGGCCGGAGGCGTCGCCGTCGAGTTCAATCGGGATATCCGCCCCATCTTCTCCGACAAGTGTTATACCTGCCACGGGCCCGACGCCGTAAACCGAAAGACCAAACTGCGGTTTGACATCGAGGAGGGCGCGAAAATCGAGTTAAGCAAAGGCCGCAAGGCGATCGTTGCCGGCGATCCTGAGCAGAGTGAGGTTTTCAGGCGCATTACATCGACGGATCAAGC
>Ga0335070_10003658_pt1 | contig 17975 bp, 10 predicted proteins | sample Lox_Sample_13_FD_206722 | JGI IMG/M metagenome (GOLD analysis project Ga0335070, IMG submission 206722) | Soil microbial communities from Loxahatchee National Wildlife Refuge, Florida, United States - Lox_Sample_1.3 | ecosystem: Environmental > Terrestrial > Soil > Wetlands | place: USA...
GCGGAAGTACTTGACACGCTCGGTCGCAGTAAAGGTCAAGCCGTGATACACAGCGTTAGCGACGTTGTTGTTGTAGTCGAGCAAGCCCGCGCTGAGGGTGGGAGCGGTAAGAACTTCATTGGGAACTCCGAACTCCAATCCACTGGGATTAAACGGAAGAAGGGGGTTGGCCGGATTGTTGAGATAGGCAAAGAATGGTCCCAAGCCAAAGGGCCCGAGAGTTGGAGTTCCCTGGCAAGGCGTGAGGGCGCCGCTGGGATCAAGGATCCCTTGGGCGTAGTACGGATTGTTGGGCTTATCAGTACCTTGCGGGCAGGGGAAATTGATGTTGTTGCCGCGGACAAGTTTGTGCGCGCCCACGAAGAGGTATCCGGCTTCGAGGGTGAGACCCTTGCCGAACTGACGATCGATCTGAAGACTTGCCTGCTCCGCATAGGGAAGCCGGCCGTCTTTCTGGATGCCGCCGGCACCGACGCCGCAGGCCCCAGTGGGGGCACCGGTAATCGGGTCCGCCGTGCAAGGTCCGGTCAGGGTGACAGGTGGGTAGGCGTTTGGACCGGCGGCGAGAATGCTAAGAGTCTGGAGCATCGCAACACTCACGGTGTCTCCCGGAAGCTGCGCGCAGATGGTTTCGGGCAAGCCCACCGCCGCACAGGGCAGAGCGGGCGTTCCGGGGAAACCCGGAATCGCGGACAGTTGCCAACCACCGTTGTCCGCTCCCTTGTGGATCTGAGGGGCGTTGACGCCGGAGGAGAATCCGTTGGTGGCGCAGTTGGGATCGGCCCCTGGAGGATTGCAGAGATACCCGGAAAGAGCCTTCTGATTCCCTGTGGTGAAGAAGAACGTCAGGTTGTTGCGATCGAAGAACGTACCGAATCCGCCGCGGATCACCGTCTTCGCATCAGGTGAGTACGCGAATCCAACTCGTGGCTGGATGCCGCGATAATCCGGGTTTGCCGTAGCACTGAGGCCGGTTTCGAAATCCCAGCGCAGGCCATAGTTCAGCGTCAGCTTCGGAGTCACGCGCCATTGATCTTGGGCAAAGAATCCCCAGTACCCATGGTTCAGGGTGTAGGCGAAGTTCGAATACTGGTTGGTGGGGAAAGCGCTGGGCCAGCCGCTGCCGAAACCGCCGCCGGTGGGCGGCAAAGGTTGATACCCATTGGCGAAGCCAGTTCTCGGCAGTGCAACGCCCCAATACAAAAAGTCCACACCATCGGCTTGACCCGACAGGGGACAATTTGTGCTCGGAATCGTACCGTAGGTGCCGGTTGTGACTGCGGCAATGGCGTCAGCCAAGCCATACGCGCAATCGAGATTAGGCAAGAGAATGCGTTCGGGAGTGAAGCCGGGATAGTTGTTGTAGCTCCAGACGTAGTTCCCATCGAAGCCGAATTTCCAGATGTGGTTGCCTTTGACCCAGGAGAGCGAATCGGAGTATTGGGCGCGGCTCTCGTAGATCGCGTCGTAGGTCCCGAAGTTGTGGCCCAGACTCAGGTCGTTGACGATGTCCAGATTCGGTTCGCCGGTGGCTCCGGGAAAGTTGTAGTGACGGCGAGCGTACTGGCCCAGCACCGTATTGACGAGATTCGGCCTGAGCACTGAATTCAGGGTTCCCACCAGCGACTGATCGCGGATGAAGAGATTTCTGGCGCCGCTCGGCGTGCCGATGCCACCGCCATCTTCGGTGTTGCCGATCAGCTCGCCCAGGTCGCGGGCGTCTTCGACTGTGTAGCGCAGAGCAAAGCGATGGTTGTTGCTGATCTGATGATCGATCTTGGCAAATCCGTAGTCGTTGTCGACGGTCTTGAGAACGCCCGAGAGGTAGCCGAAAGGAGTTCCGGTGCAATCCGCCGGCTTCAAGTTACAACCTTCGGGCGAGAGGCCCAGGTAGGCTTTTGCTTGATCGATCGCCCCAATGTTGTTGTAAAGATCGGGAGGATAGATGGGGGAAGCTCCGCGACGCTTGCCTTCGTAATTCAGGAAGAAGAACGTCTTGTCTTTGGCGATCGGGCCGCCGAGTGTGCCGCCGAGCTGATTTTGCCGCAAGGCGTGAGGCAGGGGCGCCGGTTGGAGCAACGAACGCGCGTCGGTGGCGCTGTTCTGCAGGTAGTCGTAGAGCGAGCCGTGGAGTTCGTTGGTACCCGACTTGGTCACGATGTTGACGATGCCGCCGAGCGCACGGCCGTACTCAGCTCCGAAGCTGTTGTTGACGACGCGGAATTCCTGCACGGAATCCTGCGGCGGGGTAGCGCGCTGAACGCCGGTGATCGTATTGACGAAGTCGGCGCCATCCACCGTGATTTCGTTGCTGAAGGAGCGCATGCCACCGAAGGAAATCTGCGTGATCTCGAATTCGGTAAAGGTAGTGCCAAGACTTGTGCGGCTGGTGGCCACGCTGGGAGTGAGAAGAGCGAAGTCGGTGAAGAGGCGTCCGCTGATGGGAAGATTCTGGATCTGCTTCGTGTCGATGACCTGACTGACTTCCGAACGCGTCGTCTCAACTGGGGGAGCTTCCGTGGTGACGACGACTTCCTCCGAAACAGCGGCAACTTTCATGGTGATGTTCAGGGTTGCGGTTTGGCCAACGGAGAGAACCAGACCCGTGCGCGCGTACTTACCAAACCCAGCCGCAGCGACAGAGATTTCGTAGCGACCGGGAGGGAGGTTGGGCACGGCGTAAAGGCCGGCGTCGTTCGTAGAGGCTGAGAAGGTCTGGTTCGTGTCGAGCGAGCGCAGGGTCACTGTCGCATTGGGAATGACCCGGCCGCTTTCGTCCGCAACTATCCCATTGAGGAGCGCGAAACTGACGGTGGCTTGGGCCGAAGCCTGATGGCCAACGGCGAGAAGCAAGACCAGAAGGACGAGCAAGGCGGGCAACAAAAGACGTGTTTTCATAGGGCTCCCTTTTGATTTCGAGCGAACGTACGTTCTATTCTTGCGGCGCACCAAACCCCTTTTTCCCAAATAACTCGAAACTTAAGCGCTACTGCCGATTATGGACTGATCCCCACAACCCACATGATGCCACGTCGCCCCACGCTCACTCTTGCCTACAACATCTTGCTTAAGCGCGACAGCGTGTCAAGACTTTTCGCTGCACCGTTCTTCAAACTCTTCTCGCATAGCTATGCCGTCCTCGCAAGAGGAGCCGGCTTACCCCAAATTTCGCGTGCCGTTTCTACTATTAACCGCAGCTTGGCCCCTTGGTCAGCGGCACTGACGAGGTCGCGTTCCATGGTTGAAACGAAGCCGCACTGAGTACTAAGCGCACGATGCACTCATCCCCCGCCCGGTTCTCAATTTGCTTGAATGCGGCGTCGGACAGATGCCCGGAGGCAAACTGGTCACGTGCCTCCTTCAGGTAGGCAGGACGCAGAAGACTCCCCGCGACATCACTACGGCACAAACTGGACCTCCGGGGGCCGAATCATCGAACGACTGAGTTCGACACCTTCACAACTCATTACGGTGCATGAGTGCAACAAAGTGGGGAATACTGTAATCCACTTTCCACTTCGCCGGCAAGTCCAAAGTGCGAGGTATGTCAGAAGAGGGCAGGTTACCTCGAGGTGACCAATTCAGTATACTGAATCTCATTTGTCTTAATCCGAAGAGGGAAATGCACGGAGAGGAGAAGGGGAGGCCGCTGGACTTGTACAGGAAGCCCCATGTAAACGACGTATTCTCTCCCGCAGTGATTAGAAGTAGTTTCAAAAATCGGTTTTGGGTAGGGCACGGCTTTAGCCGTGCCGACCAGATCCGCCCAAAATGCGGGCTTTAGCCCCTCTAGGATGTCCTCTTGGGTCATATTTTCGCACCCAGTTCTACTTCACCTGACTTTTTGTTTCCGCGGCCTTGGTCTCACCGAGCGTTTGATTGGCGCGGAAGACGACGTAACTTCGAATGGCTTCCGCGTCTTCCGGGGAAACCTCTTTCCCAAAGCTAACCATCCCACTCGCTTGCAGCAATCCATCGCGAACAATCTTGAACCAGGTGCCGGTCTTGAGATATGGCGAATAACGTAGATCGGGAATCAAACCGCCACTGACCGCAACGTCACCGTGGCATCCGGAGCAGTAGCGTTGGAAGACAGCTTCACCGTGCTTGATGGTCGCTTCGTTCGCCGTGGACGGGGGCGGATTGAGCGTGGGCTCTTCGAGTTGGGGCAGCGGAGGGAGCTTTGCCTTGCCTTCCAGCTTGAACGCGAGCACGCGACTGACATTACGAACGCGTCCGGATTTGAACGCGACTTCGCCCGCGACCAACGGAAAAACGCCGCCCCAGCCTGCGAGGACCGCCACGTACTGCTCGCCTTTGACGGAGTAGGTAACCGGACCAGCCATGACACCGGTTTGGGCATCGAAAGACCATACTTTTTCTCCGGTATCCGCGCGGTAAGCTTCGAAACGTCCAGACGCCGTTCCTTCAAAGACCAAATTGCCCGCGGTGGCCAGCGTGCCGCCGTTCCATGGGCCGGGGCGCTCGACTGCCCAGGCTTGCTTCTGCTGAATGGGGTTCCATGCCACGAGCTTTCCCTTGACGCTGTCGAGAATTGCTTTCTTAATCGCGGGATCCTGGGGCATTCCGGCGGCAACCATGTCGATGCCGAAATTCAAAGCCTGGTTCTTGAATTCGAAATTGTCGGGAGACTTGAAGTTGAATCCCACTTCGTTGACAGGTACGTAAGTGAGGCCGGTGATCGGGCTGAACGACATGGGCTGCCAGCTGTGCGCGCCGAGCGGTCCTGGAACAACGGGTGGCGCATCGCCACGCGGATAGCGGGCTGCGGGATTTTCGATGGGACGGCCAGTTTTCGCATCGAAGCCGGTGGCCCAGTTGATGAAGGTAAATGGTTTTGCGGAGATGAACTCGCCGGTCTGGCGATCGAGAACATAGAACACGCCGTTCTTGGGAGCGTGCAGAAGCACCTTGCGCGTCTTGCCGTCGATCGGGAGGTTGGCGAGGATGATCTGCTCGGAGGAATCGTAGTCCCAATCGTCGCTGGCGTTCTCCTGGTAGTGCCAAACATATTCGCCGGTGTCGGGCTTGAGAGCCACGATCGAACAAGTGAGAAGGTTCTCGCCGCCTTTTGGACTACGATATTTTTCATTCCAGGGTGCGCCGTTGCCGACGCCAATGTAGACAAGATCCACTTCGGGATCGTAGACGATGGCGTCCCACACGGTACCGCCGCCACCGATCTTCCACCAGTCGCCGGTCCAGGTTCTTGCCGCCTGTTTGAGGATCGGCTGCTCAAAGGGCTTGGTTGGATCACCGGGAACCGTGTAAAAACGCCAGACTAGTTTTCCGGTTTGCGCATCGTAAGCCGAGACGTAGCCACGCACGCCGAATTCACCGCCCCCGTTGCCGATCAGGACTCTTCCTTTGACGATGCGGGGGGCGCCGGTGATGGAATAGCGCCACTGCGGATCGGTCGTTTGCTGCTCCCAGACGAGTTTCCCCGTTCCAGCGTCGAGTGCGATGAGCCGTCCGTCGAGCGTTCCGGAGAACACTCTCCCCCGCCAAATGGCAACGCCACGATTGACCACGTCGCAGCAAGCGTTGGCGCCCCATTGCTTTGGAACTTTCGGGTCGTAGGACCATAGACGCACGCCGGTGGCGGCGTTTACAGCGAAAACTTTGCTCCAGGCGGAGGTGAAGTACATGACGCCATCGACGACGAGAGGCGTCGCTTCCTGGCCGCGGTGGGTATCAAGATCGAAGTACCACGCTAAGCCTAGTCTGGCGGCATTGTGATCGTTGATCTGTTCCAGGGGGCTGAAACGTTGCTCGCTATACGTGCGGCCGTAAGTAAGCCAATTTTCGGATTGGGTTTCGGCGGCGGCGATTTGGGCATCGGTGATGTTGGCGTGCGGAGTGATCTGGACGCTGGCGTGAGGTACGGCTGGTTGGGCCGCCACCCATGAGACCAGAGCAAGTGAGATCCAAACCTTGGCCCAGGACATGACTCTCCTTCGCGTTGATAGCTGCATTGTGCCGAGCGAGTCTACCACTCGACTTGGCGGACCACACTAGGGAACCGCCGGGATATCGAGACGTTGGTCCCTCGTTTACTTCTGTCGCTTCGTCTTCTTGCCTGATAGCCTTTGGATCACCTGTTTCGGGACCGGCACACCTTGCATGCGGTGGGCATCTGTGGGATGAGCGGCCGCCCACACTCGTGTCTCCGTCCCTTCCAGTAACAGAACCCCGTCGCGGTAAAACTTGTGTCCAATCACAAAGCTGCTCTTTCGCCATTCAATCACGGCAGATTCGACTTCCACTTCTTGGCCAAATGTCGAAGGCACCACAAAACGGGCACGAGCGTCCACAATGGGGATACCGAGTATGCCGTGGCTCTTGAATAGTTGTTTGAGCGGCAGGCCGGCGGCGCGAAACAACGCAGTCGTGCTGCGATCGAACCAACGAAAGTAGTTCGGATAGAAAACAATGTCAGCGGGATCACAGTCGCCGAACTCGACCATGATTCTTATGCGATTGGAGAACATGAGTGCATCGACCTCTTTCTTAGGGACTTCGGCTGCCCCTCTCAGCCCAAAAGTGTTGGGATTCTATCGAACGTCCGTTCAGTATTGCAACTATCCTTTTATCAATTCGCCAGCTGCGCCAGTAAAGTCCTAATTTAGATTGGGCCTCAGCTCGACGGTGCATTACGGCGTGGAAGCCCGCGCGGGTAGATTCTTGACGCTATTCACGCGTCTGTGTAACGCTACGCCCCATCAGGTGAGAGCAGCAATCTGGCCCGAACATGAGGAGAATTCATGGTTGCGCGGTTAGTGGATAGCTTGGGCAGCACTCCCGGGATGGCAGCCCTGTTTTCGGATGAATCGATTCTTGGCGCGATGCTCGCTTTTGAAGTTGGTTTGGCGCGGGCCGAAGCGAAGCTTGGAATCATTCCGCCGGCAGCCGTTGCAGCAATCGAGAAGGTGGCTCACGCCGAACTCTACGACGCGAGCGAGATCGCCGCTGCCAGCCTGCGTGCGGGCGCCGTCCCGATACCGTTCGTGAAAGCCCTCACCGAACGGGTGCGGAACTCCGACCCAGCAGCCGCGGGTTTCGTCCACTGGGGAGCGACGAGCCAGGATGTTGCCGATACGGCGATGATTCTCGTTCTGAAGCAGGCTCGGGACCTGCTCCGGGCAGATCTCATGCGTCTGGAAACAGCTCTTTTTCAACTTTCGGAACGGCATGCCGGCACAGTGATGTTGAGTCGTACACTCTTGCAGGCGGCAGTGCCGACAACGTTCGGCCTCAAGGTGGCGGGATGGTTGGGAGCTGTGAAGAGAGGTCGCGCTCGGTTGGCTGGAGCATTTGAGGAAGCGCTCGTGTTGCAGTTCGGCGGGGCGGGAGGCACTCTTGCCTCGCTCGGCGACAAAGGGGCTACGGTGGGAGAGGCGCTGGCAAAGGAGTTTTCGCTTGGCTATCCCGAAGCGCCGTGGCACACGCACCGCGATCGTATGGCAACGCTGATGAGCATGTTGGGCGTCCTGACGGCGTCACTGGGAAAGATGGCGCGGGATATCAGTCTGCTGATGCTGAATGAGGTTGGAGAGGTCGCCGAACCGGTCGCCAAAGGACGTGGCGGCTCGTCGGCCATGCCGCACAAGCAGAATCCTGTTGGTTGCACCCTCACCCTCGCAGCGGCATATCGGGTACCCGGATTGGTCAATACCTACCTCACCTCCATGCTGCAGGAACATGAGAGATCTGCTGGAGGCTGGCAGTCGGAGTGGCCTACCATCAGTTCCATCTTGCAATCCGCGGCGGTTGCGGCCTCCGCCATGGCAGAAGTGGCAGAAGGCTTGACCGTGGATGCGAATCGCATGCGCGCAAACCTTGATGCAACCCGTGGGACAATCTACGCCGAACGCGCCACAATCGTGCTCGGAGAAAAGTTGGGACGCGACGTGGCATTCGCTCTGGTTGAACGTGCCGTCGGCGAGAGTGCGTCCACGGGAAAGCACCTGGTGGACGTTCTTGCCGGGATGCCCGAAGTCTGTCGCGCATTGGATGCGGCGGCGCTCCAGAACCTGCGATCGCCCGAGAGTTATCTCGGCATGGCGGAGGTTTTTCGGCGAAGTCTGACTGGCTCCCAGCCCATGCGACAGCAAGGACCCCGGAATCAAGGAGGACGTGAAGCATAAGATGCCTTTTCTCAGTGTTCGCCAGAGCAAGATCTTCTACCGTCTTGAAGGAAATTCCGGGCAGCCGGTTCTGGTGTTGTCGCATTCCATCGGCACCGACCATGGAATGTGGGAACCACAGATCGGCGACTTGATTCAGCACTTCCAGGTCCTGCGCTATGACACTCGTGGCCACGGAGCATCGGACGCTCCAACCGGCGATTATTCGATTGAACAGTTGGGACAAGATGTTCTGGCGCTCACCGATGAACTGGGGCTGAGCAGGTTTGCGTTCTGCGGACTCTCCCTTGGAGGCGCAATCGGGCAGTGGCTGGGAGTCCATGCTCCCGACCGCATTGAACGCCTCGTGCTCGCGAATACGGCCCCGAAGTTCGGCGCTCCCGAGCAATGGGAAGCGAGAATACGCATGGTGCGGGAAGGTGGCATGCCCGCCATTTTGGACTTGGCCATGCAGCGTTTCTTTTCCAGCGAGATGATTACGCGCAGGGATCCGCTCGTCCAGTCCACCAAGTCGGCGTTCCTGGGAACGAACCCGATCGGATATGCGGGCTGCTGCGCCGCGCTGCGCGATTTCGACAATACCGCGAATCTTCGGCAAATTTCGGCTCCTACTCTTGTGATTTCAGGGCAGCGGGATGTTTCTACCCCCTGGGCTGGAAACGGGGAAATCCTCGCGAAGAACATTCCGCACGCCTCCGCGTTGCAACTGGATGCTGCGCACTTGTCGAATCTGGAGCTTCCACATTCCTTCTCGGCTGCAGTCGCCGAGTTCATGCTGGCAGGAGGTACGACGGATCCGTTGCAGCGCGGTTTTGCCATTCGGCGGTTTGTACTGGGCGACGAACATATAGACAGGGCAGTCGCCAGCACCAACGATTTCAACCGCGAGTTTCAGGACCTGATCACGCGATACGCTTGGGGATCAGTCTGGACTCGGCCCGGCCTCGATGTTCGCACGCGCCGGTTACTGGTTCTCGCGATCACGGCTTCCCTGGGCCGGCTTGAGGAGTTTCGCATGCATCTCCAGGCCGGATTGAAAGCCGGGTTGGAATTGTCGGACCTGAAAGAGGTGCTCTTGCAGACCGCAATCTACGCCGGCGTTCCGGCCGCCAATACGGCATTTCAGATTGCCCGGGAAGAGATGACAAAGTCCGAAAGATAGAGCGAAGGCAGCACGCGCAATTGTTTCTCCTGCTCCCGAAGACCCGCGCCAAGCGCGATGGCGCGGGAATTGATCCACTCCGGCGACTGAATCTCGTTCCCATTCACTTCATACGCAGGCCGACAAAGAACTTCCTTCCGTATTGACAGGGAGTAATAGTGGTATCCCCAGTGCAATTTGGTTACGAGAAACACACCACTTCGCAAGAAGCGAACAATGCGGTAAAACTCCGATAGTCATACCTAGAGTCGTTGCGGCAGCCGTCCAAAGAAATGATGGCCAACGCCGCAAAGGAATCTGGAATGAGCGAACTGGTCCATCTTGCCAATCATGAAGGGATCGGGGTCATCACCGTCGACAACCCGCCGGTGAACGCACTGAGTTCCACGCTGCTAACCGAACTCGACACCCGTTTGAGCGAAGCTGCGAACGATTCCGCAATCAAGGGAATCATCCTGATTGGCGCTGGGCGCACGTTCATTGCTGGAGCGGACATCAACGAGTTTCTCGAAGTCCTCGACGGCCGGCGCACGCTCACTGATCTTCACCCGTTACTGGCAAGGATGGAAGACTCCGACAAACCTATTGTGGCCGCGATTCACGGCAATGCGTTCGGCGGAGGCCTCGAGTTCGCTATGGCGTGCCATTACCGCGTTGCCACCCCGGACGCGCAAGTCGGCCAACCTGAAACTCGTCTTGGGATCATCCCAGGTGCCGGAGGGACGCAACGTCTGCCCCGCCTTGTCGGTCTCGTCAAAGCGGCGGAACTCTGCGCGCTGGGCACACCGGTCAAAGCTCCGGTCGCACGCGAACTCGGTATTCTCGACGAGATCATCGAGGGGGACTTGCTAGCGGGCGCAATCCGGTTCGCCCACAGAAAAGCGCAGCAAGGTGGCCCGCACCCGAAGACACGGGAACGAATGGTCATCTCCCCTCCTGAGCAAACGTCGGCGTTGGCAGCGGTTCGTGCAGAGGTTCGCAAGAGCCGCAAGAACCTACATGCGCCGCACGCCGCAATCGACGCAGTTGCCGCTTCCTCTCAAATGCCGTTCGAGGACGGCGTTCGCAACGAACGCAAGATTTTCAATGAGTGCCTGTTCGCGCCTGAAGCGAAAGCTCTCATCCACGCCTTTTTCGCAGAGCGTGCGGTCAGTAAGATTCCAGGAGTTGAAAAGGCCGGCCCGGCTACCGAATTCCGGCAAGCCGCGATCGTTGGGGCCGGAACGATGGGTGCCGGCATCGCGATGTGTTTCGCGAACGCGGGCATTCCCGTCCGGCTCAGGGATGTCGATTGTGCCACGCTCGAGCGTGGAATGCAGAACATCCAGCAGAACTACGCGAATTCCGTGAAGCGAGGGCGCTTGACGGCTGATATTGCAGAACAGCGCCAACGCCTGATCAGCCCGCAAACCGGCTATGACGGCTTCGAGAGTGCTGACATCATTGTCGAAGCTGTCTACGAAAACCTGGCATTGAAGAAGGAGATTTTCGCCGTCCTCGATGCAGTGGCCAAAGCGGATAGCATCCTTGCATCGAACACGTCTACTCTGAGCATTGACGAAATCGCACAGGCCGCGTCACATCCGGCGCGCGTGCTTGGTATGCATTTCTTTAGCCCAGCCCATGTGATGCGCTTGGTCGAAGTTGTCCGAGGGAAGCAAACCAGCCCGGAGGCAATCGTTTCCGCGATGGCACTCGCGAAACGACTGGGCAAGATCGGCGTTCTTGTCGGCAATTGTTTTGGGTTCGTAGGCAATCGCATGATGTTCCCCTACATGCGGGAAGCACAATTTCTGGTGGAAGAAGGTGCGACACCGGAGCAGGTCGATGGGGCTCTCACCAACTTTGGCATGGCGATGGGGATTTTCGCTGTCGACGACATGGCCGGACTCGATGTCGCCTGGCGGGTCCGCCAGGAGTTCAAGCATCCTGAGCAGCCCGGTCTCAGAAAGCCTCTGGTTGCGGACCAACTGGTTGCCATGAATCGCCTCGGACAGAAGACGGGCAAAGGCTGGTACCGCTACGGAGAAGATCGTAAACCGGCGCCAGACCCGGAAGTGCTCGAATTGATCGAGAAGACCGCCCGCGAGGCCGGGATTCGGCGCCGCTCGATCACGAATGAAGAAATCGTCGAACGGACCATCTACGCAATGATCAACGAAGGTCTGCGCATCCTTGAAGAAGGCTGCGCGCTCAGGGCCAGCGACATCGACGTCATCTACCTCAACGGCTATGGTTTCCCGAGCTACCGCGGAGGCCCGATGTGGTATGCGGATACGGTTGGTCTGCGCACAATTTGGGATCGTATTCTGCGGTTCCGCGAGACTCATGGACAACTGTGGGAGCCGGCGCCACTGCTGGGCAAGTTGATCGCTGAAGGCAAACCGCTAAGTTCCGTGGAGGCCGGGGCGGCGGCCAGTTCATGATTCGGCCCGTCGATCGGAAGCATCCGCCGGCGCGAAAGGCCTTGTGACACGATTCTCAACGGCACGATTGATGAGCCTTGGGCACTACTTGTGACCTGACCTGGTTTCGCTAGAGAAACCATCACGCAGAGCGATCGTCGGCCTTGACACACGTCTTTGCGTTGCATAGAGTCTGTGCGATTCAGCAAGACAAAGATGATGTGTCCCTAGACAAGACTTAGGGGCGGGGAATCCAAGCTTCAGAGAAGCCAGTGCCGAGAGCCACTGACAAGTAGCCCTCGCGATACTCTGTCCGGCGCGCGTAGTTCTACACGCGCGGTGTTTCGAAGCAAGCAGCCGATTCCAAGAAGGAATTGTGTTCATGAAACGCATCGCTGGCTATCGGGAGCCTTATCCCGGGACTCAACCGCCTCACCTGCACCCGCCGTACGTGTCATCCATCAAGCGTGCCCCGACCAAGCCGCAGGTTCGCATCCCGTACACGCTGTCGGAAGTGACCGGACCAACATTCAAGCCCGACATTGTCTCGCCCAAAGCGAGCGATCTGACCCGGCAGCATTCTGGCGAACCGCTCGGGGAGCGAATCATCGTCAGCGGACGAGTCCTCGATGAAAACAGCCGTCCACTCGCCAACACGCTGGTCGAAATCTGGCAGGCCAATGCCGCCGGGCGCTACCTTCACGAAGTTGATCAGCACAAAGCGCCGCTGGATCCGAACTTCACCGGTTGCGGGCAGGCGATCACCGATTCTGAAGGACGGTATCGCTTTGTGACCATTCGCCCCGGCGAGTATCCCTGGCGCAATCACTACAATGCGTGGCGCCCCGCCCATATTCACTTTTCGCTGTTTGGCCCGGCATTCGCCACACGGCTTGTTACCCAGATGTATTTCCCGGGTGATCCGCTGATTCCGTTTGATCCCATCTTCAATTGCACGGCAGACGAGAAGGCGCGTAATCGCCTGATTTCTGTTTTCGACTGGGAAAGCACAGTCCCCGAGCACGCGCTGGGTTATCGTTTCGACCTGATCCTGCGAGGGCGCGAAGCGACCCCCATGGAGGAGTAAACCAATGAGCTTGCAGGCAACCACATGGCAGACCGTCGGCCCGTATTTCAAGATCGGTCTGCACTGGCTCGACAACGACAATCTCGCGCCAGAGGGCGTCAGCGGCGAGCGTGTCACCATTCAAGGAAGAGTTTTCGATGGTGATGGAATCCCAATACCAGATGCGTGCCTGGAAATCTGGCAGGCAAATGCGCACGGAAAATATGCTCACCCCGAGGACACGCAAAACAAGCTACTGGAGCCTGGTTTCACAGGTTATGGGCGAGTCCCGGTGGATCGTGAGGGGGCTTTCCGGTTCGCTACAATCAAGCCGGGCCCTGTGCCCGGTCCCGACGGAAAGGAACAGGCCCCACATCTACTGGTCTCGTTGTTCATGCGCGGTCTGTTAAGACGGCTGGTAACGCGCATCTATTTTCCTGACGATTCGCGTAATGCCCGGGATGCCATTCTTAACCTCGTGGCACCCGACCGGCGAGATACGCTCGTCGCAAAGCGTGCAGGCTCACAGCAGGGGACTCTGGAATGGAATATCCATATGCAGGGCGAACACGAAACGGTCTTCTTCGATCTGGGAGCGTGATGTTGCGCAGCATTTGTGATTGGTAATTTGTAATTGGTAATTGAGAACCAAAATCGCGGCGCCCTTGCCTTCAATTACAAATCACCAATCACCAATTACAAGTTGCAAATGCCGGACAAGTGGGGAATCGACCAATGACAGAAGTCCAACTGTTGATCGGCGACCAGGAAGTCGCCGCCTCGGGCGGTGCTACGTTCGAGCGGGCCAACCCAATCGCGGGTACAGTCGCTACGCGCGCTGCGGCCGCTAGTGTGGAGGATGCAAAAGCTGCTGCGGTCGCGGCGGCCGCGGCCTTTCCAGAATGGTCCGCACTCGGCCCGAACGAACGCCGCAAGAAACTGTTGCGCGCAGCCGACCTACTCGAAGCTCGCACACCCGGTTTTATTTCCCTCATGATGGACGAAATCGGGGCAACTGCCGGCTGGGCTGGGTTCAATGTTTACCTCGCCGCGCAAATGCTTCGCGAAGCCGCGTCGATGACCACACAGGTTTCGGGTGAAACGATTCCCTCGGATGTGCCGGGCAGCCTTGCCTTTTCGATCCGCCAGCCCGTCGGGGTCGTGCTGGGAATTGCTCCCTGGAATGCCCCGGTAATTCTTGGCGTGCGCGCCATTGCCGTGCCGCTGGCGTGCGGCAACACTGTAATCCTCAAAGCTTCGGAAGTCTGCCCCGCAACGCATCGCCTCATCGGTACCGTGCTCCGCGAAGCCGGTCTTGATAAGGGCGTGGTCAACGTGCTGACACACGATGCGGCGAGCGCGGCCCCGATTGTGGAGGCGCTGATTGCCGATCCGGCCGTGCGCCGAGTGAATTTCACCGGCTCCACGCGGGTGGGCAAGATGCTTGCCGTGACCGCCGCGAAATACCTAAAGCCCATTTTGCTCGAACTGGGAGGCAAGGCTCCGCTCGTCATCCTCGACGATGCCGACCTGGATGCCGCTGTCAACGCGGCCGCTTTCGGCGCTTTCATGAACCAGGGCCAGATCTGCATGTCGACGGAGCGGATCATCGTGGATGAAAAGATCGCCGATGCTTTTGCGCAGAAGTTCGTGGCCAAGGTCAGGAACCTGCCCGTGGGCGATCCACGCAAGGGAGAAGTGGTACTGGGCGCGGTGGTTGGAATGCCAACCGTGGATCGCGTGCACGCGCTCGTCGCCGATGCGGTCGCGAAAGGCGCAAAGGTGTTGCTCAGCGGTGACTCGCAAGGAACGATCATGCCCGCCACCATCGTGGACTATGTGACGCCGGAGATGCGGCTTTTCCGCGATGAATCGTTCGGGCCGTCGGTGTCAATCACGCGGTTCAAGACGGTCGAGGAAGCGATCCGCCTGGCAAACGACAGCGAATACGGATTGTCGGCTGCGGTTTTTGGCCGCGACGTTGCGCGCGCATTTGAAGTAGCGAAGCGCATCGATTCCGGGATGTGCCACATCAATGCGCCCACAGTCCACGATGAAGCCCAGATGCCCTTCGGAGGAGTTAAAGCGAGCGGTTATGGCCGATTCGGAGGAAAAGCGGCGATTGAGCAATTCACCGAGTTGCGGTGGATCACGATTCAGACCACTCCGCGGCATTATCCGTTCTGAATTGTTTTGACTCTGTTGACATCCCTCTTTCTGATTCTTGTCATTCCGAGCCGTCCGCAGGCGTTAGCCGAGGACGAGCGAGGAATCTGCAGTTGGTCGGCGGATCCCGCGCTGCGCTCGGGATAACAACCTCGACGTCAGTGCACGTCCCGGTCCGAGGCCGCCCAGTATGGTTTTCGTAGGCTCTTGCGATCGAGTTTCCCGGCGGGAGTCTTGGGAATCTGTGTCCGAAATTCCACGGACTTCGGCGCCTTCACACCGCCCAGTTTGGTCTTGCAGTGGGCAATCACGTCTTCCTCGCTCAGTGATTCACTCGGTTTGACAACAACGATCGCTTTCACCGCCTCCCCCCACTTCTCGTCGGGCACGCCAATCACTGCGCACTCGGCGACCTGCGGCAGGGCCATGATCCCGGCCTCGACTTCGGCGCAATACACGTTGAAGCCGCCGCTGATGATCATGTCTTTTTTGCGATCAACGATGTAGACGTACCCATCTTCGTCCATGTAGCCAACGTCGCCCGTATGATGCCAGGCGTAACGCCGAATCTCTGCCGTCGCCTCAGGAAGATTATGGTAGCCACCGGACACCAACGTTCCGCGTGCCACAATCTCGCCGCGCCCGTGCGGGGAAAGGATGTTCCCGGCATCGTCCATGATGGCGATGCGCACGGCCGTCGTCGGGCGTCCGCAACTCCGTAAACGCTCGGGATGCTCGCCCGCGGCGGCAGCCGCCACAGTGCGCTGGTCAAGCCAGGTCAGCAGCATGGGCGCTTCGGTCTGACCGTAGGATTGGCACATGCATGGTCCGAAGATTTCCACGCCTCGCTTGAGTTTGTCCGGCGAAACGGGTGACCCCGCCAACAGAAATACCTTCAGGCTCGAGTAGTCGAACTTCTCAACCTCCGGATGAGCAAGCAAGCCATAAAAGGCAGTCGGAGGAAGAAAAATGTGGGTTGCCCGATGTTGCTCAATTGCCTGCAGCACTTGCCCGGCATCGAATCCTGGTAACACGACGTTGGTGCCGCCCAAACCGAACATGGTGAAGGCAACTACCCCCGCGGCATGGGAAAGCGGCGCGGTGCAAAGGCAGACGGAGTTGGACTCGTCACCCTTCCAGTAATGCGAGGCCATTTCCGTCATCGTGCCCCAGGCGAGATTTGTCACCCGCACGCCGCGTGCGGGGCCAGTGGTTCCGCCGGTTGGAACCAGTCCCATCATCTCGTGAAGGTTGCCGTACTCATCGGCCCATTCGCGCTCGGGCTGGTCTTTTCCGAGTTTCATGATCGCGGCGAGCGAATCCTGGCGCTCAGCGGGACCATCAATACAGATCACGTGTCGCAAGCGAGGAACGCGCCTGCGAATCTCCTCCACCTGCTCCTGAAAGCGGCTGTGATAGAAGAGCCACGCCGTCTCGGAGTAGTTCAGATACTCCACGTTGGCGTCTGCGGCAGTGCGGAAGTTGATCGGAACCCAAGCAGTTCCAGCGCGCAGAATACCCAGCATGCAGAACAAAACCGCCGCATCGTTGTGCGAGTAGATAGCCGCGCGCTCTTCACGCTTCGCTCCACCCGCCCACATGCCTCTCGCGACCTGCTCGCTGAACTTGCGGGTTTCAGCGTAAGAATAGCGGCGATCCCCATCCACGATCGCAACCCGGTCGGGGTAAAGGTTCGCGCTTTTGTCGAAGTAGTCGATCGCTCGCATTATCGGATTCCGAACTATGGCGGTTGGTGATCTATTGTCGCGGATAGATCGTGGCTCGTTTACGACAGCTTCATTTTCGACAGCCCGTGATCCTCCAACACAGCCAGGATCTCACCTGCCCCGAAAGCCTCCGCTGGCGAGGCGAATCCCACCTTGCGTGGTCCTTCACGCAACAGGCTCTTCGCCGCAAACGTCTGTATCAATCCCGTCTGCTGGTAGCAGCACGTCCCATAGACTACGCACTGGACCGCATCCGCGTTTCCGCGTCCTACAATCACGTCAATCGTCCGGTTCTCTCGCGGATTCTCGCGCGGCGGCGTCCCTGCCTGTACCGCGGCAGCCATTTCCGCTAACTTCTTTTCGCGCTCTGCCGCCGGCAGTGGCCGGATCTGTTCTTCGAATAGCTTCTCTGTAGCGGCTACTCCTTCCATGATTTGACGATCGAGCAATCCGCCAACCGATTTGACATTCGCGATCTGGGGATGATTTTTGTACCACACCGGATGCGGGAATCCGCCCCAGGCCAGCGCCAGTTGCGTCTGAATCGAGCTCGGGATCACCACGTCATACCTGGTTGCGGGCGGCCAGGGCTTGTACTGGTTTTGCTCCAGATAGCACGCTTCCGTCTGAATGACTGCGAAGATCGTTTGCGTCGAGCCAAACGTCGGGAACCCTTTGAACATCGTCAACACTTCCAAAGTGTCGATGGTGGGGTTGCTCTGGAGGCAGACTCGCACCGCCGCGTCGCTCACTGCCGACATGAACGCCGTTGCCGGAGCGGCCACCAGTCCTCGTTCGGCGAACTTCGGACCCAAACTTTCGGCAACCGTCCGCAGCCATGCTTGTTCTCCGCTGATGTCGAGGTAGTGACAACCAGCCTTCAGCGCAGCTTCAACAACGCGCGGCCCGTTGTAGATAAAGGGACCCGCTGTGTTGCAGACAACCTTCGCCCCGGCAAACAGTCGCGTCAGTTCATCGGCAGATCCTTGTGTTTCGACGCATTCGTAATCCGCCGTCTCGATCCCGGGCACATGCTGCATCACATCGCGAAGCCTCGTCAGGCTGCGGCCTGCTGCCACGAAAGGTACGTTGAATTCCCGCAGGAATTCCGCAATCAGCCGCCCGGAGAATCCGTTGGCCCCATAGATCACCACAGGCTTCTTTGCGCCCATAATTTGTCCTCGTTTCGGAGTCGTCCCCACAACTTGTTCCCCGCGTTCTGGGATACGTGAGATTTCCGCCTTCCCACGGACGGCGAAATCAGGTATCGTAGGGAAACAA
>Ga0335070_10003659_pt1 | contig 17974 bp, 20 predicted proteins | sample Lox_Sample_13_FD_206722 | JGI IMG/M metagenome (GOLD analysis project Ga0335070, IMG submission 206722) | Soil microbial communities from Loxahatchee National Wildlife Refuge, Florida, United States - Lox_Sample_1.3 | ecosystem: Environmental > Terrestrial > Soil > Wetlands | place: USA...
CTGCTCCACCGTCTCGAACTCGAATCCGGGCCGGCCGAGCATGGTGCCCAGCACGCGCAGCACCTTCCAGGCCGGACGCGCCTCGCCCAGCGGCCGCACCGCGGCGTGGAAGCTCTGCACGCGGCCCTCGGTGCTCACGAAGGTGCCGGGGGTCTCGGTGAACGGCGCGATCGGCAGCAGCACGTCGCCCACGTCCGACTTGAACGCGGTCAGGTTGACGATGAACTGCTTGCCCTTGACGAGGCTCGGGTCCGCCAGGTCCAGGCTCGCGTCGAGACCCAAGAGGACCATGGCTTTCTTGCGGGCGACCTCGGGAAGTCCCCCGGCGGCAGGCAATCCGGCCACGTAGCCGCCCACGGAATTCGCCGCCTCGCCGAGGAAGCCGACCTTCACGCCGATTGCCTGTGCGGCCGCGTGAATCGCGGCCGCCTGCGGATGCTGCTGGGCGAAATTGCCGAGCAGGATCGCCGCGTTCTTTCCGCCTTTCAGAATTTCACTGAAAGAGGGAATCGAACTCAAAAGTTCTGAAGGCGGAACGATCTTCTTGCTCTTCACCGGCATCAGCCAGTCGTCGTCCGCCGAGTGCAGCACGTGCACCTGCAGGCCGCGCTTGGCGGCCTGGCGCAGGCGCTGCGCGATGAGCGGGTGGTCCTTGCGCAGGAACGAGCCCGCGACGAGCACGCGGTCGAGCTTGCCGAGCTCCTCGACCGGCATGCCGAGCCAGGGGATGCCCGCGCGCTTGCCGTCGCCCGAGAAGTCGCAGTGCCGCAGGCGGAACTCGGCCGGCGCGCCGAGCCTGCCCGAGAGATACAGCTCTTCCAGCGTCGCGTGCGGTGACGCGAGCACACCGAACTGATTTTCCTTTAAGGAAGAAACAACAAAATCCAATGCATCCTGCCAGTCCGTCTGCTCCCACCTGCCCTCGCGCCGGATCATCGGCGCCGCGAGGCGCTCCTCGGAGTTGAGCGCCTCGTAGGAGAAGCGATCCTTGTCCGACAGCCAGCACTCGTTGATCGCCTCGTTCTCCAGCGGCAGCACGCGCATGACCCTGCTTTGCTTCACCTGCACGACGAGGTTCGAGCCCAGGCCGTCGTGCGGCGAGACGCTCTTGCGGCGCGCGAGCTCCCAGGTGCGAGCGCTGTAGCGAAACGGCTTGGAGGTGAGCGCGCCCACCGGGCAAAGGTCGATCATGTTCCCCGAGAGCTCGGAATCCACGCTCTTGCCGACGAAGGCCACGATCTCGGAATGCTCGCCGCGGCCGATCATGCCGAGCTCCATGACGCCGGCGACCTCCTGGCCGAAGCGCACGCAGCGCGTGCACTGGATGCAGCGGCTCATCTCCTCGGCGGCGACCAGCGGGCCGATGTCCTTGTGCAGCACCACGCGCTTTTCCTCGGTGAAGCGCGAGGCCGACGCGCCGTAGCCCACGGCGAGGTCCTGCAGCTGGCACTCGCCGCCCTGGTCGCAGATCGGGCAGTCGAGCGGGTGGTTGATGAGCAGGAACTCCATCACCGCGTTCTGCGCCTTCTTGGCGTTCGCGGATGCCGTCTTCACCTTCATGCCGTCGGTGACCGGCGTCGCGCAGGCCGGCAGGGGCTTCGGCGCCTTCTCCACCTCGACCAGGCACATGCGGCAGTTGGCGGCGATCGACAGCTTCTTGTGATAGCAGAAGTGCGGCACGTAGATGCCGAGCTTGTGCGCGGCGTCCATCACGGTCGCACCGTGCTGTACTTCGACTTCGCGGCCGTCGATCTCGACTTTGACCATCTAGGCGGCCTTCGCGATCGACGGGCTGCGGGCGCCGGCCCGGCCCCATTTGGGTTCTATGTCTTTTGCAACAAGACAGTTCTTATGCTCGATGTGGTGCACGAACTCGTGGCGGAAGTGCTTGAGGAAGCTCTTCACGGGCAGCGCCGCCGCGTCGCCGAGCGCGCAGATGGTGCGGCCGGCGATGTTGTCGGCAACGTTGTCCAGCAGCTCGAGGTCCTCGATCCGGCCCTGGCCGGTCTCGATGCGGTGCACGACGCGGTAGAGCCAGCCGGTGCCCTCGCGGCAGGGCGTGCACTGGCCGCAGGATTCCTCGAAATAGAAGTAGGACAGCCGCTCCAGCGCGCGCACCATGCAGGTGCTGTCGTCCATGACGATGACCGCGCCCGAGCCCAGCATCGACCCAGCCTTGGCGATGGAGTCGTAGTCCATGTCGGTCTTCATCATGATGTCGGCCGGCAGCACGGGCATGGAGGAACCGCCCGGGATGACCGCCTTCAATCTATTTCCTTTTCTGACTCCTCCCGCCATTTCAAGAAGCTTCGCGAACGGCGTGCCGAGCTTCACCTCGTAGTTGCCGGGCTTCGCGACGTGCCCGGTGACCGAGAAGATCTTGGTACCGCCGTTGTTCGGCCGCCCGAGCGCGAGGAACGCGTCGCCGCCATTGAGCATGATCCAGGGCACCGCCGCGAACGTCTCGGTGTTGTTGACCGTGGTCGGCTTGCCGTACAGCCCGAAGCTCGCCGGGAACGGCGGCTTGAAGCGGGGCTGGCCCTTCTTGCCTTCGAGCGACTCGAGCAGTCCCGTCTCCTCGCCGCAGATGTACGCGCCGTAGCCGGGATGCGCGTGCAGCTCGAAAGAGAACTCCGAGCCGAGGATGTTCTTGCCGAGGTAGCCCGCCGCCCGCGCTTCCGCCAGCGCCTCCTCGAACAGCTCGTAGATCTCCCAGATCTCGCCGTGGATGTAGTTGTAGCCGACACCCGCGCCCATCGCGTAGCCGGCGATGATCATGCCCTCGATGACGCTGTGCGGGTTGTAGCGCAGCAGGTCGCGGTCCTTGCAGGTGCCCGGCTCGCCCTCGTCGGAGTTGCAGACCAGGTACTTCGCGCCGGGAAACTGGCGCGGCATGAACGACCACTTCAGGCCGGTCGGGAATCCCGCTCCGCCGCGGCCGCGCAGCGCGGACTTCTTCACTTCCGCGATCACGTCCTCGGGCTTTATCTTCTGCTGCAGGATCTTTTTCAGCGCCGCGTAGCCGTCGCGCGCCTCGTAGTCCTTCAGGCGCCAGTTCGCGCCATCGAGGCCCTTCATGAGGATCGCGTCCGGGCCGTAATCGAGCAGCGCCATGGCTATTTCAGCTCCTTGATCAGCGCGTCGAGCTTCTCCTTCGACATGCCGTCGTGCATTTTCTTGTTGTTCACGAGCACCACCGGCGCCATCGCGCAGGCCCCCATGCACTCGCCTTCCTTCAGCGTGAAGCGCCCGTCGGCGGTGGTCTCGCCGAAATCGATGCCGAGCCTCGCCTTCAGGTGGTCGGCCGCCTCCAGCGATCCCTGCAGCCCGCACGGCAGGCAGGTGCAGACCGTGAGCTTGTACTTGCCCGTCGGCTGCAGGTTGTACATGTTGTAGAAGGTGGCGACCTCGTAGACCGCGACCGGCGCCATGCCGAGGTAGCCCGCGACCTCGTCCATGGTCTCGGTCGACAGCCAGCCCTTCTCGTCCTGCACGATGATGAGCGCGCTCATCACCGCCGACTGCTTCTGGTCGGCCGGGTATTTGGCGATTTCCTTATCTATTTTTTGTTTTGAAGAAACAGATAAAGTCATCGGTCGATTTCCCCGAAAACGATGTCCAGCGTGCTGACGATGGCGACCGCGTCGGCGAGCATGTGGCCGCGCGCGAGCTCGCCGAGCGAGGACAGGTGCGTGAAGGCCGGCGAGCGCAGCTTCATGCGGTAGGGCTTGTTGGCGCCGTCCGAGATGAAGTACACGCCGAACTCGCCTTTCGGCCCCTCCACGCCCGCGTAGGCCTCGCCCTCGGGCACGTGCATGCCCTCGGTGAAGAGCTTGAAGTGGTGGATCAGCTCCTCCATGTTGGCCTTCATCTGCCCGCGCGTGGGCGGCGCGATCTTGTGGTTGTCGACGATCACCGGGCCCGGGTTCTCGCGCAGCCAGTCCACGCACTGCTTGATGATGCGGTTGGACTGGCGCATCTCCTCGATGCGCACGAGGTAGCGGTCGTAGGTGTCGCCGTTGACGCCGACCACCACGTCGAAGTCGAGCTTGTCGTAGACCTCGTAGGGCTGCTTCTTGCGCAGGTCCCAGGCCACTCCCGAGCCGCGCAGCATGGGGCCCGTGTAGCCGAGCGCGAGCGCGCGCTCGGGCGACACCACGCCTATGCCGACCGTGCGCTGCTTCCAGATGCGGTTCTCGGTGAGCAGCGTCTCGTAGTCGTCCACGCACTTCGGGAAGCGCTCGGTGAACGCCTCGATGAAGTCGAGCAGCGAGCCCTGGCGGTCGGCGTTCATCTCGCCAAGCGCCTTCTCGTTCCTCGAGTGCTGCGCGCGGTACTGCGGCATGCGGTCGGGCAGGTCCCGGTAGACGCCGCCCGGCCGGTAGTAGGCCGCGTGCATGCGCGCGCCCGACACCGCCTCGTAGCAGTCGAGCAGGTCCTCGCGCTCGCGAAAGCCGTACAGGAACACCGTCATCGCGCCGAGGTCCAGGCCCAGCGTCGCCACGCCGAAGATGTGGTTCAGGATGCGCGTGATCTCGTCGAACATCACGCGGATGTACTGCGCGCGGACCGGCACCTCGATGCCGAGCAGCTTTTCCACCGCCATGCAGTAGGCGTGCTCGCTGCACATCATCGAGATGTAGTCGAGCCGGTCCATGTACGGCAGCGACTGCAGGTAGGTGCGGCTCTCGGCGAGCTTCTCGGTCGCGCGGTGCAGCAGGCCGATGTGCGGGTCGGCGCGCTGCACCACCTCGCCGTCGAGCTCCAGCACCAGGCGCAGCACGCCGTGCGCCGCCGGATGCTGCGGGCCGAAATTGAGCGTGTAGTTGCGGATTTCGGCCAAGGCCTATTCCCCTTCGGCGTAGTGCGCTTCGCGCACCACGCGCGGCGTGATCTCGCGCGGCTCGATGGTCACCGGCTGGTAGACCAGGCGCTTCTGGTCCGGGTCGTAGCGCATCTCGACGTGGCCCGAGATCGGGAAGTCCTTGCGGAACGGGTGGCCGATGAAGCCGTAATCGGTGAGGATGCGCCGCAGGTCCGGATGCCCCTCGAAGACGATGCCGAACAGGTCGAACGCCTCGCGCTCGAACCAGTTCACGCTCGGCCAGATGTCGATCATCGAGGCGAGCATCGGCATCGCGTCGTCCGGGCAGAACACGCGCAGCCGCAGCCGCCAGTTGTGCGCCACCGAGAGCAGATGCAGCACCGCGGCGAAGCGCCCGCGCTCCCACGGGCGCTCGCCGTAGGTCGAATAGTCGACGCCGCAGAGGTCGAGGGCCTGCTCGAAGCGCAGGTCGGGATGGTCGCGCAGCGTGCGCGCCGCTTCGCGGTAGTTCGCCGCGCCGACCACCAGCGTCAGCTCGCCGAGGCGCTCTTCGAGCGACTCGACCCGGGGACCGAGTGCCCCTCTCAGGGCGTCGTGCAACCGCTGCAGCTTGGGCGTCATCTACGCAATTGCGTCAGCGCGCGATCGTGCTCGTGCGCTTGATCTTGTTCTGCAGCTGCAGGATGCCGTAGAGCAGCGCCTCCGCCGTCGGCGGGCAGCCGGGCACGTAGATGTCCACCGGCACCACGCGGTCGGCCCCGCGCACCACCGAGTAGGCGTAGTGGTAGTAGCCGCCCCCGTTCGCGCAGGAGCCCATCGAGATCACCCAGCGCGGCTCGGCCATCTGGTCGTAGACCTTGCGCAGCGCCGGCGCCATCTTGTTGGTGAGCGTGCCGGCGATGATCATCACGTCGGCCTGGCGCGGGCTGGGCCGGAACACGACGCCGAAGCGGTCCAGGTCGTAGCGCGAAGCGCCGGCGTGCATCATCTCGATCGCGCAGCAGGCGAGGCCGAAGGTCACCGGCCAGAGCGAGCCCGTGCGCGTCCAGTTGATGAGCTTGTCGGCCGTGGTGGTGACGAAGCCCTGCTCGAGGATCCCTTCTATTCCCATTCCAGGGCTCCTTTCGTCCATTCGTAGATGAAGCCGACCACGAGGATGCCGAGGAACAGCATCATCGACAGGAAGCCGGCGAAGCCGATCTCGTTGATCACCACCGCCCAGGGAAACAGAAAGGCGATCTCGAGATCGAAGAGGATGAACAGGATCGCCACCAGGTAGTAGCGCACGTCGAACTTCATGCGCGCATCCTCGAAGGCCTCGAAGCCGCACTCGTAGGGCGAGAGCTTCTCTGGATCCGGCCGGTGCGGCCCGAAGATCGCGCCGAGCACCGGCGGCGCGACGCCGACGGCGGCGCCGACGACGATGAACAGCAGGATCGGAAAGTACTCGGCGAGCATGTGGCTCAGATTCCCCTGTTCACCGCCTCAATATTGGTGCCCACGAGCAGACTCGAACTGCTACGGCGTTTTAGGCCACCAGCCCCTCAAGCTGGCGTGTCTACCAATTTCACCACGTGGGCGCATGCGTACCTGCCTGAACCCCCGGGATTATCCCCTAAAAATCATTGCGGAACGTCCTTCGGCTTCGAACCCGCAGGCAGTGTCTCTGACGGCGCGGCCGGCGGCGCCTTCGCCGGCTCGGCGGCGGGCTTTTCGGCGGCCTTGGCGGGCGCCGGCGCGCTCTGCTGCGTCCGCACCGTGTCGAGCACGCCCCCGCTCGTGCGCGGCTTGTTCGTCGCGAGGTAGGCGAGCCCGAGGCTGGTGACGAAGAACAGCGTCGCGAGGATCGCGGTCGTGCGCGACAGGAAATTTGCCGATCCGGTGGCCCCGAACAGGCTGGCCGAGGCGCCGCCGCCGAATCCCGAGCCCATGTCCGCCCCCTTGCCGTGCTGCAGGAGCACCAGGCCGATGATCGCGAGCGCGATCAGCACGTGCAGCACGATCACCACCGTCATCCAGTCCATCGCCTCAACTCCTCCGACTTGCCGCGCCCGCGATGGCGAGGAAGTCCGCCGCCACCAGCGATGCGCCGCCGATCAATCCGCCGTCGACGTCCTGCATCGCGAAAAGGTCCGCCGCGTTGTCCTTCTTCACGCTGCCGCCGTACAGCAGCGGCGTCTCCGCCGGCAACCGCGCGCGCACGAAGGCGTGCACGGCCTGCGCCTGCCCGGGCGTCGCGGTGCGTCCGGTGCCGATCGCCCACACGGGTTCGTACGCAACCACCGCTTGCTTGAAGGAATCTTTTCCGTTCAAGGAAATCACGGCATCCAGCTGCCGACCGACAACCGCTTCGGTCCTGTTCTCCTCGCGCTCGGCAAGCGTCTCGCCCACGCAGAGGATCGGCGTGATGCCCCCGGCGAGCGCCGCCTTGAACTTCGCCGCCGCCGCCGCGTCGCTCTCGCCGTAGAGCTGGCGCCGCTCCGAGTGACCCACGATCACGTAGCGGCAGCCGAATTCGGCCAGCATCGCCGCGGACACTTCGCCCGTGTAGGCGCCCTGCGCGTGCTCGCTCAGGTTCTGCGCCCCCAGTGCAAGCGCGCTGCCTTGCAGCCGGGCCGACGCGTCGGCGAGATAGGGGAACGGCACGCAGACCGCGCATTCGACCTCGCGCAGCTCCCGAATTCCCCGTAGGACAGCGTCCAGCAGCGCGCGGTTCGCGGACAGGCTGCCGTGCATCTTCCAATTGCCCGCCACGAGGCGCCGTTGCATTCAAGGAGTCTTGTTCTTGGGCCGAAAACGCCTGAAATTTTACAGCATTAGGTGCTTTTGTGCGACGCAAAACGCACCCGGTGCACGGCACGCGCCGCCTCGTGCGCGAGGCGCTCGGCTTCGGCGTTCATGACCTCTCCCAGCAGCTGCGCCGCTCGGCCGCGCAACGCCGCGATCGCGCCGCTTGCGCGCACGCCCGCCGCGAGCGCCGTCGTCTCCTCGCAATACAGCGCGAGCAGCTCCCGCAGGCGGCGCTCGAGCGCATCGGCCGGCATGAGCGCGCGCAGCCCGCGCCCCGCGCGCCAGCCGTCGAGAATGCGCAGCGCGAGGTCGAGGCCGCGCTCGACGCGCTTGCGCCGCAGCGGCTCGATGCGCGCGTAGGGAATGTCGAGCTGCACGGGCAAGCCGCGCATGCCGGCGAGGAATTCGCGGTCGACCTCCCGCGCGCGATCGAGCAGCCGGCCGAGGTCCTCTTCGCGCGGCGCGCGCCCGGCGGCGGCCAGCTCGGCCGCGCAGGCGATCGCCTGCGCATCCTTGCGGATCTCCTTGGCGACGTTCGCCTCGAGCAGCGGCTCCAGCGCCGCGAGCGCCACGCGCAGCGGCAGCGACTGCCCGAGCCGGTGCAGCGTGCGGCGATCGAATTCGCCGAGCAGCCGCGCGTCGAGGCGCGCGAGGAGCCGCTCGCGGTTCAGCGCTCGAGCGGCTTCACTGCCCGGTGGAACCCGAGCATGCCGCTGAACACCGTCGACACGGTCACGTCGCGGAAGCCGACGTCCTCGAGCAGATCCGTGAACTCGCGCGGCGAATAGAACATCTGCAGCGCCTGGATGAAGTATTTCTTGCAGTTCAGCGCCGCCGGCCCGCTGCGGAACAGGAATCCCGTGAACCAGAGGCAGAAGCGCAGGTAGGCGTAGTACATCTTCTCCACCACCGGGTTGCCCGGGCGCAGCATATCGCTGTGGTAGAACCGCCCGCCGGGCTTGAGCACGCGCCGGACCTCCTCGGCGACGCGGCGGATGCGCAGGTGGCGCGAGGCGAACTGCAGCGTCACGATGTCGAACGAGTTGTCCGGGTACGGCAGCGTGTGTACGTCGTCGATCACGCTCTTGATGCGGAAGCCGAGCGCCTCGGCGCGCTGCCGGCCCACCTCCTGCATCGCCTCGCTGCGGTCGATCGCGTGGACGTCAAGCGTCGGCTCGCGCCTGAGCAGCGCGATGCCGATGGCGTTGGTGCCGGCGCAGACGTCGAGCACGCGCTCGCCCGGCCTGACGTCCACGGTGTCCATGAACTTGCGCAGGAACCAGCCCCACAGGCCGAGGCTGGCGACGTAGTTGGCGCGGTCGTAGTACGGCGCGACGTCGGCGAACACGTCGTTCAGCTCGCGCGTCCAGACGGCGTTGAAGCGCTCCTCGCGTGCGATCTCGCGGGTGGCGACAGGCGGCGGATTCATGGGCTCTCCCTTCCCCCTTCAAATCCGCGCCAAGTAAAGCACTGCACCCCCCGTCCCGGCAAGCGCCACGGCGTAGACAACAGTGGCAACGAGGGTATCGGCGCGCACGCCGAGGTCATAGCAGGTAATGCGCAGCCGGTGGGCGGCGCTCCAGAGCGACAGGAACACCACGCCCGCGAGGACCACTTTGACGAGCCAGTGGCCGGCGAGCGCGTGCAGGCGCTCGTAGGCGAGCAGGTCCGGCGCGTGGCCGAGCGCCGCGAGCAGCGTGATCAGGATCAGCGCCGGGGTGACGAACGCGGTCAGCGTGCCTCCCGCGGCAAACGGGCCCCAGACGATCGGCTTGTTCGAGCGCGCCATGCTTCAGAGGACTCCCGAGAAATAGAGGATCGCGGCCGACAGCACCGCCCAGGCGGCGAAATGCGCGCCCGAGATGACGCCGTCGGGAAGGAACTTCTCGCCCACCTGCAGCGGCAGCGCCTTCGGCGTGAGCTGGAACCAGGTGTAGCTGTGGTAGACGGCGAACGCGAGCGCGACGACGTGGAACGCGACGATGAGGGGGCTCTTCAGGCCCTCGAGGAACCTCGCCCAGGCCTCCGGCCCCTCCGACAGGCGCCCGAGCGCACACACCAGCATCAGCGTCCACGCGCCGATGAACAGGCAGGAGAACTCGCGCACCATGTACTTCAGGTAGCGCGGGTGGCGGAAGATCCACTCGGAGGTGATCGGCCGGACGTGCGGCCGGCGGCCTACTTGTTCAGCCATGGCATCAGGTGCTCCGTATACCAGTCTATCGTGCTCTTGATCTTGACCTGCTGGATCGCGGCCGCCGGGTCGACATGCTCGGGGCAGACGTCGGAGCAGGCGCCGACGAACGAGCACTCCCAGACGCCCTCGGTGGCGGCGAGCTCCTCCTGGCGCTGCGCGCGACCGCCGTCGCGCGAGTCCTCGTTCCAGCGATGGCCAAGCGTGATCGCCGCCGGGCCGATGTACTTCGGGATCAGCCCGTATTCCGGGCAGGCGGCGTAGCACAGCATGCAGTTGATGCAGAGCGTGAACTGCTTGTAGCGCTTGAGCTGGGCCGGCGTCTGCTGGTACTCGCCGGTGGCCGCCTCCGGCGCCCCCTTCGGAATCAGGTAGGGCTTGACGCGCGCGAGCTTGGCGACGAAGTCGTCGATCACCGTGACCAGGTCGCGCTCGACCGGGAAATGGCGCAGGGGCTCGACTCGGATCAGGCCCGGGTAGTCGCGCAGGAAGCTCTTGCAGGCGAGCTTGGGCTCGCCGTTGACCATCATCCCGCAGCTGCCGCACACCGCCATGTGGCAGGACCAGCGGTAGCTGAGCGTCGGATCGATCGTCTCCTTGATGTGGTTGAGCGCGTCGAGCACCACCCACTCCTCGCGGCATTTCACCGAGTAGCGCTGAAAATGCGGCTCCTGGCCGGTCTCCGGGTTGTAGCGCAGCACCTCGATCTCGACCTGGCGCTCGCTCATTCGTGCCCTCCCGAGTAGTCGCGCACGCCCGGCTGCGATTTCGTGATGACGACATCCAGATATTCGATTCTCGGGCTCGAAACGGAATCGAAATACGCCAATGAATGCCTGAGAAAGCTCCGATCGTCCCTTTCCACGAAGTCGAGGCGCTGGTGCGCGCCGCGAGACTCCTTGCGCGCGAGCGCGCTCTGCGCCACCGCTTCGGCGCAGTCGAGCATGGAGCCCAGCTCGAGCGCCTGCAGCAGGTCGGTGTTGTAGACGTTCGTCTTGTCGTGCAGCTCGATGGCGCGATAGCGCTGGCGCAGGTCGGCGAGCTTGGCGCAGGCCTCGACGAGCCCTTCGTTCGTGCGGTAGATGCCCGCGTTCTGCTCCATCGTGTGCATCATTTCCTTGCGCAGGCCCGCCACCGTCTCCTTGCCGCCGGTACGCTGCATGAGCTCGCGGACGCGGCCCTGCGCGGCACTCGCACCGGCAGCGAGCGCGCTCTCCGATGCCGCGCGCGCGCCCGATTGCAGATACTCGGCCGCCGACAGGGCTGCACGCCGCCCGAACACGAGCAGCTCGGTCAGCGAATTGGAGCCCAGCCGGTTGGCGCCGTTGATGCTCACGCAGGCGCACTCGCCCGCCGCGAACAGGCCCGGCAGAGGCGTCGCCGCGCGCTTGTCGGTGTGGATCCCGCCCATCATGTAATGCACCACGGGGCGCACCGGCACCGGGTCGGTCACGGGGTCCACGCCCATGTAGCTGATCGACATGTCGCGCACGAGCGGCAGGCGCTCGTTGATCTTTGCCTCGCCGAGGTGGCGCATGTCGAGCAGCATCGCGTCGCCCCACTGCGTCGAGATCATGTTGCCCTTCTTCTGCTCCTGCCAGAACGCCTGGCTGACGCGGTCGCGCGGCCCCAGCTCCATCGTCTTCAGCACCGGTCGCCCGAGCGGGGTCTCCGGCCCCATGCCGTAGTCCTGCAGGAAGCGCCGGCCGTGCTTGTTGACCAGCACGCCGCCCTCGCCGCGGCAGGCCTCCGTCAGCAGCGTGCCGGTGCTCGGCAGCCCGGTCGGGTGGTACTGCACGAACTCCATGTCCTTCAGCGGCACGCCGGCGCGGTACGCAAGCGCCATGCCGTCGCCGGTCTTGATCGCGCCGTTGGTCGTGAAAGGGAAGATGCGTCCGGCGCCGCCGCCGCAGATGATGACCGCGCGCGCGTCGAAGCGGCGCATCTGGCCGCTGCGCATCTCGATCGCGGTGAGCCCCGCGCAGCGGCCCTCGTCGAGCAGCAGCTCGGTGGCGTAGTACTCGTCGAAGCGCTGGATGGTCGGAAACTGCAGCGAGGTCTGGAACAGCGTGTGCAGGATGTGGAAGCCCGATTTGTCGGCCGCGAACCAGGTACGCTGCTTCTTCATGCCGCCGAAGGGCCGCACCGCGACCGAGCCGTTCGGCTCGCGGCTCCAGGGGCAGCCCCAGTGCTCGAGCTGGATCAGCTCCTTGGGCGCCTCCTGCACCAGGTAGTCGACCGCGTCCTGGTCGCACAGCCAGTCGCCGCCGCCGACCGTGTCGTTGAAGTGATGATCGAGGCTGTCGTCCGGCTTGATCACGCCCGCCGCGCCGCCCTCGGCCGCGCAGGTGTGGCTGCGCATCGGGTAGACCTTAGAAATGAGCGCGATCCGCAGCTTCGGATCGGCCTGCGCGAGCGCGATGGCGGCGCGCAGGCCCGCGCCCCCCGCCCCGATGATCGCCACGTCCGCCTTGACCGTCTCCATGCTCCCTATCGTGAAGCTTAACCCGCAATGCGGCATCTTTGCGCATGCACTGGTGGAACGCTTGACGAGGATCAAACGGATTTGTGCAACGCGAGGTAGCTTGCGCTAGGCTGGCGGATGGCCCGGATCCTGATCGCTTACTCCACGACGGATGGCCATACCGCCAGGATCTGCCAGCGATTGGCCGAGCTGCTCGCGGCGCGGGCGCATGAGACTCGCGTGGCGCCGCTCGCCACCGTAGAAGAGCGCGACCTCGCAGCGTGCGAGAAGGTGGTGATCGGCGCGAGCATCCGCTACGGTCGCCACAGCCAGGCGGTGCTCGACTTCATCGAGCGCCACGAGCGCGTGCTCAACCGCAAGCCGAGCGCGTTCTTCTCGGTAAGCGTGGTCGCGCGCAAGCCGGAGAAGAACCAGCCGCACACCAACCCCTACGTGCGCAAGCTGCTCCGCCGCATCCCCTGGCGCCCGCGCGAGGTCGGCGTGTTCGCGGGCAAGATCGACTATCCGAGGTACAGCCCGCTCGACCGGACAATCATCCGTTTCATCATGCTGATCACGGGCGGTCCGACCGATCCGAAGGCGGTGGTCGAATTCACCGACTGGAGCGCGGTGGAGGCGTTCGCCGGGCGGGTCGCCGCGCTCTAGCGGGCGCCGAAGAGGGCCGCGAAGTCCTGGACGCGCATGCCGGGCCGGGCGCCGCGCGCGATTGCGATTGTGTTCACGTGCGAGAGCACGCCCGTTTCCCACATCGAGCGGCCGTCGCCGATGCGCGCGCTCATGCAGTCCACCGCAGCCGCGGGCATGCCGCGCGCCGCGAGCACCGGCAGCCGCGTGATGCCGATGCGGTCGGCGCCCAGGCCCGCATCGTTGAACACCGCGGCCGCGGCCTCTACGGCGAGCGCCGTCTCCGGCCGCCCGCCCTGCACCGCCCCGTGCGAGCCGATGATGAGGATGCGTCCCGCGTCTTCCGGGACGACCTTGCCTACCGAATCGAGCGCCCAGACTTCCGGCGGTCCCTCGGCGACGCGCCAGCGGCCTTCCGAGTACGGCGGCGGCCCCGAGCGCGGTGCCGCCGCGCCGCGCAGGCGCTCGGCCGCTTCCCGGCAGGACTGGCCGGCGGCCACGCCGCTGAGCGCGGCGTAGATGTTCGCGTGGCTGACGATGCCGCGCGCGAGCATGTCCTCGCCATCGCCGATGCGCGCGCTCATGCAGTCCACCGCGGCGGCGGCCATGCCGATTGCCTCGAGATAGCCGAGGCCCGCGATTCCCGCACGGTCCTTGCCGACACCGGCATCGTTGAGGATCAGCGCATGCACGCCCGCCTTCGCGCCGAGGTAGGCGGCGATGACACCGCCGTGCGAGCCGGCGACGAGCACCTTGCCGGCGACGTCCTCGAGACGAGTGACGCTTTCAGCGGTCGCGATCTCGATCAGGGCGATGCGGCCCGGAAGACGAGGAAGTACTGGTACGGCAGGAAGCCGTGCTCGCGATCGAGCACGTATCCGGCCCTGCGCATCTCCTCCTTCACCCGATCAGGGGAGATGCGCGCGGACGGCGGCGGGCCGTACGGCGAATCGATGCGGAAATCGATGACAGCCAGGCGCGCGTTGGCCTTGAGCGCGCCGCGCAGCCTGCGGAAATACGCCTCGCGGCCGTCGATGTGGTGATACGCGTCCACCAGCAGGACGAGATCCACCTTCTCCGGCAGCTTCGCGTCGTCCGGCGACCCGGCCACGGCGACCAGATTCTGCAGGCCTTCCCGCTTCGCCCGCTGGGACAGATAGCGCACCATGTCGGGCTCCGTGTCGACGCCGTAGACGCGGCCTTTCGGCGCCATGTGCGCGAAGCGCACCGAAAAATAGCCCGTTCCCGCGCCGATGTCGGCGATCACCGCGTCGGGCTTGGGCGCCAGCGCCTGGATCACCTCGTGCGGCTTCTGCCATTCGTCGCGCTTCGGGTCGTCGAACTCCTTCGCCCAGCTCTCTGCGTTGCTGAAGCTGTGCTGGTGCGTGTGCGGCGACTGCGCGGCGGCCGTGCCGCAAAGCAGCACGGTGAGCGCGACGGCGAACGACAGGAAGCTCGGCAGATGAACCTCTTGGGCTGTTCTGCCGAACTCTAGCTCAAATCCGCTCGAGCGCGAGCGCGATTCCCTGTCCGCCGCCGATACAGAGCGTCGCCACGCCGCGCTTCAGCCCGTCGCGCGCCATCGAGTGCAGCAGCCGGGTCGTCAGCACCGCGCCGGTCGCGCCGATCGGGTGCCCATGCGCGATCGCGCCGCCTTCCACGTTGACGACGTCCTCGCTCAGGCCCAGCTCGCGCAGGCAGGCGAGCGCGATGGCCGCGAACGCCTCGTTGATCTCGATGCGCTCGATGTCGCCGACCTTCCAGCCGGCGCGCTCGAGCGCCAGACGCACCGCCGGCACCGGGCCGATGCCGAACATGCCCGGCTCTACCGCGGCCACCCCGTACGACACGAGGCGCGCCGCCGGCTTGAGCCCCTTCTTCTCCGCCCAGCCGCGCTCGGCGACGATCATCGCCGAGGCACCGCTGTTCAGGCCGGGCGCATTGCCGGCCGTGATCGTGCCGTCCTTGCGGAACGCGGGCCGCAGCTTGGCGAGGCTCTCCACCGTGGTGTCGGGGCGCACGTGCTCGTCGCGCCCGAAGATTTCCAGGCCCTTGCGGCCCTTCACCTCGACGCCGGCGATCTCCGCGTCGAACTTGCCCGCGGCCTGCGCGGCCGCGAACTTCTGCTGCGAGCGCGCCGCCCAGCGGTCCTGGTCAGCGCGGCTCACCTTGTACTTGGCCACGAGGTCCTCGGTGTGCCAGCCGGAATGCTGACTTGAGAAGGCGTCGTTCAGGCCGTCGAACAGCATGCTGTCATAGAGCGCCGTATCGCCCATGCGCGATCCCCAGCGGCCGCTCGGGAGCAGGTACGGCGCCATGTCCATGTTTTCCATCCCGCCCGCGATCGCGCAGCGAACGTTGCCTGCGAGGATCTCGAGCGCCGCGCTCACCACCGCCTGCGCTCCCGAGCCGCAGACGCGGTTGACGGTCATCGCCGGCACGCCGACGGGCAGCTCGGCCCCGATCGCCGCCTGGCGCGCCGGATTCATCCGGGAGCCCGCCTGGATGACCTGTCCCATGACGACGGTTTCGACGTCCGAGGCGATCGACCCGGAGCGGCGCAGCGTTTCCGCGATCGCGGTGCTGCCGAGCTTGGTCGCCGGAATCGCCTTCAGCGAGCCGCTGTAGGTTCCGATTGCGGTGCGCACGGGATTGCAGAGAACGACTTCGAGGCTGGCCATGGCGGGTCTCCGATTGGGATGCGGTCGCGGCAACGCGACGCTCAACCAGCCAATTGTTACGAAGCCGCGGCGACTCGTTTTGACGCCGATCAAGACGCGTTCGCGCCGACCCCCGCTCCGCGCTCGTACCACTGCCTGCTGCGGTTCGCCACGCGCACGACCAGCAGCATCACCGGCACTTCGATCAACACGCCGACCACGGTGGCGAGAGCCGCGCCCGATTCGAAGCCGAACAGGCTGATCGCGGCGGCTACGGCCAGCTCGAAGAAGTTCGACGCCCCGATCAGTGCCGACGGACAGGCCACGCTGTGCTTCTCCCCCGCCCGCCGGTTCAGCCAGTAGGCGAGCGAGGCGTTGAAGAACACCTGGATCAGGATCGGCACCGCCAGCAGCGCGATCACCAGCGGCTGCTCGAGGATCGCGTTGCCCTGGAACGCGAACAGCAGGACGAGGGTGAGCAGCAGCGCGCCGACCGACCAGGGCTGGATCCTCGCCATCGCCGCGTCGAACGCCGCCTGGCCGCGTGCGAGAAGCGCCTTGCGCAGGATCTGCGCCAGGATCACCGGAATGACGATGTAGAGCACGACCGAAGTGAGCAGCGTATCCCAGGGCACGGAGATCGCGGAAATGCCCAGCAGCAGCGCCACGATGGGTGCGAACGCGAAGATCATGATCAGGTCGTTGAGCGCGACCTGCGACAGCGTGAAGTACGCGTCGCCGTTCGTGAGCCGGCTCCAGACGAACACCATCGCCGTGCACGGCGCTGCGGCGAGCAGGATCAGGCCGGCGATGTAGCTGTCGATTTGCTGCGCGGGCAGCAGAGGAGCGAACAGCACCCGGACGAACAGCCATGCGAGGAACGCCATCGAGAACGGCTTGACCAGCCAATTGACCACGAGCGTCACGCCGATGCCCCTGAGATGATCCTTCACCTGATGCAGCGCACCGAAGTCGATCTTCAGCAGCATCGGGATGATCATCACCCAGATGAGCAATCCGACCGGGATATTGACGCGCGCCACTTCCATCGCACCGAGCGCGCGCACCGGCCCGGGCAGCATCTGCCCCAGAGCGATACCGGCGAGGATGCAAAAACCGACCCAGAGCGTCAGCCAGCGTTCGAAAAAACCGAGCGCCGGCCGATGCGCCGACGCGGCGCTCACGCCTTCACTTCTTGACCGGTCTTGCCGATCTCCTCGAGCTTCCTCGAAAGCGCGAGCCGGTCCAGCTTTTCCATCGGCAGGTTCAGGAACAGGTTGATGCGCGCCTGCAAAGCGGAAAACGCCTTCCGGAACGCGTGGCGGATGTCGTCGTCTGTGCCCTTCACCGCCGCCGGATCGGGTATTCCCCAGTGCGCCGTCATCGGCTGACCCGGCCAGTACGGGCAGGGCTCGGCGGCGGCGTTGTCGCAGACGGTGAAAACGAAGTCCATCAGCGGAGCGCCGGGCCGCGCAAACTCCTCCCAGTTCTTCGAGCGCAGTCCCGCGGTATCGATGCGGCTGTTCCTCAGCATCTCGAGCGCGAACGGATTGACCGCAGCCGCGGGGCGGCTGCCCGCGCTGTAAGCCCTGAAGCGGCCCTTGCCGGCGGAATTCAGGTAGGCCTCGGCGAGGATCGAGCGCGCCGAGTTCCCGGTACACAAAAACAAGACGTTCCTGGCCGTCATGTCAGGCGCAGCAAGTGGGCGCACAGCACGCCGCCTTGTTGCCGGCGGCGGCCGTCTGCGCCGCGATCGCAGGTTTGGTCGCTCGGATGAAGGCGCTCAGGAACTTGCCGTCGACCTGGCGCCCGATTGCGCTCGCATCCATCCCCTCTTCCGCAAGGAATGCCGCGGCGTCTTCCGCGCGATAGATGCGCGTGGGTTCGATCTCCACATTGTGGAACCCCGCGTTCAAGAGCTTCGTCCGATACTCGTCCTCGTCCAGCGCGCCCGCCACGCACCCTACCCAGAGCAGCACGCTCTTTCGCACTTCGGCCGGAATGCTTCCGCGCGTCACGACGTCGGAGACGGCGAACCGGCCTCCCGGCTTCAGGACGCGGAACGCTTCGCGCAGCACGCGATCCTTGTCGGCCGACAGATTGATCACGCAGTTGGAGATGATCACATCGACCGAACCGTCCGGCAGCGGAATGTTCTCGATTTCGCCCCTGAGGAACTCGACGTTGTGCGCGCCGGCCTTGCGCTTGTTCTCGTTGGCGAGGGCCAGCATTTCGTCGGTCATGTCGAGCCCGTAGGCCTTGCCGGCGGGACCGACGCGCTGCGCGGAAAGAAGGACGTCGATGCCGCCGCCCGATCCCAGGTCGAGCACGACCTCTCCGGGCTTCAGCTCTGCCAGCGCGGTAGGGTTCCCGCAGCCGAGGGATGCCTGGACCGC
>Ga0335070_10003660_pt1 | contig 17974 bp, 17 predicted proteins | sample Lox_Sample_13_FD_206722 | JGI IMG/M metagenome (GOLD analysis project Ga0335070, IMG submission 206722) | Soil microbial communities from Loxahatchee National Wildlife Refuge, Florida, United States - Lox_Sample_1.3 | ecosystem: Environmental > Terrestrial > Soil > Wetlands | place: USA...
GATGTCGGTCTGGCCCAGGAACTCGCGGCTGCGGTCGTGGATCGCGCCCTGCGATTCGACGGCCCATTGGTCGTGCACGTTCACGTCGGCGCCCATGCCGGTATAGGTCGCGTGCGCCTGCTCGTGCGGATCGAAGCCGTAATCGTTGTCGCGGTTCCGGCGCGGCTTGTAGTCGGGCAAGGTGTAGAGCTGCAGGCGGGTGTCGCGCATCTCCTTCTTGTTCACCGGATCGCCGAAGCTGGTGAAGATCGCGTACCAGTAGCTCGTCGTATCGTCGACCGGGACGTGCCACTGCGTGATCGTCATGTCGGTCGACAGCGGAATCACGAAGGCCTGCGGGAAGTACAGGTGGGTGACGCGGATATGCGTATGGGCGTCATTGATCTTCCGGCGGGTGCAGATGCGCATGCCGTAGTCGGTGTTCAGCACGTCGATCTTCGGCTGCGTGAATTTCCGCATGACCTCGGTGATCGTCATTTCGGAATCCGCGGTCTTGGCGCGGAACGGACGGCCGTAATTTTTGGCCGGGTCGTCGTCCTCGAAAAAGCGGTGCAGGAACGAGGTATGCGCCGGATCGATGCCGACCTCCAGGATCTGCAGCCAGTTGCACTCAACGAAGCCTTTGAACGCGAACGTGTACGCCTCGGGCGCCACAAAGCAGTCGAAGTCGGGGAACGCCGGCGGCGCGCCGTCACCGAGATAGGCGAAGACGATGCCGTTGCGCTCGACCGCCGGATAGGCGCGCTGGCGCACGTGCCGGCAGAAATTGCTGTCGGGTTCGCCGGGCGTGTCGAGACACTGGCCGTTCACGTCGAAAAGCCAGCCATGGAAGGAGCAGCGCAAGCCACCGTCCTCGCGCCGGCCATAGACGAGATCGGCGCGACGGTGCGGGCATTGCCGGTCGAGCAGGCCGTAACGGCCCTGCTCGTCCTTGAACAGGACGAAATCCTCGCCGAGCAGCCGCACCGGCTTTACCGGCCGGGGGCCTGAGAGTTCCTCGGCCAGCGCCGCCGGCTGCCAATACATGCGCAAGAGCTTGCCCGCCGGCGTGCCGGGGCCGATCCGGGTCATGCGCCGGTTGGTTTCGGCCGTGATCATCAACTACCTCCGCGCACGATTGTATGTACGCAGATATTAGGCAGGATCAGGGGAGATAGCCAAGCACGCGCCACCACAGGTAATCGAGCGGCAGGAGGACGACGATGGTGACGGCCGCCACGGCGAGGCACAGCTTGCCGGCGGCGCGCATGTTCACGCCGCCCAGCTGCAGGGCGATCACCATCGGCGGCGATTCGAACGGCAGGAACACCGTCGAAAAGACCGGGACCTGCAGCATCAGGATCGTCAGCAGCGGCAGGCCGCTCGCGGCGGCGAAGTCGCGCGCCAGCGGCGTCAGGACCGCCGGCGCGCCGGTCGCCGTGACCAAGGGCGTGATGCCGGCGCCGATCGCGGCCAGCTTCGCCACGTTCGCGACCGTGTTGCCTGATGTGAGATTGGCCCAGTGCAGCAGGCCCGAGCTCACCCGCTCGCCGAGACCGCTGTCGGCCACGACCGCACCGACGCCGAGAATGCTGCCGATATAGAAGATCGGCGCGAGATTGAATTTTTCCGAGAACGTCTTGCTCGTGATGACGCCGAAGGGCGGCAACAGGCAGAGCAGACCGGTGCCGAGCGAGATCCAGGCCGGCGACACGCCGTGCAAAAAGTCCGTCGCGAACAGCACCAGCGACAGGCCGAGGAGCACCGCCAGCGTCTTCTCATCGTGCGACATGGCGCCGAGATCGCGATGCGTCTCCGGGGTCAGGCGGCCCGGCTCGGGAAACAGCCGGCACACCATCCAGATCAGCACGACCATCTTGAGGATGCCGAGGACCGGGAAGTGCAGCAGAAGATACGGCCCATACGTCAGCTCGATCCCGTACTGCGCCTGGGCGGCGCCCAAGAGGATGCTGTTCGGCACATTCGCGGGCAGGATCGCGGTCGCCGGCATGAAGCTCGCGGCCGCCACGGTGACGATCAGACCGGTGTAGCCCGGCCGGTCCGGCGTCAGTCCAAGATGTTCGGCGAACGCGATGACGATGGGCGTCAGCAGCAGCACGCGTCCGCCGGTCGACGGCATCAAGAAGGCGAGGCCGACCGACGCCAGTGCCACCGCCGTCACCGCCCGCGGATACGAATCGCCGGCGCGGGCGAAGAACAGCCGCGCCAGCCGCCGGCCGAACCCGGTGGTCTGCACGGCGATGGCGGTGATCGAGCCGCCGAACACCAGCCACCACGCCGGCGAGGTGAAGCCCGAGAGCACCACGTCCGGCTTCGCCAGCTTGAACAGGATCGCCAGCAAGAGAAACACCAGCGACGTCGACGGTTCGCCGAGGAGATTGAACGCCCACGACGCGATGATGAAGGCGATCAACACGGCCGCCCCGACCAGCCGCGCCGATTCCCCCACCTCGTACGGGAGCCATGCCAGAACGGCGATCACCACTGCCAGAAGGGCGACCGCCCCGTAGCGCCCCGCGATCGGGCGCCAGCCGGCTGGCGAAGCGGCGATCCGGGTCGAAGCGGACGTGTCGTTCATGGCCGGCCAGCTAACATCGGACTGGCAGAGCCGGCAACCCGCGGCGATAGCGGGCCAGGCAGAACCTCACGCGATGGCGAGACCCTGCCGTGGCCAGCAGAAGGACTAGAGTTCTTTGCCGATCTTGCGGTCGAGCGAGTACGGCCCGCCGCCGCGCAACGCGATCGCGAACATCACGATGCCGAGGAACAGCACATACTCGTAGCCGCCGCCGCCGACCGCGAAGCCTTTCGGCAGGTGGACGACATAAAAGGCGATGCCGAGCTCGATCGCCAGCGCCGCCGCGAAGAATCGCGTAAAGAGGCCCAGGGCCACACAGATCGCGCCAACGGTCTCGAGGAAAATGGCCGCAGCCGCGAAGGCGCCCGGCATCGCAAAGCCGGTCTTCGCCATGTAGCCGGTGACCCCGCCGGCCGGAGCGTTGAACTTCGTCCAGCCGTGCATGAAGAGGATGGCGCCGATGGCGATACGCACCATAGGGTACCAAAGGTCCGAAACCGACTGATAGAACCCGGCAAGCCCCGGGAAGAGCAGTTTCGGCTCATCGCCGCCAGTGATGTCACTCATATTGTCCCTCCCTGAAAAGCGCCAATTCCGACGTCCAAACTGCGAATCGTGTCGCAAAATGTGAGTGTCCGGTATCGCAAGAGGCCGCGCAAGTAACGCTCCGGGGCGCCCACCCTCCGGTACCACAGGAATTTGACCTTATATGGTACTGTTGGGCCGTCAATCCCGCTTGCCTGGAGACTGGGTGAAAACGACCGCCGTCATTTCCGCCGTGTTCGCCGGCGTGCTGCTGTCGTTCGCCGGCGCGGTCGATAATGCTCGTGCGGCGAACGCGACTCTCTGCGATCCGGCGTTGCTCCACGACATTCCGGCGCGATCCGCCGCGGCGATCGGCGGGCGCGGCTTTGCAGCGCGGGTCGAGACCGTATCCGCCGGAGAGCGCGAAGTCGCGATCGCGGACGAGCTCCTCGCCGGCAACCTGCCACCCTCTCTGCGTCAATTGGCTCCGATTCAGCTTACGCACGCGCTGCCGAGTGGCCGCAATGTCCGCATCACGGTCTGCGTCCTGCCGGACTATCTCGCCGTCGGATCGGACCGCGATCTCCTCTACGTACCGATGCGCCTCTCCACCGCCTTGCTTGTGGGCGGCAATTTCGGCTTTACCCTGCCGACGGCCAAGATTGTCGATGCGATCTATGCCGAGTCGGCGGCGCATCTGGTTCCGCAGCCGTTGCCGGCGAGCGACCAGATGCGGTCGACCGATTACTATGCGCATCACAATCAGCTCATCGGTGACCAGCGCCGCGCTCGCGGCCTCGACCTCGGCGTCCTGATCTCCGGTCACAAGAAGGACCTCGTGCTGACCAACCGGCTGTGGATGTATACCGATCGCGTGGCCATCTACGGCTGGCATCGCGGCGACGGGAGCGCCATCCAGCCGCTGAGCACGGTCCACGGTGCCCGCTATGCCGACTACAGCCATGGCGTGCGGCTGGTCAGCATCACCGTCTACGTCGACGGCGCGCCCCGCCCTCTCTTCGACGTTCTTTCCGACCCCGAGCTCGCCCCGGCGCTCAGCGACGAAGGGCCGATCCGGCGGCCGAATGCGCTCGTCGCCACCCTGGCCTCGATGCAGCTCGACGGCACCCTGCCCGTCGCCGCGCAGTGAAGCGCTAGAGCGTTTTGCAGCAGCGAAAGCCGAGGTGGTAGTTCTCGTGGCTTTTCGCGTCCATGACGCGTGAGCCATGCCAGAACGGTGCCCGCCAGCGGCACCAGTCTTCGTGCGCACGATAGGCGTCGAAGATGAACCAGCTGCCCTTCATCTCGGTGACGCCGAGTTGCTTGCTGCCGCGGCTGGTCATCTCGCTCGCGTTCAAGGGCAGGTTCATGTGCTCGGCGGCGTTGCCGTTGAGGTCGTAGACGCCGAGCGCGCTGTGGCATGCGGGGAAGTCTCCCGCGGGATAGGTGTTGGATCCGCACTTCGACCAGCCCTCGCCCTCGCAGCCCGCGGTCTTGTGACTGCCGGTTGCGCAGACGCCCCGCTCGTAGGACGGACCGTAGCTCCAGGACTTGTCAGCCTCGTGTGCGCGATTGTGTGCCGCCCGCATGCGCGCGACAGCGACGTTGTCGGCGACGCCTTGCGCGAGATCGAACCGATAGTCCGGCGGCTCGAGACTGCCGGCACAGGCCCCCTCCCATTCGTGGGCGTCGCACATGCGCTTGCCTTCGGCCTCGCAGATCTCCTCGGCTTCGCGCGCCCGCACCCAGACCACGGGATAGGCGCAGGGAACATCGGGGTACTCGAACCGATCGATGCAGGCTTTGGCATCTTCCGGCCGCTGCGTCTTCGGATCGTACAGCGGCGCCATGTACTTCCCGCCGCAGATCCGCTCGAACTCCGGATTGTCGTAGCTGGCGGATTGCTGCTGCAGCTTCGCGCGGCACTGCTCCGGCGTTTCGGGGTGCGCTGCGATCGCGGGGTTGCCCTGGCCGGCGAACCCTGAGCGCGCGAAGATCGTGCGGATCGCGCGCATCTGCGCATCGGTCAACCGACGGGCCGCCTGCATCTGTTGAAACATCTGCTCGTTTTGGCGTTGCAGCGGCGTTTGCGCCACAGCGCTGGCGCCCGTCGCGAGAATCGAAAGCAGGATGACGACCGTCAACCGGCTCATTCGTGTCGGTCTTTCCGCACGAGATAGAAGAAGTCCCGATCATCCGGAACTTCGAGGAACCGTGCAAGCGTGCGGCCGCCTGACTTCTTGTCCACCTCCTCCATACCGCGGATGAGGTGTTGCGCATCCGCGGGCGTCCCGTTGGGCAAGTAGACTGCGAGATCGGTGTGCTCCAGCGCATTCATGTCGAGGTGCATGGCGTAGCGACAGCCGTAGGCCTGAAACACCAGCGCCATCGCCGAAGGCGTCGCCGTGGAGAAATATCCGTAGACGAGAAAGCGCTTCGTGTCGGTCTCCTGAAGACAGATGCCGGCGCGCAAGGACCGTAGCTTCTCATCGGCCGAGCCCGACCAGTTGCCGGGGCCCCAGCGTGTCACTAAAGCGCCTGCCACCGGCTTTCCTGTGCGCGGGTCGTACTCGACGAGCGGAACGCCGTTCTGGCGCGCGAATTTGATACGGGCGAGCAGCGTGTCGTCCTGCGCGGTCCACGTCTTCATCCCGACCGTGCCATCGTCGAGGACATACAGCGTGGACAAGCCGGGTTGCAGTTTGCTGAGCACCGCGCCCTGCTCGATGAAGCCGTAATGCGTACCGTGATTGCGCTCGGCGAACGCGCCATAGCGGAACGCGCCGTGCTGGCGCTTGAACCCGCCGGTGAACGTCGCGGCGGTTCGTCCCGCCAGCGCCGGCGCGACGATGCCGTTGACGACCAGCGGCGCGATCGTGCCAATACCATCGGGACCGGGCAGCGATTCATCGCGAACCGCGTTGATGACGCGCTCGGACCAGCCGACGCGCGGATGGTCGGTCCCGAGCGCGAAGCCGAGATCGAAGTTGCTGAGGTCGAATGCGATCAGGTACGCGAGTGCTTTGCTTTCCACCTCATCCAGTTCGTTGACCGCGCCGCGGTTTGCGCGCAGCACGTCCGGCGCGATGTCGCGCGGCCGTACGAAACTGATATATCCGCCGGGGAAATTTCGAATTGCATACCAGCTGCCCGGCTGAAGAGCCGCCACGGGCTGCTCGAGTTGAATGCCGAGGCGGTCCGGCAGCACCGGCGGTTCGGCGGCGACCTGTACGGCCGCTGTGCGTGGGGCTGCGGATTGAGGCGCGTCTGCCCCGCTCCTCGGAACGGTCGGTGCCAACGGCGTCGCGGCGGCACCCGTGTCCAGAAACCTGTCTCGATAGAGCTTGTCCTTCACGACGCCGACGATGGCGTCACCGCCCCATACGTGATCGCGCAAGAAATCGGTCGCCCGTTCGATCTTCGTCTCGTAGCCGCGGACCTGGTTGCGAAGATAGAGGCGGCCGCCGCACAGAGGCGCGTATGGCTGCGCCGAGCGCCGGGCGGTCTCCAGCGGCGTCGGGCCGTCGCCGGACCACAGTTGGCATAGGGATGTCTTGCCTGCCGACGACAATTCCACACCCGGAACCCCGGCCGGCCCCAGCCGCAGAGTCTGCGCGGCGGGATCTGGATTTTCGAGATGATAGGCGGCGGTCCCGCGCTCGCCCCAATCGAGGGTCAGCACGAACCACGCATTGATGCGCGGGCTGACGTTGGTGAGCGTCGCCACGCCACGGCGGCCGCCCGGCCCTTCGGCGATGGCGCTCTCGCCTTCGCGGAAAGGCTGCAGGTCGAGGACGCCTTTCGGGGCGTCGATCTGGTATTGGGCGGCCTGACGCGCGAGTACGGCCGGATCCTGCCCGGCGGGCGAGGATGGGATACGGACCGAGGCGAGCAGAAGCGTCGCGACGGCTATGCGGGACAGTGTGGCGACAACCGGACGATGGGCGATGTTCAATGACGACATCGTGCCATCGTAGGCGTTGCCGCGATGGCAGCTTTGATGTGGGTCAAGGTTCTGACGATGACACAACCGCACAGGCGCCGCGGGTCGGCCGCCCCATACGTAGAAATCCCTAGGTACAATTCCCGGATATTGGCGGCCATTCCAAGGGCCTAACCTCCACCCTGTAACCAGGTTTTGTGACGGGGATCGATCATGAACACGGCAATGTCTTCGAAGAGCCTGCGCACCGCCCCCATCGCCGCCGCCGCGGCACGTGCCGTCCGTGCCGCCTATCTGCGGCCGGTTCCGGCCGCCGCCGCCCCGGTCTTGCCGCTGGGTGCCTTGGACCAGATCGGCTCGCAGGTGAAATTCGCGGCCGGCAAGGCCATCGCCGAGGAAGGCAACGCCGCCGAGTACGTCTACAAGGTCGTGACCGGCGCCTTGCGCAAGGTCCGGCTTCTGCTCGACGGCCGCCGCCACATCACCAGCTTCGCGCTCACCGGCGACTTGGTCGGCTTCAACGACGGCGCCGAGTACCAGGATACGATCGAGGCGATCACCGACGTGACCCTGGTCCGCTACACCCGCAACGCCTTCGAGGACCTGATGCAGCGTGACGCGCGGCTGATGCGCCATCTGTTCACAGTCGTGTGCCGGAAATTCTCGGCAACGCAGGAGCGTCTCGTCCTGCTCGGCCGCAAGGCGGCGCTGGAGCGGATCGCGACCTTCCTCCTCACCATGGCCGACGGCAAGGGCGACGAGATCGAGTTGCCGATGAACCGTTCGGATATCGCCGACTATCTGGGCCTCACCGTCGAGACCGTCAGCCGCAATCTCACCCAGCTGCGCGAGCGGCACATCATCGACATGCCGACCGCCAACCGCATTGTGTTCCTCAAGCGCGGCAGCCTTGACGAGATCAGCGCCGGCGAGGCGGCGTAACGTTCATGATGACCGCCCTGAAACTGGCGGCCGCGACCGGCTGTGCCCTCGCGGCCAGCATTGCCCTCGCCGTCTCCGGCTGGGCGGCCCCTTGGTTATTCTGATTTGGGCTCTTTTGATTTCCGACTGACTGACTCTCCTGATCCTCCCTGACTGACTTCACCGGCGCGGCTCAACCGCGCCGGTTTTTTTACGCCGGTTGGACGTCCAGAAAGCGACAGCGACCACCGCCAGGCCGAAGAGAATGAGCGCTACCGTCATCTGAATGGTGCTGAAATTCACCGCGTCCCTCGCGACGAACCAGCCGGCAATGATGGCGGCCGGCAGCAGCAGCAGGCGAGCAAGCAAGGGAACCATGGGGCCTCCGCGGGTATGTGGCGGTCACAATGGCCGGTTGGCGGCCGACGGGCATTGACGCACGTCAACCCCAAACCGGGCGGCTGCGAACGCGATTCCTCTCCGGCACCGGCCCCGATAAGCTTCCAGGCCATGGAGTCGCGGCCCTACCTCGATGGTCTGAACGAAGCCCAGCGGGCCGCCGTCGAGCATGGCGTCGCCGGCGCGGACCCGCCGCGGCCGCTGCTCATCATCGCCGGCGCCGGCTCGGGCAAGACCAACACGCTGGCCCATCGCGTCGCGCATCTTGTGATGAGCGGTGCTGATCCCCGCCGCATCCTGCTCCTGACGTTCACCCGCCGTGCCGCGACCGAGATGACCCGCCGGGCCGAGCGCATCTGCAGCGGCGCCCTCGGAGCCAGATCCGGCGGCACCGGGCTCACCTGGTCGGGCACGTTCCACGCGGTCGGCGCCCGGCTGCTGCGCCAGCACGCGCCCAGCATCGGCCTCGACCCGTCCTTCGGCATCCTCGACCGCGAGGACGCGGCGGATCTGATGAACCTGGTGCGCAACGAACTCGGGCTTTCGGATCAGAAATCGCGTTTTCCGCGCAAGGCGACCTGCCTGGCCATCTATTCGTTCACGGTGAACGCTCAGGCGCCGCTCTCCGACGTGCTGGCGCGGTCTTTTCCCTGGTGCGACGCCTGGGAGGCCGAGCTCACCCGGCTGTTCGCGGCCTATGTCGAGGCCAAGCAGCGGCAGAACGTCCTCGATTACGACGATCTCCTGCTCTACTGGTCGCATATGATGCAGGTGCCGGAGGTTGCGGCCCTCGTCGCCGAGCGTTTCGACCACGTCCTGGTCGACGAGTATCAGGACACGAACGCACTGCAGGCGGCGATCCTGCTCGGTCTCAAGCCGAACGGCGCCGGGCTCACCGTGGTCGGCGACGACGCGCAGGCGATCTATTCGTTCCGCGCTGCCGCCGTGCGCAACATCCTCGACTTCCCGGGCTTGTTCAGCCCGCCAGCGGAGGTGGTGACACTCGAGCGCAACTACCGCTCGACGCAGCCCATCCTCGCGGCCAGCAACGCCGTCATCGAGCAGGCCAGCGAGCGCTTCAGCAAGACGCTGACCTCCGACCGCCGCTCGCAGCAGAAGCCCTGCCTGGTCACGGTCCGCGACGAGACCGAGCAGGCCGGCTACATCGTCGAACGCATCCTGGCAGCGCGCGAGGCGGGAACGCCCTTGAAGCAGCAGGCCGTCCTGTTCCGCACGTCACATCACAGCGGCCCGCTCGAAGTCGAGCTTGCCCGCCGCAACATCCCCTTCGTGAAGTTCGGCGGCCTCAAGTTCCTCGAAGCCGCGCATGTGAAGGATTTTCTCGGCATCCTGCGCTGGAGCGAGAACCCGCGCGACCGTGTCTCCGGTTTCCGTACCGTCCAGCTCCTGCCCGGCATCGGTCCAGGCACGGCGCGCAAGGTGCTCGACCGCATCGACAGCCCGGATTTCCTTGAACAGCTCCGGTATACCCGCGTTCCCGCCGCCGCCGCGGCCGACTGGCCGGGCTTCGTCGAACTGCTCGGCCTCCTCCAGGGGGCGGCCCACTGGTCGCGGCAGATCGAGCTGGTGCGCGGCTGGTACCAGCCGCATCTCGAGCGGCTCTATGAAGCGGCTCCGGTGCGGGCCGGCGACCTCGACCAGCTGGTGCAGATCGCCGCCGGCTATTCCAGCCGCCGCGCCTTCCTCGACGAGCTGACGCTCGACCCGCCGGACGCGACCAGCGACGAGGCCGGCACGCCGCTGCTCGACGAAGACTATCTGATCCTCTCGACCATCCATTCCGCCAAAGGCCAGGAATGGAAGTCGGTCTACATCCTGAACGTGGTGGACGGCTGCATCCCGTCCGACATGGCGACGGGCACCGCGGCGGATATCGAAGAAGAGCGCCGCCTGCTCTACGTCGCGATGACCCGTGCCAAGGACGACCTGCACTTGCTACAGCCGCAGCGCTTCTACGTGCACCAGCAGCGGCCCTCGGGCGACCGCCACGTGTATGCCGGACGCACGCGGTTCATCGCCGCCCCGATGCTGAAACACTTCGATTGCTTCGCCTGGTCGCCGGGCGCCGCACGCGATGCTGCGCCGTCCGGCTTCGCCGAGCCCCGCGTCGACCTCAAGGCGCGTCTGCGCGAGATGTGGGGCCGGCGCTAGCCCGCGGTCGTCGCCGACAGGAGATAGACGAGGTCGTACACGCCGGCCGCGGTGCTGCTGGCGCCGAGCGAGCCGAACGCCGGTGTTTTGAGGATGTCCGCCGCCGCACCGGTGATATCGGCGCGGTTCGAGCCTTCGAGGATCAGGATCGCGTCGAGCGCGTCGAGCGCGTCGTGACGCAGCTTTTGTTCGGTCGTCGGAATCCCGGTGACGGCACGATCGACCACCGCCAGGTGCGCGCCGATCACCCCCATCTGGTCGAGCGCCACCTCGATCAGCCCGGTCGCCGGCCGCGAGTCGATCCCCAGCTCAGGCTCGGCAAGGACGATGCGGACCGCGGCGATAGCCTCGCCGACGCCGGCGCCGTCGCTGGCAACAACGCGGCAGACACCGCGCAGGATGTTGCGGATCGACGGCAGCAGCTTGCGCGTGAGCGCGCTCGGGTTGTTCATCTGCGCGAGATAGGCGGCGCTCTTGAACACCTGCAGCGAGCGCGCCTCGTACATCATGAACGTCTGGTGCCGGTCCGCCGCCTTGTTGAGATAGCGGCGTCCAAGCTCGATGCCGGGCACGGTCATCCGGTCGGGCATGTGCTCGCGCACGTGCCACGCCTTCCACTCGGCCTCGGCTTCAGGCAGGACGTCGCTCCATAGGACCAGGAGCGCTTCGCCGAGGAGGGACATGGCCGGCCGGTCCTTATTCGGCGGCGCTGCGCACCCCTTGCGGCAACAGGCCCGCAGCGACGAGCGCCGCCCGGATGCGCGCGACCTCGTCGTTCGACAGCTTGGCCAGCGGCGGCCGCACGACGGCGCGCGGCAGCTTGCCGAGAAGGACCAGCGCCTCCTTCATGCGGTTATGCATATCGACGAACGGGTCGGCGTAGAACACCTCGGCCATCGGCCGGATGCGCTCGTGGACGCGCTTGGCCTCCGCGAGGTCGTTCGCCTGCACCGCCCGCCACAACCGCGCCTGCAGGTCGGCGATGACGCTGCCCGCACCCGACAGCAGACCTTTGCAGCCGAGCACCAGCGAGCTGAACAGCCAGGAGCTGTTCGTCGACAGCACGTTCACCGGCCGCGGCAGCGCCTGCAGCGTACGGATGTGCTTCTCGTGCAGCGGCACCTGCGGCGTCCAATCCTTCATCGCGCGGATGGTCGGCACGGCCTCGAACAGCTTCAAGAGCGTGTCGAACGGATAGCCCTGGTTCCCCTGCAACGGATATTGGAAGACGATGATCGGCAGGTCCGACGCATCGGCGATGCGCTGGAAATGCGCCAGCGCCATCTCCGGCCGCTGCCCCAAGGTGAACGGGCCTGGGGGGAAGACCAGCAGAGCCGAGGCGCCGCCCTCGTGCGCCATGCGCGCGATGCGCGCGGCTTCGAGACTGCCTTCGGCGTAAATGCCGTGCACGATCGGCACCTTGGCGCCGATCTCGTCCTGGGTGATGTCGAGGACGCGCTTCTGCTCCTCGAAGGTGCAGGAGCCCACTTCGGATGCGTGCGCGTTGATGGTGATGGCGCTGATGCCGTTCACCGCGGCGACGTCGCTCAGGTGCCGGTGGAACGACGGCTCGTCGATGGACAGGTCGTCGTGGAATGGCAGCAAGCAGGCCGGAATCACGCCGTGGGGGATATAGGTCGGGTGCCGGGGCATGGGCGTCCTCGTGCTCTGCGGGTGTTTTCAGCAGTTTAGCAGCCCGCCCGCCCTGCCGCCACCCCGCGCGCCAAGCCGATCAATGCGCTATCGTGCGGCCATGCTCGCACCCTCCTCTTGGATCTGGGCGATCGTCGTCGCGCCGTTCATCGGCAGCTTCCTCGGCGTGCTGATCACCCGGGCGAGCGCGCCGCGGACCATCCTGTGGACGCGCTCGGTCTGCGATGCCTGCGGGCATACGCTCGGGCCTGTCGATCTCGTGCCGCTCGCGAGCTGGGCCGGCGCCGCCGGCCGTTGCCGCTACTGCCGGACCCGCATCGGCTGGTTCTATCCCGGCATCGAGCTGGCGGCCCTCGCCGTTGCCGGCTGGTCGGCGCTGCTGGCTTCCGGCTGGCTGGTGTGGGCGAGCTGCGGACTCGGCTGGGCCCTGCTCGCGCTGGCGGCGATCGACTGGCGCGAGTTCCGCCTGCCGGATTTCCTGACCTTGCCCCTCATCGCGGCCGGCGTGTTCGTCTCGGGACTGGCCGACGCCACCTCGCTCCTCAACAGTGTCGTCGGGGCTGCCGCCGGCTATCTCTTCGTCGTCGTCGTGCGGTGGATCTACCAGCGCATCCGCGGCCGCGAAGGCATGGGCCTGGGCGACGCGAAGCTCCTGGCCGCCGGCGGCGCCTGGGTGTCATGGATCGGCTTGCCGAGCGTGGTGCTGATCGCGGCCGTTGCCGCGCTCGCCGTCACTTTCATCCGGACGCGCGGTACCAAACTGCGCTCGGACGAGCACGTACCGTTCGGCGCCTATTTATCTGTGGGTATCTGGCTGGTTTGGCTGTACGGGCCGCTTCTCGTTTAAAGCAATTTTAACCATACCCCTGCCAAGGTCCGCCCCGGCAACAACGGGGCGCACCACCCGGCGTCGTGGGCAATAGAAACACACGGGTGGTGCGGTGGCTGTCACCGAAAGGTGGACAGCTTTGCTGCACGATCGTCCGACATTCGAGAAATCCCTCGCCGCGCGCCTGATCGCGGGCGGCAAGCTCGACGAAGCCTCGGCCGAGCGGGCGTTCCGCCTGCGCGACGAGAGCGACGAACGGCTGGAGCAGATCCTCACCAAGCTCGGCCTGGTGCAGGAGCGCGACGTCGCCGACGCGATCGCGCGCGAGCTCGAGCTCGAGCTCGTCACGCCGACCGACTATCCGGACAGTCCGGTGCTCGAGAGCGCCAGCGCCAAGTTCCTGCGCCAGGCGCAGGTCGTCCCGCTCGCCGATGAGCCCGACCGCATCGTGCTGGCGGTGACCGACCCGCTCAATCACTACGCCGTCCGTTCCCTATCGCTCTTGGCGGGCAAACCGGCCGAGATCCGCATCGCCGCCCCTTCCGACATCGAGCTCGCCTACGAGCGTCTCTATGGCGGCCAGAAAGGCACGCTCAACGAGATCGTCGACGAGATCGATCCCATCGACGGCGACGGCGCCGACGACGACATCAACCGCCTGCGCGATCTCGCCAGCGAGCAGCCGGTCATCCGGCTGGTCAACCTGCTGATCGCCCGCGCGGTCGAAAGCCGCGCCTCCGACATCCACATCGAGCCGTTCCAGGACCGTCTCGTCGTGCGCTACCGCATCGACGGCGTGCTGCGCGAGGGGGCGACGCCGCCGTCGCGGCTGCGCGCCGCCGTCGTCTCGCGCATCAAGATCATGGCCAAGCTCAACATCGCCGAGCGCCGGCTGCCGCAGGACGGCCGCATCCGTATCGCCATCCGCGGCCGCGACTACGACCTCCGCATCGCCACCGTGCCGACCCTCCACGGCGAGGGGGTCACCATGCGTATTCTCGACCGCCAGAGCCTGGTCGAGGACTTCGGCGTGCTCGGCTTCCGCCCGGACACGCTCAAGCGCTATCTCGACCTGCTCGACCAGCCGCAGGGCATCCTGCTGGTCACGGGACCGACCGGCAGCGGCAAGACCACGACGCTCTATACGAGCCTGATGCGGCTGAACACGCCGGAGAAGAAGATCTTCACCGTCGAAGACCCGATCGAGTACCAGCTCGAAGGCGTCAACCAGGTCCAGGTCAAAACCCAGATCAACCTCACTTTCGCCGAGATCCTGCGCACCCTGCTGCGCCACAATCCCGACATCGTGATGATCGGCGAAATGCGCGACTTCGAGACCGCGCAGATCGCCATCCAGGCGGCACTGACCGGCCATCTCGTGCTCTCGACTCTGCACACCAACAACGCCGCGAGCTCGATCACCCGCCTGCTCGATATGAAGGTCGACGACTATCTCGTGACCTCGACGGTGAACGGCGTGATGGCGCAGCGCCTGGTGCGGCGGCTGTGCGAGGCCTGCCGCAAGCCGCGGCCGGTCCTGCCGGAGATGATTGAGCGCATGAACCTGGCACCGCTGCTCGAGGGGCGCGCGGCGACGCTCTACGACGCGGTCGGCTGCGAGACCTGCCACGGCAGCGGCTATCGCGGCCAGATGGCGGTGATCGAGGTGCTGGCGGTCTCGGACAGCATTCGCCGGCTCGTTCTGCAGCATGCCGAGGCGCGCGAGATCCAGCGCGTCGCCATCGAGGAGGGCATGCGCACCATGTACCAGGACGGCATGCTCAAGGCTCTCGACGGTACGACCACCGTCGAGGAAGTCCTGCGCGTGACCCGCGACGTCTGACATGCCGGAATTCCACTACGTCGCGGTCGACGCCGGCTCGCAGACGGTCGAGGGCCGGATCGAAGCCCTGACCAAGTCGGCGGTCGTCGAGCGCCTCCACGCCGCGGGCCAGGTGCCGGTGCGCGTCGACGAGGTCGGCCTGATGTCGATCTCGAACATGGACGTCGGCGAGCTGTTCCGCGGCCGCCGCGTGTCGCGGCGCTCGCTCGGCCTGATCACGAGCCAGCTCGCCACCCTGCTGCATGCCGGCCTCGCCCTGCACGAGGCGCTCGCCATCCTCACCGACCTCGTGGAGGGCAAGCGCGAGCGCCAGGCGCTCCGGAGCCTGCGCGAGAAGATCTCGGGCGGCGTGACCTTGGCCGACGCCATGGCGGCGCAGCCGAAGGTGTTCCCCGCCTTCTACGTCAGCATGATCCGCGCCGGCGAAGCCGGCGCCAGCCTGGAGGCCGTGCTCGCCCGCCTCGCCGAGTTCCTGGAACGCATGGAGGCGTCGAAAGAGCACGTCAAGTCGGCGCTGATGTATCCGCTCATCGTGGCCGTCACCTGCTGCATCTCGATCGCCATCCTGATGGTGTTCGTGGTGCCGCGTTTCCGGCCGCTGTTCGAGCAAGCCGGTTCCGCCCTGCCGCTGCCCGCCCGCGTCCTCCTCGTCGCCTCGGACTTCCTGCAGGCCTATTGGTGGCTCGGCGCGGTCATACCCGTCGCGATTGCCCTCCTTATCTACTGGCAGATGAAGGCGCCGGGCGCGCGCGCGTGGTGGCAGCGCCAGATGCTCAAGACGCCGCTCGTCGGCGACCTGATCGCCAAGGTCGAGGTCGTGCGCTTCAGCCGCACCCTCGCCACCCTGCTCAAGAACGGCGTGTCGCTGCTCCAGGCGCTGGTGATCACCCGCGACACCATCGGCAACCAGGTCTTCGTCGAGGCGGTCGGCGTGGTCCTTGACCGGGTCAAGACCGGCAAGGGCCTCGCCGAACCGCTGACGCAGACGAAGGTGTTCCCGCCGCTCGCCATCCATCTCATCCGCGTCGGCGAGGAGAGCGGCCGGCAGGACGAGATGCTGTTCAAGATCGCCGACATTTTCGAGACCGAGACGCGTCGCACCATCGACCGGATGCTGGCGCTGCTCGGCCCCCTGCTTACCGTCGTGCTCGGCCTCGTCGTCGCCGGCGTGATCGGCTCGATCCTGACGGCGGTGATGAGCGTCTACGACCTCGCGATGTGAAAGGAGAAAAAGATGCGCGCCCTGAAACAAAGACTTGCAGACCGACGCCGCCGCAACGAAGGCGGCTTCACCCTCGTCGAGCTCCTGGTGGTGCTGGCGATCCTCGGCCTGCTGGTCGCCGTCGCGACGCCGCAGGTGCTGAAGTATCTCGGCAAGGCGAAGAACGACACCGCGCAGATCGAGATGAAGAGCCTGTCGACGGCCCTCGACTTGTTCATGATCGATGTCGGCCGCTACCCGACCCAGGACGAAGGCCTGCAGGTCCTGGTCAGCAATCCCACGAACCTCAACGCCTGGCGCGGCCCTTATCTCAAAGGCAACGCGGTGCCGCTCGACCCGTGGGGCCATCCCTACCAGTACCGGATCCCCGGCCAGCGCGGCGAGTACGACCTGTTCACGACGGGTCCGGAGACCGCGGACGGCTATGCGATCAACCAGACCGCGAGCCGCGCCGGCGGCGGATACCCGGTCCAATGACCTCGACGTCGAGAGCCGTCGATTCGCGGATGGGGGGCTTCACCCTTCTCGAGCTGGTGGCGGCCCTCGCCATCGCGGCCGTTCTGTTCGCGGTGCTGTTGCCGACAGGCTCGCGCCAGCGCCAGCACGCCGAGCTCGCGAACGCCGCGCGCGGCATCGCCGACGCGCTGAAGTCCACCCGGACCCAGGCGATCATGGCCGGCCAGCCCGCGGCCTTCACCATCGACGTACAACGCGCCCTGTATCGCGCCGCGGGCAAAGCCGCGGTGCAGCCGCTGCCGCACGACACGCAGGTCGCGCTGTACACCGCGCGCAGCGAAGAGCGCGGGCAGACGACCGGCGACATCCGCTTCTTCCCCGACGGCAGCTCGACCGGCGGTGCCGTGACCCTCGGGCGCAGCGGCGAGCGCATCGACGTGCTGGTCGACTGGATGACCGGCGGAGTGTCCGTGCATGAGCAGCCCGTATCGCCGCCCGGCCGCTGACGGCGCCGACGCCGGCTTCACTCTCATCGAGATCCTGGTCGCATTCACGGTCGCGGCCTTGCTGCTCGGCGCTCTGTACGAGGTCTTCTCCGGCGGCATGACCGCCGCGAACGCGAGCCGGCGCACGTCGGAGGCGCTCATGCTCGCGCAATCGGGGCTCGAAGCCATGGCCGGAGCCCCGGCGCCTGCCGGTGAGACCAACGAGCAGATCGGCGCCTACCAGCGCGTGACCGACGTGCAGCCGCGCCCTGACCTGCTGCCCGCCACCGCCCAGGCGGACCTCGTCCCGTACGAGGTAACCGTCCGCGTTGTGTGGCGCGAAGGCGTGCGCCCGCGGCAGATCAAGCTGTCGACGATCTGGGCCGCGCCGCGGTCGGCGTTTCCGGGGTGACCATGCCCAATCGTGAATCCGGCTTCACCTTGCTCGAACTGCTGATCTCGGTCAGCATTTTCGCGCTGCTGATGACCGTTCTGTTCGGCGGGCTGCAGCTCGGCTCGCGCCAGGTCACGCGCATGAACGCCGAGCTCGAGCGCTCCGGCCAGATCGCGCTGGTGCAGAACTTCCTGCGCGCCCAGGTCGGCGATGCGCTGCCGCTCGCCACCGGACCGGAGGACGCGAAAACTGTCCAGTTCCGCGGCCGGCCCGAGAGCCTCGATCTCGTCTCGGTCGCGCCGCAGAGCGTCGTCACTGGCGGCCTGCAGGTCCTGTCGATCAAGGCGACCGCGGCGGGCGACGTGATGGCCGCCTGGCGGCCGTTGCGCGAAAACCCCGACGAACCGAATGCACCGCGCACGACCGTTCTGCTCAAGGGCGTGCGCGGCCTCCGCTTCATGTATTTCGGCCGCCCGAGCGCGTCCGCACCGGCGGAATGGCAGGAGAGCTGGGAGGACATGGACCGTCTGCCGCAGCTCGTCCGCCTGTCCGTC
>Ga0335070_10003661_pt1 | contig 17973 bp, 14 predicted proteins | sample Lox_Sample_13_FD_206722 | JGI IMG/M metagenome (GOLD analysis project Ga0335070, IMG submission 206722) | Soil microbial communities from Loxahatchee National Wildlife Refuge, Florida, United States - Lox_Sample_1.3 | ecosystem: Environmental > Terrestrial > Soil > Wetlands | place: USA...
TTTCGCGGCGGAGGGTGGGTGGAGCGCCGCGAAGCCCCCCGCGAGAAAAAGGTTGGCGGGCTTTTTGGGCCCGCCAGGGTGAAGGAGGAGGTTGGATGCGTGCGTTCAGGTCGTGGCCGTTCATCCCTGACCGCAGCCTTTCCTAAAGCAAAGCGCATGCCAAACCCCGGGGGTTGGGACCTCTTTTGCGCGCAACGCGAGGCGCTGGTTGCACATGGCGTTACGGTGGCGGACTGCGAGCCGCTTGCCCCACACACGACGCTCCGAATCGGGGGACCGGCGCGCGTCCTGCTGCGGTGCGACCGCCGTGAGGGCGTGGTGGCCACGCTGCAGGCGATCCGGAAAGCCGGTCTCCCCTGGATCGTCCTCGGGGTGGGCGCCAACGTGCTCATCCCGGACGCCGGCCTCCAGGCGGTGGTTCTGACGCTGGTTGGAGGTCTGGCTTCTATCTCCCTCGAGGGAGAGAGGATCCGCGCCGGGGGCGGGGCCCAACTGGCGCGTGTGGTCCGCGAAGCGATCAACGCCGGTTTGGCAGGGGTAGAGTGCCTGGGTGGCATCCCCTCCACCCTCGGCGGCGCGCTCGCGATGAACGCCGGGGCGTACGGACAGGAAATCCTCGACGTTCTCTCGTGGGCGGAGGCGGTCGAGGAGGACGGCACGGTCCGTCGGTTCGAGAGGGGACAGGTCGAGGGGGGGTACCGGTGGAGTGTCCTCGGGAAGGGACGGATTGTCACCTCGCTCGAACTCGCGCTCCGAGCCGAAGACCCCGAGGTGCTGCGCTCGCGCGTCCGGGAGGCCCGGGAGCACCGCCAGAGGGCGATCCCGCCGGAGCCTTCGGCCGGCAGCGTCTTCCAGAACCCTGCTGGCGACTACGCTGGGAGGCTGCTGGAGGCCGCCGGGTGCAAGGGGATGGCCCGGGGGGGCGCAGAGGTCAGCCAGCGCCACGCCAACGTGGTCATCAACACCGGGGGAGCAAAGGCGGCCGATGTCCGCGCGCTGGTCGCCCAGATGGCCGCTCGAGTGCGAGAGCGCTTTGGAATCAGGCTGGAGCTCGAGCTCAAGATCCTGGACGAGGCCGGGAAAGTGCTCACCGACCCCGAGGCGCTGCTTGCATGAGCGGCCACCGTGTGATAGAAAAGCGCCCGCTGTTTACGACACAGATCGCGAGGGAGATACCTGCATGAATATCGAACAGAAAGTCAAAGACATCATTGTGCAGCAACTGGGTGTGGATCCGGAGAAGGTGAAGTCTGAGGCATCCTTCGTCGAGGACCTGGGTGCGGACTCCCTCGACACGGTCGAGCTCGTGATGGCGTTCGAGGAGGAGTTCAGTGTCGAGATCCCCGACGAGGAGGCGGAGAAGATCCGCACCGTCGGCGACGCCGTCAAGTACCTCAAGGAGCACGTGAAGGAGGCGTGATGGCGCGCCGGGTCGTCGTGACCGGCGTGGGCCTCGTGTCTCCCCTGGGCGTCGGGACCGAGGCGACCTGGGAGGGGTTGATCGCCGGGCGCTCCGGTATCGGCCCCATCACCCGCTTCGACGCCTCCGACTCGCCCGTGCGCATCGCGGGCGAGGTCAAGGGCTTCTACCCCGGGCTCGTGATGGAGCCCAAGGAGGCCCGCAAGTACGACACGTTCATCCACTACGCCCTCGCCGCTTCTGACATGGCGCTCGCCATGTCAGGCCTGGCGGTCACACCCGAGAACGCCACGCGGGTGGGGGTTGTGATCGGCTCCGGGATCGGCGGCCTGCCATGGATCGCGGAGAATCACAGCACGCTGCTCGAGAAGGGGCCGCGCCGCGTGTCCCCGTTCTTCATCCCGGGCAGCATCGTCAACATGCCCTCCGGCCTGGTCTCGATCCGGACCGGTGCGAAGGGTCCGAACAGCGCGACCTGCACGGCGTGCTCCACCGGAGCTCACGCCATCGGCGACGCATACCTGTACATCCAGCACGGGTACTGCGACGCGGCAATATGCGGCGGCTCCGAATCCTCGATGTCCCTCCTCACCGTAGCGGGATTCGCGAACATGAAGGCACTCTCCACCCGCAACGACCAGCCGGAGAAGGCCTCGCGTCCCTGGGACAAGGACCGGGATGGCTTCGTCCTTGCGGAGGGCTCGGGGATCGTGGTGCTGGAGGAACTGGAGTCGGCAAAACGCCGCGGAGCGACCGTTCTCTGCGAGGTGCTCGGCTTCGGGATGTCCGGCGACGCTTTCCACATCACGGCACCCTCGGAGGATGGTGACGGACCGGCGCGGGTGATGGCAAACGCCATCGCGGACGCCGGCCTCAAGCCCGAGGACGTGGACTACATCAACGCCCACGGCACCTCCACGCCCCACGGCGACCGCGTGGAGACGATCGCGGTCAAGAAGGTGTTCGGCGAGCACGCGTACAAACTTGCAATCTCGTCCACGAAGTCCTCCACCGGCCACCTTCTGGGCGCGGCCGGGGGACTCGAGATAGGCTTGACGGCGCTGGTGGTCGCAAGGAACGTGATCCCGCCCACGCTCAACCTGGACAATCCGGACGAGGGGTTTGACCTCGATTACACGCCCCACCGTTCGGTGCAGCGCGAGGTGAAGGTCGCGATCTCCAACTCGTTCGGATTCGGCGGCACCAACGCCTGCCTGGTGCTCGGCAAGCTCCGGTGACGCACGGGCTGACGCGGCCTCACCGGTTCGGCACGCAAGACTCGGAACACGCGCCGCCCGCCGGCGGCTGAGGAGGACGTACCCATGAAGAGCTGTGTGCTGATGGCGCACGTGCCCGACACGGCCTCGGTGATCAAGGTCCCGGGCGCGGGTAACCGCATCGACGAGGCCGACATCAAGTGGATCGTCTCGCCGTACGACGAGTACGCGCTCGAGGAGGCGATCCGGCTGAAGGAGGCCCGCGGCGGCGCGGTCACCGTGGTCACGTATGGGCCCGAGCGGGCGCAGCAGGGTCTGCGGGAGTGCCTGGCGCGTGGCGCAGACGCGGCCGTGCACGTCAAGGGAGGAGAGGCGACGTTCGGCGACGCGCTGGCGATCGCGCGGGTGCTGGCGGCCGTCATCCGCAAGGTGGGGCCGTTCGACATCCTCTTCGCCGGGATCAAAGGTGTGGGAAGCGACAACAGCCTCGTCGGGGCGATGGTGGCGGAGCTCCTGGACATCCCCCACGTCGCGGGCGTGGTCAAGCTCGAGATCAGGGAAGGTACGCTCACGGCGCATCGGGAGATCGAAGGGGGCACCGAGGTCGTGGAGGCCCCGCTCCCGTGCATGGTCACGGCCCACAAGGGCCTCAACGAGCCGCGCTACCCCTCGCTGAAGGGGATCATGGCCTCGAAGAAGGTGACCATCCAGACGTTTGCAGTTGCGGACCTGGGGCTCGACGAAGCGGCACTGGCTGGGGCGGACACGACGTGCCGCTGGAAAGCGCTGGCGCTCCCGCCGGCCAAGAGCGGCGGCACGATCCTGAAGGGTGAAGAGGACCCCGCGGCTGCCGCGCGGGAGCTGGCTCGCCTCCTGCGCGAGCAGGCGAAAGCGATATAGGGGGCGACGATGGCAGGGATCCTCGTATTCATCGAGCAGCGCAACGGAAACCTCCGCAAGGCGTCGCTGGAGGCGCTCTCGGAGGCCAAGCGCCTGGCGTCCGGAGCAGGGCTCGAGGTCAGCGCAGTGCTGGTCGGGCACGGGATCAGCGGCAAGGCCACCGAGCTCGGGCAGTACGGTGCTGGCAGGGTGTTCGTCGCGGACGAGGAGAAGCTCGCTCGCTACTCTGCCGAGGGGTACGCCTCCGCGGTACGGGCGGCCGTCGAGAAGAGCGCACCCGTCGCGGTCTTCATGGCGGCGACCGCGCTCGGGCGCGACCTGTCCGGACGACTGGCCGCACGCCTCGGCTGGGGCTGCCTCGCGGACGTCGTCAGGGTGCAGATCGAGGGGGGTTCCGTGGTGGCCACGCGGCCGGTCTACTCCGGTAAGGCGCTCGCCACCGTGGACGGCGCCGGCAAGCCGGTGGTCGTGACGCTGCGTCCCAACGTGTTCGCCGCGAGTATCGGTGAGGGAAAAGCGGAAGTCGAGGCGCTTCCTCAGGTGACCGGGGACATCCGGGCGGTCGTCAAGGAAATTCTGGCGAAGGAAGGCGGCGAGTTGGACGTCGCCGAGGCGGACGTGATCGTCAGCGGCGGCCGTGGGATCAAGGGACCGGAGAACTTTGCCCTCCTTCGCGAGTTGGCCAGGCTGCTGGGTGCTGCGGTGGGCGCGTCCCGCGCCGTGGTGGATGCGGGGTGGATCGACCACGCGCACCAGGTTGGCCAGACCGGTAAGGTGGTGTCGCCCTCGCTCTACATCGCGTGTGGGATCTCGGGGGCGATCCAGCACCTGGCTGGGATGTCCTCCTCGAAACTCATCGTGGCCATCAACAAGGACGCCGAGGCGCCGATCTTCAAGGTTGCCGACTACGGGATCGTCGGCGACCTGTTCCAGGTTGTACCCGTGCTGATCGATGAGGTGAAGAAGCTCAAGGCCGAAACGTAGCGACGAGCTGGACGGGCGCGGGCGCAATCCGTGGACGTTGCGTTTCGCCCGTTTCCGTCTCGATGTTAGTGCCCTTTACTTGGCAATTCTGGCTCGCAGGTGATCCCTGGCCCCGGAATATCCCACTTTCGTGGGATTGCGTTGGGGGGGGTGCGGTTCGAGAGTAGCTGGGCAAGGTGGAAGCTGGCCGCTCCTTCCGGTGGTGCCCCGCACCACCAAATTTTTTTGCCCGGGGCTTCACCCCGATTCCCCTGGTTTTTCTCACTGCGTGAGGCTGTTGTTTTGCCTGGCGGGTGAAGCCCCCGTCTTCTTGTCACTGCGTGACCTTTCTTCTGTTTTGCCCCGCGGGCCATGAGCGGTCGCTCGGGCTGGGCGTCGAGCCCAGCCCACCGACCCGCCTGCGCGAGCGACCCCAGAGCGCTGCCCGCCGTGTGGCCCCTCGGCGTCGGAAAGAAGCCGCCGCGCCGTCTCCCCACGACGGGCAGCGCCTCGGGGGCCCCGCACGCTCCGGCGCGATGGCTCATGTGGCCCGCGGGGCGCATCTCACCACCACCCCCCTCTTGAACGAAACGCCAATGGGGATCTGGCACGTGAGAGCTTCTCCTTCCCAGCTTCAAGGTTTCAAGTCGAGGGGTGGTGGAGGCCCAACCGCCAGGCAAAATGAAAGCCTCCACGCAGTGGAAAGTAACCCTGCCTGTCGCAGGAGCGGCAAAGAAAGAGTTAGCGACGGGCGGCGGAGCGCAGCTCCTCGAGGATCTCCAACTCGGCGAGGGCGTGTGACTCGCGGGCTCGCTGCCAGGCGGTGTCGGCCCTGGTGATCAGCGTCCGGGCCTGCGCCGCGTCGGTGAGGCCGGGCAGGTTGATGCACACGTTCTGGTAGGCGCCGGCTGCTGCCGCACGTGCCACCTGGGCGCCGGTGCCAGCGTCGGAGCGGGACGCCTGCAGGCCGATGCGGGCCACCTCGCGACAAAGGTCGATCACCTCCGGGCAGGCCTCGAGGACGCCCAGCGGGACCTCGATGGCGGCCACCGTGGCCTCGGCAATCGCCGCCTCGCGCGCCGCCTGCTCGTCAGCCGTTCCCTTGGGCAGACGCATCGCCTCGAGCAGCCGGTCGAACGCCGCGCTGTCCGCATCGACCGCCGCCAGCAGGCTGTCCTTGAGCTCCTGCCCCCGCACGGCGATCGCATCCAGCCGCCCCTGCTGCGTCTCGAGACCCTTCTTCGCGTGCGAGAGGTTCGCGACCATGGCGGCGAGAGCGGCGCCCAGCGCGCCCGCAAGCGCCGCCACCGAGCCGCCGCCGGGAGCGGGCGAGTCGGTCGAGAGTTCGTCCGCGAAGCCGCGTATCGTCATCGAAGCGAGGCGCTGCGCGCTGCCCAGCCGGTTCTCGATGATGCGCTCGGCAGGGTCGAAGCTCTTGACCTCCGAGAGGCCAAGCGTGCGCATCGCCACGTGAATCAGGGAGCTCTCCGGCACGCCGGTGGACCGCCCCATCTGGGCGAGGTAGTGCCGGCCCGCTTCCAGCAGGGCGGCTTTGGGTACGAGTCCGACGAGTTCCGAGCCCGTCACGCGCAGGCCGCGCTCGCGGGCACGCTCGTCGCACGTGTCAAACGCCACGTGGAGGGGCGTCACGTCCAGGTCCGTGAGGTTCATCGAGATCTGCGCGCAGCCGAACTCGGGGATCACCCATCCGACTGCCTTGACCGACTTGAGCAGGCCCGGATCCCACAACGGGTTGCCTGCGTCGTCGAGCACCGGCTGGCCGTGCCGGTCGCGGCGCATGCGCCCCTTCTCGCGCACGTCGAGAGCCACACGGTTGGCGAGGCGCTTGTCCAGCGTGTTGAGGTTCACGTTGAAAGCGACGAGAAACTTGCGGGCCCCGATCACGGTGGCCCCCGAGCGGGGGACAAAGTCAGTCGGGCCGAAATCGGGCCTCCAGGCCGGGTCCCTCAGCTTGTCGGCGAGTCCCTCATACTCGCCTGTGCGGATGTCGGCCAGGTTGCGGCGCGCGGGTTGCGAGGCCGCGAACTCGTACAGATATACGGGGAGGTTCAGTTCGGTGCCGACGCGCTCGCCGAGCCTGCGAGCGAGCACCACGCAGTCCTCCATCGTCACACCTGAGATCGGGACGAAAGGCACGACGTCGACCGCGCCGATCCTGGGGTGCGCCCCGTGGTGATTGGTCATGTCGATCAACTCGAGCGCCGTTGCCGTCAGCCGGTAGGCGCCCTCGAGGACCGCTTCCGGCTCACCGACGAACGTGATCACCGTGCGGTTGGTCTCCGCGCCGGGGTCCATGTTGAGCAGTGTGACGCCGGTGACCGTCGCGGCGGCCTTCGCCGCCGCCTCGTACACCTCCGGCCGCCGGCCTTCCGAGATGTTGGGGACGCACTCGACGAGCCTCACGGTCACCTCCGGACCCGAGGATGCTATCCGGGTAATGTATCAATGACAACTGCCTGCGGCGGGATCAGGCCCGACGGGGGCTCACGGTCGGATGCGGGAGCCTCCCGGGAGGCGCATGACCGCCCACAGGGCGCGACGCAGCGGCCCCTTGATCCGATCAAGGGGCCGTGACACGAGATGAAAACGCAACAGGTCAAGGGTGAAAGGCGACAGAACGGAGCCTCCGTGGGCGCGGAACGCCCGCCACTCATCGCTGAGGAACTCCCGGTGTGAGCGCCCCGTCTTGGATGAGGGGTGCAACCTGAAACAGGCCAGGACCTCGGGGACGAAGAGCGCCTTGGTGGCCCCTGCCAGCCGGAGGAAAAACTCGTAGTCGAACATGAAGCGGTAGCTCTCGTCGAGGCGCCCGAATCGCTCCACGACCGACTTGCGGAAGAAGCTCCCGGGCTGGGGCACGAAGTTCCTGTGACGGCGCAGGTCGGCAAGGTCGGTCCGCACGAACGGGTTCTGGACGTACAGCGAATGGCCGTCGGCGTCGATGACCAGGCAGAAACCCCACAAGAAGTCGAGCGAGGGGTCAGCGGCGAACCGCTCGGCTGCGATCCGGGCCGTGCGGGGGAGCAAGATGTCGTCGCCGTTCAGCCACGAGACGACCTCCCCCCGCGCCATCGTGAGCCCTCTGTTGATCGCCGAAGCCTGGCCGCTGTCGGGCTCGGAGACCCAACGGATCGGGTGGCGCTGCGACCAGTCGCGAAGGATCTCGACGGACCCGTCCGTGGAGCCGCCGTCGATGACGATAACCTCGATCGCAGGGCACTCCTGCGCTGCCAGACTGCCGAGGGCGTGGGCGAGGAATGCAGCACCGTTCAGGTTGGGGACGACCACGGTGACCTGTGGCAAAGGCGCGGCGTCTACAGTGTCCAGTTCCTTCACGGCAGAACCCCCGTCGAGTCTGCTGCGAGCCCGTACTCACCGCTGACCGGTGGCCGGGATGGTGCCAACGCTGAGCATGGCCGGTCGCGCCTGCGCTCGGAAGCTGTTGCTTCGGTGAGGAGGTTTTCAGGTTTCCGCAAAGCGTCGGCAAGCACGGCGCAATCCTCCTCCGACAGATTGGTTCCGGCGGCGCGCCGGTAGAGGGCCCGGTAGGTGCGGGCCGTACGCTCCCAGCTCACGGTGCGAGCGCGCTCCAGGCCACGGCGGCGGAGCTCTGCCAGGAGCGCAGGATCGGTCAACGCCCGGCGAAGCGCTTCGACGATGCTCTCGGGCGAGGAGGCGTCGAAGGTGAGCGCGGCATCCCCGGCCACCTCGACGAGCGGCGCGACGTTCGAGCACACGACCGGGAGGCCCTCGGCGAACGCCTCCATCACAGGCAGACCGCAACCCTCGAACAGACTCGGGAACACGAGAAAGAGCGCCAGCCGGTACAGCGCGCGCAGCTGACCCGGGCTGACGTAGCCCAGGAAGCGGACCTGGCCCTCGAGCCGCGCGTCCCGGAGGTGGCGCTCGATTGCGGGCCAGGCCTCGTTCTGGCGACCGGTGCACACGACCTGGAGCTCCAAGCCGTGCCTCGCGCGCAGCCGCGCCAGCGCGTCGATCAGGCCAGCGTGGTTCTTGTGCGGCCAGGTCTGGGCCGGGTAGAGCGCAAACCGTTCGGGCAGGTCGAACCTCGCGAGGACGGCGCGCAGTTCGTCCTGATCCGGCGGGTCGCAGAGATCGGTCGATGGGGCAAGCGGAACCACGGCGAGCTTCTGGGAGGGGATACGGTACTGGCGGATGATGTCGTCCGCGATCCAGCGGGACTCGACCACCACGGCCGCGGATTCCCGGCAACCTGCCCGGTACACGACCTCCCGCCGGGAGATCTCGTCCCTCGTGAAGAAGGCGGGGAAGTGGCGATGCTGCAGGTCGTGGGGGTTGAACAGGGTGGGCAGGGCTGTGCGAACAAACATCTGATGGGGGAAATGCAGGACGCGACCCCCAAGGTTTTCGTAGAAACCCTGAGATTCCGGGAGGACGCCAATCTCGGCAAGCCTCGCCGGTAGTGCGTTTCGCAGCCTGCGCCAGGCCAGACCCACCGGCTTGCGCAGGGGCCCGAACCTTCGTTTTGCCCCTTCGAGGGGTCTCTCGCGTTGCGGCCCCGCAACGACCCGCTGGTTCGCGCCTGAGAGCTGGGCGAGCCAGTCCAGATTCTCCGGGGATCCAACGATCGTGTACTCTTCCGGGCCGTCCTCGAGCCGGCCCAGGGCGCGCACCAGACCGGCGATGAACTGCTCGACCCCGCCAACGGCGCCATTCGGGGAGATCTGGGCGTCGACGATGACGCGCATGGCCCCGGTCACGGCAGGTTCCTCCGGGCGGCCAGGGACCGACGGAGGCCGCCGATCAGCGTCCGCTTCAGCCGCTGGGCGATTCGCCTGGGAAGGCTCACCGCTGGCTTGCTCGAGGCGCGGAAGTCGCGATGATCCCACCCGCGAGAAGTCTCGACCAGGCTCGGGTGCCGGAGGGGGAACGCCATCGCCCGGGTGGGGAGGTTTGCGAACCAGCTGAGCGGTTCGCGGGTGTGCGTCGAGTTCGGGCCGAACCCCACGTTGCTGACCAGATTGACCGCGGGGACCGCCGAGAGGCCCGCGTTGAGCCAGCACGCAAACACCCACGCGAAGTCCCACGTGTCGATCTCCCCGGCGTGAGCCGCGTCAAACGTGCGCCGCCAGGACGCGGCCAGGTTGGCGTCGCCGAGAATCGAGGCAAGGAAATCGGTGTCCCGTTTCCCCGGCCAGCGGCTCATCCCGAGGTCGAAGCGGCTCCAGGCCCTCCTCCACGTCGCCCACCCCCAGAGATGGAAACTCCTCGAGAACCAGTAGGACGAGGGGCCTGCCGGTCGCCCGCCGACGAGCTTGTCACCGCTGACCACCATCACGCGCTCGTCGTCCCGATACCGCTGGAGGAGCTGCTCGCAGAAGGGGAAAAAGGTCGGATGCGGGACGCAGTCGTCTTCGAGGATGATCGCCTCTTCGACGTTCCGGAAGATCCAGTCGATCCCGGTCGAGACCCGGCGCGCACAGCCGAGGTTGGCATCCGAGTACTCGCGCCGCACCTCGCACGGCCAGTCAACCCTTTCGGTGATCGCCCGGGCTGCCGCGCATGCCTCGGCTTCCCCCTCGCGGTCGTTCCGCGGCCCATCGGCCACCACGAGCAGGGTCCGGGGACGAGCGGCGGCCACAGCCTCAAAGACCCTCTCGGTCGTGTCGGGCCTGTTGAATAGCAGCAGGGCGACCGGCGTCGCGAACGTGCCGTGGCTCATTGTCCCAATGGTACGCCCCGGTCGGCTCTCGAGGCCGCCCCGAACGTCACGACGAGTTGTCCTCGGAGGGTAGATCCCAGGAGTGGGGAACGAGGACGCCGACTCCCTGCCAGCCGGGAGGGTAGACGCGCCCGCTGCCGAAGAAATCACCGTCGATCACGTCAAACGGGAGGCCGGGTGTGATCCAGTCCTGGATCTCGCCGTCCACCTCCAGGAAGGGCGCGATCCGGTAGCGGCTCTGGCTGAGGGGGAGGTGGGGGATGCGACACGAGATCGTTCCCCTTGGCGGCAGTTTTGCCAGGCCTGCTCCGGTGAGCTCGGATGAGCAGTTGAAGAGAACCTGGCCGAACTTGTCGTAGAAAGCCAGAGACGCCCTGACTTTTCCGAGGGAACGCCCGCCCTGGGAGAGATAGTCCATCGCGAACACCACGGGCTGGCCGGAGACCCCGCGCGCGAGCTCTGCCCCGGTGTCGTCGAAGAAACGCATGGCTGTGAACCTCACGTGACCGGCGCCCTGGCGGTTGGTGAGCCGGGAGAGATCGGCCACCGGGGTCTCGTCGAGACTGCGGATGTACCCCTGGATCACCTCGGCTGTTTCGCCGTCGCGGGACACGCGCCCGTTCTCGAGGAGAATGCTCCGCGGGCAGAGGTGCTGCACGGCGGCCATGTTGTGGCTCACGAAGAGTACGGTTCTCCCCGCCCTGGCCACCTCGCCCATCTTCCCCATGCACTTCTTCTGGAAGGAAGCGTCTCCGACCGCGAGCACCTCGTCCACGAGCAGGATCTCGGGCTCGAGATGCGCCGCCACGGCGAAGGCGAGGCGGAGGTACATCCCGGTCGAGAAGTGTTTCACGGGTGTGTCCAGGAACTTCTCGACCTCGGAAAAAGCGACTATCTCGTCGAACTTGCGTTCGATCTCCGCGCGCTTCATGCCGAGGATGGCGCCGTTCAGGTAGATGTTCTCCCGACCGGTAAGTTCGAGGTGGAACCCCGTGCCGACCTCGAGGAGGCTGCCGACACGGCCGCGCACCTCGACCCTGCCGCGGGTTGGCTCCGTGATGCGCGAGAGGATCTTGAGGAGCGTGGTCTTGCCGGCCCCGTTGCGACCGATGATGCCGACCGCGTCGCCCTGTTGAACCTCAAAGGAGAGGTCGTCGAGGGCCCAGATCGTTTCGCGCGCACGCCGGGATCCCGGCCGGAACGGTGCCGCGAGGGTCTTCATGATGCTCTCGCGGAGTGATTTGTAACGTTGACGCTCGCCGATGCGGTACTGCTTCGCGAGGTCATGGACCCGGATGGCGACGTCCGTCACAGTTCCCTCCGGGGGTTGGGCCTCAGGGGCGTCGCGGCCGCCGCATCACACGACATCGGCGAACGACCTCTCTACCCTTCGGAAGTACCAGGCGCCGGAGATCAAGAGGACGAAGCCCGTCACGGCGCTGGCGGCAATGAGCGGCCCGGGACTGGTCGGCGTGTCGAGCATCGCCCAGCGAAACCCCTCCACGACCCCCGCCATCGGGTTGATGCCCCACGACCACGCCGGCAACCCCAGGCGTTGCAGGCGGGGCGCCAGCACGCTCGCGGGGTAGATGACGGGCGTCACGAACAGCCACAACTGGACGAGGAACGGCACGACGAAGCGGACGTCGCGGTACTCGACGTTGAGGGCGGACAGCCACAGTCCGACACCGGTCGTGGCGACCAGCGCCAGCAGGGCGAGAAGAGGCGCCGTCAGCACGGCGAGCGCTGGCCAGGTTCCGTAGTGCCACATGAGGATGGCCAGGATGGGCAGCGCCACCGCGAGGTCCACGAGCCCCGAGAGCACCGCGGCGATCGGGATGACCAGCCTCGGGAAGTAGACCTTGGTGATGAGCTGCGCGGAGCCCACGACACTGTTGGAGGAAAGCGAGAGACCCTGGGCGAAGAAGGTCCACATGAGCAGGCCACAGTACGAAAACAACGGGTACGGCAAACCATCGGAGGAAATCCCGGCCAGCCGGCCGAAGAAGATCGTGAACACGGCGGCTGTCATCAGGGGCTGCAGAATCGCCCACGCGGCTCCGAGCACGGTCTGCTTGTACCGCACCTTGACGTCCCGCCAGACGAGGAAATAGAGCAGCTCGCGGTATGCCCACAGTTCCCCGAGGCGGAGGGCGGCCAATCCTCGCGTCGGCTCGATCACCACGAGCGGCAGGGGCTCCGCGCTGTTCATCCTCTCTCAAGGATACGCGGCTCACTCTGCGGCGCGCCAGTCCGACCCCGCCGCCCGGGGCGGTACCATGGGGAGGCATGGAAGAGATCCGCAAGTTGGCATCGCCAAGTGTCGACGCAGGACTGCCAGGCTCTCGTGCCGACCGGCAGGTCCCTCACGTTTTCACGGCGGCCGTGCTCGGCCTGCTCGTCGTAGTCACGGTGGTCGCCAGGCTCCACACCTACGATGAACCGCTGGAGCGAGATCTCGCGACCTATGCGGTGATCGCCCACGAGTTGCGTGACGGCCGCGCGCTCTACTCCGACCTGTGGGATCACAAGCCCCCGGCCACTCACCTCACGTATGCGGCTGCCCAGGCGGTGGCCGGCTTCGGCCCGGGCTCCGTCTACCTGCTGGGCGTTCTTGCCTCGGTGGCGACGCTTCTCGGCATCTTCTGGGCGGCGAAAACGCGGCGTCTGGGCCCGGTCACGGGACTGTGGGCGGCGGCGTTCTGGACGGTCGTCGCGGGCGATCTCATGCTGCAGGGAAACCAGCCCAACACCGAGGTGTTCCTCAACGCCTGCCTGATCTGGGCGGTCGCGCTCCTGGTGGGGATGCGCGGAGGCGGTGGCGACAGGACTCGGGTCGTGCTGGCGGCGCTGCTGCTGGCCCTGGCGACGCTCTACAAGCCGGTGGTTGCGGTGAGCGCGGCCTTTCTCGTCGCTGCCCACGTGGCGTGTCCTCCGCGCGGCGCGCCGGGCCGGCGCCGGGCGCTTGCCGACGCCGCTCTCGTCGTCGCCATTGGCACTGCCGCGTGGGCGTCTGTGGTGGGGTACTTCTTGCTGACCCACCGGCTTGCCGACTTCTCGAGTGCGGTCTTCGCCTACAACGGCTTCTACGCCGACAACCTGGTCTGGAACCTCCTGCAGGGCTTCGCCCCCCGGAACCTGCTTCCCGGCGCAATGGGCTCGCTCCTCCCGCTGGTGACCGCCTCGCTCCTGGGCCTCGCGCTCGTCCGCTGGAGGCAGGTCCCACGGGTGACGGTGCTGCTCCTGGGTTTGGCCGCCTCGGTCCTGATCGCGATTGCCGCTCCGGGGAGGTTCTACGCGCACTACTACCAACTCTGGCTGCCGGTCTTGGCCGTCGGCGCCGCGTGGACCTTGGCGGCGTTCGACCGGCTCGCGGGCGCGAGCGCGAAAATCATGCACGCAGGAGGAGCGGTGCTCCTGGGCCTGCTGGCGATCATTCAACTGCCCAGTTACTCGCTCCCTGCCGAAGGGTGGGCCCAGAGCAAATACGGGGCGATTGTCGTGGACACCGAGAGGACCGCGCGGTCGATCGAGGACTTGCTGCGGCCGGGTGAGACCTTCTACCACTGGGGAGGCGAGATCGGGCTCTACCTCTACACGGGACGCCGACCGCCCACCGGTGTGCTCTTCAACGAACCCCTGCTCGAGGGACCGTGCGCGGCGGATCTCACCCGGAGGGTGCTCGGCGACCTGAACCGCGAGGCGCCAGAGCTCGTCGTGATGCGGCAGCAACCCGGACAAGCTTCACTCCCGGCCCACGCGGTCGTGCGCTGGATCCTGAGCCGGTACCGGCCTCTGCCCGAGCGGCTGCAGCCCTACCGGTTCCTGCTGCTGGCCCGCACCGGAGGCGCGCTCGAACGGCGCCTCAGCTCTACCGGTCCGACCCCGTAGCCCTGAGGTCCGGCCCCCCGAACGGCGCTAGGGGAGCCGGGACGCGAGGATCACACGCGTGCGCATGCCCGCCTCCCGGGACTGGCGGGCCACCTCGCCAAGGCGGGGCGTCGCCAACGAGAGCCAGGTGAACCCCCCGGTCCGGTGAGCGAGCACCGCACCCGCGCTCTCCCTGCAGCGCTGCTCGCCGTCGTCGAGGCGCCGGACCGCAACATCTTCCCGCCCGAACACCCACTCGAAGAGCGCAGCGGCATCCACCAGGCCGTAGGGGTCCGCATGCCGCGGGAACAGGAGTTTCGGCCACCCGCGGGGGCTCGTGATGATCTCCCGGAGTGGGTTGTCCGCCTCCTCGCGGATGACCAACACGGGGCGCTCGAGCGGAAACTGGGCAAGTGCGGTGCGCGCCTCCACCAGGAGCGTCTGGTGCGCCTCCGAGACCCGCTTCAAGTCGTCGAGGTCGGCACGCACCGCGAATGCCCCTGCCGTGAGCACGAGTGCAATGACCACAGCGGCCACCACCGACGTCACTACCTTCCAGCGCGGGTGGATCTCCCCGGTGAGTTCCCGGGCGGCACCGGCGAGCAGCAGCAGGAACCCCGCATACGGGATGGTCGTGTAGCGGGTAGGCAGGTATGGCACGAGCAGTGTCGGCAGCATCGGCAGCAGGAGCAACGCCGCGCCGACGATCGCGGCAGGGCTGCGTCGCCGGAACGCGAAGATCAACGCGCCAACGACGGCCACCGCCGCAATCATCCCTGCCGGTGACAGCCGGAAAGACATGGGGACGAGCCCCTCCATGAAGAGAAAGGCGGCGAGCTGGTGTGGAACCTTCAGCAGGGGGAGGAGAGAGTTCGCGTAGTAGTTCTTGCTTCCGGGAAAGGAGAGGAAATAGACGACCACGTAGAGCATGGCGAGCGCCACCCAGGGAAGGGCCGTACGCAGCGCCCTTCGGGGCTCGGACCTGCGGTACGCCCACTCGAGGGCGAAGACCAATCCCGGAGTGACAACCCAGGTTTCCTTCGAGAAGACCGCCAGTGCCGTGAACCCCGCCACTGCCGCTCGTGTTCCCTTGCTCCACGGTTGCCCTGCGCGCGGCCACGCCAGGGTCATTCCGAGCCAGGCGAGGAGAAGCAGATCCTCGAAGCGGATGGCCACGGAGGTCGCAGGCTCCTCGGTGAACGGCGAGGCAGCCCAGAGCAGCCCGAGCACCCAACTCACGGCCGTCCCCAGGCCCAGGCGTCGACCGACAAGGGCGAGGCAAGCGCCGGCGAGGCCGTGGAGCAGCAGATTCGTGAGGTGGTAGCCAAGCGGCCGGTACCCCCACAGAAGGTGGTCGAGTGCCAGGGTCCATGTGCTCGCGGGCCGGTAGAAGGTATCGAGGTCGGCCAGGAGCAAAGCGGGCCGGTGCATCGCGTGGTGGGCGTGCTGGACCCACTGGTAGTCATCACCCATCAACTGGAGGCGCAGGGCTGGCGCATAGAGGGTAAGAGCGAAGGCGGCGATGGCGAAGCACGCGAGAGCCCACTTACCGGGACGCACGAATTCATTTTGCCACGAGGCTGCGTGCGGGCGCTGCACCCCCGGCGCCGCTATACTGGCGGCGGTCGTTCCGCTCCCAGGGGGTCCACGTTGAGGAGAGTGTCTGCCCTGTGGCTGCTCGCAGTTCTCGCCTGTTGGCTCTGGCTGATCGGTTCCTCTGTGCGCCTGGGCTTTTGCGGGGACGACTTCCAGTGGTGGCAGCACGCGCGGATGGCGCTTGCGAAGCCCGCGTTGCTCTTCCAAGCCTACGGCGGGTTCCGGGTCGTGAACACCTGGACGCTTGCCCTGGACCACGTCCTTTTCGGGACGCGGCCGCTTGGCTACCACGTGACCAACCTGCTCCTGTACGTGGGCTGCGCGTTCCTGCTCTGGCTCGTTGCGGCACGATTCGCGGTGCCGCCAGCAGGTCGTGCGGCGATAGCTGCACTCTGGCTGCTTTCACCCTACTCGCTCGAGCCCTCTATTTCCGTGGCGCAGCGCTTTGAGCCAATCCAGCTCGCGTGCTGGCTGGGCCTGGTGCTCATTTGGCCGCGCGAGGGCGAGGAGTGGCGGCGCGGGCGGGTCGTCGCGGCGACAGCGATTGTCATCACGACGGTTCTCAACAAGGAGAACTGGGTCGTCCTCCCCGGGTTGACTCTTGTCCTTGACGTGGCCATCAGCCGAATCCGTTGGGTGCGCGCCCTGCGGCGCAGCGCGCTCATTTCCGTCGCGGTGGCCGCCTACGCGTGGCTTTACCTCCGGCACCCACCGATTGCGCCCGCGAGCTTCTTCTCGAGTGGTCTGGCAGGCACCTTGAAGGTGCCCAACGCCTGGGCGGCGTTCAGCCTGCTGGGGGAGATGCAGCCGGCCATGTTCGGCTTTGGCGTGCCTGAAGCAGCGGCGCTGGTGACGATCGCAGCGCTGGCATGGTTAGGCTGGCGCCGCCGGAGCCCGCTCGTTGCGGTCGGGCTGGCCCTCTTCCTGCTGCCGTTTATCCCCCTCCTGCCGATCGGCTGGAGCACTTCGCGGTACACCACGGTGCCGCTTGCCGGCTTCCTGTTCGCCGTGGCCGGGGGCGTGCGGGAAGTCTTCGCCTTGCTCGGAAATCGTTTTCGTGGCACCCGGGTGGGGGTGGTCGCGTGTGGCGTGCTGGCCGCCCTCGCGGCGAACGTGACGTGGCTACGGGGCGACCTCAACGACTACCGTGCGTACTACGATGCCCATCTGCCGTTGCTGGAGGAGGCCCGCGGATTCGCGCCGAAGATCGCCGGTCAGAACCTGATCATCACGGTCCAACTCGAGGACGAACAGCCACTCGTCCCTCTGTCCAATTCACTCGCCGGCATTCCGAAAGTTTACTTCGTGCGGACCGGTGACCCGTACACGCTCATCGACTGGGCCGCGCTCTTCTCCTACGTCCTCGACGAAAAAGGTGGCCCTCTGTTCGTCAACGTCGTCGACCCGACTCCGGACGTCGAGGATTGTGCAGTCGTGGGCCACGTCCGGGGGGGGTTCGTCGAGTTGCCACGGCGTGCTCCTGCCTGCGCCGGGGAAGCCACGGCGTGGAGGACATCCCGGGTTTCCGTGCGGCCCATTCAGCGCTGGTCGGGCTGACGACGAGCCCCGAAGCGCGAGTATCTCCCAAATCCGGATTTCGAGCTGAGCCCGGGAGTTGCCCGCCTTCTTGTTGGGCAAGACGCCATGTCCGAGGAGGTGCTTCCCGGGCGCTCGCCAAACCGGGAGGTGTGGGCTAGGCTCGCCGTAGGATGGACCCGAAGGAGGCCGTCGCGAAAAGTCGCCAGTGGCTGGCTGCCCTGCCTCTGGCGGTGGTCTGTGCTGCGGTTGCGCTGGTCTACCTGCCCGCTTTGAGCCTCGGGCCGGTGGCCGAGGATCTTCAATGGGCGCTCAAGGGGGCGGCAACGCCGCTCCACCCCACGGGCTTGCTGATGCCGTTCCACCAGCACGTGCGGCCGGCGGGGAACCTCTTCTTCGCGGCTGCGGTAGCCCTGTTCGGGCAGCAGTGGGTCGCCTACCGCGCGGTGCAGCTCGCGCTGCTGCTCGTGCTGGCAGTGCTCGCGTGGCGCCTGCTGCGCCGCACCCTGGCTTTGCCCTCTCCCGGCGCCGCTCTCGTGGTGGCTCTCTGGCTGATCTCGCCTCTGTGCGACGACGTGATGTTCATAACCAACCAGGTCAAGCAGGTTCTCCTGGCGCTGGGTGTCGTGGGCGTGCTGCTCCTTCGGGAAGGGCCGCGCACGCCGGCGCGCCGGCTCGGGACGGCGGCGTTCGCGGTGCTCGCTGCCGCTGCCAAGGAGGAGTGGGTCGTGCTGCCTGCGCTCGTG
>Ga0335070_10003662_pt1 | contig 17970 bp, 16 predicted proteins | sample Lox_Sample_13_FD_206722 | JGI IMG/M metagenome (GOLD analysis project Ga0335070, IMG submission 206722) | Soil microbial communities from Loxahatchee National Wildlife Refuge, Florida, United States - Lox_Sample_1.3 | ecosystem: Environmental > Terrestrial > Soil > Wetlands | place: USA...
ACCTCGAGCGCCTCCGCCCCGAGCCGCGGCTCTACCCGGCCGACGAGGCGCGCCGCGCGGAGGTGTCCGTCTTCGTCGACTGGTTCAACCGCGTCTGGAAGCGCGCGCCGAACCTCATCGCCGCCGAACTGGAGCAGCCGCAGCCGGACACGGCCGCCGTCAACCGGCTCAGCGCCCGGATGCAGGCGGCGCTCGACCGCTTCGAGTCGCTCCTCGCCGGCCGCCCGTACCTCTTCGACGACTTCGGCGTCGCCGACTGCATCGCCTTCCCCTTCCTCAAGTACGCCGTCCTCGGGCTGGCGCCCGCCGACGACGAGCTGTTCCACCGGATCCTCGTCGACCATCAGCCGCTCGGCGCCGGCTATCCGCGCCTGAAGTCGTGGGTCGCACGCGTCGACGAGCGGCCCCGCGCGTGAGCCCGCCGCTACCCTGAGCCGATGCCGTACTACATCTGCCCGAACTGCAAGGAGCGGTCGATCGACGTCGACCGCAAGGAGGGCTTCTACGACGAGGCGGTCGCCTGCCACCACTGCGGCTTCGGCTTCCTGTTCGAGCTGATGGACGACTACTACCCCGCGCCCGGCACGGGCTTCGTCGTCTGCGACCAGGAGGGGCGGATCCTCGCCGTCGGCCGCGGCGTGTTCGAGCTCACCGGCTGGTCGGAGGTCGACCTGCTCGGCAGCGACGTCGTCGCCGGGCTCGGCCTGGCCGGGTTCGAGGAGGACAAGAACCCGGCGAGGCTCGCGCTCGAATGGGGCGTGCGCCGCCTGAACGAGGCGCTCGAGCTGCGGACGCGCGCCGGCCACACGAAGCAGGTGATCGGGGACTTCTTTCCGGCCTACGACGACGACGGCGGCCTGCTCGTCGCGCTCACTCCTCGGCTGGCATAGGGCGCACGGGCGCCGGCGGCACCGGCGCGCTGAGGTCGAGGTCGGCCGCGACGCGCGGGTCGTAGCGGCGCTGCGCGATCGCCGTCGGCACGATCGCCGACAGGACGACGACGGCGATCAGCAGCGAGAACTGCGTCCGGTCGATGATCCCGGCGCTCAGCCCGTACAGCGACGTGATCGTCCCGAACGTCAGCCCGGTCGACATCAGCAGCGTCGTGAACGCCGCGTGCGGCGCGGTGTACTTCCGCGCGAGCGGGTAGACGGCGGCCAGCTTCGGCACCATCTTCGCGAGGAACAGCAGGCCGAGCACGCCGAGGTTCGCCCACAGCGCGCCCGCGGACACGTTCATCCCACCCTTGAGGAAGAAGAACGGCGTGAGGAACGCGAAGGCAACGATCCGCATCCGGTCCTGCTCGAGCCGGTGCGAGTCGTAGAACGTCGACATCACGAGCCCGAGCACGAATACGGGCAGCGCCGCCTGCGAGTGCGCGCGCGAGCCCAGCCACATCAGCACGAACAGGCAGGCGAAGACGAGCTTGATCTCCGGCTCGATCACCCGGTTGCCGTAGCGGCCGAAGAACCCCGTCGCGAGCCGCGGCAGCCCGACGATCATCGCGACCGACACGACCGCGAACGGCACGATCCAGATCGTCGGGGTGATGAACAGCAGCGTCAGGCCCGTGACGGTGGCGATGTCCGTCACGAACGTCGCCGACATCAACCGCTTGCCGACGAGCTCGCTGTTCAGCCCGGTCTCGACGAGCACGGCGTAGACGACGGCGAGGCTCGTCGTCGAGAGCGCGAGCCCGCCGATCTCGGCCTGCCGGCGGCTCCAGTCGAGCGCGTAGTAGCAGACGAGCCCGACCACCGCGAACGGCGCGAAGAACGAGACGAGCCCGATCGAGACCGACGCTCGCCACTCGCGCTTCAGCTGCGGGATGTCGACCTCGGCGCCGGCGAGGAAGGTGAGGACGATCCCCGCGAACGAGCCCACGAACGTCAGCCAGCTCGGAACGGTGAGATTGAACGCGTTGCCGACGACCGCGCCGGCGAACAGTTCGATCAGCGCGACGGAGAGACCGATCTCGACCGAGACGGTGGCCGCGAGCAGCACGGTGACGGCGAGAAGAGCCGCAATTGCGATGTCGCTCATCGGCGCTCTACCTCCTGAGAAGTGGTGGTAGAGGCCATCGGCTCGGACGAGCGGTTGGGCGGGGGCCTCACCCCGCTTGCGACCCGCGCACTATAGCCACAATGACGGCATGGACACCCTCCAGGGCCAGCTGCTCGTCGCCTCTCCCTCGCTGCTCGATCCGAACTTCCGCCGGACGGTCGTGCTCGTGACCGAGCACAACGACGAGGGCGCGGCCGGGCTCGTGCTCAACCGGCCGTCGCCCACGACCGTGCTCGAGGTCGTGCCGCAGCTCGAGCCGCTCTTCGAGGACGGCGAGCAGGTCTGGGTCGGCGGGCCGGTGCAGCCGAACGCGGTGCTCGTACTCGGCGAGTTCGTCGACCCGGACGACGCGGCGGTGCCGCTGTTCGGGTCGCTCGGCTTCCCCTCGCTCGACGAGCCGGACGCGGTCGTCCCCGTGACGACGCGGCGGCGCGTCTTCGCCGGGTACGCCGGGTGGGGCTCCGGCCAGCTCGAGGACGAGCTCGCGCGCGAGGACTGGATCCTCGAGCCGGCGCTCGCCGACGACGCGTTCACGGAGTCGCCCGACGATCTCTGGAGCGACGTCCTCCGCCGCAAGGGCGGCATCTACGAGCTCGTCGCCCGGATGCCCGAGGACCCGTCGGTCAACTGACGCGGTCGAACGCGAGCACCGACGTCACGAGGGTCAGCTCGACGGCGCCGTCGCCGGCGAGCTGCCGCACCCGCGCCGCGATCCGCGTGCGGTCGGACGGCGACGCCCTCACGACCGCGCTCGTCGACGAGACCCACTCCACGAGCCGGTCGGCGTCGAGCACGCGCGCGTGGCGGAAGACACGCTCGTCGATCGCGCCGAACAGCGGCGACTCGGCGAGGGTCGACCTGGCGAGGTCCGCGTCGCGACGTGCCCGCTCCGACCGCAGCGGATCGAGCAGCTCGTCGATCTCGCGCTGCAGCGGGTCGTCGTCGTCCCACTGGTTCCAGAGCAGCGCGACGCCGCCCCGAGGACGGAGCACCCGGTGCATCTCGGCCAGCGCCACGTCCGGCCGGAACCAGTGGAACGCCTGGCCGACCGTGATCGCGTCGACGGCGCCCTCCGCGAGCGGAATCGCCTCGGCGCTGCCGGCGAGCGGCTCGGCGTCCGGGACGACGCGCTCGAGCACCGCGCGCATCGCGTCGCCCGGCTCGACCGCGACGACCGAGGCGCCGAGCGCCACGAGCTGCCGCGTCAGCTTGCCGGTGCCGGCGGCGAGGTCGAGCACACGCCGGCCGGGGCCGATCCCGATCCGCTCGGCGAGCCAGTCGAGCGCGCCGGGGGCGTAGCTCGGCCGCGCGCGCTCGTACTGATCGGCGACGGCCTCGAAGCTCAACCGGTAGGCGTCGTCAGACACGGCTCGAGGGACAGAGGTCGACGAGGACGCAGTCCTCGCAGCGCGGGCTGCGCGCGACGCAGACGCGGCGCCCGTGCCAGATCAGCAGGTGCGGGAAGCGGCCCCAGTCCTTGCGCGGGACGAGCCGCATCAGGTCCTGCTCGATCTTCCCCGGGTCGTCCTGCTTCGTCAGCCCGAGCCGCTGCGACAGCCGGCGCACATGCGTGTCGACGACGATCCCATCGGGGTTCCCGAGCTCCGCGGCGACGACGTTGGCCGTCTTGCGCCCGACGCCCGGAAGCCGGTCGAGCTCGTCGACCGTTCGCGGCACCTCGCCGTCGTCGTCGTCCAGCAACATCTGCATCGTTCCACGGAGCGCCTTCGCCTTCTGCCGGTAGAAGCCGGTGGCGTAGATGTCGCGCTCGAGCTCCTCCTCGGGCACGGCGAGGTAGTCCTCCGGCCGGCGGTACTTCTCGAACAGCGTCGCGGTCACGCGGTTGACGTTCACGTCGGTCGTCTGCGCGGAGAGCATCACGGAGACGAGCAGCTCGAGCGGGTTGCGGTACCGCAGCGCGATCGTCGCGTCGGGGTACTCCGCGGCGAGCCGGTCGATGATCGGCCCGATCCGCTCGTGCTTCGGCGCGACGCGCTTCCGGGCCTCGCTGACGTAGCTCCTCGCCACGGGCGCATCTTCCCGGAACGTGCACAACGTCCGCACCGGCCACGTCCCGGTGCCAGGCACCGGGACGTGGCCGCGCGAGCCATGACCTTGTGGAAACGGCGAATTCACGCACGATCATGGCCCGGCCGCGCGGGACACCCGATCAGAACGGCCACGTCCTGGTGCCAGGCACCCGGACGTGGCCGGAAGAGACGTGCGCCGACCGGTGATGCGGGCTAGGCCGAGGCGAGCGTCGGCTCGAACGGGGCGGCGAACGGGTCGCCGCCGCCGAGGCGCGGGCCCGCGCAGACGAGGTCGAGCGCGGGGCAGCCCGTGCAGGCGAAGTCGCCGGGCGTCGGGCGGAACTCGCCGGCGTGGATCCGCGCGATCGCCTCCGACAGCTCGGCCTCGAGCTCGGGCACCTGGTCGAGCCCGAACGTCGTCGCCGCGATCGCGTCCGGCCGCTCGAGGAACTGGTAGACGACCTCGACCTCCGCCGCGCCGGCACGGAAGCATGCGAGCGCGTACACGAGCCGCTGCAGCCGGTAGCCCGTGTCGACGATGTCCTCGGGCGACGACTCGCCGAGCAGGTTCGTCTTGTAGTCGAGCACGAGCGCGCGCGTCCCGTCGAGGTGGAGCGCGTCGAGATACCCGTGCAGGAGCACGCCGTCGTGCTCGAACGTGAAGTGCCGCTCCTTCTCGACGTGCGGTAGCGCCGCGACGCGCGCCGCCAGCTCCGACTCGCAGTACGAGCCGACGAAGACGCGGATCCGTTCGAGCTCGTCGTCCGTCACCGCCGGATACCAACCGCGCACCTGCTCGACGTCGGGAGCGACCGGCGCGCGGAGGTCGACCTGCTCCAGCAGGCGGTGCACCGCGTCGCCGATCTCGGTCGCGCGCAGCCCTGCCTCGCCCTCGCCCTCGCCGCGGCGGTCCACCCTTCGCTCCGACATGCCCGCGACGCGAATCGCGAAGTACTTGTACGAGCACTGCTCGAACGTCGAGAGCGCCGTGAACGAGAGCCGCCGCACGCGATGGAGCGGCGGCTCCGGCGGCACCGCCAGCGGCGGCAGCTCCGGCGCGGGCGCGGCGGCGACGTCCTCCGCCGCGGCGAACAGCGCCAACTGCCCCGTCTCCGGCTCGGCCGCGACCTCGGCGGCCGGCTCGAGCCAGTTCGCCTCGCGGTAGCGGTCGACCCGCACGACGAGCCTCGCCTCGCCGCGCTCGATCTCGGCCGCCCCGCTCCCGTTCACGGACAGCTCGTCGTCGACGCCGAGCCGCTCGAGCACCCAGCCGATCGGCGTCGACGCGTCCGCCGCCTTCTCGCGGTCGATCGAGCCCGCGACGATCAGCCGCTCCTTCGCCCGCGTCATCGCGACGTAGTAGAGGCGCAGCTTCTCCGCCTTCTCCTCGTCCGCGCGGGCGTGCTTCACCGCCTCGTAGTCGAAGGCGCCGCGCCGCCTCGTCGTCACCGGGTCGGCGACGCGGAAGCCGAAGCGGCCGTCGGAGAGCGCGAGGATCTCGTCCGCGGACGGCGGCGCCTTGTCGCGGCCCGCGTCGGCCACGATCACCACCTCGAACTCGAGCCCCTTCGCCGCGTGGATGGTCAGGAGCCGCACCGCGTCGGCGCCCTCCTCCTCGGCGACCGCCTCGAGCTCGCGCGCGCCGACCGCCTCCTGCTCGGCGACGAAGCGAACGAAGCCCTCGACGTCAGGGCCGCGCAGCTCCTCGTACGAGCGCGCGAGCCGCGCGAGCTTCCGCATGTTCGCGTAGCGCCGACGGCCGTCCCACTGCGCGAGCACCGCGAGGTCGTAGTCGTGCTCGCTGACCACGCGCTCGCACAGGCGCTCGAGGGAGAGCCGCGGCAGCGCGGCCGCGAGCCGGTCGAAGCGCTGCCGGAACGCGAGCAGCAGCCTCTCGTCCCGCTCCGACAGACCCACCGGCAGCGTCCGCTCGAGCCCGGAGAAGAGCGGCCGCTTCGACGCCGCGCGGCGGAGCAGCGCGAGCCCGTCGTTCGACAGCCCGACGAACGGCGACGCGAGCACCGTCACGAGCGCGCGGTCGTCGTAGCGGTTGTGCAGCAGCCGCAGGTACGCGAGCAGGTCGGCGACCTGCTGCTGGCCGAAGTAGCCCTTGCCGGTGGCGCGGTACGTCGGCAGCCCGGCCTTGCGCAGCTCGTCCTCGTACCACTCGGCGTCGGTGCCGGCCGCGAACAGCAGCACGATCTCGCCCGGCGCCGCGACGCCCGCGTCGACGAGCTCGCGCACGCGCCGCGCGACCGCCCGCGCCTCGGCCCGCCGCCAGTGGACACCCGAGTCCCTGTAGCTCGCCTTGTCCGTGACGAGCAGCTCGACCGGATGCCCGAACACCGGGTCCGGGAACTCGGCCGCGGCGTGCAGCTCCTGGAACTCGTCGCCGAAGTGCGACCCGAAGAGCTCGTTCACCGCCGCGAGCACCTCTGGCCGCGACCGGTAGTTCAGCGTCAGCGGCAGCAGCTGCTCCGCGCGTCCGCGCCGTTCGCGGAAGACGCCGACATCCGCGTGGCGGAAGCCGTAGATCGACTGGTACTCGTCGCCGACGAAGAACAGCTCCGTGCCGGTGCCGCGCAGCAGGTCGACGAGGTCGCACTGGAGCCGGTTCGTGTCCTGGAACTCGTCGACCATGATCGAGCGGAAGCGCAGCGACTCGCGCTCGCGGATCGCCGGGTTGTCGCGGAGGAGGTCGCGCGCCGCGAGCTGGAGATCCTCGAAGTCGAGCGCCGACTCGCGCGCCTTCGCCTCGGCGTACGCGGCCGCGAAGCGCTCGAGCAGCTCCTGGAGCAGGTCGCGGTCGCGCGCGGCCGCCTCGTCGAGCGCCGCCTGCTCGACGGAGCGGCGCGCCTCCTCGTACGACGCGGCGCGCTCGCCGGAGGCGCGGAAGCCGGACAGCTCCATCAGCCGGTCGGGCCGCGTGTCGCGCTCGAGCAACGCCAGCAGCTGCTGCGCGTTCCCGCGCTGCGTGTCGGTCGCCGCCGCGTCCTCGACGAGGCAGCGCGCCGCCTCGCGGAGCTCCTCGACCCGCTCGGCGAGCTCCGGCCGGCCGCCGATGTCGAGCCGCAGCTCGCGGCCGGCCGAGCGCAGCGTCTCGTACACACCGGTCAGCATCCGGCGCAGCCCGCCGGCGCCGTACGTCGCGAGCAGGCGCAGCCGGTCGCCCTCGCCGTCGGCGCAGAACTCGGCGAGCGCCTGCTCGAACGCCTCGCTGCGGAGCACCGCCCCCTGGTTGTCGTCGAGCTCGCGGAAGCGCGGATCGAGCCCGGCCGCGAACGGGTACGTCTTCAGCAGCCGGTTGCAGAAGCCGTGGATCGTGGAGATCCACGCCCCGTCGAGCTCGCGCGCGAGATCGGGCCGGCCGCGCTCCGTCAGCGCGTGGCGAATGCGCGTGCGCAGCTCCCCCGCCGCCCGTCGCGTGTACGTGATCACGAGGATCGAGTCGACGTCGAGCCCGCGGTCGCAGACCGCTCGCACGAACCGCTCGACGAGCACCGCCGTCTTCCCCGTCCCCGCGCCGGCCGAGACGAAGACCTCACCCGACGCCTCGACGGCCGCGACCTGCTGCTCGTTCACGCTCGCGCCACCCTGCACATCGTCCACAGGTCGCACCAGGCGGGGCAGTCCCCACCCTTCGGATCGTGCTCGACGTCGCCGCCGCGGATGCGCAGGGCGAGCCGCGCCGCCGTCGCGCGCGCGCCGTCCACCGCGCCCCAGAACGCATCCTCGTCGAGGTAGTCGCTCTTCACGTAGCCCGGCAGCGTCTCCTGCTCGGACGCGCGCAGGAGCCCGCGCGCCTTGCGCTCGCCCGCGAGCGGGCGGTAGACGCCGCCGAGCGGCTCGAGCCCGACGAGGTCGCGCAGCACGAGCATGTACAGCGGGATCTGCAGCCGCAGCTCGCTCTCGATCTCGCGCGCCGAGTGCGCGTGCTTCCCGGACTTGTAGTCCTGGACGATGCCGCGCGCGCCGAACGGGTCGACGTCGATCCGGTCGATCTTCCCCGACAGCGTCATCCCGTCGCCGAGGTCGAGCCCGCGCTGGTGCTCCGGCGCCGCACGCTCGCTCCCGAACAGCAGCTCGAAGCGCCGCGGCACGAGCTGCAGCGCCGACTCGGCCTCCTCGCGGACGACCGCCTCGAGGTCGCGCCACAGCGTCTGGTCGAGCTCGCGCGCCTGCATCTCCGTCATGTCCATGCGCACGCCCTGCAGCGCCTCGTCGAGACACGCGCGCATCAGCCGCACCGCGTCTTCCGTGACGCGTTCGTCGAGCTTCTCGACGCCGAGCTCCTTCGGCAGCCGCGTGAAGAACTTGTAGAGCGCGGAGTGCGCGACGGAGCCGCGCAGCTTCGCGTCGACCTCCGCGTCGATCGAGCGCGGGTCGAGGAAGCGCTCGATGAACCATGCCGACGAGCAGTCGGCGAAGCGCTCGAGCTCCGTCACGTTGAAGGTCAGCCGGCCGTCGAGCTGCTCGAGCACGAACGGGTGCGTGATCCGCGTCGGCCGGTCGAACGCCGCGGTCGCACGCTCGAGCCTCCGCTCCCAGCCGTTCGCGCGCGCGAGCGCGCCGGCGGCGCCGGCGTCGGCGGCGGCGAGCTCGGCGAGCGCGCGCAGCCGCTCCCGCTCGGTCGGCGCGTCGTCGAGCGACCACGTCAGCGCGGACAGCGGCCGGCGCGTCGTCCAGCGACGCACGTCCTCCGGCTCGAACACCGCCTGCACCTCGTCCCAGAACGGGCTCGGCTCGCGCGGGCCGCCGTCGTCCGTCGCCGCCTCGCGGACGAGGTAGAGCCGCTCGAGCGGCCGCGTGCACGCGGTGTAGAAGAGGTAGCGGTCGCGGCCGACCGGGTCGGGACGCTGCAGGCGCGCGCCGCGCTCGTCGAGCGCCCGCCGCGTCTCTTCGTCGAGGAACGGCGACGATGCGCCGCGCCGCGGCAGGCTCCCCTCCTCCAGGCCGAGCACGAAGACGACGTCGAAGCGCCGCGTCCGCGCGCGCAGGAGGTCGACGACGGCGACGCGTCCCGGCTCGTCGCCGTGCATCGGCCGCAGCGTCTGCCGTTCGAGCGCGGCGCAGACGTCCTCGCGCGAGAGCTCGCCGACGAGCCGCCGCCAGCGCTCCAGCTCGCCGAGCAGCCGCGTCACCGCCTCGTGCGCGCGCAGGTCGAGCCGCGACGACTCCGCCGCCGGCGGGCCGTCGAGGCCGTACGCGCAGCGGAGCATGCGCGCCGCGAGCGCCCGCACCGCCTCGACCGGGTCCTCCGCGTCGCACACGTCGGCGAGCGCCGGCAGCGGGGCGCCGCGCAGCTTCTCGGACTCCTCGACGACGCGGTCCGGCGCCCGCACCGCGCGTCCGCGCAGGCGGCCCTCGACGAAGTCGACCGCGCGCCGCTCGAGGCCGGAGAACGGCGAGCGCAGGTACGTGAACAGGTCGCCGCGCGTTCCGCCGAGCCAGGCGAAGCGGAGCAGCGCGGTGAGCGCGTTGCCGAGCGGCGTCTGCGCGAGGCGAACCTCGGCGTCGACGGAGTACGGGACGCCGAGCGTTCCGAACGCGGTCTCGAGCGGCGCGCGCCAGCGCTCGACGCTCGGGCAGATCACGCCGATCCGCTCGGCCGGGGTCCCCGCGCGGATGAGCGAGAGCAGCTCCTGGCCGACGAGCTCGAGCGCGCCGCGGGCGCCCGCCCCCTCGAAGAAGCGGACGGCGCCGTCGATCGGGACGGGCGGCGGCGGGTCGTCGCTGAACAGCGCGCGCTCGAGCTGCGCGATCGCCGGATGCGCCGTCTCCGCCGAGCGGGGCGGCAGCTCCTCGATCCGTCCGGCGGCGAGCCGCGAGAGGTCGTCGGCGGTGCGGCGGAGCGACGCGAACGCCGGACGGCCCGGCTCGTACGGCAGCGAGACCTGCACGTCGGTGCGCGCCGCGAGCGCCTCGAGCAGCGCCCACTCCACCCCGGTCAGGTCCTCGAACCCGTACGCGAACACCGGCTCGCCGTCCCACGCGTCGAGGTCGGACTGGAGCCGCTCGGCGGCGCGGCACCGCAGCAGGTCGCGGTCCCAGAGCCCGAGCCGGTCGAGCTCCGCGCGGTAGGCCGCATGCAGCCGGGCGAGGTCGCCGTCGGAGCCGCCCTCCTGGAGATCGGGAGTGTCGAGCATCCCCGACTCGATCTCGCCGACGGTCTGGAGCAGCGCGTCCGCGAAGCCGCCGAACCGCGCCGAGGCGGAGAGCCCGTTCAGGCTGGTATCCGCGAGCGCACGGCGCACGAGGAGCGCGCGCTGCGCCTGCGAGACGAGCGGACGCGCATCGGCCGCCCCGGCGGCGATCCGCTCGAAGACGTCGTCGAACGTCCCGATCGAGCCGCCGAGCAGGGCCGGCCTGCGGGCGAGCAGCTCCCGCTCGACGCGGTCGACGTCCGACCGGTTCGGCACGATGAGAACCGGCTCGCGCGCGAGCGCGGCGAGGTACCGGTCGAGCAGCAGCTCGACCTTGCCCGCGTTCGCGGGCCCCGCGATGAGGCTCAGGGGCATGCGTCCATCGTAGAGCCGGGTGCCGACGGCTCCACAGGGCCGCTCCGGCCGCGTCCGCAAAGTGCGGGAATCGCATCGGCTAGTGTCGCCGCCATGGCGAGGCTCACCGCCGAGGGCGACACCGTCGTGCTCCATCTCTCCCGCCTCGAGCGGCTCGGCGGGCTCGTCGGCGGCGACATCGTCGTCCCGCGCACCGCCGTCACGGCCGTCCGCGTCGCGCCCGATCCGCGGCGCGAGCTGCGCGGGGTCCGCGCGCCCGGCACCGGCTGGCCGGGGAAGATCGCGCTCGGCCACCGGCGCGGCGACGGGATCCACGACTTCGCCGCCGTCTACGGGAACAGGCCGGCCGTGGTCGTCGAGCTGGAGGGCCAGCGGTTCGACCGCCTCGTCGTCTCCTGCGACGACCCGGACGCGGTCGCCGCCCGGCTCGAGCGAGGGTAGCGGCCCGGGTACCATCCAGCGCCGGATGCGCGACGAGCACACGATCGTCGTCCTCGACGGGGACGACACCGGCCAGGAGCTCCTCGAGGAGTCGCTGCGCGTCCTCGCGCCCGGGGTGATCGGCCTCGAGCTCGACTTCCCCCGCTTCGACCTCTCGCTCGAGCACCGGCGCGAGACGGGGAACGCCGTCGTGTACGAGGCGGCCGCGGCGATCCGCGAGCACGGGCTCGGGCTGAAGGCCGCGACCGTGACGCCGGAGCTGCGCGGCGACGTCGGCTCCCCGAACCGGATCCTCCGCGAGGAGATCGGCGGCAAGGTGATCGTCCGCACCGGCCGCCGCATTCCCGGCGTCGTCCCCGTCGGCGGCGTCTACGCGCCGATCTCGATCGTCCGCATGGCGGTCGGCGACGCGTACGGCGCCGAGGAGTGGCGCGAGGGCGAGGGCGCCGACGAGGTCGCCTTCCGGACGGAGCGGATCGAGCGGCGGATCTGCCGCTCCGTCGCCGAGTTCGCGTTCCGCCAGGCGCAGCGCACGGGCGCGAAGGTCTTCGGCGGCCCGAAGTACACGGTCAGCCCGACCTACGAAGGGATGCTGAAGGAGGAGATGGACGCGGCGGCGGAGCGTCACCCCGAGGTGCACTACGAGCCGCAGCTGATCGACGCGACGTTCGCGCTCCTGATCTCGACGACGGGCGAGCCGCTCGTCATCCCGGCGTTGAACCGCGACGGCGACATCCTCTCCGACCTCGTGCTGCCGCTGTTCGGCTCGATCGCAGGCTCGGAGTCGCTGCTCGTCGCGTTCGAGGACGGCTTCGAGCCCGCCGCGATCATGGCGGAGGCGGCGCACGGGACCGCGCCGTCGCTCAAGGGGAAGAACGTCGCGAACCCGATGGCGATGATCCTCGCCGGCGCCGCGCTCCTCTCGCACACGGGAGAGGAGGGCCAGCAAGCGGGCCGCGCGATCCGGGAGGCGTGCCTCGAGGCGGTCGCGCAGGGCAGCCGCACCGCCGACCTCGGCGGCGACCTCGGCACGACGGAGTTCACCGACGAGGTGATCGCGCGCGTGCGCGCGAAGCTCGACGTGTGGGCGAGTCTCTAGCTCAGACGGCTGTCGGCAGGTCGACCGAGAGCGAGCCCCAGACCTCGAGGAAGAGCTTCGCGACGGCCGGGTCGAACTGGGTGCCGGCGCAACGGCTCACCTCCTCGAGCGCGCACTCCGTCGACATCGCCGCCCGGTACGGGCGCGACGACGTCATCGCGTCGAACGCGTCCGCAACCGCGAGCAGTCTCGCCTCGACGGGGATCGCCGTGCCGGCCATGCGGGACGGGTAGCCGCTCCCGTCCCAGCGCTCGTGATGGAAGAGGACGTACGGGAGGGCGCGGATCCCGGAGCGGAGCGACAGGACGAGCGAGGCGCCGGCGCGGGGGTGCCGGCGGATCTCGGCGACCTCGTCGGCGGAGAGCGGCCCGGGCTTGCGCAGCACGTCGCGGCGCACGGCGATCTTGCCGATGTCGTGGAGCGGAGCGCCGAAGCGGAGCATCGAGAGGCGCTCCACGTCCCAGCCGAGCCGCGCGGCGACCGGCTCCGCGAGCGCCGCCACTCGCTCGCCGTGCCCCTGCGTCTGGTCGCGCTCCTCGAGCGCACGCGCGATCTCCCCTAGCATGCCCGAAGTTCGTTCCGCGCCAGCGGGCAGATTCCTCCGCCGCTCAGAGACGCTGCTCGAACCGCCGTCGCAGGTAGTGGAACACGGCGTACACGACGACGAGCGCGGCGATGATCCCCGCGCCGATCGCCGCGTCGCGCTCGACCGCCTTCACCACCGCCGCGCCGAGGTAGTACGCGGCGAGACCGATCAGCAGCCCCCAGGCGAGCGCGCCGGCGAGATCCCACGCGAGGAACCGCAGCAGCGGCATGCGGCTGACGCCTGCCATCCAGCCGAGCGTCGCGCGCAGGATCGGCACGAACCGGCCGAGGAAGACCGCCTTCGACCCGTGCCGGTGGAAGAACGCCTCCGAGCGCTCGATGCCCTGACGACTCGCCCGTTCGAACCGAGGCCAGAGCGAGAGCAGCTCGCGGCCGCGCCACCGGCCGATCGCGTAGCCCGTCGCCGCGCCGAGGAACGCGGCCGCAACGGTGGCGGCGATCGTCGCCACGATGCTGCCGTGCCCCTGCGAGGCGAGCACCGCCGCGGCGATCAGCACCGTCTCCCCGGGGACGAACGGCAGGCCGGCGCTCTCGAGGAAGACGACGCCGAAGACGACCCAGAGACCCCAGTGCGAGACGAAGCCGGACACCGCGCCAGTGTACGAGCGGCGGCGCCGCCCATCCCGTGCCTCCACGGATCGGGACTGCGGAACATCACGCACCACCGGCCCGGGCGAAGCGCTTAGAGTTGAGTCCGATGAAACTCGGCGTGACGCGTGAGACCGCGCCGGGCGAGCGGCGGGTCGCGCTCGTCCCCGAGACGACCGCCAAGCTGGCCGCGGCCGGCTTCGAGATCGTGGTCGAGCCCGGCGCGGGCGAGGCCGCCTCGTTCCTCGACTCGGCCTACGCGGAGGGGGGCGCGACGCTCGGGTCGCCGTGGGACGCCGCCATCGTCCTCAAGGTGCGCAAGCCGTCCGAGGACGAGGTCGCGCGCCTCCACGACGGCCAGGTGCTGATCGGCTTCCTCGATCCGCTCGCCGACCCGGAGGGCGTCGCCCGTCTCGCCTCGCGCGGCGTGATCGCCTTCGCGATGGAGTCGATCCCGCGGATCACGCGCGCGCAGCCGATGGACGCGCTGTCGTCGCAGGCGAACGTCGGCGGCTACAAGGCCGCGCTGCTCGCCGCCGAGCAGCTCCCCCGCTTCTTCCCGATGATGATGACCGCCGCCGGAACCGTCCCGCCGGCCAAGGTGCTGGTGATCGGCGCCGGCGTCGCCGGCCTCCAGGCGATCGCGACCGCACGGCGCCTCGGGGCGGTCGTCACCGGCTTCGACGTGCGTCCCGTCGTCCGCGAGCAGATCGAGAGCCTCGGCGCGAACTGGCTCGACCTCGGGGGTATCACCGGCGAGGCCGAGGGCGGCTACGCACGAGAGCTGACGCCCGAGGAGATGAAGGTGCAGCAGGAGGCGCTCGAGATGCGCATCGGTGACTTCGACGTCGTGATCACGACCGCCGCCGTTCCGGGTCGCGCCGCGCCGCGGATCATCCCCGCCTCGGCGGTGAGGGCGATGCGCCCCGGCTCCGTCATCGTCGACCTCGCGGCGGAGACGGGCGGCAACTGCGAGCTGACCGAGCCCGGCGAGATCGTCGAGCGGGAGAACGTCACGATCGTCGGCATCACCAACCTGCCGAGCACGATGCCGTACCACGCGTCGATGCTCTACTCGCGGAACGTGCAGGCGCTGCTGCTCCACCTCGCCCCGGGAGGCGAGCTGTCGCTCGACTGGTCCGACGAGATCACCGCCGGCGCCTGCGTCGCCGGCAAGCAGGAGGTCGCCGCTACATGAGCCACAACACGCTGCTCGTCTTCGAGGTGACGATCCTCGTCCTCGCGATCTTCGTCGGCATCGAGGTGATCTCGAAGGTGCCGACGCTGCTGCACACGCCGCTGATGTCCGGCACGAACGCGATCCACGGGATCATCGTCGTCGGCGCGATGATCGTCCTCGGCCTCCCGGACAAGGACGCGTTCACCTGGGTCGTCGGCTTCGCCGCGGTCGTGCTCGCGTCCGCGAACGTCGTCGGCGGCTTCGTCGTCACCGACCGGATGCTCGAGATGTTCAAGAAGCGCGAGCCGCCCAAGCCGGTCGACGCGTCGCAGGATGGGAAGCGTTCGTGAGCTACAACCTCGCGAACCTGCTCTACCTGATCACGATCGTCTGCTTCATCCTCGCGCTGAAGTTCCTCTCGAGCCCCGCGCACGCGCGGCGCGGCAACCAGATCGGCGCCGCAGGCATGATCGTCGCGGTCATCGTCACCTGGATCAGGATCGGGACGACGAGCTGGTGGGCGATCGCGATCGGCATGCTGATCGGCGGCGGCTTCGGCGCGGTCGCGGCCCGCGTGGTGAAGATGACGGCGATGCCGCAGATGGTGGCGCTGTTCAACGGCGTCGGCGGCGGCGCGGCGGCGCTGATCGCGCTCGCGGAACTGCACCGCATCCTTCCCGAGCCGGGCGCGCCGAAGGTCGACATCTCGCTCGCGATCGTGCTCTCGGCGCTGATCGGCTCGATCTCGTTCTCCGGCTCGATGGTCGCCTTCGGGAAGCTCCAGGACCTGATCGGGAGCCGGCCGATCACGTACCCCGGCCAGCAGTTCGTCAACGGCGCGGTGCTCGTCGCGGCGATCGCCGCGGGGCTGGCGCTCGTCGCCGGCCTCCAGGACGAGTGGCTGCTCTGGGCGCTGATCGCTGCCGCGCTCCTGTTCGGCGTCATGTTCGTGCTCCCGATCGGCGGCGCCGACATGCCCGTCGTCATCTCGCTGCTGAACGCGTTCACCGGGCTCGCGGTCGCGGCCGGCGGCTTCGAGCTCGAGAACAACGTCCTCATCGTCGCCGGCATGCTCGTCGGCGCCTCGGGCACCCTGCTGACGCTGATGATGAGCCGGGCGATGAACCGGTCGATCGCAAACGTCCTCTTCGGCGCCTTCGGCCAGGTCAGCGCCGAGGCGGCGGCGGTGGCGGCGGGCGACGGCGGCAGGACGGTGCGGAGCGCGAGCGCCGAGGACGTCGCGGTCATGCTCGCCTACGCGCACAAGGTCGTGTTCGTTCCCGGCTACGGGCTCGCGGTCGCGCAGGCCCAGCACGACGTCCGCCAGCTCGCCGACCTGCTCGAGGAGAAGGGCGTCGAGGTCTCCTACGCGATCCATCCGGTCGCCGGACGCATGCCCGGCCACATGAACGTCCTCCTCGCGGAGGCGAACGTCCCGTACCCGCAGCTCGAGGAGATGGACGACGCCAACCGGGAGTTCCCCCGCACCGACGTCGCCGTGGTCGTCGGCGCGAACGACGTCGTCAACCCGGATGCGCGGAACAACCCGTCGAGCCCGATCTACGGGATGCCGATCCTCAACGTCGACGAGGCGCAGACCGTCGTCGTGCTCAAGCGGTCGATGAACCCGGGCTTCGCGGGGATCGAGAACCCGCTGTTCTACAACCCGAAGACCGTGATGCTGTTCGGCGACGCGAAGGATTCGATCGACAAGCTGATCGCCGACGTCAAGACGCTCTAGTCCCCGAAGGGGCACCAGCGGGAAACCCGCAGCGGGATCGGCGGGGGCGCTGATGGTCGCGGCGGCGGGGCGGCGCAGGCTCCGGGTACCGCTCCCCGGGAGGTCTCGATGAACGCGCTCGTTCTCTACGACACGAAGTTCGGCAACACGGAGCGCATCGCCGAGACGATCGCGCTCGCCTTCCAGGAGGCCGTGCCGACACGGCTGACGGCGATCGACGACGTACCCGATCTCGCCGCCGAGCTCGACGGCGTCGACATCCTGATCGTCGGCGGCCCGACCCAGGTCCACGGGATCAGCGCCGGGCTCAAGAGCATGGTCGAGTCGCTCGGCGAGCACTCGCTGAAGGGGATCCGCACCGCCGCCTTCGACACGCGGCTGCACGGGATGAAGCTCGTCACCGGCTCCGCGTCCGTGCGCCTCGGACGGCTGATGCGCCGCCGCGGCGCGTGGCTCGTCGTCCCGCCCGAGAGCTTCATCGTCGAGGGCCGCGAGGGGCCGCTGCACGAGGGCGAGGTCGAGCACGCGCAGGCCTGGGCGGGCGAGGTGCTGCACGCGGTCGGGATCCGCGTGCCCGTGCACACGCACTCGCGGGTCTAGTCGGTTCGCCGGCGCAGGGTCGCCGCGCCGAGCGCGACCGCGAGCACGATGCAGCCGAGCACGACGGCGACGTCGAGCGCGAACCGGGCGTCGAGATTGCCCGCCGCCGTGTGCGCGAGCGCGTCGTACGCGTACGTCAGCGGCATGAGCGCCGAGACGACGCGGAGCCACGTCGCCATCTCGTCGCGCGCGACGAACAGCCCGCAGAGGAGGATCTGCGGGAAGACGACGGCGGGCATGAACTGCACCGCCTGGAACTCGGTCTGCGCGAACGCGCTGACGAACAGGCCGAGCGTGCTCCCGAGCACCGCGTTCGCGACGGCGAGGAGGACGACGAGCCACTTGGGGCCGGCGACGTCGAGGCCGAGCAGCCCGAAGGCGAGCAGCGACACGATCGTCGCCTGGACGACGGCGACGAGCGCGAATGCGATCGCATAGCCGGCGAGGAGGTCGAGCTTCGCCAGCGGCAGCGTCATCAGCCGCTCGAGCGTCCCGGTCGTACGCTCCCGCAGCATCGTGATCGAGGTGACGAGGAACATGGCGATGAAGGGGAACAGGCCGAGCAGGGGCGCGCCGACGTGCTGGAAGACCGGCGAGTGGCGGCCGAACAGCTGCTGCAGGAGAAACTCGAGCAGGCACGGGACGCCGATGATCAGCGCGATCGTGCGCGGGTCGCGCCGCAGCTGCTCGAGCACGCGCCGGGCGACCGCGCGCGTGACCCGGACGCTCACTCGGCCGTCTCCACGAGCCGCAGGAACGCGTCGTCGAGCTGCTGCTCGCCCGTGCGCGCGCGCAGCTCGACCGGTGTCGCCTGAGCGAGCAGCTTCCCGTCGCGGAGCAGGAGCAACGCGTCGCAGCGGTCGGCCTCGTCCATCACGTGGCTCGAGACGAGCAACGTCGCGCCGCGGTCCGCGATCCGGTGAAAGAGCTCCCAGAGGTCGCGGCGGAGCACCGGGTCGAGGCCGACGGTCGGCTCGTCGAGCACGAGCAGGTCGGGAGAGCCGAGCAGCGCCGTCGCGAGCGAGACGCGCGCGCGCTGGCCGCCGGAGAGCCGGTCGACGACGCGGCCGGCGACCTCCTCGAGCGAGACGTCGGCGATCGCG
>Ga0335070_10003663_pt1 | contig 17967 bp, 19 predicted proteins | sample Lox_Sample_13_FD_206722 | JGI IMG/M metagenome (GOLD analysis project Ga0335070, IMG submission 206722) | Soil microbial communities from Loxahatchee National Wildlife Refuge, Florida, United States - Lox_Sample_1.3 | ecosystem: Environmental > Terrestrial > Soil > Wetlands | place: USA...
CCGATCGCGGCAAAATATCTCGACTACGCCCGCGACATCAATTCCAGTGGCCGGCATTTGCTCGCACTCGTCAACGATGTGCTCGATCTTTCGAAGCTGGAGGCGGGAAAGCTCGAGCTGCGCGAGTCCGAGTTCTCGCTCCCCGAACTGGTCGAGGAATGCCTGACGCTCGTGCGCGCACGGGCAGAGGCGGGCGGCGTGCGCCTGAAGAACGCACTGCCGCATGAGCTACCGGCGTTGCGGGCGGACCAGCGCGCAGTCAAGCAGCTTCTCCTCAATTTCCTGTCGAACGCCGTCAAGTTCACGCCGGAAGGTGGCGAAGTCCGGATCGAGATCGAGACCCGCAATGGCCTCACCTTGTCTGTCATTGACAGCGGCATCGGCATGACGGCGGCGGAGATCGAAGTGGCGCTGGCGCCCTTCGGCCAGATCGACTCCCATATCGCCCACAAGCATGACGGAACGGGACTTGGGCTTCCCATCTGTCGTTCGCTCATGGAGCTGCATGGCGGCGAGCTTCGCGTGACCAGCGCGCCGAATGCCGGAACGACGGTCGCCGCCTGGTTTCCTCCGACGCGAGTGGTGGCGCGGGATCCCCACGCGGCGGCGCGTTAGTCAAAATTAAAGCGATTTTATTTACCATTCCGGCCCATGCGCGCCGCGTGCTGGACCATTCTCGCCGCATCGTTATGCGCCGCGAATCTCGCGCGCGCCGACGATTTCACGTGGGCCGGCTATATCGACGGACGATTGATCGCACCGCCCCATGAAGTGAGTTGGCTCAAAGGCGGTCTCGGCAAGCTTCGCTTTGGCAGTCCCGACGGCAGCGTCGATCTGCGTTTCGCAGATGCGATCGCAGACCTCGGCTGGCATGCAACGCCAGAGCTTTCGTTGACGACCTCGTTGCGGATCGAGCCCGATCAGCGCACCGGCGTCGATGCGCTGGAAGCCTATGCGAGCTATCGCCCGCACGCAGACGGCGCGTGGCGATGGTCTCTGAAGACAGGTGCGTTCTTCCCGCCGCTGTCGCTCGAGAACAACGATATCGGCTGGTCCAGCGTCTATACGCTGACGCCTTCGGCGATCAACAGCTGGGTCGGCGACGAATTGCGGACGATCGGTGCGGAGGGCGCCATCGCGCGCCGCACGCAGATCGGCACCGTCACGCTCCTCGGCGCGCTCTACACGCGCAACGATCCCGCCGGCGTTCTGATCGCGGAACGCGGCTGGACGCTCGATGATCGCCCGACCGGTCTTTTCGAGACCGTGCACGAGCCGAATGCGAGCCTCGAGCATATGCGCCGCGCCGCGCCGGATCGCACGCCGCTGTTTCTCGAAATCGACGGCCGGCCGGGCTGGTACGCGGGCGGCGCATGGGACCTCCCCGGCGTCGGCCATGCGCAATTCCTCTATTACGACAACGACGCCATGCCGACGGCGCATGAGAGCGATTATTTCACCTGGCACACGCAGTTCTGGAGCGAAGGTGTTCGCAGCAATATCGGCGACGCCACCATTCTGTTTCAGAACATTGCCGGTTCGACCACGGTCGAGTTTCGTGCGCCGTCCACCTGGACCACGAATTTCTGGTCGAGCTACGCGCTTGCGAGCTATGACCTGGGCGACTGGCGCCTCAGCCTGCGCGGCGATCTTTTCGGAACGGCACAGGATGCGGCATTCTGGAATTCCTTCGGCGAGCATGGCCGCGCCGTGACGGCGTCGGTTGCCTGGGCGCCCTTGGATTGGCTGAAGCTGACCGCCGAACTGATCGCGCTCGATGCAACGCGGCTCGAACGCGTGGCGGAAGGTCTTGCGAAGGAAGAAGTCGACGATCAGTTTCAGCTCAGCGCGCGCGTGTCGTTCTGAATCACTCGCTCTTTTCGAGCGCCTTCAGAAGCCTCTTGTCGAAGACGCGAAGCACCTGATCGAGCTCATGGCCGCGCTTCAGGATATGGCCGGTCACGGCGATCACCGCATATTGACCCTGGCGGCTGCGAAGCTTCGGGCGTTTCTCGATGCGGAAGATCGGCATCTCGCTCGTGCGGCGATAAATCGAGAAGGTCGCGCAATCCTCGTCAAAATTGATCGCGTAATCGCGCCATTCGCCGGCGGCGACCATCCGGCCATAGAGGTTCAGGATGCGATTGAGCTCGTGCCGGTCGAAACCGACCGGAGGGCTGCCCCGATGTGCGGTCCGCGGGGGCGGGCAGGAACCCTCGCGGAGATACGCTATTGCGTCATCCACCATCTCAGGCAGCTTGATACCGTAGACGGAGGATCGCAAGCCCTTACGGCTTAACGCTTGACCGCCAGCATCACGCCGTCGCCCACGGTCGCCAGCGCCATATCGACGCGGGAATCGCCGTGGATCTTGGCGTTGAGGGCGCGTAGCGCATCGGTGTGCGCGTCATGGATATTCGGATCGGCGACGGCGCCGCTCCACAGCACATTGTCGATGGCGATGAGCCCGCCGGGCCGCAGAAGCGTCAGCACGCGCTCGTAATAGGCGTCGTAATTGGGCTTGTCGGCGTCGATGAAGGCGAAATCGAACGGACCTTCCTTCGCGGCGATCATCTTGTCGAGCGCTTCGAGCGCGGGGCCGATCCTCAAATCGATCTTTCCGTCGACGCCGGCTTCTTTCCAGATCGGCCGCGCGCGGTCGGTGAACTCCTTGGAAATATCAAGCGCCACGATCTTGCCGTCAGCGGGCAGGGCAAGCGCCACGGAGAGCGCGCTATAGCCCGTGAACACTCCGATCTCGAGGCACCGTTTGGCGCCGACGAGCTTCGCCAGAAGCCCCATGAACGCACCCTGGTCCGCCCCGATCTGCATCATAGCCATGGGCAGCTCGGCCGTTTCCTTGCGCGAACGGACCTGCGCAGGGACTTCGCGGGCGCCGTATTTGGCGACATAGGCTTCGAGCTCAGGGGTGACGGTCATCAGGCGCGACATGGGAACCTCGGTGGGCTGATACATCAATATTTGATTGTTTTGTGATGTTTCGTCAAGGAGACTCGAATTTGGTACCGCATTTTTTGCAGATGTAGACCCAGCCCCATGCCGGGAGCGCGAAGCTGAACAGGAGCAAAATAACCATTGCGATCATCGCCACGGAACGGCGCCGTTTCAGTTCAGTCGAGCCGCAATGAGGACACCGCGGATCGTCGATGTCCCCAAACATATCGACGAGTTCAGCGCGGCATTCCCCGTTGCGCACGCGCGCGAGGATTTCGACAGCGTCCCGTGCGAGATGACGCCAGACCTGCACGCGCGTGCCGCCCAAAGCCGTTGAATATAGCCAGTCGTTGCCGATGTGGAATTGGAACGCGACAAAAGCCGGAATGCCTTCCGCTTCAAGGCGCATGCGGAAGAGATGCGCGTGCCACGGATCGCGGAACAGTCCGACGGTAACGAGCAGCGGAAGCGGCTGCGCGCGCGGTGCCGCCTCTGCGATTGTCATAAACTGAATATCGCTTCCGCCGACATCGCCTCGCGGCCCTCGGCGTCGACAGCCCAAAGATCGTAGCCGTTCTCCCGCCGCGCAAGGCATACATGGAACGGTGCCGTGTCGAACAGCGGGCTTTTGGCGCGGAAGCGGAAGGAATGAAGGTGCACCGCCGGATCGTGGCGCAACAGATGATCCATCAGCAGCGTCGCGATGTAAGGGCCCTGCACGACGAGGCCGGGATAGAATTCCACGTCGCGCGCGTAGTCGCGATCGTAGTGGATGCGGTGCGCGTTGAAGGTCAGTGCGGAGAATCGGAAGAGCTGCGTTGCGTCGGGGGTGATGCGGCGCGTGTCCCCGCGCGGGCCGGGATCCAATGAATGCGTCGCGCCTTCCGGCTTCGGCGCGATGTTTTTTTCCTGGCTCCCCGCTTTCGCGGGAATTGGTACCTCGCGATAGACGATGTCCTGCTCCTCGGACACAGCGAGCGTGCCGGCGGACGAGATCTCATGGCGCAGCTTCACGAACACGAGTCGCCCGGTCGCGCCTTGTTTCTCCGTCACATCGAGAATGGTCGAGACGCGTTCGATCGCGGCGCCTACAGCAATCGGCGCGTGAAAGGTGATTGTGGCGCCGGCGAACATCCGGCGGGGCAGATCGATCGGCGGCAGGAATCCGCCGCGGCGGGGATGGCCGTCGACGTCGATCTCGGATTGGCGCGCGCGCGGCAGGAAATAAAGCCAGTGTCCGAGCGGCGGCACTTCGCCGCCCGCCCATGGCGGCATTTCATGATCGAGCAAAGCCGCGAGACCGGCGAGCGGTGCAGCGGCAGCTACATCCTGCAGCGTTTCCGTGCCGCCGATCCAGCCGCGCAGGCGATCTATGTCCATCAGAAAGACTTCGGCAAACCAAGCACGTGGGTCGCCACATGCGAGAGGATGAGATTGGTCGAGATCGGCGCCACCTGGTAAAGCCGCGTCTCGCGGAATTTGCGTTCGATGTCGAACTCCTCCGCGAAGCCGAAGCCGCCATGCGTCTGGATGCACATGTCGGCCGCGAACCACGAAGCCTCCGAGGCGAGCAGCTTCGCCATGTTGGCTTCGGTGCCGCACGCAATGCCTTCGTCGAACATCTGGGCCGCCTTTGCCACCATCTCGGCCGCTGCCGTCACCTGCACGTAAGCGCGCGCGATCGGAAACTGGATCGCCTGGTTCTCGCCGATCGGCCGGCCGAAGACCGACCGTTCCTTGGCATAGGCGCTGGCGCGGTCGATGAAGAAGCGTCCGTCGCCGATGCACTCGCTGGCGATCAGGATGCGCTCCGCGTTCATGCCGTCGATGATGTAGCGGAAGCCCTGGCCTTCCGCGCCGACGAGGTTTTCCGCCGGCACTGCGAGATCGTCGAAGAACAATTCCGTCGTCGCGTGATTGATCATGGTGCGGATGGGACGGATGGTGAGACCGTTGCCCTTGGCGTCGTTGAGGTCGACCAGCAGCACGCTCATGCCGTCGGTCGGTTTCTTCGCATCTTCGCGCGCCGACGTGCGCACCAAGAGCACCATGAGATCGGAATGCTCCGCTCTGGATATCCAGATCTTCTGCCCGTTGACGATGTATTTGTCACCTTCGCGCCGCGCGACGGTGCGGATCCGCGTGGTGTCGGTGCCGCTCGTGGGTTCGGTGACGCCGAAGGCCTGCAGCCGCAGCTCGCCGCTCGCGATCTTCGGCAGATATTTTGCCTTTTGCGCCGGGCTGCCATGCCTGAGGATCGTGCCCATCGTGTACATTTGCGCGTGACAGGCGCCGCCGTTCGAGCCGGAGCGGTGGATCTCCTCGAGCACGGCCGTGGCCGCGCGCAGGCCCAGCCCCGAGCCGCCATATTCCTCAGGGATCAGGACACTCAGGAATCCTTCTTCCGTCAGTGTACGGACGAACTCCTCGGGATATTGCCGCTCGCGGTCGAGCCCCCGCCAATATTCGCCAGGAAAGCGCGCGCAGAGACGGCGCACGGATTCGCGGATTTCAGGGAAGCTTTCGTCTGTCGATGCGGACACAGAGTCGAAACCTTGATGTCGTAGCGTCAAGAAAGGCCCGCGGCGGACAAATTGCAAGGGGCCTTGCCACTGGGCGAACGCTGCTTACCATTCGCGCGGACGCCATTCTTCGAGGTCCCTATGAACGTCACCGACGCCGTGCGCTCACGGCATTCCATTCGCGCGTTTCTCGACCAGCCGGTGCCGGAGACCATGCTGCGCGAGGTGCTCGAGACGGCGGCCCGCGCGCCCTCGGGGGGCAATCTCCAGCCCTGGCGGATTTATGCGGTGTCGGGCGCACCGCTCGCCGACTTCAAGGCCAAGATGGCCGAGCGGCTGAAGACCAATCCGTCACCCGATCCGCTCGAATATCACGTCTATCCGCAGGATCTGTGGGAGCCCCATCGCACCTGGCGCTATCGCGTCGGCGAGCAGATGTACGGTCTCGTCGGCATTCCTCGCGAGGACAAGATCGGGCGCCTCAGATGGTTCCAGCACAATTACGAGTTCTTCGGCGCCCCGGCCGCGATCTTCGCTTATCTCGACAGGCGCATGGGCCCGCCGCAATGGTCGGATATGGGTATGTATCTGCAGAGCGTGATGTTGCTGTTGCGCGAGAAAGGACTCGATTCCTGCCCGCAGGAATGCTGGTCGATCTACAACGCGATGGTGCGCGAACTCTTGAACCCGCCGCCGGAACTGATGCTCTTCTGCGGCATGGCGATCGGCTATCGCAACGAGGCCGCGCCCGTGAACGGGCTCGTCACCGAACGCGCCCCGCTCGAGGAATTTGCAAGCTTTCAGGGCTTCTGAGGTTTCTCGGGCTTCGCCAGGAAGCCACAGATCCCGAGGATTGCGCCCAACACGCAGTCGAAGGCGGCGGAGCCGAGCAGCGCGTCCGGCGTGGCAATCACCTTGTCGGTCAGCGCACCCATATGGCTGGGCGCAAACAGGATCGCGATGCCTTTGGCGACTGCGATCCAGCCAACGAGCGTGATGAGGGTGCGCCAGCTGAACCTCCACACATTGTGGCCGATGACGACGGCGAGGCCGAACGACAGCGCGAGGAGCCCCGAGAGATAAAGAAGCGCCGAGTTGTCGAAAGCCTTCAACACGCTGCTGAAATGATCGGCCCGCAGGATGATCGAAAGACCGACGATGGCCAGCGTCGAACCCAACAAGCGCGCGAGATAGATCGAACGGTTCACGGGTGCCTCCAGCCCTATCCCGACAGACGATGGACAGAGCGGCAGGATGCCGCCATGAGGCAGATCAAACGATCAGTTGCCGTGACGGAAGGCGGAGGGTGACAGGCGCTTGTGGGCTGCCTTTTCCAGCCGCCACCAGACGAGTGCGTCGGCTTCGGTCTTCTTGATCCAGTCGTTCTTGGCCGCGTTGTAGTCGAGCGTGTTGTCGGGATGAAGTGCGGCTGCGCGGACTTTCTCCGCTTCGTATTCCCTGGCGATGGCGGGATGCGCACGCAGGTAATCGGCGAAGGCGAGATGGCGGTCGATTTCCGGCCATCCCCGCGCATAACAGTGAAGCTGCACGGCACGTTTGCCCGTGTCGGGGTCCTTGCGCCAACAATAGCGCCGGCCGGGAAGCCCGAACTCGCCGAACCAGCGATAGCCGAGCGTTTCGAGCTGGCCTTGCGCAGAATCGAGCGCTTCCAGGGACACCGCGACGGGAATGAGATCGATGATCGGCTTGGCGAGAATGCCCGGGATCGATGTCGAGCCGATGTGATGCACGGTCACGAGCACATCGCCAAGCGCACCGCGCAGCCGGGCGCTTTCTTCCTTCGCCATCTCGAGCCACAGCGGCGAGTACGGCACGAGTTCGACGGGAATGGTTTCGGGTTCGGCCACGGCGCTCCCTCCCACCCCACTATGACAGGTTTTCGATGCCCCAAAAACAAAAAGCCCCGATGTCGCCATCGGGGCCTTGTGCCGTCGGAGAAGTCTCTAGCGCCGTTGCGCGCCCAAGAAACGCAGGAGGAAGAGGAACAGGTTGAGGAAGTCGAGATAGAGCTTCAGCGCGCCGATGATCGACTTGCGGCCGGCGACCGTGCCGTCGTCATTGGCGACATACATCTCCTTGATCCATTGCGTGTCATACGCAGTGAGACCCGTGAAGATGAGGACGCCCAGGATCGACACGACCCAATTGATCATCGCCGAGTGCAGAAACATGTTCACGACCATGGCGATCAGGATGCCGATCAGGCCCATGAACAGGAACGATCCCATACCGGAGAGATCCGACTTCGTCGTGTAGCCCCACAGGCTCATCGCGCCGAAGGTCGCCGCGGTGATGAAAAACGTCGTGGCGACGCTGGCGCCGGTATAGACCCACAAGATCGGAGCGATGCCGATGCCTACGAGCGCCGCATAGACCCAGAACGTCGTTTGCGCCGCCGCCGCGCTCATGCGGTTGATGCCGAAGGAGAGCAGGAAGACGAGGCCGATCGGCGCCAGCAGCGCGACCCACCCGAGGCCGGTCAGGCCGTAGCGGCCGGTGGCTTCGTTTACCTGGAAAAAGACGTCCCGGAGCGAGGTGTCGGCCGTCGCCCAGGCGGTGATGCCGGTCAGCACGAGGCCTACCAGCATGTAGTTGTAGACCCGCAGCATGTGGGCGCGCAGACCCGTATCGATCAGGTCCGTCGTGACGCTGCCGCGGAGTGCGCGATTGTCATAGTCAGCCATCTGGCGAATTCCCTTAAGGGCCAAATCAGCCCGTACCGCTCTAATATCGGATTCCGGCGTGACAGTATCAAGGCGGAGGTTTAGTCGGCCTTCCTTGCTAGATATTTGTTATCATTGCATAAATTTTAGGGGTGCCGGAGGAGCTGGGCCGGCTTGGCGGCCAGCGCCGACAGGGCAGCCAGAAGCCCGAAGCCGAGCGTCGCCACCATCCCGCCCAGAATGGTCAGCAGCACGGCGTGCAGGTCGAAGTCGAAGGCGACCGAAAACACCCGTTCGGTCACGGCCTCGGCCCCGGCGGTTCCGGCCGCCAGCGCTATGATCCCGGTCGCCAGCCCGATGAAGCCGTATTCCAGCACATAGACGAATGCGATCTGCGCCCGCGTGGCGCCGAGCACCTTCATCACGGTGGAGTCGTAGAGCCGCGCGCGCTGGCCGGCGGCGATGGCGCCGGCAAGAACGAGCAGCCCCGCCAGGATCGTGAGAAGGCTCGCCGCCCGCACGCCGTCGCTGAGCTGCTGCAGAAGGCCATTCACCTGCGCGATCGCGTCCTTCACGCGCACCGTCGAGACGCCCGGGAAGCGATCGGTGATGGCGCGATACATGGGCTCCTCCTCGGAATCGTCGACGCGCACGGTGGCGAGGAAGCTATGGGGTGCCTTGTCGATGATCCCGGGCGAGAGGATCAGGATGAAGTTCTGGTTGCCGTTCGAGAAATCGACATGGCGGAAATTGACGATCTTGCCAGTGATCTCGCGGCCGAGCACGTTCAGCGTCAGCGTGTCGCCGAGCTTGAGGCCGAGGCCTTTGGCGAGATCGCCGTCAAACGAGATGAGGGTCGGCCCGTGATAGTCGGCGGCCCACCATTGGCCTTCGGTGATGTCGGAGCCTTTCGGCGGCACGGCTGCGTAGGTGATGCCGCGATCCCCCGACAGCGCCCATTTGACGCCGGGATCGACTTTTGCCTGGGCTGCGGGCACTCCACGTAGCGCGGTGATCCGTCCACGGATCATTGGCGTACGCTTGTAGTCGCGGGCCGATCTGAAGCGCGCGACGGCCTCATCGAACTGCGCGGCTTCGCCCGGCTGGATGTCGACGAAGAAAAATGTCGGCGCCAGCGTCGGCAGATTGTCCTTCACCTGGGCAGAGATCGTGCGGTCGAGAAGCGTTACCGTCGCGAGCAGCGAGAGGCCGAGACCGAGCGCCACGATCACCGACGCGGTGGCGGCGCCGGGTCGCGTGAGGTTGGCGAGCGCGAGGCGCAAGCCCGGCCGTTGCGGTCGCGGCAGCCGGCGCAGCAACCATTGCAGGACGAAAGCCGTCAGGCGCAGGACGACCAACGTTCCGCCGGCGCCGGCGAGAAACCATCCGGCGAAAGCCAGCGACGGCGCCAGCACCAGCGCCAGCGCGACGATGCAGAGTCCCGCCAGCGCGGCGATCGCAAGATACGGCAGGCGCCCATGCGCGGAGGCGCGCGCGACGACATCGCGGAAGAGGCTCGCCGGCATGATCTCGCGAGCGCGCGCGAGGGGCGGGATGGCGAAGGCGGCGGCGGAGAGAAGCCCGAACAGCGCGGCAAGGGCAAGCGGCTCGGGATAGATGCCGTAGCGCGCCTCGATGGGTATGTCGGACGCGAAGAACGCTTCGACGAGGAACGGCAGGCCTGCGCCGATCACGACGCCGACAATCACGGCCGCAACCGCGATCATCATCACCTGCAGGAAATAAATGAGGAAGATGAGGCCGCCTTCGGCACCCAGCGATTTGAGAGTCGCGATCTCCTCGCGCTTTCTGTCGAGGAAGGCGCTGACCGCTTGCCCCGCGCCGACGCCGCCGACGGCGAGCGCCGTGAGGCCTACGAGCGTCAGGAACATCGTGACCTGTTCGACGAAACGCTTGATGCCGGGTGCGGCATTGTTGCGGTCACGAATCTCCCAGCCGCTGTCGGGAAAGGCTTTCTTCGCGTCGTCGGCAAATTGCGTGACGGATGCGCCGGGCGGCAGCGCCACGCGATAGGCGTATTCGATCAGGCTCCCGACGGTCACGAGGCCGGTGCGCGCCAAACCGTTCCTCGACATCAGCACATGGGGCCCCAGGCTGAAGCCGCCCGAGATCCGATCGGGCTCGCGCACGAGGACCGCCGTCACGCGATAATTCGCCGAGCCGATGCGCAGCGTGCCGCCGACGGGAAGATGCAAACGATCAAGCAGCGTCTGCTCCACGGCGACGCCGCACAGCGCGCTGTTGCATCCGAGTGCGCGGGAGAGCGGCTGCGCGGTCGACAATTGAACAGAACCGTAGAGCGGGTAAGCGCCATCGACGGCTTTCAGCTCGATGAGCTGACGTTCTTCCTCGCGACCGTTCTTCAGCGCGTAGGCCATGGCGCGCATGGAAACAGTTTCGGATACGCGGCCGCGCGCGCGGAGATAAGCGAGCTCACGGGCATCGGCCTCTCTATGGACGAGATGGACGGAGACATCGCCGCCCAGCAATACGCGGCCCTCTTCGGCCAGTCCCGTTAGCAGTGCGGACGACAGCGAACCCACGCCCGCGACGGCTGCAACACCGAGCACAAGACAGGCAAAGAAAATGCGAAAGCCGGAAAAGCCGCTGCGCATCTCGCGCCGCGCCAGCCGGACGGCGAGGGCGAACGTCTTCACGCGGCAGCCGCCACGCGCGTATCCGCCACGATGGCGCCATCCTTGAGGCGCACGATGCGTTGGCACCGCCGGGCCAGCGTCTCTTCATGGGTGACGAGAAAGAGTGTCGTGCCGGCACGCGCCTGGAGCGCGAACAGAAGATCGGCGACGCCGGCGCCGGTCTGTCCGTCGAGATTGCCGGTCGGTTCGTCCGCGAAGAGAACCTTCGGTCTCGGCGCCATGGCGCGGGCGAGCGCCACGCGCTGCTGTTCGCCGCCGGACAACTGACTCGGATAATGTTCGAGCCGCGCGCCGAGGCCGACCGCTTCGAGCTCCACCGTAGCCCGTGCAAACGCGTCGCGTGCGCCTTGCAGCTCGAGTGGCACGGCGACGTTCTCGAGCGCGGTCATCGTGGGAATCAGGTGGAAGGATTGGAAGACGATGCCGACATGGGCTCTGCGAAAGCGGGCAAGCGCGTCTTCACCGAGTCGCGTCAGATCCGTGGCCGCAACCGCGACGCGGCCGGAGGTCGGCGCTTCAAGGCCGGCGGCCACCATCAGGAGAGAGGATTTGCCCGAACCGGAAGGCCCAAGCAGCGCAATCGTTTCGCCTTCAGCAATTGTCAGCGAAATGCCGGTAAGGATGTTGACCGGGCCGGCGGCGCTCGCCAGTGTGAGGCGTACGTCTTCCAAGATGATCGCGGCCATGATCGTGACTCTGTTTGAGGGTCGGCGCGGGACAACGGCAACAGAAGGCGCTATTGGCGATATGGCATGACGAGCGCGCGATTCAAGCATATTCTGTCGGGGTATTCGCTCGCGGTAGTGCTTCTTCTGGCGCATGCCGCGTTCGCCGCCCAGCCGCTGAAGATCCTCGCCTTCGGCACGAGCCTGACACAGGGCTACAATCTGCCGCCCGGCACCGAATTTACAATGGTCCTGCAACAAAAGCTGAATGCGGCCGGCATCAACGCCACGGTCGTCAACTCCGGCGTTTCGGGCGACACCTCGTCTGACGGGCTGTCCCGGCTCGACTGGTCGCTTGCCGACCATCCCGATGCCGCGATCGTGGAGATGGGTTCGAACGACGCCTTGCGCGGCATCGATCCCAGGCTCACCGAAAAGAACATCACCGCGATGCTGGCGAAATTCAGAGCCGCGCATGTGCCGGTGCTGCTCCTGGGCATGATGGCGCCGCGCAATCTCGGGCCCGAATATCGGAGGGCTTTCGATCCGATCTATCCGAAACTCGCGAAGCAATATGGCGCGCTCCTCTATCCCTTCGTGCTCGACGGCGTCGCGATGAATCCGAAGCTCAACCAGGCCGACGGCATGCATCCCAACCCCGCCGGCGTGAAGGTCATCGTCGCCCGCATGCTGCCCTACGTCTTGAAATTGGTCGCCGAGGCGAAGCACTAGATGTTCAAGCGCCTTCTCTCCGTCGGCGGATTCACCCTGCTGTCGCGCATCACCGGATTCCTGCGCGACATGCTGCTCGCCTGGTATCTCGGCAAGGGCGTGTTGTCGGACGCCTTCATCGTCGCGTTTCTGTTTCCGGGCTACTTTCGTTCGATCTTCGGCGAGGGCACAGTCAACCCGGCCTTTCTGCCGCGCTATGCGGCGTTGTGGGCGCGGGGGGAACACAACAAGGCTGCCTTGTTCGCCGATCGCGTCTTCTCCTGGCAGATGGCGGTGCAGATCGTCGTTCTGATCCTTGCGATGATTTACATGCCGCTGTTGATACACGTCATCGCGCCCGGTTTCGCGGACAACCCCGGCCAGTTGAAGCTGACGGTCAGCCTTGCGCGCATCACTTTTCCCTATCTGATCCTCACGCTGGTCGCGATCCAGATTTCCGCGATGTTGAACGCCATCGAGAAATTCTGGGCGGCCGCGGCGTGGTCCAATTTCCAGAATCTCGGCATGATCGCGACTCTCGTCGCGTCGCGCTGGTTTCCGAATGCCGCTTACGCCGCCGCCTGGGGACTGCTCCTGGGCGGTTTCGCGCAGCTCTTCTTCATGCTGTGGGCGGGCGGACGCGACGGCATTTCGCTCCGCATCACCTGGCCGCGCTGGACGCCGGAGATCAAGGAATTCTTCGTGGCGCTGGGCGCCGTGACGGTGGGCGCCGCGAGCTATCTCATCGCGCCCTTCATCGATACGATTATCGCGAGTCTGCTTCCCGTCGGCACGCGGACCGCACTTTATTTTGCCGATCGCGTCAATCAATTGCCCCTAGGCGTGCTCGGCATAGCCATTGGGACGGTGGTGCTGCCCGATATGACGGCGCGTCTTGCGCTCGGCGATCACGACGGATCGGACGTGGTTCAGAACCGTGGAGCGGCCATCTCGCTGTTGCTCAATCTGCCGTTCACGGCCGCTTTCATCGCAATCCCCGATACGATCATCCGGGCGATCTTCGCGCACGGTGCGTTCGACAAAAGCGCGGCGGCGCTCTCGGCTATCGCGCTCATGACTTACGGCGTCGGCCTGCCGGCCATGGCGCTCACCCGTGTCTTCCAGGCAACGTTCTACGCCCGCCACGACACGGCGACGCCGGCGCGGATCACAGTGTCCGCAATCGTGATAAACATCGCATTCAAGTTTCTGCTCGTCTGGGGCTTTCATCTTGGCATCGCCGGCATTGCGCTTGGCACCTCGATCGGGGCATGGACCAATGTCGCACTCCTGATCCTGTTCGGGCGCCGCCGCGGGCTTTTGCGGCTGAACGCAACGCTATGGCGTTCGCTTGTGCCGTCCGTGCTCGCGGCCATTGGCACTGGCACTGCGGCTTATGGCGCGGTCGTCTGGGGCGGGCAGGTTTTGCACGCGGTCTGGCAGCGTGAAGTCGTGCTGCTCGCCATGGCGATCGTCGCGAGCGGCATTGTCTACGGCTCGATCCTGCTTATTTTCCGGAAGCGGCTCCCGCTCGGCCGGCTGGCCGGCTCGTGAGGCGACCATGAGACTATTCGTTGCGCTCGCTTTGCCCGATGTCGTTGCCGAAGGGCTTTCGATGCTGCAGGCCGGCGTGCCGGGCGCCCATTGGCAGACGCGCGAGCAATTGCATCTGACTTTGCGGTTCATCGGCGAAGTCGATGGCCGCGACGCGACCGCGGCGGACGACGCGTTGTCGCTGATCGAGGCGCCACGCTTCTCGCTGGCTCTGAAGGGCGTCGGCGAGTTCGGAGGCAAGACGCCGCATGCGCTGTGGGCCGGCGTGCGCGACAAGGAGCAGGTCACGTTTCTGCAGCGGAAGATTGAGACCGCCCTTCAGCGGGCCGGACTTCCGCCCGAGCAACGCAAATATCTCCCGCATGTCACGCTGGCCCGCCTCAAGGGCAGTCCGTGCGGGCGAGTGATGGATTTCCTGACCGATCACGCGCTCTATGCGAGCCAGCCCTTCGACGTCGAAGCATTCATTCTCTATTCGAGCGTGCTGACGCCAAACGGCAGCATCTATCGCGCAGAAAAGGCGTATCGGTTGAAGTAGTGCGTCAGCCGGCGCCCTCAATCGCGTCCATGTCCGCATCCGACAATCCGAAATGATGGCCGATCTCGTGTATGAGTACGTGGCGCACGATGTCGCCCAGCGCTTCGTGATGTTCGGCCCAATAATCGAGGATGGGACGGCGATAGAGGAAGATCATGGTCGGGTCCGGTGTGCCGTGGCCTGTGTCGCGGTGGGCGAGATCGGCGCCATGGAACAGCCCCAGGATCTCGAACTCGCTTTCGAGCTCCATGTCGCGGATGACGCTCTCGTCGGGGAAATCCTCGACCACGAATACAATGTCGCCGGTCAACGCGCGGAACTCGCCGGGCAGGCCTGCGAAGGCCGCGCGCGCGAGCATTTCCAGATCCTCGAGCGACGGCGCCTGCTGCTGTTCCCAGTCCATGGCGTTTGATCGCATGGGGACGAAGGCCGCGCAATCGGCTAGGCTTGCAAGAGGCAAAGAGGAGGACCGATGAAGAGGCTCGATCAGAATGCGCGGAAAGCCGCGCTCAAGGATTTGCCGCACTGGCGCGAAGTGCAGGGCCGCGACGCGATCGCACGCAAGTTCGAATTCAGGGATTTCAACCAGGCCTTCGGGTTCATGAGTCGCGCAGCGCTGTTGGCGGAAAAGATGGATCACCATCCCGAGTGGTCCAACGTCTACAAGACCGTCGATGTGACGCTTTCGACCCATGACGCGGGCGGCGTCACGGAGAATGACATCCGCATGGCAAAAGCCATGGAAGATTACGCAAAGTCATAGTTTCCCCCGCTTGTCGGCTTTCGCGTGCCACCTATAAAAAGATGGATCACCCGCGAACCGCCGCGGGGATTGTCGATGGTGACGGGATGGGCAAAGGATTGAGCGTCTGGATCGGTGTTGCGATCCTCGTCGCGAGCCCTGCGCTCGCGGGGCCGCCCTATCTCACCGACGATCCCGAGCCGACCGACACCGGCCATTTCGAGAACTATCTCTTCGTCGAAGGCACGCGCGCCGACGAAATGTTCGGAAGCCCTGCGGTCGGCATCGAGCTCAATTACGGCGCCTTCGCCGATACGCAGCTGACGTTCTCGTTCCCGCTCGAATCCAACCCTGGGAGCATCGGCATGGGCAATGTCTGGGCGCCGCTGGGCGCCGGCGTCAAATACCGGTTCATCGAGGAAGACGAGAACGGCTGGCGGCCACAGGTCGCCTTCTTTCCGTCCGTCGCCATCCCTGTCGGTAACGCCGCACACGAATCGCCCGTGACTGAACTCTTGCCGATCTGGGCGCAGAAATCCTTTGGGCCGGATTGGGTCGTCTTCGGCGGCGGCGGATTCACCGACAATCCCGGTGCCGGGAACCGCGATTTCGTGAATTACGGTCTGGCGGTGCAACATCAGTTCACGGAGAAGCTTGCGCTTGGTTGTGAAATGTTCGGCCAAACGCGGGACTCTGTGGACGACGCAGCAACCACCGCGGTGGGATTGGCCGGCATCTACGACCTAAGTGACGAATGGCACCTGATCGGTTCGGTCAATACTGGTGTAATCAACCATCAGGCCGACCAGTTTGGCTTCAACCTTGCCGTAAAGTGGACGATCTGAAATCTCCTCGCGCGGATGTGTCATTCCGTCCCGCATGGGGGCTTGCGGAATCTCCGCGCAAACTTGTCATATTCGAGTCATAGTCGCTTCGGGTCTGCGCGGGGGCGGGACCGGACACTTCCGGATCTGGCAAGGGGACTTCTTATGAAGCGTGTCGTCGTGTTTTTCGCGGCCCTGTCGCTTGCCGCAGCCACAGCCATGGCTGCGCCGCCGTCCGACAAAAAGAGCAAAGACAAGGAAGGCGACAAGCCGGAGGCGTCGGAAGCCGGCTTCTTCAAGCCGCAATCCTCGACAAGTTCCGGCTCCGTCACCGTCGAAGGCAGGCGCATCGATTACCAGGCTGTCGCCGGAACACTGGTCGTGCATGCCAAAGGCTGGGACGATGCGGCGAAAAAACCGGAGAGCGACGACAAGGAAAAACCGGCTGCCGGCGCGGAGAAAAACCCGAACGCCGAAGCCTCGATGTTCTATGTCGCCTATTTCAAGCGTGGCGCAGCGCCTGGTTCGCGGCCGATCACCTTCCTTTTCAACGGCGGTCCCGGCTCGTCGAGCATGTGGCTGCACATGGGCGCCTTCGGTCCCCGCCGCATCCTGACGCCGGGCGACACGCACCTGGCGCCCGCGCCCTACCGCGTCGTCAACAACGAATTCAGCCTGCTGGACGCCAGCGATCTCGTCTTCATCGACGCGCCCGGAACGGGCTTCAGCCGCGTCGCGGGCGACGACAAGGAGAAGGCGTTCTTCGGCGTCGATCCCGACGCCACCGCCTTCTGCAATTTCGTCACGCAGTTCCTGTCGAAATATGGCCGCTGGAACTCGCCCAAATATCTGTTCGGAGAAAGCTACGGTACGCCGCGCGCCTCGGTGATGGTCAACGAGCTCGAGCGCAACAACGACGTCGACATGAACGGCGTCATCCTGCTTTCGGCCGTATTGAGCTTCGACATGGGGCCTGATGCGCCGTCGAACAATCCCGGGGTCGACATCGCCTATCAGCTGGCGCTGCCGACCTTTGCCGCGACCGCGTGGTATCATCACAAAGTGTCCGCGCCCGAGCTTGGCCCGTTCGTCGATGCGGCCGAGCATTTCGCGATGACGGACTACGCGCTGGCGCTGGCGCAAGGCGCGAACCTCACCGACGCGCAGCGCGACTCCATCGCCGCCAGGCTGCACGACTTCACGGGTCTGCCGGTCGACTACATCAAGAAAGCGAATTTGCGCATCACCGGCGGAGAATTCGAGAAGACGCTGCAGGACGACGAGGACCAGACCACGGGGCGTCTCGACACACGCTTCTCTGGACCGACGCTCGATCCCCTGAGCAAGTCCGCCGAATACGATCCGCAATCCGCGGCGATCAGCGCGGCCTATGTCGCGGCGTTCAACACCTATGTGCGGAAGGACCTGCATTACGGCGACGGTCAGACCTACCGGCCGACCGCCTATGACGTCGTCAGTCCGCATTGGGTGCGTACGCATATGCCTCCGGGCGGGGGAGGCGGTCGCGGCGGTGCTCCGGTTGCGCCGCCCAACGCGGCGAATGTGATGCCCGACCTTGCGGACGCGCTGAAATACAATCCCGAGCTCAAGGTGTTCCTGGCGGGCGGCTATTACGATCTCGCCACGCCCTTCATGGAAGGCATCTACCAGATGCATCATCTGCCGATGCCGGAAAGGCTCCAGTCGAACATCGAGTATCACTATTACCAGTCGGGCCACATGGTGTACGCGCACGAGGCTTCGCTGAAACAGCTGCACGACAATGTCGCGGCCTTCATCCGCAAAACCGGCCATGGCGAGTGAGGGAGGACGTATCGTGCAAAGGAAATATCGCGTGAAAGCCGCAACACTCCTCGCCGCCGCGTCGATCTTCGCGCTCGTCGGCTGCGCCACCAACACGTTCTCTGCCACGGACGATCCGCCGGCAGACGGTGCCCACGCCGAACATGCGAAAGCCGATGGCCCCGACGCCAATCGCTACTTCCGGGCCGACGAAAAAGTGACGGAAGGCTCAGTCGAGGTCGAGGGCAACGCAATCGACTATCACGCGATCGCCGGACCGATCATCGTGCA